>WLWH01000030.1_pt1 | contig 116539 bp, 106 predicted proteins | sample 6712741 | NCBI WGS metagenome assembly WLWH01 (sample SAMN12718694, study PRJNA515312) | sponge metagenome | isolation source: marine sponge | host: Mycale hentscheli | place: New Zealand: South Island, Marlborough, Capsize Point | collected 2003-05-01 | reverse complement strand
AACTTGAACTGTGAATAGCTACAGTATGACTCTCACTCACTTGAATGCATAGCAATCCAATGATTTTTGACTAATGATTTGCATCTATGCATTCAGAGCAGAGTTACACTCACATTCACACGTTATTTACACTCACAACCACAATAGAGACAATTTAATTGTTAATTTATTTAATTGTGTGTGTTAAAATGTAAAGGTGAGGTCTAATACACCACATTTTACCACTTGTTACCACTACTACAGTTGGTAATCACCATTATATATAATATAGCTATCATTAACACTGAGAGAGGTTCTAGAACTCAATAGAGCGGGACTGCAAGGTAGTGCTCTCATGTTAGTAATAGTTGTCTCTCTCTCTATAGGATAATAGACATAGTAACCGTAATCTTAAAAAAACAAAAAATGGAAGAATTATTAAACCTTATGAATGGCTACACAATAAATGATGCCAAAATCAAATCAATAACTAAAGAGTATTTCCCAATGAGGGACAAACACAACATTATTGTAGTGTTACAACATGGAAGCTGTGGACAAAATGAAACACGTCTTTATCTTGATGCTTTAATGCATGAAGATCTAGACTATTATTTTGATCAAAGTAAACCTGTTAAGAAAAAACTGACAGGTATTGATAGTAAGTTTAAAGAGGCAGAGTTAGATGCTGACTATAATGCTATGTCTGATCACTATGAAGATAATCCAGAGTGGTAATAATATACGGTGAGTGTGGTAACTATATCACATTCACCTCATTTTTCACCTTTTACTAATCCAATAGGTTTATTCCTATTACATTATATAATATTATGATCAATAAATTATTTAAAATGCATCACAAGATAAAACTACAACTTGATGCTATCTGCCAAGAGGCAGGAGATATGAATGTAGAAGAGTTTATGCAAGTGTATGAATCTCTTAAACAAGAGGCTACTAAACCCAAACTAACAAGCATTGACCGTAACTTCCAAGAAGATATGGTTAATGATATGGATATGGGACAAGATTATTAACCAATAGCTATCACAATGCCTTCACCTCTCGTTGGTTCATAAGTTTCGCAGCTTATGTTAATGAAAGGATACTCAGGTCTGCTGATTATTAGCAGTAAAGATGATTCCTGTGAATGTGATAGTCTATGTTATCCAGCCTTATTTTTTTAACTCACAAACTTAAATATTAATTAAAAACAATTACTAAAATGAAAAAAAGATTCAAAGGACACATTCAGTTCATACCATTCTGTGGAATAGGTATAGGAACACAAAAAAGTTACGGACAGTTTGACATTATAATGTTATTACCGTTCATAGAAATACAATTCTCATATATATTCACTAAAAAAAAAGGATTATGATAAATATATTAAAAAAACTAATATTACCAGTTAAGGTATTGTCTGCATTTATAATATCAACAATCATATCAATATTAATTTATTGTACAATGTGGTTACCAACATGTTTTTTTGCAATGTTTGGTGTTATAGAGTTTATATTATACAATGTTATGCCAATAATAGCAATAACAATAGGATATTACACAACATTTAGATGGTTGTTTTATGATCCGTTGTTAAAAAGATGGAGTTTACAATGATGATGGGGTGGTTTAAAAAGATTAGAGAGGCTATTCGTAGTCTCTCTAAATCTGAAAATAAAACAAATCATAATTCTAAAACAGTTTTTAATCTAAGAGTGGGTAAATCATTTAAAGGTCACGCAATGAACTTACAAACTCATTGTTTTGATGGATCTAAAATAATAAATCTTTATAATCAATATTATATGGGCTCTGTTAACTGTAATTATTATGTAGATAGTGATAAAACTGTGGTTGAAATAACAAAAACAGAAAAGGCTCCTAAATACATAAGAGAAAAAATTAAAGATGATGAGTTTATTAAAAAAATAGATTTATCTGATGGTCATATAAAAGTTTCAATAACTTCTTTTAATATATTGACTACATCTTTACGTACTTATGATGGTATCCGTTTTAATAATCATTATGAAAACATTAATAAATTAAGAACTATTAATGAATTCACTAAGAAAGCTAAAAAAATTTTTAAAGATGGAAAAGAATAAATATGAAACAGCATGTAAACTTGTAATGATAGGATGGCTTGGTATAATATTAACAACTCTTGTATTTGCATTATGCCAAAATATATTCTAAATGTGGTCACGTGTGACTAACTAACAACACAAGTAGTTAATACATATAATAACATATGTAATAACGTAAGGGAAATTTAGTAATCATAGATTATTAAGTTTGAGTGAGTGAGATGATTTAAGGGTGATGGGAAACTGTCACCCTTATTTCTAATTGGTCTCATAGCTCAACTGGATAGAGCAACAGCCTTCTAAGCTGTAGGTTCTAGGTTCAAATCCTAGTGGGATCACTAATTAAATAATAAATTAAAAAAAAGATTATGATAAAGAATATTTTAAAAATGTTAAGACAAGAATGGAAGCTTTTATTTAAAGCAATTGTTGGATGTGGTATAATAATATTTATTGTGTTATTTACATTTTTTAAAGCAATAGAATACTTTAAAAATGATACTAATGCAGTTGAAACAGAACAAATAATAGATAATAATGAGTGATAGAAAAATAAATATGCCAATAGGATTGGTAAAACAAATGATTGATCCTTTATTTGTTAAAAGTGTACGTGATAAGCAGTTTGTAATAGATGCATTTATTTCAATGTTACCTGACTATAACTTGGAAATGTTTTTAGAACTAGTAACTAGAAATAAATACACACCAATCAAAAAAGGATCACATGTAATGTTTAAACCTAATAGATATTTTTTTGATGATTATGATCAAGATGTTATGATAGACATGGGATTGTCTACAAATGATAATTATGTTTATGGTATAGTCTTAGATGATGATTCATATAATAATGATTTTAATCCTTATGCACATAAAATGAAAATAAATATATATGTGTGGTATGAGAATGAATTTACCTACAGAAAGGAATCAATTAATACAATGGATTTAACTGTAATAAAAGAATCAGACATACCTTATTTTAAAATGATTAAAAATGAAATCAAAGTATAGGTTTGGTATAGTATCTTATGATGTTATATCTAATCCTGAAGTATCAACTAACGCTAAGATAGTTTATACTGTACTTGCAGTTCATTGTAATAAAAAACGTACTTGTTTTCCTTCAATTGGTACTATAGCTGACATGTTAAATGTTAGTTATAGCACTGTTTGGAGGTCAATGAAAGAATTAAAAGTGAAAAAATGTATAGAAAGAAACGGTAAAATAATAAAACTTATTAAGTAAATATTAATAGATAGCTATACTACTGCTTTTTATTTTTACTGAGACAAGAAAAGTATGTTTTATCAACATATAAATTACATACTTTTGTAACTATGTTATACCAATTACCAAACGGAAGAGTGATAGAAATGTCACTGGAACAATTCCTCTCAATGACTGATGAGGAATTGAATGATCTTAATGGTTTGGGTAATGAATTTAGTTCAGATGTAGTAAATCCTTTTTATAAGTCTTCACTCAAAGACATTAGCAGAGGTAAAGTAGAGAAGTCTACAGATACACCAAATGATGGTATTGAATATTTAAATGAAAAAGAACCAACATTAGACGAAATATCTGATATAGACAAGTTATTAGATGGATACTTCCATCCTGATGACATTTAGAAACAATTCACACAATTTTATTAACCAATTTAAAACCAAACTGACATGACAGACAATGGTAAAGTAACTATTGCTCCAGATGAGCAAGGAAATGTAATTAGAGTATCAAGAAACAACCCTGAATTCGGGCACGTTAGATTAACTCAAGAAAAAGTAGCATTTGGTGCCCAAGGATGGGTAAAAAAATCTACAAGAAGTACACTTATACACGGTAAGGTAGAAGATCTTCAAGCTATTGGTATAGCTGATAAGACGGAACTACCTGGACAAATTGTAATTAGAGAACAAATGGAAGCATTTAGTGCTGATAATCCTGATAGAGATCTTAAAATTGCAGGTGATACTGAAATAGTATGTTGTAGACACGGTGAACCTATCTACAGAAAGACATTCTATTCAACTGATCCGGATGAAGGAGATACTTTAGTTGCTCACACAAATGGTGATGCTATTAGAGAAGCAAACGGAGCTCCACCAAGAACAACTGTATCAGCTGAGAAATTAGCTGAACTAACTAATCCAACTGAAGATGAACCTAAAACTTCTAGAAGAAAGAAGAAAGAGGAAGATAATCAAGTTGATATAGAAGATTCTATTGAAGAAATTGAAGATGAAGCTAAGACTGAAGAAGTTGAAGTTGAAGTTGAAAATTCAGAATTTACACTTTAATAAAAATTTAGAAATGAAAACTTGACCACAGTGGTCGTGTGGGATGCAACTGGATATTCCAGCCTACAATGTCTGATTCCATTTCTATTTATAAGAGAGCTCATTTAATTATGGGCTCTCTTTTTTTACACTTATAACTCACTTACTAACAAACTTAATAAATTTAAACTATGCTTAATGAAATACAAATTAAAAAATTAAAACTATCAAAAGTTAACTCACACTTAAACTATCTAGGTATACTAGAAGATTTTGAAGTAATATCTAAACATTTAGATAAACCTATTAAATATAATAAACTTAATCCAGCTCAACATTTCTTATTTAAAAGAGTGTTACACGGATTAAAAATGTACAAGAAAGAAGAAGTAGCTGTAATGCACTGGGATAAGAAAAGGAGAATAACTAAAGTATGGAAGCGTTCACAAAATGTAATTAACAAGTGGAAACAATTGTTATCTTATAAAGATTCAAATAAAATATTTAGTATCTTTGAACACAGTACATTAGCTAAAGGTTTTATTAATACTCCATTTGTATATATGCCTGATTATATAAACAAATTACCATTTAGTGCTTTTGGAATAGGATATGAACATTTAATAATAAAGTTTATATCTGAAGGCTTACTGCCTAAGAACTTTTTTACTATTAAATGAAAGCTAAAAAGAAATATTGCGTTGGTTGTGAGACAGATCAATTCATTTGGAAAAATGATAAAGGAAACCGTTACTGCAAGAATTGTTGGGCAAGACAATCTGCAAAACCTTTTACACAAAGGAAAGTTAAACCTCTAAAGGTTAAATCTAAAAAAATGGTTGCCAAAGATACTGTCTACACAATGCTTAGGAAAAACTTTTTAACTAAAAAACCTAATTGTGAAGCACACTTAGCTGGTTGTAGTTTACAATCAACTGATGTGCACCACAAAAAAGGTAGAGGAGAGTATCATTTAATAGTTGACACATGGTTATCAGTATGTAGATCATGTCACACATGGATAGAAGAGCATCCAACAGAAGCAATAGAATTAAATTTATCAATCAAAAGAAATTAATAAAATGACAAATAAAGAATTAAATTTAGTAGAACAAGAAGAGCAAAATGCAGAACTTAATTATGCTCATTCAGTTTATGACATGAGTAAATCTCAATTAAGAATTGAAGCTATTACTCAACGTGAAAAAGTATTGAGGTTGCAAAAGGAAATGGAGATGATGAAGTTTCTAATGGCTGATGCTTCTGAAGATTTAATGTATGTACCTACAGCTCAACGTTTAATACGTGAACATAATACTAAACAAAGGATATGAGTAGAGAAGAAGTTCAACAGCAAGCATTAGATCTTGCACTTAAAAATAATAGATGTGGGTTAGGTATATCTATGGGTGTTGGTAAAACACGCATAGCTATACAACACCTGCAGAAATGTTATGATCCTTTTATAAGAGTATTAGTAGTGGTTCCTAAATTAACTGTCCAAGAAGCTTGGATTAATGAGTTATTAAAGATGAATCTTACAGATACTCTATCAAAGCATTTAACATATAGTACATATTTATCTATAAATAAACATGAACCAAATGATTATGATATTGTTTATTTAGATGAATGTCACAGTTTACTTGATGGTCATGAAGAGTTTTTATCTAAGTTTAAAGGTAAAATATTAGGACTTACTGGTACACCACCAAGAAAAGGATCTGAAAAATATAAAATGGTAAATAAATATTGCCCAATAATTTATAAATTTTCTGTAGATCAAGCAACAGACAGTGATATTCTAAATGATTATCAAATAATTGTACATGAACTACAGTTATCAAAATTAAAGACTCACAAGAAGAAAAATAAAAATGGTGGATTCTGGTATACATCAGAACAAGCTGATTATAATTATTTTACTTCAAGAGTTGGAGATGCACAAACACCAAAACAAAAACAATTTTCATCTATAATGAGAATGAAAGCAATGATGAACTATGGTACTAAAGAAGCTTACGCCAAAGGTTTATTAAAGAATATAGGACAAAAATGTCTTGTATTTGCTAATACACAAAAACAAGCAGATAGAATGTGTGGTCATAGTTATCATTCAGGTAATAAAAAATCTGAGAATAATTTAGAATTGTTTAGTGATGGTAGAATTGATAAAATGTCATGTGTATTACAATTAAGTGAGGGTGTAAGTATACCTAATCTTAAACAAGGTATTATAATGCATGCATATGGTAATGAAAGAAAAACGGCACAACGTATTGGAAGACTCTTAAGGTTAAATCCTACTGAAAAAGCAACATGTCATATATTGTGTTATAAGAACTCACAAGATGTTAAATGGGTTAACTCAGCATTATCTACATTTGATCAAGATAAAATTAAATATTATAATCCTTTAAATAATTAAAAATGAATAAAATAATAAAATGGTTTGGTAATTGGAAGTATCCAAGATTGACCGGTTATACAGTAGTAATAGTTTTTTGGACAATAATTATATTATTAATGTCTTCATGTGGTAGCATGGCACAATTGTCTGATGCAGAATATATGCGTAGAGCTAATGTTCAAAAACAAATAGATTTTGTACAAGCAGAATACAATTATACTCTTGATTCTCTTTACACTGAATATTATAAACAAAAATAACTATGGGAAAAATGAAAGAATTATATATAGCAATGAAAGAAGCTGATTGGCAAGGAACTGCAAATGAGTATCTTACTTGGTGGATTAATAATGAATCTAAAAAAATAGATGAAAAATATAAAAAAGAACTAACAGGAATAGATACTCCTGAAGGTACTAAAATAACAACCTATAAAGAAAAATTAAAATGATTATGGAAACAATTTATTTTACAGCAGGAATTATAATACTTTTTTTAGGTGTTGCAATAGGTATGTATTTATCATCACAAATAGAAAAAGAAATTAAAAATAATATTAAAAAAAAATAATTATGAGTTTTGATTATGATACACCACCAGAAGAACCAGAAAGTGTTAGTCCTTGTTGTGGTTCTGATTATGAAGAATTAGAAATATTAGGAGAGTTAGTTTTTAAATGTTATCAATGTAATGATTTATTTGATGAACCTGAGTTAGATTATGAATACAGTGATAGAATGAGGGAAGCTCATTTAGAAGACCGTATGGATGAAGAAAGACTAGGGTTATGAAACAAAACTTATTTTCAAATTTAACAAAAAAAGATGGTAAATTAGAATATAATATAAAAGCACAGGAAACTATTTACAATAAATTTGTAGATAGTCTTCCTGAAGGAGCTAAAGTAGAAGTATTTGTAAGTGTATCAGGTGACAATGGTACTAATGCTCAAATAGCAAAGATACATGTTAGTATAAGACAATTAGCTAATGATGTAGGTTATAGTTTTAGTGAAATGAAACTACAAATAAAAAGAAGGGCAGGATTATGCTTTAATAAAAATGGAGGAGAATACTGTAAATCATTTGGAGATTGTAGTAAAGAAGAGTTAAACTCTGTAATACAAGAAATTATAGAACTAGGTGATGAATTAGGTTCTAATCTTCGTTAGAAGTTTTATTCTTTTTTTTATTATTATCAGATAAATCTATATTACCAGGAACTTTAGACATATAAGATTTTATATTTTCTTTATATGCTTTTTCTAAACCAACAGGATCCGGATCATTTTGCATTGTGTTTAATAAATCAGAAATTGATTCATCAAGTTTTTCTTCAGTAGCAATAGTGTGACCTTGTTCTGCAGCCTGATGATTAATTTCATTTATAAAAGTCATTAATGTCCATACTGAATTTAGTAACGGATCATATGGATCATCTTCTTTTTTATTTTTAAAATTATCTTGAATATGATTCATTACAGCAATAACTTCTTCTTCTTTATGTGAAGCCATTATGTAATTTAATGTTTCGGCAAGATAATCCCTGAACCAACCCATTACAGGAATATCAATTACTGCATCTCTGTTTAAAGTAACAACTTTATTATTTGCTAAGTGTTTTTTAGTCTTTTCTAAATTAGCTTTTCTTTGTTTTGCTGTTAGTGGTTTTGCCATTTTTTAATAGGTTTAGTTTTTTATAATTATTCAGGTTTCTTTTAACCTGTAATTTAATTAATGAAGGTTCTTCACAAAGTTTATAAATATCTGCAATTGACATTAAATGTATCATGTTGCAAATATATTAATAATATACAAAAAAACAATTATATGAATAAAAAATTAATAGAACACTTTGTAAAAGAATATGATAGCGTAAGAAACAAAGATAGAATATATAGAGAGACAGAGACGGTTGGTGGTTTAAAAACTTATTATACAATGGATGATTACTTGGGAAAAGGTTTGCCTAGAACAACAAAAATTGATATATTTGCATACTTTAAAAAATCAAAAAATATGTGGGAATTATTCCAACAAATATTACAAGAAAAAATGACTCCAAATCAATTTTTAGTGCTTTATGGTATGAAAAAAAGCCTTTCAATTCCTTTGGATAATATACAAGATGAAGTTAAATCTCTTCATAAGTTAGAATTATTAAAAGATAATAAACTAACTGCTAAAGGTAAAAGAACAATTAATAAATATGAAAGTTATTTTATTAAAGCTAAGAAAAAAACATCTATTCAATTAATGGGTAAAAAATTTGCTACTAGACTTAATGAATATAGAGAGATTTTTCCTGCAGGTAAATTACCAAGTGGTAAACCAGCAAGAGTTAATGTTAGAACTTTAGAAAATTCATTTAGATGGTTTTTTGAAACTTATGATTTTAGTTGGGATGAAATAATTGAAGCTACAAGAATGTATGTTAATGAGTATAGAGATGCTCAATATATGTATATGAAAACAAGTCAATATTTTGTTGCTAAAGAAGATAAAAATAAGGTTAAATCTTCAGACCTTGCTGATTATTGTGATATGATTAGAGATGGTGTAGAAACTGAAGATGATCACTTTAAAGAAAATGTAGTATGAGTAATGAGAAACTTTGGAATGGCCAATATACAGCATTTAATGAAGCACTTAAATATATGCTTGATAGGCAAAGTGGTAAAGAAAAATCAATACAAACACCATGGCCTAAATTTAATGACGCAGTAACAGATGGATTAGAATGGAATACACTTACTGTAATAGGAGGAAGACCAGGTAGTGGTAAAACATTAATTAAAGATCAAATAATTAGAGAATCATTTGTTCGTAATCCTGAAGAGGATTATAGAGTATTAGAATTTCAATTTGAGATGGTCGGTAGAACTTCAGCATTAAGAGAGTTCAGTTCTATTACGGGTAAGACATATAAAGAATTATGTAGTGCAGGTACAGTGTTAGATCCAGCAACTTTTAAAAAATGCCATGAGTACTCTAAAGAAAGAATTAAATATCCTGTTGACATTGTCTCAACTCCAATGACTGTAAATCAAATGAGAGAAACAGTTGATAAATACATGGAGGAACACAAAGGTCAAAGAACTATAATAACTCTTGATCATAGTATACTTGTTAAAAGAGCACCATATCAGAATAATAGACTAGATATGTTATTTGAATTAGGTGAATTTTTTACACAAACTAAACGTGAGTATCCTTGTATGTTTATATGTTTATCACAGTTAAATAGAAATATAGATAATCCAGATAGAGCAGTTGATGGTAAGTATGGTAACTATGTATTAGAATCAGATATATTTGGGTCAGATGCTATGTTACAACATGCTGATACTTTAATAGGTATTAACCGTCCAGCTAAACAAAAGATTAGATTTTATGGACCTGATAGGTACATTATACAAGATGATAAAACATTAGTATTACATTTTCTTAAAGCAAGAAATGGTGATACTAGAATGAGCTTCTTTAAAGCTGCATTTGAAAAAATGGAAATCCATGAAATGGATACACCACCTCAACAAGAAAGAAGATAAATTTAAATTATTAATATGGGAATGACACCAGCAGAACGTAAAGCAAAAGTTGCAAAATTAAGAGAAGAGCATCAAGATTATTTTATTGCAAATAAAATGGATGATGCATTATATATACCTAAAATGGCATACAGGCCTGGGGGTAAAGATGAACTTCATGTATCTTTTTTTCCTAGTGAATTACAAAAAGAAAAAAATATATATACAGAGTTTGTAAGTATTGAGTATGATACAGAAGATCCTAAAAGAACTTTGTATTTAATAAAACATAATCCACATTGGAAAGAGGAGTATGAATTAATTACAAGTAATTCAGGATTTGAAAGACATATTATACCAGTGAGTGAATTAAAAGTAGTTAATGATGTTACTGATAGAGCTTCATTACCATTAAATAGTGGAGATCCTTTAGTAGAAAAACAAGCATGGGATGCATTACCTAACCCAGAAACAGAAAGAAGTGTAGTTGATGTACTCAAAGGAATAGAAAGAGCATTACTTAGTATTAATCAAAAATTAGATAAATAATATGGCACAAAGTGTATTAGTCATTGCAGACTCAGGGACAGGAAAGTCAACTTCAATTAGAAGTTTAGACCCTAAAGAAACTTTCATTATAAACATTGCAAATAAACCATTACCATTTAAAGGTTGGAAGAAAAATTATAGCAATATTTCAAAGGATAATCCAAAAGGAAATATGACATCAGCTTCCTCCGCACCAGGTATAATTAAAGCAATGCAACATGTTAATGATAAAATGCCACATATTACAACACTTGTTGTTGATGACTGGCAGTATATGAGCTCTTTTGAATATTTTGATAGAGCAAATGAAAAAGGTTATGATAAATTTACCTCTATTGCAGCTAACTTAGCACAAGTTGCTAAGATGCCTAAAGATATGAGAGAAGATTTAACAATATTCTTTTTGACACACTCAGAAGAAAGTACTGATGTAAATGGGCATAGAAAAGTAAAAGCAAAAACAGTTGGTAAAATGATTGATAATGCTTTAACTTTGGAAGGTTTATTTTCTATAGTATTATTTGGTAGAGTTAAAAAGACGGAAGATGGTCTAGAATATGGATTTGACACACAAAACAATGGTGAAAATACTTGTAAATCACCAATGGATATGTTTGAAGATTCCTTTATAAACAATGATCTACAATTAGTTAAAGATTGTATAATCAAATATGAAAATTAAAATCAATTAAGATGAATAGTGAATTAGAAACAAAAAAAACAAAAACTATGTTAAGTACTAAAGACATGTCTGCAGGTAGCGGCAGAACTAAGCCTGTGTTGGGACCAGGTAATCACATTATTAAAATCAATAGTATTACTTTTGATCAAACGCCATATGATTCTGATGCATATAATATTATGTTACATGTTGAGTCAGAACCAATTACTGGTGAATTTGAAGGTTTTTACAAAGATATGAATAATCAAAGTGCAGGTAGATATGAAGGTCAAGTGGGTAGAGTTAGATATAGCCCTTATCCATTTAAAGATACTACATTGCCAAGCGGACGTGAAATTGAAAGAGATCAAGAAGTTCTTAAATCAATGATATTTTTATCTGAGCAATTAGGTAAAAGAGATGCGTTAGATGCTATTGAGGCGGGGACTATTGAAGACTTTATGACTCAATGTAATAAAGTTCTTGGTAATAGTGATTTCTTTAATGCTTGTATTGGATCAAGAGAGTGGGAAAACAAAGATGGTTATATAAATAATGATCTTTATTTACCAAGAATGTCTAAAGATGGTATACCTATAGAAAGTTTAAGTAAAGAGCCATCAAGACTACTTACTTTTGATAGAAGCACACATGTAAGAGCTTTAGTTAAAAAAGAAACTGATGCAAATCAAACTGCTACAAACTTTGAAGGTCAAAGTGGAAGTGGATCTGATTTTGAACTGTAAATAATAGAGGGGGTGTAATGCCCCCTCATTTATTATGATAAGTACAAAGAATTTAATATTAAATGAAAGTAATATACCTAGTACTTGGGTATTTGAATATTATTTGGATCTACCAGAAAGATTAACAGGACAGAATGTAAAAATTCAATCTATATTTAATCCAACTGAGAGAACTCCAAGTATGTGGATATTCTTAGATACCAAGAACAATGAGTATAAGTATAAAGATTTTTCTACTGGTAACTATGGTAGTAAAATAGATATAATAAAGGAGATATTTAATTTAGATTATTCAAAAGCAGTATTTAAGTTAATACAAGAATACAATAAATTCACACTAGACAAAGGAAAATATTCTCAAGCAGAAATAAAACATCATGCTAAATATAAAGTAGACTTTTGTAATGATAGACCATGGAATAGACTAGATGAAAGGTTTTGGTTATCATTTAATGTAGGCAGGTCTATATTAGAAAAGTATAATGTTAAAGCATTAGAGTATTATAATATGTCAAAAGAAGATGATGATGGTCTTAAGACACTTCAAATAAGTAATCCAAAGTTATACGGATACTTTGATAAAGAAGGTAATGTATATAAAATATATCAACCGGGTCATAAGAAATATAAATTCATCAAGGTTAAGGCTCATTTACAAGGACTTGATCAACTACAATATAATGAACCATATTTGGTTATATGTTCTTCTCTAAAGGACGCTATGTGTTTAAAACAGTTTGGTTATAACTTAGAAGTTATTGCTCCTGACTCAGAGAATACATTAATAAAACCATATATAATTGAAAATTTAAAGACTAAGTATAAAAAAGTTATAACTTTGTTTGATAATGATGCAGCTGGAATTAATGCTATTAATAAATACAAGAGTATGTATGATATTAATGGTTTTCATCTTAGTTTAAGCAAAGACTTATCAGATGCATACAAAGAATTTGGATTTGATAAAGTACATCATGAATTAAAAGATTTATTAAGTAAAACTTTAAAATTATGAAGTGGTTTATACCAGGCAATGTGCCAAGTAGTAAGAACGGAAAAAGATGGACAGGAAAATATCTTATATCAAGTAAGACTGTAATGAAATACAGAAAAGATACAGCTAATGCATATAAAAAGCATGCTAAATCTTTTATAAAGGAATTTTCTAAACATGATTTACCCGTTACAATATCTTTTAAATTCTTTAGAAAAAGCCGTCATAAGTTTGATTATATTAATCCTGCACAAACTGTGCAAGATGATATGGTTAAACACGGATGGATTGAAGATGATAATTGTGAATTTATAATACCAGCATTTGAAAAATTTGAATATAATAAAGAAAATCCTGGAGTAGAAATTAAAATTATAAAACAAAATGAATCTAAAACAAAAAATAGAATTAAAAAAACTAAAAGATCATAATGTTGCAAGACTTGAAGTAAATTATTCAGGTGGAGGTGATGATGGTATGATTGATGATATAGATGCATATGATATAGATAATAAAAGAATTAAAGGATTATCAATTAATGATGATTTAGAAGATTTTTTTTATTCATATATATGTGACAGTGTAGAATGGGATTGGATAAATAATGATGGTGGTTGGGGTGTTTTAATAATAGATTTAATTGAAAATAATATTAATATAAATCATACACAAAGACACACAGAAAATTATGAGTATAATCCTGAAAAAACTACTATAATGTCAGTTCTTAATGGCACATCCTAATTTACACGCTACTTCATCAGTTAGAAAATGGGGTGGCAAACCTGAAGATTATTTACACATACATGAATGGTTTGATGAAACCAAAGCATGGTTGGGGAATTCCTTTCACAGAATGTTTAGACATCATAGTGAAGGGATTTTTAATTGTGAGGAGAAATTTGGGAAATCTTTTAAGAATTCAGACGGTAAAACCGTATATACAAGATATGTTGGTGAACAACATGTTAAAGAGGATTGTAATAACTATATACCCTCTGCTAAAGAGTGGATACAAGTATTAAATGGTAATGATAAACCTTTATGGGTTTTAAAAACAATGAAAATAAATGACTAGATTAGAATATAAAAAATTTAAAGTTATATTATTAGCTAATATTGAAGATAGATTATTAGGATTAGAAGCATTAAAAAATTCTAATCCTTCTGATATTGAACTAATGTTAATAGGTAAATATCTACATAATCATAAAAGACATGATTTTATAAAAATGTTTCCTCATATTGAAGATAAACTAGTTCCTTGGGAAGAATTGTTTCCTATTATTTGTAAATTAAAACCAAATAAAGAAACAAAAGAATTAGTTGAACATGAATTTAATAATTCATTAATACATATGATAAAAGAACATCATAAATTTATTGATGATATAAAAATACAATTAAAATGGTAGCAGAAAAACTAGCAAGAGCTAGCAAAACTTTAATTTTAAATGAGCCCTTTTACGGGCTCTTTTTAGTTGGTTTAAACAAAGTAATGAGAAAAGACATTCCCACAGCAGGTGTCAGTAAAAACGGTATAGGTATTCAATTATCTATTAACCCAGATTTTTTTATAAATTTACCTGACAAACATCAAATAGGTTTAATTAAACACGAGTTACTTCATGTTTCATTTGGACATATGATAATGAGAGATCTTTATTCTGATCATAAATTATTTAATATTGCAGCAGATTTAGAAATTAATCAATATATAAATGATGACTATTTACCAGATGGTGGTTTAACGTTAGAAACATTTCCTGAATTAAATCTTCCTAAAAAAGCAGGTACAAAAGAGTATTATAAACTCTTAGAAGAAGCTCAACAAGATGGCACATCTCCTTCATTAGATTCTTTGTTAGGTAAAATGGATGGTGATAGTCAATATGATCATACAACTTGGGATGAATTTGATGATTTATCTGAAGCTGACAAAAAACTTGTTCAAAAACAAGTTGAACATCAACTAAAAGAAACTGCAGAACAAACTGAAAAAAGACGTGGCAATATACCAGGTGAGTTAGCAGGTTTAATTAGTAGGTTAAGAACTCTTGAACCTGCATCATTTGATTGGAAAGGTTATTTAAAAAGATTTGTTGGTAATTCAACTATTAGTTATACAAAAAAGCTTAGGCGTAAGTATAATAAAAGATATAGTGAAAATCCAGGACTTAAAATTAAATTTAAAAATAATATTCTTGTGGGTGTTGACACAAGTGGATCTGTATCTAATCATGAACTTAAAGAATTTATGAATGAGTTATGTCACATGCACAAAACTGGTCATATGATCACTGTTGCACAATGTGATACTGAGATAAATTCAGTAGAAAAATTTAATCCCAGAAAAGATTGGGAAGTAAGAGGTAGAGGAGGCACTGACTTTCAACCTGTTGTAGATTTATTTAATCAAAAAAAGGGGTTGTACACAGCCCTTATATATTTAACAGATGGTGAGGCATTTACACCAGAAAACTGTCCAGCAAATACATTGTGGGTACACAGCACTCGTTGTAGCATCAATGAAGAGTTACCAGGACAAAAAATTCAAATTAATTAAAAAAAAAAAAGAAAATGGCACAAGTAAATTTAAACATTGATGAATGTAAAGATTTTGTAAATCATATAATTAAGAATAATAGATTCTTACAAGAAGAAGGTAAAAACCCTGTTTCAGTAGAAATTGTTGGTGAATCTGGTATTGGTAAAACGTCAGCAGTTGTTGATTTAGCTAAAGAAAATGATTTAAATTTTGTTAAATTAAATTTAGCACAAATAGAAGAGTTAGGTGATCTTGTTGGATTTCCTGTAAGACAATTTCAAATGTATAAAGAAAAACAAATAACAAAAAAAATTGATGATCTTCAATATACAGCAGCACAAAAAGCAGCAGCTTCTGCACAAGTTGCAAATGCAACTATGACTAAAAAAGTTGGACAATGGGTTGATGAATTAGCAGTTGAAGAATATCTTAGACAAGGTTGGAAAATGACAAGTAAAAATAGAATGTCATATTGTGCACCTGAATGGATTTCAGATCAAAAAGAAGGGGGTATATTACTTCTTGATGATTGGAACCGTGCAGATATGAGATTTATTCAAGCAGTTATGGAGTTGGTTGACAGACAAACATATATTTCATGGACATTACCAAAAGATTGGCATATTATTTTAACATCTAATCCTGACAATGGTGATTATATGGTAAATAGTATTGACTCAGCACAAAAAACAAGATATATTACTGCTAATCTTAAATTTGATATTGAGGTATGGGCTCGTTGGGCAGAAGAAGCCGGTATAGATTCAAGATGTATTAATTTCTTATTACTAAATCCAGAATTAGTAACACAAGAAACTAATGCAAGATCTATTACCGCTTTCTTTAATGCAATATCAAGCTTTGAAAGTTTTGAGGATAACTTGTCATTAATTCAAATGATTGGTGAAGGATCTGTTGGAGATACATTTGCTTCTATGTTTACTACATTTATTAATAATAAACTTGATAAATTAGTTACACCAAAAGATTTGCTAACTCATGACAATCAAGAATATATTCTTGGAGAACTTGGATCATGTGTTGGTAAAGGTGATGCTTATAGAGCAGATATTGCATCAACGTTAGCTACAAGATTAGCAAACTATGCCGTGGTATACTCAAAAGAGAAAACTGTATCACAAAAAATTACTGACAGATTGATTGCACTTTGTACTAAAGATTATTTTACTAATGACCTTAAATACTTAGTTGTAAGAACAATTTTTAATGGTAACAAAAGTAAGTTTAACAAAATGATGATGAATCCAGAAATCATTAAAATGACAATTAAATAGTATGGCAAATAAATCAGTACATCAAGAGTTTAATCCTGATGCTGTTGAGCACTTCGTTATTGACTGTGACCCTTATGGGCTCATAGTTGATAATGCAGGCACAATAGAAAAAGTTTATATAGATGAGTCAAATTATCTGACAAGAAAATTATCAAAAATACTAGAAGGTAGAGATGATGAGCCAGATATGACATTATACAAAAAAGCATTTTTATTCCCTAACTCACCAATATCACAAGATAGAGTTAAATCAGCTTTAAAAGAACACAATATTACATTAACAAATGATTATGAACAAGCAGATTTATATTTAACACATTATGACCTTAATAGAGATCATAACTGTGGTGAAAATATAAATGCTAGAGCTATGTTTTCTAAACTTTGGAATTTTGATGCACTTGAAGGTGGTAATCATTTTATAAATAAATATTGTGAAGATAATTCAAGAAATGGTGAGTTAGCTAGAGTTATATATTGCAATAAAGCTGAAAATTCTGTTAACCAATATGATATAGATAGACATTCTATGCCATATGATTCTTGGGTGTTGACAGGACTTGCAGTTAATGTAGCATATGATATTGAAGTTAATAATGCAAGTTGTTATGATGTTGATAAAGTAATGCATCAATCTGCAACTAAGTGTGAATTAACTGATCAAATGGTTGGTGATATTGTTAGTCAAATGAATCAAGGTGATGAAGGTAAAACAATGGTAGGTGCTATACTTCCAACTATTGATTATAATAAAAATCATCATTTATTGTGGAAGTTATCACAAGAGATTGGAACAAACTTGTATTTTTTTAACAGAAACAAAGATGTTCAATATTGGTTAAACGCATCTGAATTTAATGATTTTTATCACCTTAGTGCATTAGATATGATAAAATTTTTAGAAGAAAATTCTAAATTGTGTAAAAAATCATTTAAGTATTTAGAACCAATAGTAAGAAAAGAAATAAGGATTGAAAATAGAGATCTTTATACTTTTAGAGTAGAAGTTAAACCAGAATATAAAAAATTATTAATATGAAAAGAGTATATAAAATAACACCTGAAGAGTTTCTTTTTGATAAAGATTATACAATTTATATAAGTAGCTCAGACCATTATAATGCTAGAAATACATGGCAAGAAGTATTTAGTATAAATAATAATTTTGATGATTTACATTTTCAGAATAATGTAAATTTACTATACAGATTTCCTAATTTATCTTTATCAAGAGATAAATTGTCTATTTATTCAGAAAAAAGTGATTTTAAAATTACAAGAAATAAAGATTTAGCTGATCTTGTTGTTGTTTCTACTAAATATCTTGACAATATTACAGAAAAAAATTGGTGTATAAGTTTTACTAAAAGTGAAATGATAACCTATTGTAATAATGTAATAAAGGATACATATATTAAAACGAGTAATGAACTTTTAGAATTTAAACAATCTATATATGGTGTACCTGAAGATAGTATTTTTATGAGTGATGTTTCTTATTGGAATACTAATGATAGTACACATTTACAAAAAGTTATAAAACAACTTACTGTAAAAAAACAAAGGCATTATATTAGTTATTTTAAAGATTATAAAAGTTATGAATGGTTATTAAATAATCAGCATAAAATAATAATGGATTCTGAAGTTAATAAGCTTTGTACAGGAGATTCAATTAAATTGTCTACAGAAGATTTTGAAAGAATGGAACAGTTAGTGGGTTCAACAGATGCAGAGGACATTTCTGTTGGTTTGACACTAATGTCCAATTGTAATGTTGAGGAATCTAAAACGTTTGTATCTTTACTTTTTGCTTTTTATTCTGAAAATATGAAAAGATCTAAAGTATGGAATCAAGTTAATTTTAAGTATCTTAGAAAAGAATTTGAAAAATATGTTAATCTTTCTCCTTCTAATTGGGGGCATGCATATAATATGCTTATAAAAAATATGGTTGAAGATAACTGTTTGACTTTATATGCTTCAAGATATGTTGCAAATAAAATGTTTATTGGTGTTTTAAAAAATAATTTTGGAGTTGGTACTGGTGATTGTGTATTTACAATTGATGCTGAGTCATTAGTATTAAAACCAAGTATTGCAAAAAAATTAATAAATGAACCAGAAAATGAATTAAGTAATCTTGTTGGAACTGGATGCCATAATGAAACAAGTCATGGGGATGACTTGCCATTCTAACAATTTGTGTGATAGAGGTGGGGTTTTTGATAAATTCCCTCACCTCTTGATCATATTAAAAATAATAAATATGAGAAAAGATCCAATAAAAGAAGAAGAATTTTATAATGTAGATTATAACTTCAGTTACTCTTCACTGAATAAACTGTTATTTTCACCAAAACTTTTTTATAAAGATTATATTCTTAAAGAAAGGGAACTTAAAACTGATAAACATTTAATTGAAGGTAAATTACTTCACTTAATGTTTTTACAACCTGAGAAGCTGCATGAGGAGTTTTCTATTGTTCCTAGTAAAATACCATCAGATAATGTTCGTAAGGTCTTAAATGATCTTAAACAATATAATAATCCTAATATGTCTGAATTAGATGATGAAATTTTAAAAATATTAAAAGATCATAATTTATATCAATCTTTTAAGGAAGACTTAAAAAGATTAGACAAAATACAAACACCTGAAAATGCACAATATTTTCAATTCTTACTTGAAAGCGGTAAAGATATAATTGACAATGATATGTTAACTAAGGCAATTGAAAGAGTAGAAATACTTAAAGCTAATAAAGATGTAATGTCTATAATGGATTATGAAGTAACTGATTTTGAAATGGATCCTGTAGAAATATATAATGAGAAGTATTTAGAATGTGATTTAAAAGATTATAAATTTGGTTTAAAAGGATTTGTAGATAGATATACAATTGATCATGATAAAAAAGAAATTACTATAATTGACTTAAAAACTACATCAAAAGGCCTTGAAAAATTTGCAGAAACTGTTGATTTTTATAGATATTGGATGCAAGCAGTAATATATATAACACTAGTTATTAAAAATTCTGATCAAAAAGTTTCTAATTACAAAATAAATTTTAATTTTGTAGTCATAGATAATCAAGATCAAATATATGTGTTTGATGTATCAAATGAAACTAAATCAAAATGGTATAGTGCATTTGAAACAGAAATATTAAATGTAGCAGATTATCATTATACAAATAGAGAATATGGTTTACCATATGAATTTGCAAAAGGTAATGTAATATTATAGTGAAAAAAATTTACAGAGAATATTTTCAGAAAAGTAAAGTTTTTCTTTATCCTTTATTAGGTATTAAAAAAGGTGTTAAATTTGTTCCTATCCAAACGTATATATCCTGGAATGGATATTATACAGAGGATATGAATAAATTTTTATGTCTTTACTCTGTAGATATGAATAATCCTGAGTTTATTAATTTTGAAAAATTACATTTAAAAACACATCCAAATTTTGAAGAATATCATGTAATAGATGACAAAAATCATTTATATGTATTTGACTTATCAAAGTTTAAAAGGGATATTAATAAATTTAAAAAAGGTAAATACTCTAAAATGACTAAAAAATCAAAAGAAATAATTTGTAATTTTTTTGGTGAAAAAGGAACTATAGCTGATTATGTAGAAAGTTATCTTTATCCTGATTATTATTGGGATGATTATGCAAAAATATTAAACATTGATATTGAAAATTTAATTGAAGTAGGTGAGCTTTGTGACATACCTGATTTAGAAAAAGAAGATCTTAAAAAAGATTTTGTAAATGTAGAATTATTTAAATAATTGTATATATTTGCAGTAATTATAATTAAAAATTAAAAAAAATGGCAAAAAAACCAAACAAAACGTACGTGGATGAAAATCCTAAAACAATGATGCTTATTAAATCAGCATTTGGTAGTATGAAAAGCTTCAAACTACTTCCAATCAGTAATGATTGCCCATATGTAGAATGTTTATTTTCACCAAGTGAAAGAATTATGGTAGTAATTTCTAAATTTATGAAAAACTCATATCATATGGTACCTAAGTTAGATGATAATGGTGATGAAGTAAATGTAAAAGGAAAACCTAGAGCTAACGGTAAAAAAGTTAAAGAAGAAAGAAGAGCAATGGATACTTGCTCAGAACACTATGTTGTTACTGAAGAAGAAATTAGAGAAATGGTTAAAATGTTTGCAGTTAATCCTGATGCATTAGATCTTGATGAATTCTTTTTAGTTGAAAACGGAATGGTTGGAACTGACACTGCTAAAGATACTGGTATCATTATAGCATAATATTAATTACCAATAAAAACAGGGCCTACGGGCCCTTTTTTTTTGGACTAAACTGACATGACATGAATCATTGGATAATGGATTATGAAACTTTGTCAAATTGTTTTGTAGCTGTATTTAAACACTATAAAACAGATGAGACACATATTTTTTCTGTTTGTTCATTACAGAATGACTATGATAAGTTTACAAAATTCTTAAAACAAAATATAAATAATAATGAATGGCATATATCTTATAATGGATTAGCCTTTGATGCACAAATTACTCACAACATAATTAAAGATCATAAAAATTTAAAATTAATGGATGGAGAATCTATTGCAGAAGAAATATATGGATATGCACAAAGGTCTATTACTAAATCTAATGCAAAAGAATTTCAAGATTTTCCTGAATGGCATATGAAAATTAAACAAATTGACTTGTTTAAATTAAACCACTGGGATAATCCTGCTAAACGTTCAAGTCTTAAATGGATTGAATATACTATGGATTGGGATAATATACTTGATATGCCTATTCATCATGATACTAGTATAGATACACAAGAACAACTTGATCTTATAATAAAATATTGTATTAATGATGTTGATGCAACTAAAGAAATATTTAATAGATGTAAACCATTAATAACTTTAAGAAAGAATCTTACAGATCAATATGATATTAATTTATACAGTGCATCTGAACCAAGAATAAGTAAAGAGTTATTTGCTTATTATTTAAGTAAAGAGCTTAATATACCAAAATATGATCTTAAAAAATTAAGAACGTTTAGGAATGTTATTAAAATTAAAGATTTAATACTTCATTATATTAACTTTGAGACACCTGAATTTAATAATTTACTTGAAAAATTTAAAACTGTAGAAATTAATCCTAATCAAACAAAGGGTGGATTTAAATACTCTGTAGCATATAAAGGTGTAAAAACACATTTTGGTTTAGGTGGTGCTCACGGTGCTGCTAGACCAGGCGTTTATGAATCAAGTGAAGATGATATTATAATGTCTTCTGATGTTACATCTTTTTATCCTAACCTTGCTATTATGAATAAAATTGCACCTGCACATTTGGATAAAAAAGCATTTTGTGATCTATATAAATGGTTTTTTACAGAAAGAAAAAAGATTCCTAAAAGTAATCCTATGAACTATGTATATAAAATTATACTTAATAGTACATATGGTCTTAGTAATGATAAAAACTCTTTTTTGTATGATCCGCAGTTTACTATGTTTATTACTGTTAATGGTCAACTAACACTGATGATGCTTTATGAAATGATCATGGAAGCAATACCAGAAGCTACACCATTATTACAAAATACAGATGGTGTTGAGACAATAATACCTAGATCAGCAAAAGAAAAATATTTTGAAGTATGTAAAGAATGGGAAAGAATAACTAATCTTAATCTTGAACATGATACATATAAAAAAATTGTTCTTGCAGATGTAAATAATTATATTGCTGTTGACAATTCTGGTAAAGCAAAATGTAAAGGTCGTTTTGAATTTGATAATTTAGCATTGCATAAAAACAAATCTAAACTTATTATACCAAAGGCTATTTATGCATACTTTGTAGAAGATGTACTGCCTGAAGATACAATAAAACAAAATAAAAATATTTTAGATTATTGTATAGGTGGTAAATCAAAAGGTAACTGGCAACAAGTAGCAAGATCTATTAAAGATAATGAAGGACATGAAGAAAATCTTCAAAAAATTAATAGGTATTTTATTTCTAACAAAGGTGTTAAAATAATTAAAGTTAATAAAAATGATAAAAGAGAAATCCAATTAGAATCAGGAAGATGGATGCAAACAATCTTTAATGATTCTATAGCAAAAGATTGGAAAGATTATGATATTAATGAAAAATATTATTTAGATGCTATTGAAAAAGAAATAGACAATATTATGGGAGTAAAAACTAATCAATTAAACTTATTTTAAAATTATGGGATATACAAAACCAACAAATACAACTGCTGAAGAATTGTCTTTAGCTCCTCTTCCTGTTTATGAAGGGAATACATATACAGTCATCCGTCATAAATTTGTGATTGATGCTGCAAGAAGCCTATTAGCAACACACGGCTTTAATATAACTAATGAAACATACAGAACTAATTATAATTCTAATGTTGCACAAGGTATATATCAAATTCAATCTACACATGATGAAGAATTAGGTATGATGTTTGCCTGGACTAATTCATATGATAAAAGCACAAGATTTCAATGTGGGATAGGTGCTCATGTTTTTGTTTGTGGAAATGGTATGATTTCTGGAAATATGTCAACATATGCAAGAAAACATACAGGTAACGCTGATCAAGAAGCATTTAATCATATTAGTTCACAAATTAAAATGGCTAATAAGCATTTTGTAACATTAATAAAGGATAGAAATACATTAAAGCAGTGTTATTTAGATAAAAGAGCACAATCTGAACTAGCAGGTAGATTATTTTTTGATGAAAATCTTATTGATGCAAGTCAAATGTCTTGTATTAAAAAAGAAATGAATAAGCCTTCTTATGATTATAAATGTGATTTAAATAATGCTTGGGCTTTTTATAATCATGTAACACATTCTTTAAAAATATCACACCCTAAGACTTGGATGAGTGATCAAAAAAAATTTCATGAATTTATGACAGCAGAGTTGTTAAGTACTAAAAATTTACATAACTTTGATCAAAATCCAGAAAACTATGTTGATCCAAATCAAACTTCTATATTAGATAGTAAAATAGATGAATCAATAGCAGATTTAGAAGCTCAAGATGAAGTATTTGGAGAATTTAAAATCTGAGTCATGTCAGATGCATGAAGGGGTTTGTCTATCAGAAGACAATTAAATGAGATCTATTTGTGAAGATGCCCCTCACATGTTTAATTAAAACAATAAAATATGAAAATAATAGTAGTATGGCCATAAAAAGGCAAAAAACAAAAACATTAGTTACAAAAACAAATAACAATAGTTCAGACTGCATTGCTCCTAACATTATATATGGATGCTTTGGTGGTTGTTTAGATACTTATTGTTATATGTCTAGATATAATGGAGATAGAGTTTATGTTAATGAGAATGTCAATGCAATATTTAATTCTGTTGTTGAATGGGAAAAAACGTATGATAAAGTTCCTAATCAACAAGATCCAGTTTATGTAATGGTTGATATTGCTTGCAATTCTGATTTAGTTTTAATGCAAAAACAGATGAGTGAGCCTTTATTAGATTATATAAAAAGGTATGATGACCATCCAAGACTTAATAGTACTATGGCTACTAAGTATCCTGGTTTACTTAAGCTTGATGTAAATCACTTTAACAAACCTCCAAGAGTCCGTGTTAGTTTAATGCCACAAAAATATTCTGATATACTTGAGCCTAAGATGCAAAAAATTATGAGCCGTATAAAAGATATTAACCGTCTTAAAAAATTAGGTTGGGAAGTACATATTAATTATAGCCCTTTAATTTTTTATCCTGGTTGGAGCAGTGAGTATGATACATTGTTTCGGTTAGTAAAAAAACATGCTGGAGAGAATAAATGTGAAGTAATAGCATTAACTAATCATGTATTTCAAATGAACAAAGCAAGTGAAGAAGCTAGAGAACTAATGAAGTATTCTGATGAGCCAAAAAATTATAGTGGTGTAATGAGATACCCAATTAGAAAAAAAACTGTAGCTTTGGAAAATTTTAAAAATGTTTACAAAAAATACTTTAATTTAGAAACAATAAGATATATATTTTAATTATGAAAAAAATTCTTACATTTGTAATAAAATTATTTAAAACAGAAGACCCAAACAAAGAGCTTTTAGATAATATAAAAAAACTAAAAGAGAAGGAAATACTAAATAAAAAAAATTATTAACCTTTAAAATTTCAAAAAATGAATGAAAATTTAAAAACCGTACAACAGGAAAATGAACCTAATGTACCAAACAATGTAGTAATGGATAATGATCCAAATATTGAAAATGCATTAATAGAAGATGTTGATGAAACAACATTAAGAAACAATGCAAAAACAATATATAACGCTGATCTAGCAAAGATAAATGAACCTAGATAAGTTTAAATTACTTCTTGAAGGAATCTTTCATAGAACAGAAAGCACATTCAATAAAAAAAGATCTGAGTATGCTCATGATATTGATGTATTTAAATCACTTAAAAATGGAACTGGTTTTTCATTTCACAATGAACCAGAAAAAGTTGCATATGAATATTTATGCAAACATCTAGAATCAATTCAATCTATATTAGCAAAGCTTCCTGATGAAACACCTAGATATGAACTCATCAATGAAAAATTTGGTGATGCAATTAATTATTTAATTATTATTGAAGGTCTTTTAAAAGAAAGAGTTAACAAAGAGATATAAAACCAACATTTTATATTTTTAAGAAAAGTCAGTAGGTTTACTTCCATTTCCTACTGGCTTTTTTTATATTAAAAATGAGCATATCCAGTAGCTTGTGCTCTAAAACCAGTAAGGTTTCCAGTTTTAGTTCCACTTGTTATAGTCCATTCATATGCAATACCCCAATATTCACCTGTAGTGAGAGGACTTGCTAAACTAATACTTGAATTTGAAATTTGTATTTTATTAGCAACTGCATTAAATGCTAGTGTACCAACTATTTCTCTACTAAATGTAAAAGCAGTATCACCATTAGCTGGTGTGTATCTAACAACTATAATTTTAACAGCACCACCTGTACCTAATGCTGCAATTTGAGTAGCAGTTAAAGTGCTTGCACTCATTGCATAAACAGATAATCTTGTATATGCAGCTGTTGCTTTTTTATAAGCACAACCATCAAATAAAGGAAAGCCTGAATTTAGTGGTATACTTAACGTATTACTTTGAAGAATTTGATATTCAACAGCTCTAGTATCAATAGCAGGAAAAGCATATAATAAATTAACTGTCCATGTACTCTCTGATAATGAATGGCTAACTTCTTGATGTTCATAATTAGTGGGGGTTGTCCAAACTAAACCTGTTGTTGTACTACTATTTGCAGTTAATACTTGATTATTTGAACCAACAGCTAATGTTGTAGGACTTCCAGATGGTCCTCCAGCTAAAAGTCTACCTTTAACATTCATAGCAGCTTCGTTTAAAGCACTAGTCCCATTACCTACTAGCACTGATCCTGTAGATACAGTGGTTTTACCTGTACCTCCATCACCCACTGCTAATGTGCCAGTTATATTAGATGCACCTAAATCAATTGCTAATTCAGTTGACTCAATTACTATACCACCATTAGCTTTTTGATCAGTTTTTATAGTATCAGGAGACGTTGATCCGTCTATATCTATACCATCTCCTGCTTGATATGTAGTACCACTTGCTGCTGAACATGCAGTTCCATAAGTAATAGCTACACCTGTTATGTCTTGATGAATTGTATAAATTGGAGATCTATCTCCATCATATATAGTTATTATAGGATTTTCTCCTTGAGGGACTGGAGCTGCATTGCTTTTTGCAAACTCTTTTAATAAAATATCAGAAATTTCTTTGTGTTTTCCTGCAGTTATTGTTAGTCTAACTGTATCAACAGCATCACAACCTTTTATACTTGGATAATAAAGATCTAAATGAGTGTTATCATATGGATTTATACCTAAAGGCATTCCTCCACAATAATATGATTCTGCAGGTGCATTATTACCTGCTCCTGTATTGTAATAATAATAATAACCTTGATTAAAATTAATTGAATTTAAAACAGGCATAATAATTTAAATTATGATCTAGTCCAATAAAACCAATCTACTGTTGTTGCAGCGGTATCATAAGCAACTCTACATCCGGTTAATGATTTTAGTGGTATAAATAAAAAGTCTTGTGGTTTTAATAAACCTAAATTAGCTGTACCACCATTATTTGTTACAAGAACATTTCCTGCCGTGCTTGCTCCTGTATTTCTAATAAACACATAAGCATCTGTAGTTTGAGAACCATCAACAACTGTATCACTACTACCAGAAGATGTAGTTAAACTACCAGATCCAGAAGGGTCAGTTATAGATAATGTTGGTGCTATACTAATACTTACTGGATCTGTACCAGTTAAACTAGCTAATCTAAACGTTGTTGATAATGTTGTTGCCATAATATTATATTTTATCTACCTTGTCCATTATAAGCTTTTTTATAATTGACAGAGTTTTTACTTTTACTTGTTTTTGTTTTTGCATGCACACCCGGCCTTTTCTTTTTAGCTGGTTTTGTGAATGTATATACTTTTACTGCCATTTCTTAACAGTCTTTATTGTGAGAACCATCACATGAACCGTCCTCAGCTTTTGTTTTACCACATTTACATTGAGCCATAATTTCTTTATTTTTAATTATTATACATTATACATTCCAGGAACTGGAACTCCTCTAAACATTGTTTTTTTTCTAGGATCCATTGCCATCATTCCTCCATGGCCATACTCTTTACCTCTTTTAGCATAACCCATATTATTACGTACTGATTTAGATAGTGCTCTTAAACCAGCACCTTCTTTACCTGCAGGAATATCTTTAAATTCTTTTCCATACTTAGCATATCTTTTGGCAGCTTTTGCTGAACCACCATATGCATATTTCATACCTGCTTTTTTCATATTATTTGGCATAATTATTTCTTTTTTGTCTTTTCAAGGGACCTACCACCAAAGTAAGCACCTATCACAGTGATTAATACTAATTGTAGTAAGTCAGTCCATTTTGCCTCTACTACAAAATCAATAACACCCGCATCAATAAATATTAATAACACAGTGCTTATTACTAAGAATATAAGAACCATTGGTCTGACATTTTTACTTAACCAACTATCAGATTGCATATCTGCATTCCATCTAGAACTTATTTCTTTTTCCATTTGAACTTCATAGCTAGCTATAAGCTCTTTAATTTTTTGTTCAGCAGCTAACTTCTCCTCATCAGATGTGTGCAGACTATCAATAACTCCACCCACTCCTTTAACTAATTCAGTAGCTCCTGTTGAAAATATTTTTCCTAATATACTCATAATACTCTATTTGGTCCCATTTCCATTCCGTAAGGACAACCACAGCCTTGAAGACCTTGTGTTTGTCCTCCATGCTTAAAACTTTTTAATGTCTTAGCTAAGTTACATCTTTGTTTAGCTAATGTTGACGGAGGATTTTGGCAATACTCAGATATACTCTTACCTGCAGCTTTAGAAGCAGCAGTAAGTGATCCTGGTTTTTTTATTGCCCCTTTAATCCAATTCTTTGCCATTACAAATATTTATCAAATGTTCCTTTTTTAACAACATCCATAAACAAAGCAAATTGTTCTTTAGTGAATTCAGTGTATCCTTCATCTTCACCACCTACAACTACTTTATCTGAATCAGCAGAAATATCAATAGCTGGGCAAGATTTGCAGTTTGCACAAAATGTCATTTCAGCTCTGTTATCAGTTACAGTTACGTTTTTAAGTCCTTCAATTTTTTTTAAATCCATGTTTAGTTTTTTTATTTAATTATTAAGGTGATACGAAAACAGCATAATCTACTGTTACAGGTGCAGTGTCTGCTTGAATTTCAAGCCCAGCAACCTCAGCAACAGAAATCATTGAAAATTGGCCTGGTAATAAACGTCCCCACACCTGTCCCGCATCATTTTTTAATACTAAAAAATTTGTTGTGTCAGTATTTTTAATATATGTATAAGCAACTTTAGTACTTGATACAACAGCAGCTACTAATACTGAAGGTGAAGCACTAGGTGCTGATATTGATGCTGTTCTAACAGCTAAATCATTATAATTAACATTTTGATTTCTCTCATCATTAAGCGTTAAAACACCATTGATAGGATCAGCAGCATTTAAATTTAATTTTATATCAAGTGTTTTGGTTGCCATTACTATACTTCAAATCCAAAGTTAAATACTATTACTCTCACTCTTTTAGCCTTACACCCTTCTTCACAGAATAAACATGCTTTAGCTTCAAGAACAGTTAATTTTCCTAATCTAATAGAAATCTCAAACTTTTGTTTTTTGTTTCCTCCTTTCCAGGAATTAATCCAATTAATCATATCATTTTAAGTTTATGGTTATATTATAATATACAAAAAATTACGTTAAAATATAACATAATTTATACCAAATTTAAAGTCATGCCACTCACGATTCCAGTACTTACTATATCTACCTTCAATAAAACATCCAAGATGTTTATTTATTTTATACCCAAATATCATTCCACCGGAGTAATCTAACCATTGTTTATTATTATTATATTTATGGTAAGAAAACTCTCCCCCATCATCATAATGATAAGGTAGAACATTAAACCAAGAATGTAACCAAAAAGTTTTAGTGTAGTGATAAAAGTCAGCACCAACAACTAAAGAATGAACCCACTGTGATTCTAACTTGTTTCTTTCTTTTTCTACATAGTCTGATAAAATCTGTGGTATTACCACTGCTTCCCATACTTCAGTGTTTGAAGCAACCAAATTTTCTCCCGCATCTAAATAGTCTACTCCTCCTGAGCCATCAAAATTTGCTATATATCCTTCTTCTAAAGCAAGGTATGTGTAGTGTAGATTTCCATTATTTAACTTCCATTTTTCTAATGGATCAAAACCATATGGTTCAGATATTCTTTGAGCAGCACCAATATTCAATGAAAACTTATTTCCTATCTTATGTCTAAATCTTTGAGATGCTTCGTAATATTCTATATCTGCAAAACCGTTCTGTAAATATTCCATCTTTACTATATATCTATCAGCAACATATCGTAAAAAATGGTTCTGATCTAAATAGTTTTCTCCTTGTTGTCTTTTATAGTCTACTTCAAATAAAAATTCAAAACCTTTAATTTTACCTATTGTTGCAGCATCAGACCAAGAGTTTTCTGTTCCATCGTAAAATGTATTTGCTCTATTTTCATATCCAAATCTTGCTATTTTACGTACTCCAAATGATATAGAATAATCATAAGGTGTTTCTACTATACTAGTTTCTAAACCGTTAGTTACTGAATATACATCTACATCAGATATAGAATTACTTCCATTTACTGCACCATAAAAAGTTGCATATTTAAAAGTCTTCTTTAGTTTAGATTGACCAAAAAGAATTGAGCTTGATAAAAGTAATGTAAATATTAAGATTAATTTTTTCATTGTTTTATTATTCTCTTAGTAATTGTTAACTTATCTTTTCTTATAATTAAGTTATATATACCTGTAGGCCAAGATGAAAAATCAATTCTTTTAGAATTTTTTTCAATCATAAGCTTTCCATTAATATCATAAATCTCAACTATAATATCAAACCTTGTGTCAATATTTAAAATACTAGAAGTAGGATTAGGATAAACAACAATACCTAAAGAAGAAGTTTCTTCTATTGATGTAGGCCATCCTTGTTGACAATAATCATACATATTTTGACATGTTGCATCCCAGCTATTATTACAACAATAATCATCTACATCTATTACCCACGCATAACATCCATCATTTAACCAATATGGAACTCCTGGTCCTCCTATACATCCTGCACTATATAAACAAGACAGTGAGTCATTTAAATTAGCTAGAGGCTCATAATTCCACGCACTTTGGTCCATACATCCTGTAACCGTTTCAATACAAGAGCCGTTGTCAGTATTAGCCAACGGATCATAATTAATGGCAGAAGTGTCAGTACAACCATAAATGTAATCAATACAACTAAAATCTTCTGTATTAGCTTGTGAGTCATAGTTAAGAGCATTAGGGTCAGTACAACCGTAAATATAAGGAATACAATTATTATCATCTGCATTTGCTAAAGGATTAAAGTTAAACATTGTTGAATCTGTACATCCGTATACAAAAGGAATACAACTGTTGTCATCTGTATTTGCCAAAGAATCATAGTTATACATAGTAATATCTGTACATCCGTATATTATTGGTATACATGTAGAGTCATCTACATTTGCGTTTGGATTATAATTAAAAGCTAAAGGATTCATACATCCATAGACTATAGTTATACAAGAACCTGATATTTCTACGTTAGCATTTGGATTATAGTTTAAAGCTGTACTGTCCATACATCCTAAAACTATCAATGTTTGACAAGTTCCATTGTCATAATCTGCAGCTGAATTATATTCTAAATACAAAGGATTCATACATCCTGCTACATAGTAACAAGAACCATCATTTGTATTTGCTAAAGAATCAAAATTTAAAGCTAAGCTATCTATACAACCAAAGACTTTCTCTTCACAAGTATTACCACAATTAGTAATAAAAGTGTATGGAAACAAAGGCTGAATAAATGGTGGCTGAACACTTACTAGTGTATCACCTTCTGGATTAATTAAAGTAAACCCACACTCTATTGTAGTGAGAGATGCCTGTGGTGATATATTAAATCTAAATACTGCTGGGTCTGGAGCATCTATAGTGAATTGATATTCATCATTAAATCCTCCTGTATGTGTAAATGAAAATGTTGTATCTGGAAGCAATAGTTCTAGATTAGAACCTACCCAACCATTACCCATAAGATCGTGTAGTATTAATGTAAACTCACACTGTGGAACAAGGTCCATAGTATTAGCAAGTGAATCATAGTTAAATGCATCTGGATCTATACATCCAAATACTTTTAATGTTTGACAGCTACCATCATCAGTATCTGCAAAAGGATTCCATTCTACATAGTCATCATCTGTACAACCCAATATAGGTGGGCACTCTCCTATAGTAAAAACATGTGTAGTGTCCATTCCAAAAGCAGGATCTGTACCGTATATTAATGTATCTCCACACTGCTTTAAAAAGTAAGACCCATCTTGTCCTTGCCACTGTGAGCCTTGTAACCCATCTCCATATATATCAAATATTGTAAAATTATGATTACCTTCAGGTAAACATACTGGTATTGTTATACTTCCATAATCTGGTTGTGATCCATACCCACTTCCTGAAGCTATTACAATTCCTAAAGAATCAGTTATTTCCCAAGAGGTTTCTTCTTGATATTGATCTAAATTAATAATAACTGTTGCAGGAAAACAAGGTCCAGGAGGAGGTCCATTAGGTAAACAAGGACCCAAGTTAAAGTTAATAATTTCTGTAGCAAAACCATTACTGGTGTTACACAAAAACTCTACTATAGTATCTTGGCAATTATTCCAAGCTCTAAGAAATCCAGCCATACTTGTTGACTGCCATCCATCACCATAGCTATCTAGCATTATAACAGTGTGTGATCCAGCGTTAGTCCAAACAGTATCTATATAGTATTCAAAATTTGTTGTAGGTACGTGATGTAATATTGTATCACCATTATTATTTGTAATATAAAATTCTGACTCTGCAGGGCCAAAGCTATCATACTGAGCCTCAACCACTATATAAGAGTTTTGACTAAATATAAATAATGGACATAGTAATAGTATAAATAGTATTCTCTTCATGTTTTAAAAATCACTCATTATAAGTTCATCAATTTCATTTTGTAATTCTTTACGTGTAGCAATCATCTTAAAGCTAAGATCAGCTTGCCATCTGCTTACTTCCTCTCCATCTTTAAACATAATAATTGTAGGCACTACTACAACTTTATGTTTTTTTTGAATCTTAGGACTTTTTGCTATATCAACATAAGTGATCTCACAATCAGTAAGATCACCAACCCATTTAGCTTTATTTGCATTATTCCATTCAGCATTAAAATGTGTTACCACAACTTGAGAATGTGCAGAACCAACTGAAAGAATAAGTATCAGTAGGATAAATAAATATCCACTAAATATTTTCCAAACAGGATCACTCATTATGCAAATACTCCGTGCTCTAGTAAACATCCTGTACTAGCTGATGCATAGCATGTAATGTTAGCATTATCAGCAGCCCAAGGAAATAAAGCCCAAGTTCCTGGTGTTAAATATATATTAAAAATTGGATTTGCTCCTCCTTCTAATTTTACAGAAAGGTTAAGAGCACCTGCGTTTTTTAAATATACATATGAACCTGCTGTATGATCTGCATGTGCAGCAACAACTTGTGCTGTTCCGCCCACTAGTGCTGTAATATTCATTCTAGATATACCACCTGTAGTTACTTGTGCAGCATTTAAAACGTTTGATGCTATTGAATCACTAGTAAGTCCAGTAGAATTAATAGTAGATGTTAAATTTAAAGTTGCCATTTTTTCTTTTTTTTTATTTGTTATTAATTAAATATTCCAAACTCTAGAATATTATTTGCTGTTTCAGCATAAGCTTCTAAATCTACTGGTGTACCACTTCCAGCTGCAGACCATGGAATTAAAGCCCAATCACCACCACTTAATATAATTTGATCTGTAGTGCTATCAATAGAAATGTATATCTTTTCACCTGATGTAGCTGATGATGGATTGTAAAGCCATACTTTAGCTCCAATAGTATAAAGATCTTTATCTGCAATAACAACTGCAGCACCTATTGTAGTTGGATTAATTTTTTGTCTTGTTATACCTCCTTGTGTTGCTGTAGATATTGTATTTAAAACTGATAGTGATATAGCATCTGATGTAAGATCACTAGAGTTCATTGTTAATGTTGCGTTTACTGTTGCCATTTTTTCTAATTTTAATTATTATTTATAAAGTTTATCTTCAATTTTTTCTAACGTCTTTTTTATTTCCTGCACATCTTCTTGTGTAGTCATAATAGTTTGACGTATCATTTGATCTTTCATATCAAATTCCATTCTAGTTACTTCTGGATCTGGTGGAGCAGGTAATTCTTTTGCCTCAGCAATATCTGCTTGAAGAGTAAACCACATTCCTACTAAAGTAAAAATTAAGACTGCTATTCCTCCTAGTGTTTTTAAACTAATCTTAAAAGACGTGTCTTCATTTAATTCTTTACCCATAACTATCTACGTTTTTTCTTTGAGTATGCACCTCCAGGTAGACAACTACCTCCCATTCTCATTGCATTTCCAGCAAATCCATTAGCTGGAAACATTCTTTTTTTACTATTTGAACCTCCATTTCTTTTAGGAGTAGTAGTAGCACCTTTTGGTTGCTTAGTTGTTCTAGCACTATTTATAAGATCTGTTTTTTGAATTTGTGTCTTAAGTAATTCATTTTGTTGTAGCAAGCTATCATTTTGCATTTTCATTTGCATCATCATCTTTTGCATGTGCATTTGCTGTAACATTTTTTGTTTTTGTTCCATTGCTTGCATCTTCATCATTTGCATTTGCTCAGGAGTTAAACCTTGTGTATTCATTTCTTGAGCTTGAATCATAGGTCTTTGATTTAATGATTGCATTTCTGATTCTACTGGGTTTACTTCTGTACCATCTTGAGCATACATTCCAGGAACTTTTTTACCACCGTATCTATATTTTCTATATTTCATAATATTATATTTTATCTTCTAGACCCTTTACTTGATATACTACTTCTACTACCAGGGCTACTTGTTTTAGTTGATTTATTCCTTTTACTGAAAAACTTATTTAAATCTTTTTGATATTGTGAAGTTCTTGACACATTTGTTGCTCTAGATGAAGTGTATTGATTATTAGCTGTTGTCCAATCAGGAAGAGTTCTGTTATTATAATTAGCTATATCTGCTTGATTTCTTTGATAATTAGTTAAGTCTGTTGTATACTGGTTTCTTAAAGAAGTAAAGTCTCGTTGTAATGTCTCTCCTGCTGGAGTTCTTGTAAAAGATCCTTCTCTACTTAAACCTTCATCTACTGTTCTTTGGCCAAATCTAGTAGCCATACTAGTTCTTGTTGCAGGAGTTACTCTGTTATTAGAATCTGATGGATTTACAGGTTCTGACAAAGACCTTGGTGCTTCAGGTCTAGATCCTGGATTTGATACTGCCAACAATAATTTACTTGGGCCTGCAAGTGGGTTTGATCCTCTTTGTCCTTTTTTACCACCTGTTAAAAATGATCCTTGTTTTTGTACTGGTAATATAGAACTTATAGGTGTTCTGTTATTATTAATACTTTTCATTGCATCATTTAATCTTGATGATGAATTTTTACCTTTACCTTTACCTGTTTTAGCAGCCATAGTTATATTTTTTTAAGACGTTCATTCTCTGCTTCAAGAAATTTAACTTTCTCTCTTAGAGTTGCAACCTCTTCAGTTAATTTAATTACACATAATCTTAGATCATCTTTTTCTACAGAGCTTTCTGTAAGCAGAACTTCAAGTCTATTAACTCTTTTCTTTAGATCATCTTTGTATTCTTCTCTTAAATCCATACTTTTGCTTTTTAAACTTAGTCTGGATTTGTAAAATTTAAAAGCCTCACCACTACCTAAAACAGTTAGTGCAGTGATTATAATAGTGCTAATTATACTTAGATCCATGATATATATATAAATATTATATGTACTTTTGCTTACTTGTACATATATAATATACAAAAAATAATAATAAAACTAAAACATATTACTATGAAAAGACATCAATTTTACTTTGAACCTTTTCCACAAACTTGTTTGTTTGGAATCTCTATTGGTCAGTTTGAAACACAATGGGAAGATGAAGAAAAATGGTACCCTACTTTTAGAATTGAACTGGGCTTTATTTTCTTTACACTTTCTTATACTAAAATTTCTATATCATAAGATAATTTCTTATCTTATATCTACCCGCTTAAATCAAGGGTATACACAAACTTTATTAATCATATAAAATTATTAACTTATGCAGTTGAATAACAAAATACTTAGTGACATTACTGTCCACATGAAGTATGCAAGATATATACCAGAACTAAAAAGAAGAGAGACTTGGGAAGAGCTAGTTACAAGAAACAAAACTATGCATTTAAAATCATTTCCTAAATTAAAAGAAGAAATACAAAACGCATATAAGTTTGTGTATGACAAAAAAGTTTTACCTTCTATGAGGTCTATGCAATTTGGTGGTAAACCAATTGAAATTAGTCCTAACAGAATTTATAATTGTGCATATATGCCTATAGATTCTTTAGATTGTTTTAGTGAATGTATGTTTTTGTTACTTGGAGGAACTGGTGTTGGATACTCAGTTCAAAGACATCATGTTGACAAACTTCCTCCTATTAATAAACCTTATGAAAAAAGAACAAAAAGATATTTAATAGGAGATTCTATTGAAGGTTGGGCTGACTCAATAAAAGTATTAATGAAATCATATTTAAATGGAAGATCATCAAAAATTATTTTTGATTTTTCTGACATTAGAGCAAAAGGTGCTAGACTTGTTACATCAGGTGGTAAAGCTCCTGGTCCTCAACCACTTAAAGAATGCTTATTAAAAATAGAAGGCCTTTTAAGTGCTAAAGAAGATGGTGATAAATTAACAACCTTAGAAGTTCATGACATAGTTTGTTATATAGCTGATGCTGTATTAGCAGGTGGCATCAGAAGGGCTGCATTAATTAGTTTATTTACTGCAGATGATGATGAAATGATTAGTTGTAAATCAGGATCTTGGTGGGAGTTAAATCCACAAAGAGGAAGAGCTAATAATTCTGCTGTATTAATGAGACATAAAATAACAAAAGACTTTTTTATGGACTTATGGAAACGTGTTGAATTATCTGGAGCTGGTGAACCTGGTATATACTTTAATAATGACAAGGATTGGGGGACTAACCCTTGTTGTGAAATTGCATTAAGACCTTTTCAGTTTTGTAACCTTTGTGAGGTAAATGTATCTACTATAGAATCACAAGAAGATTTAAATGAAAGAGTTAAAGCTGCAGCATTCATAGGAACATTACAAGCTGGATATACAGACTTTCACTATCTCAGATCTGTGTGGAAAGAAACAACAGAAAAAGATGCATTAATTGGCGTATCAATGACTGGTATTGGATCAGGTAGAATACTAGGTTATAATATGACAGAAGCTGCAGAAATTGTTAAGAAAGAAAACACACGTGTAGCTAAATTAATTGGTATAAAAAAATCAGCTAGAACTACTACAGTAAAACCTGCTGGCACAACATCTTTAACACTAGGAACATCATCTGGTATTCATGCTTGGCATAATGATTATTATATTAGAAGAATTAGAGTTGGAAAAAATGAATCTATTTATAATTATCTTTCTGTTAATCATCCTGAGTTAGTTGAAGATTGTGCATTTCGTGCTCATGATACAGCTATAATTAGTATACCTCAAAAAGCTCCTGAAGGTTCTATATTAAGAACTGAATCTCCTTTTCAATTATTAGAAAGAGTTAAAAGAGTTGCACAAGAATGGGTTGTTCCTGGACATAGAACTGGATCAAACACTCACAACGTGTCTGCAACAATTAGTCTTAAAAAAGATGATTGGGAATTAGCTGGTAAATGGATGTGGGACAATAGAAATCATTATAATGGTTTATCTGTTTTACCACATGATGGTGGTACGTATACACAAGCTCCTTTTGAAGACATCACTAAAAGCATATATGAACAAATGAATATACATTTGATGAATATAGATCTATCTAAGGTTGTTGAAGATGATGATAATACTAACTTAACAGGAGAACTTGCTTGTGCAGGAGGTGCCTGTGAAATTAAATAGTACCTAATACAAAAACAACAACCATTAATAAAACATATAAAACCGGTGTTATGTCTAACTTATCTTTCATATTAATAAGATAAAAAACATAACCCGGTTTTATATTAACCTAATGTTAATTTAATATTAATTTTTATGAACCCACTAGAAAAAAAAATAGAAAGAATAGCAAATGAAATATCTTTTAAACTATTAGCAACTGTAAGTCATCCAGATCATGAATGGTTAAAGCTTACACTAACAGAACTAGTTAAAGATGAAATTAATGAATTCTTTATTGAAACAAAAAAGAAAAAACCAAATGTGTTGGATTGAAAAGCTATATTATTTTACGTACCAATCTTCCATAGTATCATAAGCAATCCATCTATTGACTGTGTACCATGCTGGTATTACATCTCCCCATTGCTTTCCTAGTTTAGATTGACCCTTTCTTGAACCTCTCTGATAATAATAGTCTTTATCTTTAAGTATATTATATTCAGGATTACCTGCATCATATATCATAGCAAACGGATGATATGCAGCTTGTACTATAGCTTCACCTAATTCACCAATAGTTCTTGTTGCGGAAACTGGAGACTTAGCCATCATGTATTGTTCATTAAAACCTAACAATGGTATAAAAAACATAAGTTCTCTACCTTGTCTTCTCATTTGATAAACAAGAGCATTTTCCATTCTATTTGCAAATTTAGATTTGTCTTCATCATCATCATCAAATAGACTATCAAGAATAGCTGCCATTGCAAATGAAGAAAGCATAAACCCTATTTCTGCAACTGTTCTCTTAACTCCAGTTATAGCAGTTAAAGCTTTTTCTCCTTTTAAATCTTTATATTTTCTTATTAAGTCTTTACCTTCACCAAGATTTTTCATTGCATAACCCATAAAACTTACAAAAGATCTATATCTTCCTTCTACCCATCCTAAATTTTCATCAAAATATTCTGATCTAAATCTAGCTTTTATAGCTGGTGCCACCCATTTATGAAATTGCATTGCCAAATTCCCTAACCAATGTTGCTGCATTACTGTTCTATCTTCTCTAGCATAGTTACCATGAATTTGCTTATTTACTTCACGTAAATAATTTCTAATTTCATATCTTTTTTGATCAGTAAAATCTACTACTTCTGTATCAGCTGTTGCAGCTACTCCTGGTTTGTTATTGACCAGCTTTGTGTACCCTTCTTTAAGTGTTAGTTCACCTGTCTTATTGTTATACTGGTATGCATCATATAAAGACATTTCTTCTCCTTTATCATTTCTTATCTGTTTACTCATCAATATAGCAATACCAACTTTAGTTTGTACATTATATTCAGCACCATCCTGCAATAAGTATCCCCAACTTATCACTGTTCTAAATTTACTCTCTTTACCTTGTGCTTGGTTTTGCTCCCGTAAATCTGCTTTAGCATCCATCATTCTATATAAATTAACTAAAGCTTGATATTTTGTTGCAGGAATATATTCTTTGTATTTACCTTTATTAGTGAGACCTGCATATGTTGTATCATCAGTAGCTCTCTTAACAAAGTCTTGCATTACGTTTGTGTTAAATTCTTTTTCTGCTCTTAAGTATGATTTAGAATCAAAATATCTACCACCAAACATTTCAATAGCATTATTTATTCTACCTACAGCATAGTTATTTATATTTCCAAAAACATTAAATCCTACATATGTAGCAGAAGATAATTGAATTAATCCAGAAGCAACCTTGTCAGCAAAACCTCTAGTTTTTTTATCATTATCATAATAAATCATGCTCATAAACTTTTTAGCCCTCTTTACTATATTAGAATCACTAGCTTTTTGTTTACCAGCTCCAACTTTTTTTAACTTACCTTTTACATTAGCAACAATTTGTTGTCCTTCAGATGGGTTGTATGATCTATTTTCTATAACTTTCATCATAGCTAAGAGAGTGTCTTCAATTTCTGCCATAACTTCATAGTTTTCAGCCATAGCACTAAACCTTAAAAGGTTGTCTCCCATATCTAAACTTAACTCTTCAAGAGAAGGTTGACTTTGAATTTTCATTTTTCCACCTTCTAATTCAGCTTTTTTAGTTTTATAAGTTACTTCATCAATTACACCATTATTAAAATCTATTAATAATTGATTTATGTCATTATCTATTTTTTTTAGTAATGCTTCACTTCTTGGATTACCTACATAGAATAAAGGTAGTGTATCAACAGGATCACCGTTTTCATCTAGTATAACTTTTTGTAAAGTAGCGGTTCTTTGAAATAAATTTTTCATACCCCTTGTTGTTTTACCCCAAAGGCTAGCAACTAATGGACCTTTATCATGTGCACTTCTTATTGTATTGTCTTTAATGATTGGTGTTTTACCTAGCATTTGATCTCTTACACCAGAAGGTAGTTTATTTAAAAGATCATTTTCAAAATACTCTTGCCAAATTAAATAAAATTCTTTTTGAGCTTGAGCTAATGAGTCTGTTGGAGAAGGATTCATAATTTTAGAATACTTAGAATCTACCATATCTATTCTTTTACCATTTTCTACAGCCTCAGTTCTTATTTCTTTATACTTATTTTTAACTACTGACATTGTAGTTGGTTCTTGTACAGTACCATTAAAATTATTATTGTCATCATAATTAGCAAAATTTACAACAATATCTTTATAATATTTATTTTTATAATTTTGATATGCAGTATAACTAACACCTCTCTTTTTTTGCCAACTTCCAAATCTACCAACAGGAACCCATTCTTCAAACTTTAATCTTTCTTTTTTAAAATCAGCAGTGTATCTATGGTAATCTCCGTCTACATAATCATCACCAACTTTTTTTTCTGATTGAAAAAATCTTGACATTTCTTCTTTTATAGCTTTCAATTCTTTATTATACTTTATTTCTTCAGCAGTATAATCTTCTAGGTTATCTTTAACAATGTATTTTTTTGGCTCACCATCTGCATTTTTTGATTTATCTAAGACTTCAGATCTTCTTCTCCAATATTGATAACCAATCTCTTTAACATATCTACCAGTAAACTTACCATCTTTATCAAAGACTAACATAAATCCATAATCTACTTTACCTCCAGGAGTAAGTGCTTCAAGCTTACTAGCAACTCTTCTTACTTGATCATTTCTTGCATCTACTATATCAAAAACTTTTTGCCTATTGCTTTTAAATAGTTTGTCCATAAGCTGTAATAAAGTATCCTTATTTGTTGCCATATCACCAGATGCAAATTCAATTATACCAATGTCATCAGCCATTGTCATCAATTGATCTAACTCTTGCTTTGTAAAATTTCTATTAGAATTATCTACAACATATTGTCTAACATAATTTTCAACAGATCTCATAACTAAACCATCTCCTTCTTGATCACCTCTAACAGTATTTATTAATTGTGCAAGTTTGTCCTTTAACTGAAGCTGTCTTTTATTTAAATTAAGTTCATCTTTGTTTATTGCATGAACCTTTGTTAAGCCTTGGAATGTTTTTGCAAGAGCTTCAAAATTTAATATTCTATTTATATATTCAGGTGTGTTAAAGTTTTTTGGATCTTCAGCATATTTGATAAAGTCTTCAAACTCTTTAATAGCAGAGTTAACAAGCTCTTCATATGTAACATCAACAGTACCTTCTATTATAGATAGATTAATTAATGCCATTGCATTATCAATATCAGACAATACTCTTTGATTATTTGATGATTGTTTCTTTTTATCTTGTAATAATATAAGTGCGTCTCTTCTTGTAATTAATTTTTCTTTATAGGCCTTGATAGTGTTAAATAAAGCTTCATATGTGTTATCATCTAATACATCACTTTGCGGCAATTGCTCTTCAACAGATAAAGGTATTTTACTAGAGATACCTGCTTGTTCTTGTTGTTCTGCTAATCTTTCAGCATAATTTACATCTTTATTAATTGGAACAACTTTATTTACATATGTTCTACTGTATGATACCTTGTGATTAGTTACACCATCAACTTTAAATTCACCAGTAAACTTTTGACTTTTACCAGCTCCTTTCATTCCAACTAATATGTGTATTGTTTGTGAGTCATTTCTAACCTCATAACCCATATTTTCAAGTATTCTACCATATGTATTAACTTGCATGTTGTGTTGCATTCTTGTAGAAAGCTTAAATTGATCTTTCTTAGATAATGATGGATCATAAAACACACTACCCTCATCAACAGAATACTGTCTATCATAGTTTTTATCTTGAATAGAATTCTTGCTTGCCTTTAAATCAATCACTTGCAGTGTACCATCTGTATGAACAGCTAACAAATCAATTGTTCCTGCTGTAGATGACATTCCGTCAGCAATAACAACTTGTGGTATTATAACAGCACCCTGTGCTCTATACATAGTAAGTACAGTTTGTATTTGATCCACTGCTCTTGAAACTTGTTCTTGTGTAAGAACATTCATTTTAGGCAATTCACTTACAGGTTTTAACTCTGCAAGGTGCTCCATTATTTGATCAAAATCATTACCTATATCTCTGTTTATTTTATACTTGTCTTCTGGGTCATTTAATTTACCTTTAATTTTTGTAGTTACTGATCCAAACTCCTCTCCTGTTTCTATGTTTATATATGTATGTGTATCTTTTTGTAATATAACAAGTGGCGTATCTGTACCTGTTAAAGCACTACCTACAGTAAAATCAGAATATTTTTCATTTGATTCTGTAGCTGCATGAAAAAGTTGATCTATCATTTGTGCCTGTGCAGAATTTTCTGCCATAACTTTATATGCATCAACAGCATTTTGTTTACCTGGTGTTAAAGAAAATCTAACTTTTCTGTCAACTGCAGACTCAGTTATATTTTCAAACTCTAAACTACTGGTATTTAATAACTTAGCAATATCACTTAGTGTAGTTCCTGATTTAATAAGACCAGCATTTACAACTAATTTATTACCAACTAAAAAATTATGGAAATCTTTTACAACATCCATTAAAAAGTTTAATAGCTGTGCAAGCTTTTGATACCATCTTTGTGTTGGCTGGCTTTCATATTCTTTATTAAAGTGTCTAGATAATGCTTGTGTAACTAACTCAAGATCTCTATGAGTTTTATTAAAACCTCTACCATCAGTATATGAATCATCTATTTGCTGCCTTAGTTCTGGAAACATTTTTTGTGCCTCAGACAATAGACCATTAAACACACTTCTATTTTGTGAATAAACAGCATCAATAAAAGGATGCAATACTTCTTCTACTGCTGTTTCAGCTGTAACCCTTCCTTTAATAAGTACAACTTGTCCATTTACATAATAGCTATTAATCTTATTAAAAGGTACTTTTGCTTTTTGCCAACTTGGAAGTGACTCATAATACTCTTCAGCTTCTTTTATAGTTGCTACATTTACAACAAGATCAGGAAACATTTCATTTAAATGTTGTACAATTCCAAGTATGTGTGTTTTGTTTTTGTTATTTACTTGAGGCATTACATCTCTTCTAGTAAACATGTTCTCATCAACCTCAACTCTAAAAGATTTGGGTGTTGGTGTAATCATAACAGATTCTCTTGGTACATTCCAATGATCTAACAAAGCAAGAACCTTGTCTCTATTACTATATAACAATCTTCTATCTAATCGTAGTGTATTTTGATTTGTATTATTTACAAAATACTCACCTTGATATTTACTTATGATATTCTTTCTACTAAGATTTGCTAATAAAGATTCCTTATATGTTCTTTTCTTTAGATCAAAAGCAACTTGTTGTTGATCTAAATACTTATCTGTTTGCACAAGTGTAGGTATTTCATCTGATTTATTTGCACTTTGCCATTTAGATATAATACTGTCAACCACCATAGGATTAGTATATTTTTCTTGTAGTGCTTTATATTGTGCAGTATTTTTATTATAACAACTCATAGTTTGATTTTATTTATAACATTCTTTTATATGCTCAATATACTCTTCTTCTGTATATTGATTATTATCATTATTAAGGTCTTTTATTATATCTTCAACACTTCCTATTTCTAAACCTCCTTCAGAAAATGGTTTTGAAATTTGAGCTTTTTGGAATCTAGTCAAATCATTGTAAAATTCTGTAACCATTTTAAACTCACCTGGTACAGAAGATTCTTCATTCATAGCCATCATTTTATTAAACTTAGATATGTTAACACCCCTGCCTTCTGGAATAACTGTTTCTTCTCCTGTGTGCATATCTTCATTGTTTTCACTCATCTCTTGAAGTTTTGACAAAGGTACACTTTTTGCATCACTTTTTGTTACATCCACTCCATCTTCATTTGCTTCTACTTGAATCTTAGATCCAAAATGTTGTTCTGCTACACCAGCTTTTGCCATTCTTTCAGCTAAAGCTTCAGCTGTTTTACTTGCTTGAGCTGCTAATCTGTCAATTCCTGTTAAAGGTTGTTGTGCCTTTATAGACTCTTCTAGTATATTAAACTCAGTTCTTGGACCATAAACACCAGCCATTGCATTTTGATCTAATGAACCTAATAGTTTTATCTCTTCATATACAGCTCTATTGCCAAGACCTACATTCTGTGATTCATCCATATTATATAAATCACTTTGATCAATTTCAGTTAATGGACTAAACAATTGTGTTAGTTTAAAATATCTGTATGTATATTCCCTCTTACCTGTCTCAGGATTTTTTCCTTTTTTTCCATATGCAACAACCAATGGAAACCTAACTTGCTTTATAGTTGTTCCTTTGTAATTTCTTTCTACAACACCAAAACCTCTTTCTTTTATATATTTTGCATTTGAATTTAATCTTTTAATTTTGTTTTTGTTATAAGTATACTTTCTATTAAACCTTCCTTTCTTTCCTTTGTATTTCTTTTTATTAATTGGTGCATTTACTAAAGTCATCAAGTCAATTGTCAGCGTCTTATCATTATTATCTAATACAATAGTTTTACCACTAATTTCTTTTGTTTTAGAATTTTTAACTTTTACACCACCCACACTTATTAAACCTGTACCTTTCTTATTTAATTTTGTTATTAGATCATATCTAGTCTCTAATTCATTTTTTAACCATAATGCAAATCTATTTGGTATAGCTGCTAAAGAATTAGCAAAACTATCTGGAAATATTTTAGATTCAAATTCATCTAATTTAGCAAATTGCTCTAAGTTAATCTTTTTAAATAAAGCAAAATCAGAATCAGTATCTTCAAAATTAGCGTTCCATTGTTCTTTGTTTTCAGAAGTTCTATTTTCTTTATATGTATAATATTTTTTAGTTATTATACCTATAGCATTAGGATTATTTCTAATTACGGCAGATCCTGCACCAGCTCTAGTACCCCCTATTGAATTTATATTTTCAGTAAATACATATGCTGTATCAAGATCTTCTTTAGGGGAATCTTTATTCCATTTTTTAGTATTTATAATAACTCCACTAGTTTGTTCTACTGTTTCTACTTCACCTTCAACCTCTTCTGCTATAACTGTGGGTGATTTACCTCTAAATACCTGAGATAAATAATATGCATTAGATCTACTAGATAAATATCCTTCTGTCATATTTTCTGCTAACTCACTAAACGTTTCACCAAATACTCTTTTAAAATCTATATCACTTGCAAGACTATCTTTAAATAAATTATGAACTCTTGCAGATGATCCTAGTATTTGATCTAGCAGCGGTGCAGGTACAGCACTTAAAAAAGTGTTAGGACCATATTGCAATCCATCTTTAACCATTAAATAGTGTATTAAATGTATTGCGTCAGCACGTGTATTAATATCTTGATATAAATCAACCATAGAATTTTGCATATCTACAAGTTGAGAGTCTGCCATTCTTGACCAAGTGTTTAATTGTACTTGGTTAATTCCTGTTTTGTTTGTGCCGTTAGATGTAGTTTTAAGACTAAGTTGTTTTTGTACAAAAAAGTTTTCTTTACCTTCAGCTTTTAAATAATCTCTAACTCTCAGTAAAATTTTATCAATAGACATATCACCCTGCGTAAATTCATCATAAACTAATCCATTGCTTAATGACATAACAAGATTACCTTGTCCAGTATTAAGTAATGATTGCATATATGCTTTACCAGTTAAATAGCTTAATATATCTTTTTCTATTTTTTGTTTAAACTTTGTATCTATCTTCCCTACATTTAAATTTTTTGTTACAAGATTTGTTAGTTTTACAAATGGTTCTGTTCTTGTAATAAATACTGCAGGGGTTAAATCTCTAAACTCTTTCCAAATTTTATAATATGTTGATTGAAATGATTTTCCTCTAAATATTTTTCTAACATCAATAGGAACTGATGTTTTGCCAAATTGTTCTGTTGTAAGTTCTATACCTAAATCATTTATATCTTCTTGTTTTTTATCAATAGATTCAGTATCTCTACCCATACCAGATATTAAAGTAACTAAACTTTGTATTTTAGATGTAGTCTCCTTAAGTTTGTGTGCTTGTTGAAATAACATTAACAATGCAATCTCATCTACTCTGTCTTGTTGCTTAGGTAATTTTCCGTCTAGTTTTATAAGTCTTATCATTGACTCATCAGTAACTTCTGTAACAGCTGCCATAGCATAAGTTTCTGGATCATCAAATTGTTCTCCTATTAAGGTGCTTCTTACTAAGCTTTTAATACCTGGATCCATTGGATCATCTTTATTTTCTGCTAAGAAATATAAACTTTTAAGTTTTGGATTATTAACCATCAATATTGCAGTCTTTATACCAACACCTAAAGCAACCAGGTTAGTAACAACGGCAAGTGCATCTTTGTTTAAACCAAGTTTTGCTGCTAATCTTTCTTTAGCATTATCTGTCATTGCTGTAACAAGAGCTGATATAACAAATTGAGTTCTTGTACCCTTTACCATTTCTTTACCTGTCTTAGGATCTATCTCATAGTTTACACCAAACGTGTCATAATTGTGACCATTAATACTAATTTTCATTACAGGCAGTCCATCTTTATTCTTTTGAATAATTTTTACACCATACTCTTTTAAAAGATTCATTACAATGTTTGGTAATACAACTGCACCAATAGATTTAGCACCAGCTTTATTGTTTGTCCAAGCTTTTAATTTACCTAAAGCATTGTCAACCATTACACCATCTTCATTAACTTTGTTAGCTAACTCTGGAAGTTCAGGTTCTATTATCCAGTTTCCTTTTTCATCTTTTTTACCTGCAATGAATTCCCATATTGCTGTTAATGGATCTAATACAGCTGGTTCTTGATTAATACCATAATCTCTTCCAAATAAAGGTCCTGTCATTCCATCATTACCAAGAAGTGCAAATCTTTGGTCTAATACTTTATTGTTTTGTGCACCCTCGTAAGGCATTCTATCCCATGAATTTGTATCTTCATCATATGTGCCAATGTATTCTATAAACTCTTCTTTAGTAACAGGTAAGGATAATAATCTAAGTGCACCAATAAGATCTGTATCTTTCATTGTTTGAATAAGATCTTCTGTTTCTACATCTTGCTGATCAAGAATGCTTCCTCTTTTTCTAAATATTTCAACTGCTTCATTTATGGAAGTTCCTTTTTCTTTTGCTGCATCTCTTTGATAGTTCATGTATTCATCATACATGGTGTTAGTATTGTTTGATTTACCATACTCAACAAACTCTTTTCCTTTCATGTAGAACTCTTTTATCTGCATGTATAGTTTATCAATATCAAAATCCGCTCCAGATATTTCAATTAACTCTTCTGGAAATACACCAGATGATCCATAAAATACTGGAAGAAAGTCAACTAACTTAAGATTAACAGATGAGTGCATATCTTGAGAAGGAATACGTGTACCAAAAGCTTTTGCAATTACATCAGGTATAGGATCTCCTGGTTTAATATTTTGCATTATTTCAGCAAAATGAGGAGGTAACATAAACTCAGAATATCTTTGACCTGTTTGTTCATTGTTAGAGTCATATTCCATTATATTAGAACGTAAATCATCTAAATAAATATCCCCTACTTTTATACCACTTTTTTTATCAGTTGAGAATGTTCTAGCTTCAGGATCAGTAAATCTATCAAACTTAATTTCTGGTTTGTTAGTCATTGCTAACCATTGATCTGTTCTTATAATATCCCATCTACTTGGTTGACCTGTCTCAGCATCAAGTGCCACCACCTTCTTTATTACTTTCATTCCCTGATCAGAAACTAAAGCAACTGAATGACCGGGCTGTCTCTCTCTTAAAACATTCTTAGAAAAGTAACTCATAAACAACTCTTGAAACTTTTGTAATGTAATAGGATTGTTTAGATCATATTTAGGCGTGCCTGTTTCATCAACTTCAAATAATTCTAAAAATTGTGACTTAGCTTGTGATGACTCAAGACCATTCTTAGCATATTCTAAAAATGCTTGTAGATCAAGAGTAACTCTACCAGTGTCAATACTTTTTTGTATTTCATTTTGAAAGTTTGCAAAGTTAAATGTTAAATTTCTTTTGTTTAAATATTTAAGTTCTACTCTTTGACCAACTGTTTTATTGTATAATTCTCTTACTTGTCCTATAGTAAGTTCTTTTCCACCAATAAATACCTTTACATTATCTGATTGCTCACTACTAATTAATTGTTTAATTTGTCCAGGGTCAACAATTTGAATTTTATTAGAAGGTACTATTTGCTGCAACCTCATCCAACGTGCATCTAAATCTGTAATGTTATCTGAATTAACAGGATTAGAATTAAACATGTCTTCTGTCTCAATAACATTTGCTCTTAACATTTTAGATGCAGATTCAGGAACGGCTATACCAATAGTTTCATTACCTTCAGACTCTATTCTTTCAAGTTTGATTCTCATATTATGAAGTTCAACTCTATGTGGAAGAGCTTCTCCTGTTGAAGTATCTGTTGTAAGTGCTGGTGTTAAAACAATAGCTGACATTTTAATAAATGTTTTACCATCTGCATAAACTAATTTTTTAGAATTTAAAATAGCATTTAATTGCTTAAATCCTTCAGTTCCTTTATTTGCATTACCAAAAAATTCTTCCCATGTTATGTCTTCACCTGCTTCTATTCTATCCAGTATTAAAGCTTGTGCACTATTAAGACTACCAAAACCAAACATCATATGTCTAAAGGCTTTTGTTGTCATGTACATTTGAGCATCAGTCTTTTCACTTGTTCCTCCTTGCTTAGAGAATTTCTTTTGATACATTGAATCTCTAAACGTTACAGTGCTAATATTTTTTGTAGGATGCATTACACCATATTTAGGTGCAGATATAAATGAGGCACCACTTGGTCCTGCAGCATTTTGCATCTTAGCTCTTTTAACTTCATCAACTGCATCTTTTACTGTCATAGAAACATCACCAAGCAATACTTGATTAATAGACATAGTATTTAACATATCATTTAAAAACCATTGCATTAAATTATATTCAGCTTCATTAGCTTTTAAATTTAATAATCCCATAGACTCTTTTGTGGCTGGTGTAATCTTTCCTTTAGTAGTTTTTAATTGCTCTGTTAGCTGTTTGTCAATTTTATTTTTAGCTTTTATATTATTTAATGTAGTGTCAAACTCTTCAAACTCCTGAGTTAAACGTTCATTTATTAGTTCTTTAATATCTATACCAAAATCTTTAATGTTTTTTAAAGCTTCTTTAAATGTTAATCCACCTCTAGCTGAATCTTCTAATAATCTTTTAGCGGTGTTATCAGTTTCAAAAGTATCAACATCATCATCTTTAAGAACATTAGTTGTGGTACTAGGTTTAATTTCAATAATATTTTTATCTATTTTACCTAACAAGAAATTCATCTGATCCATGGTTCTTGTGTAGCCTACTATAGTGTCATTTATCTTAACTTCATACTTATGAACTGGTGATTTATTATCAGAAATATCAGAACCTAATTCGTCTTTTATAGACTCAAAGTTATTGCCAGCAATACCCTGATTACCTCTATTTATTACAGTATACTCAACACCATCTATTTCAATAGATACAGGAACTCCTTGTTTAACACCTACTCTAGATCCCCAAGTACCAGCTTTTAATAGAATTCTTGTTGATCCCTTTATTGCCTTTGCCTCAGCTGCACCTAGTTTCAGAGTTATTCTATCTAAAGAAACAACTTGTTTACCTCTCTTAACTAAAAGCTCTCCTGTTTTAAATAGTTTTGCTCCTTTGTGTTTAGTAGGGTTTGTATCATCAATTTCATCAATAGATTCAAAATCATTATAATTATCTATTGTTTTTTCAGTGTATCCTTCTGTTTTGTTTACTTCTCTTACTATCTTATCATACTCTGTTTTAACTTCACCAAGCATTTTGTTAAGATACTCTTCAGTTATTTTAACTTCTCCATCAGTTTTTTCAACAGCCTTAAGGATAGGTAGTGAAACAAAATCTCCAGTGTTTGATTCAGCAATAACTTTAATATCAACTAATGCAGATGCAAAATCTTGATTAGTTTCATTACCAAATTCATCAGTTGTTTGATAGGTTGTAGTTTTAACTTTACCAGTTACAGCATTATAATCTAATAAATATGAATTAATCAGATTTGATATAAATTCTGCAGGGTTTGAATCTCCAAAAGAAACTCCTGGTTTTTTATTTATATCTAAACTATTGTTAGCTTTATAGTTACCGTCTTCATCTACATTTAAATTAACCATTTTAGAACCTATCATTCTTGATATTCTTAATTTACCCTGAGTTACTAATGCTTTAAACTTAGGGTCATTAAGTAAATAATTTGTTTCTAAAAATACATCCGTGTCTTTTAAATTAGTAATTGCATCTTCTGTATTTAACTCTGCAACTTTTTCTAAATGCATTGTTGGTTGTTGATGAGCGTATATTAAATTACCTTTAGGATCTAAGAATACAGTGTTACCAACAGACTCATCAAAAATAGCATTACCTCTTGCCATTTTTTGAATTCTGCTTTTTACATCACCTGTATCAGCTGCAACAGAATCTTCTGATACATCATTGTCTGATACAATATCATCAACATTTAAAAATAAATTAGCTCCATATACACCACCAGAAAAATTATGAGCACTTATTGAATAGATAAATTCTTGAATATCTTCTGCAATAATAGGTTCTGCTTCTGCAAACATTTGTTTATTTCTTGCTTGTAAAGGTGTTAAGTTTTCTAAGTTTGAAATTATACTAAATTTAATATATTCAGGACTTAATTTTATACCTATGTAATCTTGTAAATAAAGGGACAAGTAGGCAGACCTAGTATTTAAAACCTCGTCAGTCATAGAACTATTTTCACCTTGATTTAAACTTTTCATAAAGCCATCTAAAAATGTTCCTACTTTATTTCTATAGTTTTTATCTTTAGAAAGTTTTTCAAATACATCTCCATATGCATTACTCCAAACATCTGTTTGACTATTAGCATCATCTTTATGATTTGCAGCATATAAATTAGTAATACCTTTAGAAGGATCATTTTCAGCAAAAATATAATCCACTCTAAATTGTGTAAACCCTTTTATTATTGATTGGAAAAATAAAGGATTACTTATTTCATTTAACTTATATTCACCTGCTGTTAACTGATTTGATTGTAAACCACCTAATCCTATTTCATCAAGTATTCTATCAACAACAGCCCCGGTTGCTTCATTAGATTGACCAAACATTTCCATTTTAGCAATCATGCTTTTAGGATCATTTGTATTTTTTAAAGATTTTAATAATCCATTATATGCGTCAACATAATTAACTGGTTCATCATACTCTACACCAAATCTATCTTCTGTTCTAATTGTAGTTGTTGCAATAAATTTTCTAATCTCAGAACTTAAAGATTTAAAACCACCAATTTGATTAGCTTGTGAATCCCATTCTTCAGCTGCTTTTACAACTCCTTCTGCTGTAAAGTCTTGCTGTTCTAGTTCTTCTAATTGATCTTCAACTTGAACATCAAACAATGTTAAATATGTAGATACTGCAGTACTAATATCATCAAATGCATTATCTAGGCCTTCATAATATTCAGTTAACTCTTCTTCTATATCTAAAAAATCATCACGGTCAGAATAAAATAAATCTTCTCTATCAGGATTGTACCTTTCTATAAATTCATCAATTGTGTTTGCTAGCAATTCTTTTGGATTGTATTCACCAGTAAACTCTTCTGAATCACTAAGATTTTTTACGGCATTTAAATACATTGCACCAATAGTTCCTATCATTGCATTTTGTTCTTTTTGAGAAAAGTATTTTATTATTTCAATTTTCTTACCTCTTTCTTGAACAATACCATTTACTATATTTGGTCTATATACAAACTCTCTTGACATAGGGATTGCTTTCATAGCAATATTAGTTATACCAGATTTATTGTCTAGTATCTCTGCATTAACAAAGTCAGTATTTGTAAATCTATTATTTGCTTTTTCTACAGATCTATATTTACCTGTATCAATTTTATTAAAAAGTAAATTTAGCTCATTAGGTGAATAACTTAAAAATAAACTTTTAATCCACTCAAGTATACGTGTAAATAAACTTTTAACTTCTGATGATGTATTAGCAGAACTTGGATTCATTTTAAATTCGTCAAACCTGTCTGCTAAATACTCTTCATAAAGTGTATCTTCTAGTTCCTGTCTCCCCATTTTTTGATATACAGGGCTTAATTCTTTTAATTCAGATAAAGCTTGTGCTAATGTCTTACCTTCTTTTTTAAGTTCTGCAAGCTTCTCTTGTTTAGCTAATCTTAGATATTTTTTAATTTCAGTTTCACTAAGCAGCATTCTGAATACAGCATGAAACGCTTCATGATATTTGAATGGGTTTAGTTTACCAGTGTATATCTTACCAACAAGATCCATACCTCCGGTTAACTTACCAAGCTCAATTGCAAACGCACCAGCAGTAATACCATTATTTTTTAATCTTCTACCAAGATCTTCAATATCTTCAATTTGTATAAAGTCAGGAAGGTTTTCCTTTGCCCATGTAACAAAAGTATCTATATCTTCAACATCTTGACCATCAAAATTATCTACAAATTTATAAGCTAAACTATTTCTAAGTTTTTTAATTTCAGAATTTAAATCTTTTAATGTTTGATCATCACGTCTTTCTTGTCTAATTTGTTTATTTATTTCAGATTTAGTAAGACCTGAATCTTTTAGTTCATTCTGTCTTCTAAGGCTAAACTCTTTTTTAGCTTTTTTAAGTTCTTTTTCTTTACGGTTTATCTCTGCTATAATTGTTTCATTATTAGACTCAGCTTGATTGCCATCTTTGTTTTTCTTTTTAGCAGCTTCTGCACTAGCTATATCACTTTCTTGTACAAGAGGTCCTATTTCTTTTGCACCATAAGCATCAACTACCATTTGCTCTTGCTCAGTAAGTTCTTGCCTATTTAAAATCTTTTCTCTTATACCTTTTAATATACCTTCTGGTATTATATCAAACTCTATATTAAGTAACTCTTCAAATATTTCATCTGTTAATTCTTGTGATTCTGGGTTAGTCTCTTCAACATCTTCTGTTTCTTCAATTACACTTGATCTTTGTGGTTCTACTGATGTAGTAGCTTGAAGTGATGCTGAGTCAGTATAAACAAACTGACCTTGTATGTTTGTTCTAATCTCTGGAGCTATTGTAGCTGAAACAACACCAGTAAGAGAATCAACACTTGTAATAATTTTAGGCAAGTTATTTACAAAACTATCTTTTGTTAATTGTAATTTAATTTCTTTATATTCTGTTTTATTCTTTTTTGCCTTTCCTAATTCTGTCTTTTGATCAGCTGCCCAGTTAGCATTAATTGTTTCAACAAAACTTTCAATAGTACTTACACCTTCCATTATCTCTTTAGACAATGTCATTTTATAATTTTCACCAGTTATTCTATTTGTGTAATAAACGGATAACTTACCGTATTGTGTAACACCTATATTTAAATATTCTCCTGGCTTTAATGAAATGTAAAATTCACTTTCTAACTTTTCATTATAATCATTATTGTACTGTGCGGGATCATAACTATCTGTTTTAATTTTTAATTTACCATCTGTAAAGTTTTCATCTAGTGTTTTTTGCATTTGATTAAGAACACCTTCAGTTCCAAATAAAATGTCATTTAATTCTTCTGTTTCAAGTTTATCAGATTTTAACTGAACAAATGTTATTGTTCCATTTGGTAATTTAATAGCAGCAACATATCTACCCATTTTTAACTGCTCAATAGATCTAACACTTTGTCCTTTTTTAATATATTTACCTAAAGCTTCTTCTATTTCTTGTTGAGTACTTGACATTCTCATTTCTCCTTCAGGAGTAGTAGTGTCTATATCAGATATAATATTTGTTTGTATGCTTGGGCTACCATTGTCATCATATACAGTACGCACATCATATATAAAAACATCACCATTCATAGTCTTATAATCTAAATCTTCCCAAGGTGTATTGTAATTATTGCCTTTAGAATCTTTAAATGCTAATTGACCAGAGCTGATCATAAATTTAATATTAGGAAAATCAGTTAAATTAAATATACCTGATGTATTTTTTCCTAATTTATCTTTAAAGTCCTTATTTATTAATTGTGAATATGCATATCTTTTTCTAATTAAAGCTGCAGCATGTTTATTGTTTCCTGTAATAAATAATCTTTCTGCTTGCTCAGTAGTAATTTTTGCACCATCAATTACTGATCCATCAACATCTCTAAGTATTGTACCATCCATTCCTACCAATACACCCACTGGCTTGTTTCCTAGCATTAATGTTACTTGATACTCGTTTGCACCTTGAGATAACCCAGGATTATTATTATATCCAGGATTAGATCTTGAAGCTCTAAAACTTCCTGCTTTTATTTCTTCTTGAACTTTATCATATTCAGGATTCTTTTCTACAACAACCCTAAGATTAATCATTTGAATAGGAGTGAGTGTTCTTAAAAACTCTTGCCAATCTTGAGCAGCTTGTTCTGGTGTTCTGTTGTCATTTTGTCCTTGCTCATGTAGTTTAAAGCCTGGCAATACTCTTTTACCTTGATATGGATAAAACCTAACAGGTTGATCCATTTTTAATCTAGTTACTTTATCAGCTTTTAAATCTGCTTTTTCTACTAGAGCTTTCTTCCAACCCTCTTCTTTCCATTGGTTTTCAGTTTTATAAACTCTATCATCTTTACCTTTTCTTGCATTCTTTTTATCTATTGGAACTAAGTAAAGATTTTTATTATTTTTAAGCATTCCTGCTGTAGTTCTAATCATCCACTTTTTTCCAGATGAGTCAACAACTATATCACCTGTTGTAAACTCCATCCCAGCAAAACTAAAAACAGTTTTCTTTGGTAAGTTGTTTTCTATAAACTTAGCACCCTTAAGTGCCTCAGCCTTGGTAGCATAACTTTTTTTAATGTGATTTTCTTTTGGATCTAATGCTGCATATTTTTCTGATGCGTTTTTATTGTTCTTATCTACAATAGTATAAAATGTGGATTTAGATCCATCCTTTTCAGTGATAGTTGTTTCCACAACAAACACTCCAGTTTTTGATGTTGGGTTTAATATTGTTTCATTGGCATCAAACTTATCTTCTTTAATGGTCTCTTCAGAACTTTTAGACATAGATATATCTGAATGACTTACATTGTTCTTTGTTAGTATTCCATTTGATCCAACTATTAAAGGATTTTTAGAATTAGAATCTATCCACTCTTCAAATGTTTTTTCTTCTTTAACACTTGATGATTCAGCTTCATACATTTTAGATAACTCATATCTTGACCTAAGAATGCCAGCACCACCATCTTTACTTCTTATCCATTGAGGGTAAGATAGCAATGAGCCTATACCATTAAGAGCCCAATCTTCTTTATACTCATCAAACTTTTGTTTTAATATAGTAGATGTATTAGAATCTGAATCTAAAAAAGATTGTAATGCAGCTAGTCTTGCAGCTTGTTTTTCCATTTTAGATACAGGATCATCTTCTTGATCAGATGGTATAACTATATCACCAGTTTCAGGTGTATTATCTTCAGGATCTAAAATTGTTTCAGACGTATCATCTTGTTGAGTTTCAGCCTGCTTATCACCTTGCATTTGTCTAAAGTTCTTTTGAACTCTTTCTATAGCTTGCCATCCTGTAGGATCACTTTGTGGTGTAACAGCACCGTCTTCATCAAAATATTGAGATGGAATAGTACCATCTTCTAAAAACTTTTTAGTCTGTCCTGGTTCAGGTTGAATCCCTTTTTCTGCTAAAGATCTTAAAAACTCTATACGTTCTTGTTGAGCTACATATTTTTCAAGTCTAATTAATTGATTGTTTTTATTTTTATGATCTTCCCAAATACCTTTCATAATTAAAGACATTCTTTCAGCAAGCTCAAGCATGTTGTCAGGATTCATAAGGTTTTCCATTGCTTTAAAATAATCTTGAGCTCTTCCTTTTAAGAAACCATAATCAACTATCTTTTTTAATACTTCATCTGTATTTGTACCAAATACAAAATCATCATTTTGTTCTGCTATAAATTTTAGATAAGCTTCAAATGCAGGTTTAAGTTTTGAAATTTTTCTTCTATCAAATACACCACCTTCAGTAGTTATTTTACCGTCTTCACCACGTATAACTAAACCATTTCTTGAAGTTTGATTTTCTGTTGCAGTAAAAATATCATAGTAGTTTTGTAATAACTTTAGTTTTTGTTCTTTTATTTTTTTTCTTTTTGGATCAGTTTCAACCTTTATGTCTTCTTTTAATAAGTCTAATTCAGTAAGTAAACTTTTAAGAGAAGTTAATGCAGCAATATCTCCAGCAGAAAGATTTTTTAATACTTCTTCAGATGATAAAGATTGATATATTTCATTAGATCTTTTTAATGATTGTTCAAATGTATCTTTGCTAAACATCATCATCATTCTTGACTGCTCATATGCAATAGATCTTAATGTTTCTTCATGATGCTTTCTTGTTCCTTTTTTAAATTTCTTTGGGTCAAATGGATTTACATATTCATCTTTAAGCTCATTATAGCTTTTTTCAATTTCATCCATTCTATTCAACATATCCTCTGCACGTGATCTTAATTTTTGTGGTGTAGAGTTTACATCAGAGAATGCTTCTTTAATAGTTTGATTATCCATTGTTTTAAATGCTGTCATCTGTTCTCTAAACGCATTTAATTGACCTGACTGTAGAACTGTATGTATTGCATTAAATATTGCATGATCTTTATCATTTATAAACTCTAATATATTATCAGAGTATGATGATCCCATCATCCTTGTGTTTAATTCTTTTTGTATTAAAGCATTTAATCTTTTAGGATCAAAATATAAATTAGGATCTTGATATACTTTGTTTAATACATCAACTGTATTTTTTATATATTCTTCTTTAGCAGCTTTATAGTCTGCTACTTCAGTTGTACCTTTAACTTTATCTTGTACTCTCCTCATTAAGTTTGGCATTCCTTGAAATAAAACTTTTTGAGGTCCTTGAACCATACCACCCATTAAAAATCCTGACATAAATGTATGAAGACCTTGACCACTCATTTGTGAACTAAGACCTTTACCAATTGCTTCTGAAGTAGCAACTGATTTTTTCATGTTGTCAATAGTTTTATAATCACCAAAGAAACTTTTTTCTCCACTGTTATATGCATCAACCATTTCAGCTAATTGAACATCCATAGCTATAGAAAGATCTTGTTCATAAAGACCTTTATAATAAGCCTTCACTCCAGTTGCTGTTGCTTCTTGAAATAATTCTTGGAAACCTTCTGCTATGTTAGCAGTACCGTATCTTAATCCTGTAGCAGCAAGATGTTTTGCACTTCCTGCTACTCCAACCTTATACATTTTTCTAAATATGTCTAACCCTAATGCATTTAAAACTCCAGAACCTTCTCCTATATCATAAAAATGTTTCTTAACACTTTTAGGATTTCTTAATAGTCTACCCATAGGCCCAGATAAACTTTCATCCATCATCCTACCTAAAGGTTTAAATCCTCTCATTGCACCATCTAATACAAGCTTATTGCTAAGATATATAATGGGCATGTTAATCATTTGTGTTCTTAATGCAGCACCTTTTGAAAGACCTGCAACAACTTTCATTTCTTCCATGTTTGGATCTACACCATCTTTAGCATTTTTAAAAAATTGATAGTACTTGTCTCTTTCTTCTAGTTCTATTAAACCAGCTTCCATTTTAGATTCAGACCATGCTGCATTAACTGCTCTTAAATCTCTATAAAATCCACCAAAATAAGCAGCTCCTTTAGCCATTTGAGTCATATTGTCTCCAGCTTTAGCTGCATGCTTAATTTTTTTATGTTGATATACAACTTCTGGTGTAAGAAATCCAGCCATGTTATCACCTAATGATCTTGCTCCTGCTCTTGATGCTGCCCAAAATCTTTTTGCTGTATTAATTTGTTGCAAACGTTTCAACATAGATGCTCCAGCAGAGCTATATGTTTTTAATTTAAATAATGAACCAATAGCTCTACCTGCCTTACCTACATTATAAACTGTTTTAGCTCCTGCAAGGGGTGCTAAACTACCACCAGAAAGAGCTGTAGCTCCAAATAATGCTAACTCTTCTAAAGCAATGCTTGATATAATTCCCACTGTATATGAGCTATTAAGAAATAGATCATTAAAAAATCCTCTTGTACCTCCACTACCTGATCTACCTATTCTCATAGCATCATCCATAGCTTGTGCACCAATTAAATCAGAACTAAACACATCACCAGTAAACATATCTTCTATAGATCTCCAACCTGATGTAAATGCAGGTCCCCACATAGCAGCCCATTGACCTCTTGTTCTTGTAAAGTTATCCCATTTGCTTGAGTTAGTTTGATATAACTCTTCATTATTTGCAAAAGGATGAAAACCTAAATCATTAAATCTAGGGTGACGATAATATCTATCCATTTCAAACCTTTGTGCACCATAATGAAAAGGATCTTTATATCCAGGAGTTTTGTTAGGTCCAGCTGCATCTATAGCAACTCCTTGAGTTTGTGACATTATTGCACGTCTTCCATTTGCTGAATTAAAATCTGGAACACCAGAAGATTCACCAAAAGGATTAAAAGTTGAACCAGCTCTTCCTGGATAAATATCATTTAGATCATTGTTAGGTGCAATAGATGATGGGTATTTATCTAAGTCAACAGCAGCAGCATCAATCATATCTTTAAATGGTTGATTTATTTCCATATTAGGCATACCTTCTGTTGCAAAGTTTAAAGCACTTTCAAAAGTTTCTACATCATATCCTGGCATAGATGGATATGGTTGATCAAAAGTTACTTCATTTGGTTGTTGTGTTTCACTTGGTAGTTGTATATCTTCTGCTTGTATAGACATACTGTTTGCGTCAGGATTTAAATTTTCTGTACTAAGGTTTAAATCTGCGCTTACATTTGGATCCTGAGTTGTGGTAGCTTCAAGATTCATTTCTTCCCCTGTGATGTTTAAATCATCTGCCATACTAAAAATATTTATTTGGTTTTAGAGTTTTTCCAGTTAGTTTGTGCTGCAATATTTTTTTGCAATAGTTCAGTTAAATATGCATCTGTTGTTACAGTAAGTTGATCTAACTGTGATTTATCAATAATTAAAGGTTCTGCATATATTGGGTCAGGCTCTATATTTCCTGTTGTAGGATTAAAACCATATGTTGTCATTTGTCTTACATAACCGCCACCTGGATTTTTGTATATACTATATGAACCACCATTTACAATTTCACTTGTAAATTCATTGTCTTGTTGTATAATCATATCTGTAGCAGACATAATTTGATTAATAGATTTATATGGGTTATTATCATATGCTTCTGGTATAGCAATTGTTATGCCTGACTCCATAAACTTTTGAAATTCTTCTTTACCTGGATCATCGTCAGGAAAAAATTGTTTATACTTTCCTCCATAATCAGGTCCAGGTACAATATTAATACCAGCATAATCTTTTTCTGTGTCAGGACCACCCATTTTTTCAACATATGATGTAGTTAGCACAGGACGTTTTGCTCTGTCATTATTTTTACCATACTGAGTATTCATGTCATTAATTATTAACTCATATAGTTTTTGTGCTTTTTCACTTTCTTCTATTGTTATTTCTTCAAAAGCTTCTCCACTTCTATCATCACCTATACTAAATATTATTTCTCCACTAGGTGCGTTTGCTATTGATTGAAAAACACTATTAAACTGATCTAGTGCAAGTTGAGATTTATTAAAATGATCATATGTAGTACTATATGTTTTATACATAGTTTGACCACTACCTTCATATGGTTGACCAAGCATGTATGCATTTACATTAAATCCTGGTAATCCATTTTCCCCACCTGAATCAGGATCTTTCATTACTGCATCCATTGCTCCTAATATTCCTTCATCACCTTTTTCCCAAGAACCATCATCATTTTTATCATCGTTACCATCATAAGCATCAGCAGCATCCTGTCTTGCTTTATCTTCATCAAAAACCCATATTGATGGAGCATCTTCTACATCCATAACTTGTCTTCCTGTTCCTTCCATACTCATATTTTCTACATTCCAATATTCATTAGCAGTAGTTTCTGTATCATTAAAGAACCCATTGTCACTTACTAAAAATGGATAATCATCTTCATCAAAACTAGCATTAGGAGCCATAAGTTGATTCCTTTGATTTTGTGGAAGTTTCATTACATTAACATATAGATCAATATATTCTTCTTTAGATAGCATTCTTCTGCTGGTGTTATCAAATTTTTCAAAATTTCCTACACCTGTGGATGTTTCTTTTCCTTCATTAATTGTTATTATATTTTCACCATCTGCTGACCAAATACCGTTTTTAGCTAATTGAATTTGTCTTTCTGTTAATAAAGGTAATGGCACATCTGCAGCTGCAGTTGTTTGGTCACTAGCTAATGCCCAGTCATATACTTGAGCATATTGAGCATTCATTTCTTCAACAGCTGCATTAAATTGAACTTCAGATGAATATGTTTGATTGTATCCTGTTTGTAATCTTATTGCTGTATTACCATCAATACCTAATGAAGGTACATTAGTGTAAACTCTAGCTCCACTCTCAGTTGTTGTTACAGCTTCAAATTTTTGTCTTGCATTATTATATATTCTAGTAAACTCTGCTTCATTTTCAGGCAAAGAAAGATCTTGAAATGCAACAGGTAATGATGCTGTTTTTTGAGTTACCTCTTTTGTTTCAGGATTAACAATAGAATAAGTCATCTCACTACCTGACTGACTAAGCCAATCTACATCTTGAAAACTTCCTGGTAAAGATGTAATCATATCTGTAACCCATGCTGCTTTATCATTATGTATTTTTTCTGAAAACTTTTTTAATGTTTCATTATTATACTCAAAAGTATTAAAGTCTAAAGTTGACCCAGTTATATCAGCATCAGTTTCTGTAGCTCTCATTCCTCCTATACCACCAATACCTGCACCACCATTATTTTCTAATTGATTTTTATATTGTGCTAGTGCTAAATCATATTTTGCTTTTGTATGAATCTTGTTCATATCATAAGAATTTTGAATAGCCATTTTGTTAAGATTATACTTATGCTGGTGTTCCATTTTCTTGAATGGATTAGCTTCAAATGTTTGTTCAGCATCTACTTGACTGTATGCTACAGCAGCTTGAGACATTAGAGGTCCCATTACACTAGCCATATAATTGCCATATGCTTTATTCATTAGCTGATTCATGTCAGATGTAGGAGCTTTAGCTTCTTTAATTCTTTCTGTAGTAAGTTGTGCAGTTTGTTTTTGAAGTTTTAACTCTAGCATTTTTTTAAGAAAAACTTCTTCTTCAGCAGTTCCAGGAATTATATTGTATTGTTTTTTATATTGTTCCCAATTAGAAACAGCATTTTCATTACTTTTAATAGCAGTGTTTTGCTCAGCTAAAGATTCTATATCTTTATTAGTTTGAGTTGTGTTTTGATTTTCAGCCCAAGCTCTATTAGCTGCATCAACACTTCCATATTTTTGAATATTTTCTGGATTATTAGCAAAAGATCTAGCTCTATTTCTAGCTTGTACCCTGTATCCATTAATAACTACAGGGTCACGCATTACAGTTTCTTTTAAATATTCTGCTGCTGGATTTTTATATATTGGTATATTATTACCACCTTCATCTTTTTTAAGCTTACCATCTTCTTCTCTTTCATATCCAACTATTTGTCTAGTAAGAGCTGTACCATTTTGTGTAGTTATAATCCAATCACCTTCTAATGTAGTTTGTTTAATAGATAATCCGCTATCTTTTAAAGCTTCAAAAGATCTTTCATATAGATTAGGATTTTCTACATATGCAGGATTTGACATATTTAAAGCATCCTTAGCATCTTTAGTTTTGTATTGATCCATTTGCCATTTAAGATCTTCTACACCATCTCCCCAATATTTATCTCTCACTGCTTCTAGGTCAGAAGACATATAATTATTAGCCATCTGCATTTGTTTTTGATACATCTTAGTAAATGTCATATCTTTTACTAATGCTTTGTTTTCAAAAAATGGCTTAAATAAACCTTTAGCAACATCAACATTTTGTGACAATGAAAGATCCATACCTGAAACTTGTTTAAGACCGTTGCTTAATTGATTAGCATACTGTTCTCTTTCTGCAATATTGTCTTCTCTAGACATATCTGCATATACAACTTTACTGTATAAATCATTTAATGACTTATAATTTGTATCATATCTATCTTGCCTCACAGACAAGACATCAGACAAAAACTTATAGTCTGGTTTAAATGTTTCTAATTGAGGTACGTAATCTTTTACGCCTTTTAAATAAGTTGCCATATTACAAAGATAATAAATTTTTATAGTTTGTGCTTATCATATTAATACACTTTTAAAGTTTAATAACCCTTAAGAGGGGAAAACCAATTTCTTAATGCCCTACCTTTTTTAAGTAAATTTTTTCTTCTTGTTTCTTTTCCAAATTTACCTGCTGAAGTTCCATCACTTTGATAACCACTTGTTATTGTAGCTGCATTTCGCTGACCACTTGTTTTTCCTCTTGTATTTTGTGTAGATTTATAAGGAAACATTTCTTGAATTTGTTCATCAGTAAATTTACCACTGTCTTTTAACTTGTTATATTCAGCTAAATAATTATCTACAGAAGTTTGTGGGCTTACATAGTTAGGATCTGCATAAAAATCTTTAGGATTAGTAATGTCAATCAGACCTCCTGAACTTGGATCAATGTTAAAGTTAGGATAAATACTATTTAAATTAGCAGTATTAGCTCTATTTGTATAAGCATTTTGCAATTGTTTTGTAATAGCAGCATTAGCTTGTCTTAATGCATTATCATAATTTTGTTCAGTTAACATTGTATTGTCATAAAGTTGCTTTTGCTCATTGTTATTTAACACTTGAGTTTTATATTGTAATTCTGCATTTTTAACATTTGTTGTATTAGCAATGGTAACATTATCTGATTGAACTTTATTAATTGCATCAGCTATTTGTTTTCCAGCTACACCTTGAGCCTTGGCTTGAACAGCAGCTGCTCTTTGTGGACCTGCAAATGTTGAAGCTGTATCAGCAGCAATTACTGCTTGCTCTCCTATTGCTGCAATTTCTCTTGTAGGATCTTTAAATACAGGATCTATTTGCATTAGATTATATTCAGGTGCCCACGGGTAATATTTTTTTAAGCTAAATTTGTTATCCATTGCGTTAGCAATACCCATTCTATCTTGCAACCAGAAGTCTGCATCTGGAGTTTCAGGTGGTTTAACAGGTGGAGGAGGAATAATTTTTTTACTACACTCACAACCTGAATTATCTTCTGCATTGTATGGTGTCCAAACACCTCCTGCTTCACTACATAATGTAGCAAGCTCTTCTGCATTTGAACAAGGTACACCCTCTGTTTTATTAACTTCTGTATTTGTTTCTACTTGTCTATTAGTTGTATTACCCCACACACCATCAGCAGATGAAACTGTACCATCAAAAAATTGATCATCAGCAACACCTTCATGTTGATAAGCTGCTTTATCATCACCTCCAACAACACTCATTGATTTTCCTCCAATATAACCTCCTTGTACAATTTTTATTTCTTCTTGTGTTAATGGTGTAAAATCTTCGTTACCAGCAATCATTTCATTATATTTCCAATTCTTACCTTTTTTATCATTTGTATCTTTTTTACCATCTACATAATTATATTGACTGTCCCATTCTGGTCCGCTTAATTCTTCTTGAGTATAATTATCATTTAACCATCTATTTTGATTTTGAAATCTATTATAAAGTTTATGATATTCTTCTTCAGAAACAGCATCACTTCCTGCAACTTCTTTGTATGCATTATATCTATCAGTCCTGTATTGTATAGCGTCAGGAGTATCTGCCATATAGTCTTCAGACCATGAAGTTGTACCGCTTGTACGGTTAACTGTTTCTGACGTTGCCTCTGTATCTACTCTTTGTTTGTTAACATCAGCAGGATTTACTTTTGGTTTTTGGTTTTGATTTGTAATTTGATCATAAAGAAGTCTTTGATTTGGATCTTTACTATTAGCTAGTTTCTTTAATTCTCTTTTGCTATATGTATAACCATTATATTCAATTCCTTTTTTAGCCATTGGTAAATCACCACCATTTTTAAAAGAGTATGATGCACCAAATGTTGTTTGAGGATTGTTAGCTATATTTTCTGTACCAACATTAACACCAAAGTTTCCTCTATTAAAATTAAGTCTTGCACCTAAACCTTTTCCATAAGGACTAAGTGGTGTATTTAAACTACCTTGAACACCAAATGAATCAGTATCATTTAAATCAAAATCAAAACCTGCAACACCACTTAAATAAGGATTAACATATGTAAGAGGATTAGTAACTTGCATTCCTGTATTACGTGTAGTACCATCTGAGTTTTCTATAATCCAGTCATGTGGTTTATTACCCATACCTAAACCAATACCAGCTCTACCTTCTACATATCCTCTAAGATCATCACCTGTAACATTAACTCCTCTCATATAATCTAGATTTGCTACATTGTTACCTCTATCTAAAAAATCTTTATTTAAAAATGCATTGGTAGATTTATTAAGATTCATAGCATCTAGCCCAAGATTAAAGCCGTCATATTTTTGTAACGTTGAATTAGTTGTTCCCAAAGCATTACTGTAACCTATATTTTCATCAGTAGAAAAATCTCTGGCAGTAAGTAATACATCTGGATTTGTGCTATTGCCAAAATTAATGTTTGCTTGAGTCTCATTTAATTCACCTAGTTTTTGATAAGAAGGTAATCCTCCACCGTATCTTGCAGCCCATTGTGCGCCTACATAATATGGGCTGTCTGTATTGCTGTAGTTTAAAGGTAATCCTGCTGCATCAAAACCAGATGCCCTATCTTCATTGTTTAATGCGTTTGGATTTGTACCTTTTGCATATGTTATATTACCATGTTTGATGTACCTATCATTATTATTATTGTTGTTATTATTATTAACATATGTTATATTATTATTGTTGTTTGAATTATCATTATCTTCAGGTAATTCTTGTCCTGGATATACTCTGTTAAATGCTTCAGTATATTCTGGTGAAGGTGTATTAGGTGGTGTACCTCCCATCTTAATATGATTTTCCCAAAAATCAACCATTTCAGGATCATAATTTTGATTTGCAAATGATGCTCCATATGTTTGATTAACATTATTTAATCTTTGTTGAAATTCATTATCATATTGATTAATTTGATTATTTAATGCTGTTTGATAATTTTGCATATTAGCATTTGTTTCTTCAATATAATTTGCTAATATAGCTTCCGGTCTAAGATGTAAAGGCATTTCATTAGGCATCTCAACAATGTTTTCTTCATATCCTTCAATAGGGATATTAGGATTATAATAATATGTGTTATCCTGTACTGCTGCTGGACTTGTTATAAAATTATTTACATCAAATGGTGGAAGTGTTTCAACACCATCATTAGCTTTATATAAACTAGACAATTGACCACCACGTCTTGCCATAGCCATAGGTTGCTGCATAGGTGGTTGTGGTGGCATCATACCTTGAGGTGCACTTTGAGATTGCATACCTTGTTGCATTTGTTGTTGAGCCATCATTTGTTGCTGTTGCATAGCAGCTTGCTGTTGAGCTTGCTGTTCTTTGGCTATCATAATTTGTGCTCTTTGTTCAAACGGAAGCTGCATCATCATTTTTTGTTCAGCTTCTTGGGCACTAATTTGTTCTACTTGTTGTGAAAACTGTAATGGGTTTATACCTTTTTCAGTAAGGTATGGGTAAGATGCTAAAGGTACTCCATCTTCAAATTGTTTTTTTGCTTCTTGTAAAAATGCAAGTTGAGATAATGATTTTTTATTTTTATTTAACATATACTCTGCAGTATCAATAGTAATATTATCTGAATGTTGATCATCAAGTATGCCAATAAATTTATTTAACTCATATGCTTTAGAAACTTTTGCTGGCGTAAGTTTCTTTTTAGATGTAATACCCATTTCAGCTAATTCATATTTATCTAATTTCATTTTAGATGTATCAGAATATATAAATGACTGAGGTGGTAAGTTTAATGGTGTACCACCACTATGATGTCTTTTACCCCCTATATTATAAAGTTCAAAGTTACCATCATTGTTCATGTCTGTAAGAACTGTTTCACCTTTTTCAGCTTCTAAGTTTGCTTCTTCTCTGGGAATACTAGGTAGTGAAGATGCTATTCTTCCAGATACATCATTTGATTGTGCATCATCATATCCTGATGTTGGTAGTGGTGGCATTGTAACTAAACCAAAATTTCTTTGGTCTCCTGTTAATGCACCACCTTCTGCCATTGTATTAACAATTTTTCCATTAACTACAGAATATCCTTTTGGTAGTTTTTTAATATTTACTTTCATAATTATATAATTTCTATATCTGCGCCAGCAGCAATTAATTCTTTATACATATTTATATCTATTTCAGCTTCACCACCATCATTAAAAAATGATCCACCGTTTTTTGCAAAGGTAAGATAATTAGAAATTTCTGTACCATACTTACCTTGTCTTGTTGTTATTTTATCTTCTGCTCTAAATATTCCACTATTAACATCATAATCACCTTTAGATCCAGAAAGATCTGCATCTCTAGATGCAAACATGTTATCTGACAGATATGCATTTTGCATTTGATTATTTAATGTCTCTCTTTCCTCTTTTTGTTCTAATAATCTATTAAGAGGTTTAGCTATTCTTACAGCACCTGCACCTATTTTACCATATGTTTGACCAGCTTTACTATCTAATAATCTGTTTTTGGCATTCCAAATTTTATCTCCTAAAGATGGGTTAGCATCTTTGTTATCTTTATTAAGTTTGTCTTCTCTTAATTCTCTTTTAATACCTTCTTCTGTTTCATTTTGATCATATTCATCCATTGCTGCTAAATCACCTTCAAACCCAAGTTCATTAGCTCTATCAAATCTTCTTAAGTTTTCCTTAGTTCCTTGATATTCAGGAAAACTATCTACAGTTTCTTTTAACTTAGCACTTGTTGCATCAGAAGCTGCTTTCATTTCTTCAGCAGATTTTATTACTTGACCATCTGAAGTAACTCTCCCATCATTTTGTGCAGATATAAAATTCATTTTATCTCTTGTTTGTAAAAATGATTCAGGCATATTTAAAGAAATATCAGGAGTGCTTAATGGATTAGTGTCAACCTGATTCATTTGTAGTGAAGGGTTCTGCATTCTTTGATTCATATCAGCAGTAAATGCATTAAAACTATCCATTGATCTATTTACAGATTGTTGACTAGCATACATGTCTGCTTGATAGTTTTGTGTAGGTGGTGTAGATTCAGCAGGTGTAGTTTGATTGTTAAGCATATTCATGCTTATAGGATTAATTTTTAACTCAGTGTTAAAGTTTATTGGTGTAAATTGATTAGTCAAAGGATTATAACCAGAAGCATCAGGGCTTCCTGCAAATTGAAACTTTTGTAAATTTGTTTCAGCACCATATCTAGTAAGATTCATTTCATCTGACTCAGATGTTTCTTCATCAAAACCTAAATTTTGTCCATATAATACTCCATCACTTTCTTTTTCACTTGGAGCAAATGAATCTGCAATATTAGAAGATATACTTTGATTATCAATTGCACCTGTATATTTTGCAGTATCATTTGCTAAAGCAATTCCACCAGCTGCCCATCCTGCTGGACCAGGTATAGCTGAAGTAGCATTAAGCAGAGCATTTTCAGTATGTGTTTTTAATCCTTCATCATCTCCTGTTATTCCAGCATAAGCTGCTCTTCCTCCAGATATTAATGTATTAGCTGCATCTGCAAAAATTCCATAGCCTGGTGTTAGTCCACCGGCTGTTAATCCTGTTTGTGTATAATCTAAAACATCACTAGCATTTTCTTTTACACTGTTCCACGTATCAGAAAACCAACCACCTGCTTGTCTAATAGGTAAGCCAAGTCCTATTGAAAATTCTGAGCCTGTATTTCTATTATAACCTCCTTTAATATTAACAGGTCCAACACGGCCATACCCTCCAAAAGTAGTACCATCATTACCCATTAAATCTTTATCAGCATAAGCACCTAACTCATATTGAAGAGGTGTTTGCCAATTATATGAATTGCCACCTACTTCTCCAGTATACCCAGCGGCAATTAAACCTTTCATATAATTATTCATGTTTACATTAGTTCCATTTAATCCATCATTTACACTAGAATCTTCAGTTCCACGTAAACCATAATTACCACCAATGTATGTTTTAAGACCACCCGTTCCTCCACTAGGATTAAAAGTATATCCTCCGCTTAATCCAAATGATGATGTAAAATCATTATTTAGTTTACCTAATGACATTGTTGCACCAATTTCAGCATCATGTTTAGAATCAAAATCTCTGTTTCTACATTGAGCAAAAACTTTTCCACCTGAATTAATTAGTGGTGCATTAGCACAAAATTCATTTAATCCATTTTGTGCTTTAGGTAGTGAACCACCATACCTTAAACCTCTACCATCTGCTCTTGGACCAACTGGTTTAGCTCTAGGAACTAATCCATTTAAATCATTTGCATATCTTTGATTTGCCTCATCTAAAGATATTTGGTCATTAGCATTTATAACTGCTTCAGGATTTGTTTGATCAAGTGGGCCTTGTGATTTTTTTAATTCATTTTCAATATTATCAAGATATAACTCAGTAGGATCAGCAAGTTGTAATTTAGGTTCAGGTATATTTGTTGGTATTTGTTTAATTCCTATAGGTGCCAATGGTCCTGCTGATGGTATCTTTGTATATCCAAACGGATCATCATCTTCAAGATTCATATTATGATTTATACCTGCATTTCTATATGACTCAAAACTTATATCATTAGCAAAATTATAATCATCATTATGTTTATCAGATCTTTCATATTCCCTTGAGTCATCACCACCAGAGTTTGGATTCTGAAAACCATCAAATGATTGTTGATTAAATGTTACTCCATCTTCATTAGCAGTTAGATAATCAAACCCCTTAGTGTACTTACCCTTTTCATCTACAGAAAAACCAATGTGAGATGCGTTTTTATATTTGTTTTCTAAATAATCACCTTCTTTAAGATCATCTTGGTTTACTTTTCTATTAAACAATCCTCTTCTTCTGTCAACATATCCTGTTTTTTCAAATAGATCAGCATCAAAGTTTTTAACTTTATCATACATTTGTGGATTATTCTTAGCTCTTTCATCAAGATACTTTTGCATCTCTATTTCAGTCATCTGTTCTGCATCTTTAAGAACATCTCCTGTTTTCTTTCCTTTTGCTAATGCTTCTGGATCTATATATAAATCTTCATCAGTTGTATTAGTATGACTAAACTTTGTGTAATCTGCTTTAGTTCCTGGATCATAATATCCATCTTTAAAATCTTTTACTGTTGCATCAACTGCACTTACTAAATCTAAAATATTTGTGTCTCCTAAAGGTGATAAAACATTACCTTCTCTTGGTGATACAAATTTAAGATTGTCTTTGTTTAATTGTAAACCATCAGGTTGACCCTGACTATCATCTACAATGCTGTTTAAATCTTCTTGTTGGACACCATCATTAGCATTGTTATTAGTGGATTCTTCAATAGCAGTTAATGCATCAGGATATGCAGTGTTTAATTTGTTTGTAGCAGCCTCATTTGTAGACAAATCAATCCAATCTCCTTCAGTTCCTTTTCTTCTTGTTTGCCACTGACCATTAACTATTTTATAATCATATACTTTATCATGGTCAGCATAAATTGTTTCTTCACCTTCTTGTGCTTGTGCTAAAGGATTTACCCATTGACCACCTTTTAAAAACATTCTCATTTTTTCACCGCCAGCCATTTTAAAATAAATACCATCAGACAATGCAGCAACATTCAAAGGATTAATTTGTTGCCCCATAAGATTAAGAAATGTTTCTTTTATATTTTGCATAAGTTACAGTTTACTATTATAATATACTAAATTATGATGAGATTTGCTAATAATAAAGCGGCTATCCTTTGCTTTGAATACTTTTCATAATATCTAATTGATGCATATTATTTTGTTTTGAGTCATTATAATAAAGTCTATTTAATTTATCATACATTTTGTTAGCTTTTTTTTCTTGTTTAGTATTTTTATATAAGCCGTTTATGTAGTCATTATAAAATTGAACTTGATTATTTATTCCAAACTCTCCACCTAGTTTATAAAAAGGATTTAAATCAACTTGATCCCACCAATTGCTAACTTGATTTATTTTTTCATTAACAATATCTTTTGCGTCCTTTGCCATATATTTTAATGTCTCATCTGCATTTATAATTTTTTCCCTTGCAGGTCTATTTCTAATTCTTTCTCTAAATTGTGGATTATCTTCAGAGTACTCACCCTTTACAATTAACCCATTATCTACATCATTAATATCTGTTTCAGTAACAGTTATATATTTTGTATACCCATTTACAAAGTCAGTATATCCAGGAGATGTAGGACTCCATTGTTCAGGAAGATAATTAAAAGCATCATATGTTTCTTTATCAGCTCCATATTTTTTTATGTCTCTATCTGATAAAGAATTTGTATTTCTTTTTTTATTTCTTTGACTTACAGCAGATAAAGTTTTTTGATGCATTCCATATAATCTAGCTATTGTTAATTCAGCAGACTTTGCTGGATCCATAGCATACTCTTGATAATTATCTTCATTTATATTTAATTTACTTAAATTCTTTTTTTCTATAGAATCAAGGGATTTCCATCTTAATTGAGTCCATCCTACACTGCTGTCTAAATCATCTATGCCATATGTATTAAATTTTGATTCTACATCAGGTGATGTTAAAGATCCTATCTTTGGTATTTTAAATGCTTCATTACTATGTAAATTATTTATAACACCTGTAAATTTATCGGTTACTGCACCAGCACCTTTTGTAGCAAACTTACTAAAATTTTCAACTGGATTATTTACATCACCCATTCCACTTTCATAACCATAAATACCAAATGCAATCATGGCTAAATCATTATATGTATCACCATCTATTCCAAGTTTATCCATCATGTTTTTCTTGTTATCAGCTAGTGATTCAATATATGGTTTAGTATTATTTGTAAATTCTTCTTCTTCACCTTTAACATCACCGTCAAATCTTTTAGAATTACTTTGAAAAAAAGTTTTGTCAAATTCAATATTTATAGGTTTATAATTACCTGATTTATTTGAAGGTGTTTCATTTAATCCTAATGGATTTTTCTTTTCATCACCATCTTTTGTAAAATATGTTTTAGATTTTTGATCATTATCATAAGATGTATAAAAATTAATTTTTCCATTCTCATAAACAAAATTATTTCCTTTATCTTCAGGTAATACAAATACCTGAGTTCCTTCACCTACATCTGGATTTTCAAATAAATCTATCATAGCACTACATGTACCATTAATACATCCACTTGTAAATCTACCATCATCACCAGATGTTTGCCCAGTTTTTAATGCATCTCTTCTTTCTTTATATTTTGTATTCCAACTAGGCGTAGAATGTATAACTGTTCCAGGTGCATTACCAGCTGCATTAAGTAAAACAAATGAAGGTGATTTTCTACCTTGACCTGATTCATCTATATATCCACTATTTGGATTTACTGTACCTATTGTATACACACCTGCACCTGTAGATTTATTTCCTGCATCCCAATCTACTGATGAGGTATATCCAGGAAGGGAAGTAACTTGTCCTGCTTCTGTAAAATTATTTTCATCCATTATTTTTTGTAACTGTTTTCCATCTATCTTTTCACCATCTTTAAAAAAGGTTTCAACAGTTTTAGTTTGTTGATCTCCAGGATTTACACCTGATAGTATTGGATAACTGTCAGAGGGTTCTGAGTTACCTGGATAATATAAATGCATTCTTCCTGCTTTTTCATCTACAACAATATAAGGTTTACCTTTTGGTTTATTTATTACAATTTTTTGACCTGCTTGAATTTTTCTTGCATCACTAATGTTATTATCTTCCATTAACTTTTTTACAGATATACCATTTGTATTTGCTAACACACCCAGCATATCTCCTTTTTGAATTGTATAATTTATCTTTTCATTATTTCCATCTTCAATATCATTCATACCATTAATGATTCTATCAGCTTGATTCATTTTATTTATACTATTTATTTTTTCTCTTTTACCAATAGTAATCCACTCACCGGTTTGTTTATCTTTTACTCTTTTAGCCCATGGTTCATTTATAACAGTATTAGTATTTAAATTTATTTCTGATACTTCAGGGACATATACAGATTCTGCTTGTTTCTTTTGCTCTTTTATATTTTTATTATTTTTATTAATTGATGCATTATCTGGCAATTTTATTTTTTGTCCAGGTTGAATTAATCTTGGATCAGATATATTATTTAATGTTGCAATATCTTGGTATCTTACACCATACTTACTTGCTATTTGTGATAAAGTATCTCCACTTTTTATTTCAATCACTATATTAGGTGTATTGTTATTCTGAACTGGTGTATCAGATAATTGTATAGTTTCACCAATTCCTATATCATTAGGATTATTTTTGTATTTTGGATTGTATTCTAATAGCTCAGATAAATTTAATAGATTATCAGAAGCTATTTTACCTAAAGTATCTCCTCTTTGGGTTATATAAGGTTCTTTTTGAAATGATCCTCCATCCTGCATTTTAGGTTTAATCATTTTTAGATTAACTAATTCTTGATATGCTAATGGTGATATTACACCTCCTTGATTATATTTTTTTAATTGTTGATTAAGCCTTTTAACTTTTTTAATAAACTCTCCTCCTGTTTTTTTATTAATTGCATTTTTAAATTTTTCTATATACTGTTCAGGAGTTTTGTTTTCAAGAGGTTTACCATCTGCACCCAGTTGTCTTTCATCTCCATATAGATTTGGAAAAACACTTTCTAAAGTTTCACCATCTCTTAAAACATTACCAAAATATTTTCTTGTACCTTGTCTTCCAAGCAAATTTGATAATGCTGCAATTTCTGTTGGTGTGTATGTAAAATCAACTTGATTTTTATATTCATTATATATATCTATTCCGTTGCTTTTTAATCCAGGAACATCTTTTATTTCACCATTATATCTTTGTTTAAAACGTTTCTTTTGAAAATCTATATCAGCAATAAATTCATCTCTAGTTCCATCATAAGTAATATTGTCAAACAAATCACCATAATATCCTGAAGCAGATGATTGTTTGTTTTTCATTAATGTACCATTAATACTTTCAACATGTCTTATTCCTTTTTCTAGATCATCAAAACTTACAGAAATTTCATCACCTGTTTGTTTTTTATCTAACTCTTTTAATTCTTTTTCAAGATCTCTGTTTGGAGATATAGTTCTCCATGTGTTTACATCTTTTAAGTATTCAGGTAATTCACTGTATAGAATATTATTTTTAACTGCTTCTTTTATTTTAAGAGCAACAGCAGAACCTTTATCCCAATGTTCATCTATAAGATTAGGATTTGTAAAATATGCATTATATTCTTCTACTTGTCCTGACTTTTCCCATCTACTACCTGAGTATTTATTTTCAAGAGGTCTCCAATAACTTCCACCTGTTGATGGTCCTTCTGTGTATACAAATAAATAACCCTTATGACCACCCTCATTATCATCCATATTAATAGGCTCTTGATTAAAATCAAAATAACCTTTATATCCAAATGCATCTATCTCTTCAGATTTACCTTCTTTTTGTAATGGTACAATAGTAGAAGGCTCACCACCTTTTTGAACCTTTGGTAGTGAACCACCATCTTTGAATACATAATTTCCTTGATCATCTATTGTATAATACATTCTGTTGTATATCTGTGTAGGTGAAACTCCTAATATATGTTTTTGACCAAATTCACTTAATGTTTCCTTCCAATCTCCATCACCTTTAAACGGATCTAGATCCCATTTATCATAGTAACTAAAATATTTACCTTGTTCATCTTCTTCTTGGTTTAATATAAAGTTACCTAAAACACCACCGTAAAATCCTCCTTGCACCCCCTCATCTCCAGCTTTTGTTGTCATTAATGATTCCGCATCAGGATAGTCAATTTCGTTTTCTCTTTCAATATTTTTATTATTTGCCCATGCATCATAACCATCTGATTTCAAAAACTCATCATATTGTGGTGTATCTGTAAAGTGTACATATTTATCTGGATCTTCTTCTACATAAGTCTTATGCCTTGCAATTTCTTTACCATTATAAGTATCATTAAAGTCATCATTATTTTCACCATATATTAGTCTGTCATAAATGTCACCATCAAGATATTGGTTTTGTTGTGAAATCCAAAATTTCTCTAACTGCTCATCTGTCCACTTCCTATCTTCATCCCGTTGATAATTCTTATCTAGAAAGAAATTTTCTTTTCTAGTTTTTCCTACTTTTGAAAGTTGATGTTTAATCTCTGCTTCAGTAAATGGTGAAGAATAATATGTATCTCCTTCATTGTGACCTTTAGTAGGGTTGTATTGATTTTGTTGTAGTATTGAATTATTCTCTTGATCAAGACCCATCAACATATGTAATAAATCTCTTCTTTCTATTTTTTCATCTTTATGTTTAAAATTTGCATCCGTTTTATTTTCAGTTGTAAAAATAGCATCATACAATCTTTGAAATGGATCATGATATGAATATGGATTTAAATTATCTGCTATCTTATTCTTAACTTTATCTAACCCATAATTATATAAACTTCCCAGAGGACCAAAACCATACTGAGCCTTTGGTAGTGAACCACCATACTTTGCCATTGTAGGTTGATCAACGTCTTCCATAGCTATCTCATTAAAGTATTGTTTTAGTTTAGGTAATACTTCTCCTTTCTTTTTATTATACTCTATTTGATAATTTTCATTTTCTTTTTTATATCCCTGATTTATTTGCTCTTTAACACTTTTATTTATTGTATTTATAATTTCAGTAGCTCTTTTCTTTTTACGTTTACTACCACCTTTATAATCTTTTAGTAAAGAATTATAATCAGTATATTTTTGTTTATCTTTTAAATTGCTTTGACTATTGTTAAATATAGTATTAAAAGCATCCATATCCATAGATGCATTATCTTCTGCATTTATAATATTATCTAGTATATAATCATTAGGATTATTATCTATACTCCAATTAGCATCATCTTGTTTCCTAGTATTTCTTTTCTGATTATAAACCATTCTTTGTAACGAACTATAACCCATTCTGTTTAAGGGATCCATTCCATGGCCACCTATATCTAAACGGGAATTATGTTTTAACATATTATCAAGATTAGCTTCACCAAATTCTCCCTTAGTATGATCCCAGATGTTATTATCTTTAAGTTGTCCTTCAGTTTCTGACTTTATTGAACTTATTTCCCAAGGGTGCATAGCCCAAGCACCATATTTATTTTTATCTTTATCAAAATAATCTTCACCAAATAAATTAGATAACCAACCTTTATATTTTTCTCCTGGTAACTCTATAAAAGAACCTTTACTAATTCTATTACCATCTGCATCATATTTATTGTCATCCAAAGCTGCATAGTCTTCTCCTTCTGGATTAAATAATGCTGAATCATCTGTATTATATGAATGTGCATACTCATGAACTATAGTATTTCCTTGATTATCATAAGATCTAATTTGATTATCACCCATCGTGTAAGCATCTCTCATAAAACTTAACTGCGGGATATATGGATACTTTGCAAGTTCTGGGAAATCAGGGTTTGTAACCTTATCATAATAATCACGTCCATATAAAGTACCATCCTTACCAGTAGTATTTTTCTGCTGATACAGACCTTGATTTCTTCTAAAGTCAAGCACACCCTGTAAACCAACCCTATTTCCATCTATATCCTTTCCAGCAAAAGGACTAATATAAGGAGTAGAGTTATTTCTATATCCAGCATGGCTTGTAGTAATATATGGCATAGTAACATGAAAGTCTGGACCAGCTTCAGTAAAATCAGATTGTTGATTTATTCTATTTGTTAGTTCTTCTTCTGATAAGTTTTTTCCTGAGATGTTAAAAATATTTTTTCTATATCTTTCTCTAAATGCTGGTGAATTTAATTTAGTTACAAGATCACTTTTTTGACTAGCTGTATTTTTTTTCAAATAGTTGTTTTTAGCAAAATTAAAAAGTGCATCTTTATCATAACCTGCTTCAGTTTGTATATAATTATTCTCATCTACTTCAAATTCAGTTATACCTTTTTGAGCTTTTGGTAGTGAGCCACCATATTTTTTAAAGTTTGTCATATCAACTGACTCCTTAAACTCTTTATATGATTTAAACCCATTCATTTCTGCCATCTCTTTACTAATTTTAAGAGCTTCAGGTTTATTTTTCATAGTTCTTAATGCTTTGTCTATTTCATTTACTTGTATAGTTTTTGGATACCTAAATAAATCATCTAAAGTACTTGTACCATATTTATCAAACGTAGAAACTCCATGGTTACCTTCCCAAGGAATACCATCAAAACTTTCAAAAGCACTTAAAGAACTAGCACCATGTGCTCTACTATGACCTCCTCCATAAATATCTCTTAATGTTTTATAAGAAAAATCATAATCAGGATGCATTGGTGTAATTCCACTTCTTTGACCAGTTAAAGGGTTTGTAAATTTAAAATCATGTCCTTGCCAAAATGGTGTATAATAAGTATCACTATTAGCCTTATGATTAATAGCAACATCTTTTCCAGCTTCATAGTCCTTTATTATACGATCTCTAAAAACTACATTACCTTCAGAATTACTACCATACTCTTTATACCTATCTATAGGATTTATCATTTCTTCGGTTGCTTTACCATGCATTCCTTTCCCTCCCTTTGTACTATATGAATTTACAATATTCCCAAATGCATCATCTGTAATATTTTCAAATAGTTTTATATTTGTAATACCTGTTTCTTTTTTTATTCTATTATATAATTTTTTATCTCTAGTTAGGATTAATGAATTACTAGGTATTTCAAAATCACCTTTTGTATAAAAGTATGTATCTGTTGGATCAAAATTTAAAGCAAGTCCAGATTCTTTTAAATTATCAAAATCATTAACAATAGCTGTAGATCTACCACCCCATGATCCACCACCATGGTTAGGATCTCCTATGTGACCATATGACCAATGTGTAGTATTTCTATTTAGAGTATAACCATCCCTATCCCCCCTTCTTGATCTTTCGTATTTATGAGGTTCTGTTTTACTATATAATTTACCATCTTGTATTTTCAAACCTTTGCTAGATAATGCTCTTGTTAATGGTATTTTACTTTTAAATTTATTTGCTTGATTAACAAATGCTTCATTATCTAAAGATTCTTTAATTTGTTTGGTTGATAATTTTATACCCTTACCTTCTAAATACTTTTTACTTTCAACTGGTATAATTTTTTCATCAACTTTACTTGTAGTATTACGTAATGTTGCAGCATCTAAAGTTTCACTGAGTTCTTTAGCAATTTTAGCATTTTTTCCTAAAGGGTTTGTATTCTTAAGATAGTTAAAAGCCTTTTTAGTTCCTTTTACTAAAGGACCTGCAGAAAATGGTAGTATACCAAACATTGCATACAAGGCTGCATCAGTGTGCTTACCTTGTTGAGCATGGTCATATGCATTAATAAAGTCTGGTAAAGGATTAACCATAGCAGAAGCATCAAGCCCCATTCTTCTAGCATCTTCTGCAGTATTTTCATAACCGAAGTAGTCACCAATAGTATTCATCATGTGCTCACCATCTCTTCTTAATCCTTTTGCATCTACAAATTTTCCTATTTTAGATTTTTCAAAATCATTCCATCCAAATTGAGCTTTTGGTAATGAACCACCTTGTTGAAAATGTCTAGGAAAATTTTGCAACGGTGTTTCAAAAACAGTATTACCAGGAAATATATATTCACCGCCTGGCATCATAACTCTACTATTGCCTAAATTATCCATACCAAATACAGGAAAATCTACATTCTTCATAGTTATATTACCTGATGGTATTACATTATAAAGATTGTTTTTATCCTTACTATTTCTTTTATATCCGTGTTTACTATATTTCATTACCTCATTGACATATTAATTTTTGTATTTGCTAATTTTAATAGCATTTTTCTATTTGATGATATATTTTTTCTTAGTATAACTGAATTAACATAGTGTCTAAATTTCTTACGTTGAAATGCAGGTTTAAAATAATTAAGGTTTGCTTGATTAAGATCTCTAATGTAGCCATTTAATTGAGTTATGAATATAGATAAATTTGCATTTGTATTAAACTCACCTCTGTCATTAGTTATATCCCAAAATTGATTAAATCTATATTTTTGTTCTACCTTACTATATAGTATTTCTATATCATTACCTGTTATAATAGGATATTGTGTAATTAAAGGTGCATTATTTTTAGGGTCTAAAGTTAATCTTAATAGTCCTGATACTTGTTCACTATTATGAATTATTGCTTCATCAAAGTTCCAATCTAAATCATGAAATCTATCACCACAATCATAATCAAGATTACCATTATAAATATAAGATTCTAATTGATACTCAATACTTCTTATTGTGTTAACAGTTTGTCCAATAGACTCAACCCATTCTACTTCCCATGGATGATCTTTATCATAATAATTTGCATATAAATCACATCTATCATTGTGTTTCCAAATACCACCTTTTTCAAATATATTATCATTGTTTAAGCAGCATTCAAATTCATAATAACATGTTAATGGATTACTTATATAATCAGGATCACTATTAATTGGATCACCACCTACAAATCCTGGTTCAGAATATAATGCAATATCTGGGCATAAGCCTGTTTGAGAGGTTAATGGATTAATTATAGAACTAGCAATATTATCAAAATTACATTCACACTTTATTTTTCTACATATACCTGATCTATCTTTATCAGTACAATCATCTAATGGTCCTAATATTTGATATGGTGGTGCTGTTCCTGTACCTAAACTTGACACTCTTTCATATCCTGCAGGACATGAACACACTGGAGGTAATGTACAAAGACTATTTGCTAATGTTGATGCAAATGCACCAACACTAACTGGGGTTAAGCTTAAATTTTGTTTAGATGTATCATTATCAGTGATAATATTAAATTGTCCAGCAGGTGCTGTAATCGTTGGATGACAAAATAATCCCCATGTTTCTGAAGGAATAGTTACAAGTCCTGCACCTACAGCTGCATTAGCATACCCAATTCCTAAATTTGATTGAGGAAATCCTACAGGCATATCTCCTTGTAGAGCCGCATAATATGCACCACTTCCTATAGCATTTGGTACTACATTAGCCAAGCCAGGATTATTAGCACCATCTCCCATGTGTATATATATACGTTTATATCCTACTTGATCTGTTCTATCTCCCAGTATAGAAGCAAGAACATCAGATAATTGACGTTGCCCAAAATCAAAACCTCCATAAAAAGCAGTACCAGCATTTTGGAAAGCTAAAAAATCAGTTCCCCAATCTGTTGAACCTGTATAGTTAGACATAGATGGAGGTATAAAATTTATAGGTGCTACACCACCCCCTAATGAAACTCCTGCCATATCTGGAGTACAGTTAATTTGAGTAGTAGCCCAATCAACTAAACCTATTTGTGTATTACCAAGATTCATTTCTGTTTCAAACTCAGCTACAAAATCATCTACAAACCCCCTAAAAGAACCAAAGAAATTACTTGTAGAACCTGAAGAATCAATACCAATTACAATGTCTAATTTACAAGGTATTGGTGTTATCTCAACCTCAACAGGAGCTTCTTCAACAATTACATCAGCAAGAAAATCACGTTGAAAAGTTTGACAACAAGTCATGGTTGTTGCGTTCCATGTATATCCTGGTGGACAGTCAGGTCTTACGTGAGAATCTGATAAATAATTTTTAGTTGTAAAGAAATGGTTTAGACTTGGAATTGCTAAGTCAGGATGCCAATCATGAAATGAAATCCAAGCTGCAGATTTAGGATCATAACTTATTGTCCATGAAACATCTTTAAAGTATTCTGTATCTGTTATGTTTATTGGAGTTACACTATCATTTAATGTAGCAGGAATAGTTTCAGTGCACCTACACATGTAGTCACCTGTATTTGGAAAAAATTCTAAATCACATGTAGAATCAGCACAGTACCAAGTTATAACAGGTGGAGGAGTTATTGAACTTATAATACCATCTGTAATAACATCTGTTGATCCAGGAGTATTAAATGAACCATAATATCCATTTCCTGGATGAGCTAAATCATCTGTATAATTTCTCCAACTTGCTGCTACATTAGCAGGAGTATATGTATTTGGATCATTGTTCCAAGGATTAACTAAAACTGCAAATGATTCTAAATCTGCATAATTTGGATTGTTAATTACATTATTTTGAAACCAATTATCTATACCTGAAGGAGTTCCTTGCCATCCAAAATTTCCAGGATTATTTGTTCTATCATTATTAATCCCTATACTTACATTAGGTGTAATAGGTGAAACAACCATACCATCATAAACATCTTGTGGTGAATTTAATGTGGTAGGCAAAGTAGCACCAGCTGCTGTAGATTGTGGGCCATCAATTATTGTAATTAATTTTTTAGGGACAGGTCTTGAACCACTTCCATATAATAAATTTAAAGCACACCAAATTCCTCCTATAATAGATGTACCTTCTGGACTGTCAGCATTAGTACATGCATTAGCATATACAGTATTTACCCAATTTTGTAAACTAGCAGAGTTAGATGTTAATTTTATTTGTTCTCCTGGCTCAAACATAGTATCACTTGTAGGAGTAGGATTTAAATTACCACCAAAAGCAAGATCATTATTTGTGTTTCTTCCTGATCCAAAATGCACTAAACTAAGTTGAGCTTGTCCTGTTGATAGTTCAGAGCTTATACCTGAAATAAAATCAAGTATAAAATTTTGCATATTATCAACATTTTGATTATTATCAACAGAGTTAGATGAGTCAACTGTAATAGCAATATCAACATCTCCTAAAGTTTGATTTGTATCATTTAATGCTTCAGTATAAGTTGTACCTATACACTCACCCTCTGAAACTGTTGCAGGTATTGGTGGATTACCACTATTATCTGTACAACAAGGTGAACCATCTGTACAACTAACATTAGTATATCCTGGAGGACATGTAATTCCTGGCGGGCTATATGTCCAAGTTTGTATTGTACCATCTGGAAATGTTGTATCTGGAGGACAACAAACTTGTGGCTCATAACCATTACAAGTTGTGTTATTATAAACAAACCCTTGACATGGTACAAAATCAATACATTCAGGAACAATAGGTTCATAATCTTTTTTGCAGAAATAAACTATGTCAAAATTTGGGTCGTATATAGTTTGACAACCTACTCCTGCTACAGGATTATCTATCCATCCTTGACAGTCTTCCATGTTAGGATAGTGTGATAATAAATTAGAAGGTAAATATTTATTAAACCATTGCTTCATTCCTTTATTAGCAATATTGTCTAAACCTTTTCCTGTGTAATGAAATACTTTGCCTTGTGCTTGTGATATATAAAATAATCCTGAAGGTGTATTAACAACACTTCTTTGACTTTCACATGATCCATATTCATGAGCTTCATCTGCATTAACAATATTTTGCATTGGTTGACCAAATAAACCTCCGTCACCAATAGTAAGCTTAGTTCCTAAATCTGTTTGTAGTTGATCTATACCTTGAAATAATGCTGGTGCTAAATTTGGAAACAATACAACTGCACCTGATTTAGATACAGGTTTTATTACATTTACTTTGTTTTTAAAATCTTTATAATTGTTTGGTAAGAATACTCTCCAGAAATCCTTCTTTGCTTCTTTCTGTGCCTGTAATGAATATATTAATCTCTTTGGATAATGCATATAACAATTAGCAGAAACAATAGGATCATAATCTCTAGGTTGTATTAAACCAAAAGATATTAACTGGCTAAAGAATCTATTCTTACTAAGAGAAGGGTCATACTTATAAAAGTTTCCTTTCTTAATAATAGAAGCATCAAACAATTCATTAATGTCTGTATACTCCATCCAGTCATAATGTCTCTTATCATCCACATCTTCCCAATCTCTTAGTGCTGTGTTTATCTCTGACTCAACAAAGAAATCATTTACACCACTATTATGTGTATACATAAATCCATTTTTAACATGAAATAAAGATCTACCTGTTGGATTATTTGTTGAATCCCCAGTACTAGGACCTGCTGTGTTTGTAGGAAAACCACCTTGAGTTCCACCACCACCAGAAACTGCTTGATCATTACCTGCATCAGCTCCTGGTCTATCTAAAACAAATAATCCTGATGGAAGTGCACCAGTTGAAAAATCAAACGGTATTGTCATAATTGTTCTAACTAACTCAGATAAATCATATTTCTGTGAATTCATCCAATATATTGGACGTGGTACATTTGATCTTAATCTATAATCATATGGAAACCCATCTGGCTGACCTTCAAGAAAATCCCAGAAAAAAGGCATAATAACTTTTTCAGTATATCTATTTAAATAACAGTCTCCACCAAAAGATGTTTTAGATTTAAATATACCTCTATTGTTTGTATCTAAAACATTTAAATTATCAAACGGAATAATTTCTCCTGTATCTTTATCTATTACAGGTTGATCTCTCCAAAGTTCAACACAACCTCTAACTGGTATTTGATTTATTTGATCTAGTTGCCCATATTGATTTGCAAATTTAACTTTTAATGCTGTATAGTGTGCAGCAATTGATGATGTTATTAATTGTGAGGGTCTGTAGTGAATACCTGCCCCACCATTAACTTGACCTATTATAAACTTTGATTGGTCTAATCCTGGAGTTGGTATTGGAATAGCATTAGTTCCATCTGTTTTAATTGCAACTGTAGCAGGTCTTTGTATATTATTTATTTTAATATTTGCAGTTAATTGTTGCATTGTGCTTCCAATATATCTTGCAACTTCAACTTTTGTTCTTGTCCTAGTTCCAGGAGTTAATCTTTGTGTAGCAAAATATAAACCATGTGCATTATACTTCCATGCATAATCTTGATATGAAACAAGATTATAAATAAGATCAATTATTTCTTGACCTCCTGTTGCAGTAAATTGCATAAATTCAAAAGCACCATAAACAATTTGTAGTAAAGATGGTAATGATTCAAATCTTCCACCTTGATATTCTACAGTTGATCCCCCTCCAACAAAACCTCTATTCCAAGTTCCAGTAGTTGCAGATCCATAAAGACCCATCATTCCTGGTGCATATGCAGCTTGATGCAATAATTTTGGTCCACCAAGAACTGTGGCCGTTGTTTCAGTAGCTCCTAAAGCTGGTTCACCAGTTAAACCTGCAGTACCTTCTATTGATGCAACTTGTTGGACGCCAGCAGCTGTTCCAAGGTTTGTATATATATTACCTGGAGCCAATAACGTACTTGCTGGAGCCCCAGCTTCCCAATCTCCACCACTATTTGCTGTTTGATTTGATGGTGATAGATTAGCAAAATTTGATGATGCACCAGCAGCAGGTGACCAAGCTCCTCCACCACCAGATGTTAAATTTCCTGAAGTAAATGAACCACCACCTATTGGCTCTCCTGTACCAGTGTAACCTATAGATAATGCTTTAGGACCTGAGTATCCTTTCTTTTTCTTACCACGCATTTCTGCAATAGCATAACCTATACCAACAAATATTGCTACCCACATAGAAATATTTCTTAGTAGTTTTTGTTGTGGATGTTTTTCTGATTTTTTAAATCTACCTAAAGATGTTCCTGTTGTAACTCCATATGTTTTAATTTCATAGGGATTTAAGTAAGGTCTATTAAAAGATGTTTCTGGTGAATGAAAAGTAAAAATGTCTTGGTATGATCCACCACCTGCACCAAATGTACCAGCTGGATATTGGTTGTTGTTTTGAATATTTCCAGTTCCATTTGTCCATGTAAAATCATTATTAGATGAAAGGTAAGGATCTGCACCTGTATCATTAAATGGATAATTTGGTATAGCTCCTATCTGACCTGTAGGGCCTTCATGACCATCACCACCAGTAGGTATTGCATAATTTCTCATATTTCTTGAGATACCTTTTGCTATAATAGATTTGTTACCTTCTCTTGAACCAACTAAAATTTCATATCCAACTATGTTGGGTATTATTGCACCCGTTGGACTTGGATCTAATGGATCACATTCGTTATCAGGATCTGATTGTCCGTTAAATCTAGGCCATTCTATATTATAAAATCTTGCACCAAGTATATTAATGCTTGTATTGTCATTTGAACTTCTATCTAGAGGGCCATTTTGACCTGCTAGTGTACCACCATTATCACTAGCTAATACTGTTTCATCAGGAAATTTGTGATGTCTTATTGGTTTACTACATAAGTCACCGTATCTTACTGGATCATTAGGATATTTTTCAGATGATTCCCAGTATGCCATATGCCCTTCAGCTGTTTTTATACCACCATCATCTGTATCTGGCTCAGCAGAGTTAGATCCTGGACCTGTGTCCCACCATAAATTTGTTGTATTATATACTTCAAATGCTCTTTCTGGATCAGGAGCTCCATCTATAGTGGAAGCAATTTCACTTGGATCACCTGGTAATGGATCTAGATCATTAACTACTGTTCCGTCTGGTAAAGAAAAATTTTCTGGTGCTTTTCCAGGTATATGAAATGATGAAGACTTTTCACCAGTATTATATATAAATCTAATAAAAAATGCATAAACCTCATCTCTCATAAATGTAGGTTTACTTCCTCCTTTTTTATAATAGTCTGCAGGAAATTGCCATGATGTCCAGTGAACATGTATTTTATTTGCTAAAGGTTGATAGTTAAAATCAAATTGTTCTGTAGGTCCTTGTCTAATTAAATAATCATTAACAACATACATGTTGTCTGATTTTTCATATGCAGGATTTCTTAAAGGAAGTACTTCAATAGGAACTGTTTTAAGTTTTTGATTTATATAATCTATAGAAATAAACTCTTGTTGTGTGCTATATATACCCACTTCTTTAGCTTGCATTTCCATTTGATTATTACTACATATAACCAATTTAAAATATTCAAATCCTTTATCTAAATTAGAAATTTTAATATCTAAACCAGAAATAGTATCTTCATGTTCAAATAAAGGTTGTACATTTGATATACCATAATAATCACCAACTGTTTGATCATTTATTACATAAGCAATAAAAACTTGATATGTACCATTTCTTAACATACCTCCGTCAGGAGATCTAGAAATTTCAATACAAGGTGTTTCAACTAATGGTGCTAATCTTAACTTTTCACAATCTAAACATATAGGATGAGAGTTTTCTGTAATTACACAATCTTCATCATCTTCTGATATAATAGTTTGTTTGTATGGTATATAATCTAAATTTAAAGTTCTAGATGGATTCAAACCATCATCCCAATAAACTTGCCATGAGCAATCAAAATTTTCTTTTGATGCACCAGTTATTAAATTTTGTGTTTTAAAGTTTAAACAAGGTGTGAATGGATTATCTTCAGTGTCAATACATTCATAACAAGAATAATCATTTACAACAGTTTTGTATTTGCACTCACTATCATCCCAAGTTCCTATTTCACTTTGTTCATTGTTTGTAGAAAATAAAACCCATTTATCAGCATATAAATGAATTGCACCTATAATAGTATATGGTGCAGCATCACAAAGATAATTTGCTTGTTCATTACCTAATGTCCCAACATCACCATCAGCAGAATTGTTTATTGCATTACGTGCATGTGTCCATTGATCTTTTCCAACAAGACTAATGTTGGGATCTTTGGTCATACCTTTTACAAATATATCTGTATCTATATTAGATGTACTTTGTTGTTGCGGTGTATTTTGTTTTTTTGCCATTACAAATATATTTTAACCTAGTGTAGGATGACTTTTAAACATGTTATAGTAATTATGATATTGTGCTCTTCTATTAACATCCCATATTTTTTTCATTTCTGCAAAATCTGAAGTATTAACAAAACTTAATGCGTTATTTCTAGATGCTCTTAATTTATTTTGTATTAAACCAAGTTGTTGAGAAACTTGCTCACCAGCAAAAATCATGTTTTCTAATATTCTTTCTTTTAAAGCATACTCATAATACTCATTACAATAAGGATGATCTAAAACTAAAAGATTACCATCATTGTCTTCCATAGCCCCTTGATAACTTAAGTATACATGACCACTTTCAAAATTAGTTAAAAGATGATTACCTTTAATTTCTGCTATATCTATTGCTTGCACATTTACATTTGGGCAATCACATTGAACTTGATTTGTTTGACCTATCTGCAAAGGCATATAATTTGAAAAAGTTCTATATTGATCAGCACCAACAAATTGTACAACTATATGTTCATCATATGAAGTAGTAGTTCCTCTTTTTCCATCACTTGTAGTAGTTGGACAAGTTTTAACCACACAAACATCGTCACAAGAATTAGGTGTAAGACATTGATTAGGTCCTCCTGGATCTGGTACATACTTTGTATAAGTAGTATCAACAGTTGTTCCTGCAGGCATTGTATTGCTAACAGTATATGTTCCACACATAAATGCATAATTTAAATATGCAAAATCTGAAGGTAACTGTCCTTTACTATGTTCTATATCTATAACAGTCTCTTTTGTTCTATGTATCCTTAAACCAAGATCATAGTTTACTCTTGTTGCAACTTTAATTAATTGTTGAGGTTCAATCATTCCTTCTAATGCATATGTAGAAAAATCTACAGACACATCTTCAAGTAATTGATCAAATGTTCTATATTTATGTGATACACTCATTATCTGTTAATATTTATTTTGTTATCTGAATCTTCTGATGGAACTTTCATTGTATTCATTAATTGATTTAAAACTTGTGTTTCTATTTCTGCATATAAAAATTCAGGTATATATATTTGTTGTAAATATCTTGGTGTGCAATCATCTGTTGTATCACAATTCCAAGCACTTATATCTCCTTCAAAAACACCTTCAACTTTAATAGCATCCCAAAGAACATTAGGTATATAAATATAATCATTTAACCACCAAAAATATTTTGTTTTGTTATACTTATGAGATGTTGTTTTAGTCATTGATGTATATGTACCAGGATTAGTTGGTTGTACTTCTACTGAAGCATCTATAGAACTTACTGTTCTAATTAATGGTCCCCAATATCCTTCCATAAAAGTTGGTAACTTTTCTTTAGTTCTCATAATAGTACAACCACTTTGTATTCCACTACATTGAGCTTCTACTTTATCTACTTCAATTAATTCAACAAATGGTAATGCTTGCCATACACTATTAAATTTTTTTAATTTATTTGTGTGATCTTGCCTCCTCATTAATAATTGAGCATATTTAATTATAAGGCTATATAAATATCTATCTGTAACAAAAGCATTTTCATTATCTGCTTTTATTGACTCTCTAACTCTAGAAACTACTTCTGCTATTGTTGCCATAATATTGCTATTTATCTTTTTTATACATATGGGCAACTTTTTTCTTATTAACCATAGTAATATATTTTGTCCATTTTTCTGGATAAGATTTTGCAACAGCTCTTTTAAATTGTCTTACAGCATTAAACTGCCATAACTCTCTATTTCTAAAACGGTATTTAGTAGAATAATTTGTATAAAATATTTTAGCTACTTTACCGTCTGTTTCCCAATTTTTGTTTTGCAAAACTTTACCATATTTTTTTGATAGTGCATAATCAGTGTTAACACTTTTAGCAGCTGGACAAGTTCCAATAAATAAATAACCTAATGAATCAGGAAGTTTAACACCATCTCTATTTTCTATAACTTCTTTCCATATTCTTTCATTAAATATTTTAATAATATTTTTAATTTTATTGTTATCTATTTTAGAATATATTGGGTACTTATCTTTAAATTCATTTATTAATTTAACATTTAAAAGTCCTGGTACTTTTTCACGGTACCTTGGTGCGTTTAAATTTGGCTGTTTAAAATTACTAATCATAATATCACTATACAGTATAATTTACAAAAAAAAGGGGAGTTATTCAAGTTTAATTAGTAGAGATTACTCTGGTGAATATGTTAATTCACAAATCTCTCCTTTTGTTGGGCTGTGAATAGATAAAACACCAGATCTTTTAGATCCTACAAATTTGTTATGATAATGATAATAATCTGTTCTTGATAGACTTGGAAGTATTTTTAACATAAAACCAGTATTCTCATGTTCTGTTATATATTGAATTTTTTTCTTGTGATGATAATGACCTGTATATAAAGTTCTATGTAAAGTCATACCCCATTGTTTTGGGTATTCCATTGAGTATAATAATAATGAATTTTTAGTATTTACATCACCATGTTCAAATGCAAAAAAGTTATTTTCATATACATAAACTTTTCTTTCAAGATATACAACATCCCATAATATATTTTTATCATCAAAGCATTTAGATAAACCATGAGCTAAATGAAAAGATGATAATCTATCATGGTTTCCTGGAATATATACAATTTGTAATTTATCACAAAACTGCTTTAAATAGTTAACACTCCATTGAATAGAATCAAATGCTTGCATATAAGCTTCTGTAGCAGTCATACAGTTATCTAAAGGAGTTCCTGATGTAGTACTACCATTCCATGTATCCATGTTTATTACATCTCCTCCTATAACATAATATAATTTTTCTAAATGGTGTGAGTTAGTTGCTCTGTTTATAAGATCTTTAATTGTCTCTTCAAAACATTTATCAATTGTTTCATTACCTTCTTTACCAAAGTGAATATCCTGTAATGACAAAACTCCAGCTGTTTTTGTTTTACCTGGAGTTTTAAGTCTTGTTACTTGTTTATATTTTTTTGGTTTAAAACCTTTTAATAACTCAGCAACATTATCTACTTCATTATCTTTTAATCTTGTAACCATTGCAGAAACTCTCCAATGATCACCCATTTGTTTATTCCAATAACTTGATAGTTTCCATTTTGTAATATCAATGTTTAATATGTCAATAATTTCTTCAGGAGTTTTTGGTTCAGATGAACTAACAACGGACATTTTAGCTTCTCCTTTTTCTAGGTTGTATGAAGATTCTATTGATGATTCTTCTAGTAATTCTTGAGATTTAACAATACTTCTTAACTTGTCATAATCTTCAATTGTAATGTTTAGTTTTTCTGCACAATAGTCAGAAGTTTTCTTCCATTTAAAGGAAGCTTTGATTTTTTCAAATAATGAGTCCATAGATTTTTTTTAATTAAATTGCTGGCAAGATACAAAAAAAAAGTTATATAAAACGGAAGCCCCTGATTTCTCAAGGGCTCCCAACAATTGCAGAGTTAAAACCAACAAACTTTCTCTACTTTTGTTTTGTTATTTTACTAGTGTATCAGCATACAATGCCACACTGTTGGCAGATGTACTTCCGTCACTAGAAACTAGTTTAAATTTATATGCTGTATTAGCACTTAATCCTGTTATTGTTTTAGTTAATGTTGTTGCTACTTTAGTATTTATTGTTGAATGTAATGTCCAAGTTCTTGAATTTGCAACAGCTTGATATATTGTAACAGATGTAATTGTTGTTGGCACATTTGTCCAATTTAATTCAATTGAGTTATTTGTTCTTGCTCCCGCTGTAAATGGTGCAATTGCTAAAGGTGCTGATTTTGCTCCTCCTACAGGATCTGCTACAAATAAAGCTGTTCTTTGTAACATTTCTGTTACTGAATCACCAGATCTCATTTGAAGACCCTCAGTAGATGTTAAACCAGTAGATGTTTCAGCATCCCATGAAACTCTTCCAGTTGCTCTACCACCACTAGAACAATCTATAATACATTCTGCACATATAACTTCTTCACATGGTGTACCATCTTTGCAGTTTGTATAACTACAAGGTGTAGTTAAACCATGATCTTGGCATGCACATGGTGATGATTTTGTATGTCCACATCTATTACAACTCATTTTTTATATTTTTATTTATTATTAACATGTTGTTACATTTGTCCAATAAGCACTACCAACTTTTGCTCTATTGTATTTAGCAACATATCTAGTTCCACTTGCAGCATATATTGCATAATAATTATTATTTATTAATTCATATTCTTCTTGTGCATTTGTTGCAGCAGATTGTGTAGTATAAGCTTTAGAATTTAAAACTTCACTACTACTAAATGGATTTGCAGCGGTAGTATTTGCTACTGTTGCTGCAGCTGACCATATAGCTGGACTACTACTAGCAGCAGCACTACATGCATTAGAAGAAGAATTTCCTGTGCCAAATACTGCTGTTGTTCCACCAATTTTTAATGCAGGGCTTTTTGTAGGAGTACCTACAGATGAATTTTCAAATTGACCAACCATACCTAGCATAAAACGCTTCATATTTTCATTTTCAGTTGTTCTCCAATCAACACCATTTTCTAAATACATATGAGCAGATATAGCAAAAGTTTCTTGTAATCCATTTAATGTATTACCTGCTCTTGTAGTTACAGAAGTGTTATAAGGATTTGCTGTAGCTGAAACACCTGTTAATAAATACGTTCTTAAATCTACTCCATATACTGGACCTCCTATTTTCATTCCAACAAACTCTTGTGATGTTAAATCATTTGGTCCAGTTATTGCACTTGCCATTTGTAATGCAGCTGCTGCACTAACATTAGTACTTCCTGTAATTTTATTAACTACAACATGTTTAAAAGTAAAAGGTAAAGATCCTGCAGTCCAATATGTATTTTTACTTCCTGAAGCCTCAATTCCCCAAGCACTTGTTGGAGCAGCTCCTGAAGTTATATCTATTAATGCATCATAATCTTCTTGATATTTAGTTGCTCCAGAACCACCATTAGTTGTTGGTTGTGTTGGAGTAGACCATCCTGAAGGTGCCTCACCTAATGTAGCAGCTCCGTATGAACTTGTAGAGTTTGTTGTATTAACAAATGATATTACAAATACAGAAGATGGATATGCAGCATCAGCACCAGACCAATAACTTGGAAGTGTTGAACCACTTGCCATAAATTGTGTATACCATGTTCCAGATGTATAAACATCTAAAGCAGGATTAGTAAGAGCAGTTGCAGTACCAATTTCTTCAACCATTCCCATAACATGTTTAAGGTAATCACCAGATCTATTTGAAGCACTATTAATTGCAACATAGTTAAATGTTCCAGTCCAATTAGAATTATTAGATTTCATTAATGTCTTTACACTTTCAAAAGATGCTTTTATTAAAAGTGCATCTGATAATGAAACACTTGCAGAATCTACCATAACTGTTACATCTGTATCAGTGTGAGCTAAACTAAAGTTTCTAATTATAGGAATACTTAATATTGTTGATGTTCCACAATCATTTGTTAATGTAACTGAAAATGCATCATATGTAAATACTTCACTAGTTTTAGGTGTATAAGTAAATGTTGCGGAATTTCCAGTTTGAGCTGGGCTTGTTGCTATTGCTACATCACCATGAGATGGTGAAGTTGAAACAGTCCATGTATAATTTCCACTTATACTACCAACTGCTGTAACTGGAATATTTATTGCAGATCCTCCTTTTTTTGCATAATAAACTGGTTGTGGAATAGTTAAACTTAATTGACTACAGTCACAACAAAAATAAACTTGCGTAACTGCATTTGTATCAACATTTACTTCAGCAAATACATAATGTTTATTACCTGCACTATTTGTTAATGTTCCTATATATCTCCAACCACTACCTTCAGCAGATGATTGTGTTATTCCTCCTGATACAGGAATTGAATCACCACCACAAATAATAGGTGTAGTAGCATTTTGATTGTCTACATTTGATCCTGTTGGATCTATTGCTGCAGCTGAAGTAGAATCAGCTGTAGATTCATAAACTACAATAAGTTGACTAGATGGATTAAATCCAGCTGTCCACGTTAATTTATTAGTACCATCATATCTTGTACCTAAAAGTTGTTGTTCTCCGCCAGTTATAAAAGTTGATGCACTTCCTTTAGTAGCAGAAGAAATCCATCTTGTACTAGTAGATGATAATGCTTCAGATAAACATATTGGAGCTATAGTTGAAACACGTTGATCAGGACATTCTTGTACAGATGTACTTCCTGCTTTAGATATTTGCACGCCAACTCTATATTGTGTACTACCTGTTAGTCCTGAAAAAGTTCCTGTAAATGATTCACTAACTCTTGTTGTTGAGCGTGAGTCAATTAATGATCCTCCATTTGTTGATAGAGAAACAGTAAGAGTATAACCATTACTAGATGGTAAGTTTGGTGCTAAAATAGAAAATGGAATTGTATCTCCAGTTACAGTTCCAATTGTTAAATTTGGACATGCAGTTTTATTTTCTACATTAAATGTTAAAGTTTCTGCACATTGATTATCTGAATTTTCATAGCAAAATTCTACTTTCACAGAATAATTACTACCTGTATCTAAATTACCAAACTCACTTGTTGGTATTGTATATACATCTGTATTTTGATAATGACTAACTACGTCTACATATTTTACTATTGTATTTAATGACGCATCAGTTATAGTTACTTTAGTTCCATTACCATTACATGCAACATAACCTGTTGGTATTGTTGATCCTGTAAAATCTAATTGAAAAGTTTGGAATACACCAGCATCTGTTCTTTTAATATTTGCAGTTACAGAATTAGTTATGCTTGAACATAAAGGATTTGCAACAGTTTCTTTAATACTTTCTACTGCACTTCTTATATCATTTGTTGTTAACCATAAATTTTGAAATGATTGTGCAACATTTCTTGGTGTTGTAATCCATCCAGGTTGTGAAGAATAAGTTCCATTACCACTTAATTTATCTAGTGATGCTAAATTATTTTGAGCAAATCCAATTGATTTGTTCATGTCTTGTTTACTACCTAATGCTCTTCTTGTTTCTCCGTATGCTTCTTCAGTAAGTTTTATCATCCTTTCTAAACTCATAGGAGTTCTAGTTGGTTCTACATATTGTAACATTCCTAAAGGTGGAATATATGGTTCTGTAGTTCCTCTTGATTCTAAACTTGTAACTCTTGCATCTAGTGCAGTAATATTATTTTGTATTTGATTTATTGCAGATATATTTTCACAAATTTTATTTGCTAAATATGTAGCATAACCACTACCGGTAGCATTATCATGCAAAGGTAAAGATGTAACCATAGCACCTTGCTGATTTCTATAATAAAGGCAAGATGGTAAAGGTATTACACATGAACAAGGATCTGTAGAAGAATGATCATGTGAACATACTTCTGTTATAATATTTTGTAAAAGTTGTTGTATTGTATTTGATCTTCCATGTTTTTCTTCAATACAAAGTTGGTTTATTGTATCTATATTTACACCTGGAGCTTCTGAGGTTGTATTAGCAAGTGTATCACAAAGTTTTGCTATTATATCACTTACAGTATCTCCATGACATACATCTACACAAGTAAGGTCTGGACCTTGCCAAACTACACAATTAGATGATGTACTATCACAACCATTAGTTGTATTTGATTTATTAGGTATCATAAATATTTATTTCTTTGTAGTTGTACTTAATACATGTATACATTATAATATACAGATTTTTTATGATACAACCAAGTTATTCATTTTCTTTCTTATTAATACTATTACATTTGTTAACAAGCAGAACAACTACCATCATCTACATTTGTTCCTGTTAATACTTGCCCTGTTATTGAATCTATAAATCCTGTTGGTGATGGTGTTATTCCTGCAGGTCCTATATAATTAGCACACCCTTGATAACTAGGATCAGTGCAGCCAAACCAAATACAAGAACCATCATTAGTATTTAAAGTAGAGTTGTAGTTATCTGCACTTGGATCTGTACAACCATAAGTAAATGGTATACAAGAACCATCATTACAAGTAGCTGAAGAATTATAGTTTTGTTGAGTTGGATCACAACATCCAGGAACTGATGTGTTTGCATTAGAATCAGCACAGGATAAACAACCATAGGTACAAGAACCATCATCTATTAATGTGGTATTTGATGGAACTGTTCCATAGTAATTATTTGCAGTTACATCAGTGCAACCATATACCGTGTAAGTACAACTACCATCATCTATTGTAGCAAGATTATCATAGTTATCAGCATTTATATCTATACATCCTTTTCTATTTACAGGTTTTTCTGGAATAGTAAAATTATTTGTTGCTGACCAGTTTGATTCTTCATCAACACATATACTTTTTATTTTATATTCATAATGACCTGGTGCAAGAGCTAAGAAATTGTAGAATATTGTTCCACTTGAACTCATTGTTAAACCTGATATAACATTCCAGGTAGCTTGATTCACTAATCTCCAATATATTGTATAAGTTTCTGCTGTTACATCATTACCTGTTGCATAATTTGCATCTGTAAATGTAATTGACATATTAGGTGAACTAAAAACTTCAGATACAAATGAAGGTGCTACACAATTACAAAGAGGTTTATCTGTTGAACATGTTTCTAAATCTGGTTCTGTAACAACAATATCAACTTGTTGTATAGCACAACCACCACTTGTTGTGAAACATTCACATAAATTAAATGTATGTAAAGTGTTAACTGATGCATCTTCTATTACAATAGTAATATTACCTGATTCATCTGTTGTATAAGTTCCTCCGTCAAATATAATGTTATAATTTGACATTATATCTCCATTTTGATTTACTACATTAATTAATAATGTTTCTGTATCACAAGGAGGTTGAGGATCAAAAACACATGTAGGTGGATCACCAGGACCTAAAGTGTAACCAGGTGGGCATTCATATGAAATTGTATTAATTTCTGTAACACATTGAGGGCATGCATTTCCAGAACCTGGTTGAAGAACTGCAGGTGGTGTACATGTCCATGGTGTATTTACAGGAACATTAGTATAAAAATTTGTTATTGTGTCAGATGCAGCAATTTCTGTTAAATCTGATCTTTGTGTTGAATTTATAATTTCTACATCTGTATTATCAAATATAGCAAATGCAAACATTCCGGGACCACCTGCATTATAATTTGATAATGTTAATGTATTACAGCCTGCAGGTATAGTTACTGGATATATATAACCTCTTGTATATCCTGCGCTCCCTAGACCTTGTGCAATATATCTTTGATTGCAACTTTTTTCACTAGCTTGTGTTGCTAGGTCCCCTTGAGAAGCATTTGTAGGTAAACCGTTTGCTTGATTTATATTTCCTGCTAATCCTGCCATACTACCACCATCATATACTAACTCTGGATCAATTAAAACAGTACCATTTAATGTGATACCAAATCCATTGTCTCCTGATAAAAACACATAATATCTTTTAGTTGTAGATACAGTTATTGGGACAGAAAATGAAAGTGTTGTTGAACCTGGCCAACCTCCTGTAGGTCCTTTAGCTAATGCGTTTACAAAACTTATATCATTTACACCTGCTGTTGCAGTTGCATCATATGTTAACCACCAGCTTGGATTTCCAGTAAAACCCTGTCCTATTTGAGTTGGTACGCCACCAGCACCATTTTGTGTACCAGAAATGCTTTGTAATAAAATTGGACAATCTCTACCAAAACTATAATTAGTGGCAGGTTCTACTTCTGTTGGTGTTCCAGCTGATTCAGCATCAGCATATTCAAATGAAATTGAACCTACTTGTGTTGCACTTGAAGATGCTTCACATAAACCTGTTTGTGGATTATAAATTCCTGGTGGAGTACATGATGTTAAATTAGGATCAGATAGCATTGCTCTATCATATGCTTCTGGTAATACAGGTATTGTTTTGTCATCCCAACCACATAGTTCATTTTTTATAACAATCTTATCTAAATCAAAAGGGCAACAATATGTTATACCATATCTTTCTGCCCTCATTTTTTTAAATGCTTTATCAGCAAAATCTGTTTTAATATTGATTTGCTTTACTAACTCTTCATGTGTTTTTTTCTTAAATCCCATCTTTATAGTTTATGAGTTAGCAACATACATCACAAGTTATTTTTTTAAGTTTCTTTTTTGCAAATTCATAAAGTTCCATCCCTTCATTAGGGCTTTGGCAAAATTCTACTTTTGCTTTTGCAGCATCAATAAGTGTTCTTATATAATACATTTCATTTAATGTATCTTTTCTTGTTGAAGTTGGCTCACAAGGAGTTGTATCTAGTTCACATAATTTTCTATAATAAGTGCTTAATAACTCAGTAACTCTTAAATGATTATATTCCACATATACTTTGTCATTTGGAGATACACTATATTTAACAATATATATACCGTCAGGCATAGTATTGACAGTTGTGTTACAACTTGTAGTTTGTAATCCTATTGCACAAGCTGTAATAGGTAAATTAAAACCTTGTTGTACTGTTATTAATGTAGGTTGAGCAAATCCTGGTGGAGTAATTAAAAGTTCCTCACATTCAACAGGAATGCTGCTGCTATAGACACTTGTGTCAATAACAGAAAAAACTGAACAATTTGCACTTTCAGGGATTTCTAAGCTTAAAATGTGTTTAGAAGCCATATATATATGTTTTATTAGATATACTATTCATTAATAATATACAAAATTTTCTAGATTAAAAGAAATAAAAAAGGAGCAGATTTTCATCTGCCCCCTTTTTGGATAATTATATGATGTTAACTATTATATGTTACCACCTTTTTCAATTAATTGTGCAACAGAATTTACTTCTGCACCACCGTCCATTGAACGAACACCAGCTTGCATAGCAATCTTTAACCACACTGCATCAAGATCTACACCTCCAGAACACTTAGTGTATATTCTGTAGTGGTATTGATCATTGTCAAATATTCCAGAAGGATTGTTAAATCTTGGAACATTGTGAAGTAAGTGATAAACTTTGAAGTGACCATTACAAGCATCTGTTGTATTATCTCTTCCTAAGTCAGATACAATAGTTGACATTCCTTCTTGTTCTCTGAATCTACTAGAGTCTCTGTTTCCTTGGTTGTAAGGAGATTGTCTGTAGTTTTCAGTTAAAAGAATATCATTAATTCCTGTTTCAGAAGAAGTTCTTCTTTGTTTAAATAATTGTGCATTGTATGCATTTGCACCCACAGCACCATCTAGTACATAACCTTGACAAGCAACACATGGGTTACCAACTTCATCTTGTAAATCAGCTGAAACTTTAAGACCTCCTAATAAATAGAAATCTCTTGTGTCAAATGAGCAAGATGTAAATTGAGTTTGTAACTCACAACTTGTTTTTAAAGTAATTACTAGTGAAAATCTGTTAGGACTAAAGAATGATCCAGCACCTGTAGCACCTGCAGCAATTCCAGCAAATGTATCTGCACCACCTGTAGTTGTTGCAACAACACCTCTTGCACCACCTGCATAAATAGCAGTTTCTTGTGCAGAACCTACAGCAATTAAATCAGCTGGAGTTCCAGTTGGAGCAGCCAATCTATTTGCATAAACAGATGCAGTTCCTAATTTACTTAAAATAGGATCATTGTTAAATTGATCTCTAAAGTTTAATGCTACAATAGATGGAGCAATACCTGAGTGACCAGTAGTACCAGCAGCATTTAAGTCTTGTGCTAAACAGCACATGTCTACACCATTAGCAGGAACAGTTGATCCAGCAGGAGCCATTGGTAATGAACCAGATAAAGATTGGTAAGCATTGTGATTTAATAATCTTAATGCAGCAGTACCTTTAATATCTACTCTCATAATTGGATCAGATCCACATGGAAAACAAGATTTTGCAACAGTTGCAGCAGCACCACCTGAATTACTATCAGCTAAGATAGGTCCAATTTCTGTTACGTGAACAGCAGCTGTTTCATTGTTACATTCTGTAATCCACATATCAGAGATATATTTAGTCAGAATCATTTTTGATTTTGTACTTTCTTTGTATCCACCGTGACCTGGATTGTTTCCAATCTTGTCAGTTGGGTGGAATGAAGCTTGTCCTAAGTAGAATCCTTTATTTCCTAGAGCCGCAATTCCTGGGAACCCTAATACTTTAAAATCAGCACCTAAGATAGCCATCTCACCTGTTGCAGTTAAGTCAACAGATGATTCCGTGTTTGTTGTGTTTAAGGAAGCCATGTAAAATGCTTTCCCAAACGCAGAATTAAAATAAGCCATAATTTGTCTTTTTTTTAGTTAATATTGATATTGATATATTTGTAACTTCATGTTACATTAATAATATACAAAATATTTATCATTTATTTTATATATTAATTATTTTTTTCAGCATTAGCAGAACCTCTCATGTATGTATTTACATCATTAATATCACCAGCAATTATAGAGCATGCTTCATCAATGATTAGTTCTACTATATCATCTTTAAATTCTGATTCTACTTCTGCTGCTGATTCAACTAATGTATAAGGATCTACACATCCTAAAATTTGTATATTTCTTGGTTGTCTATAGTATGTTAAAAGAGGTGCAATAATATCAAAATCTCTTTTATAAATTCTAATTCTATTACCTTGTATTGTACAATAAGTTTCTCCCCAGTCAAAATCAGGTCTTTTTAATGGATCTCTCATAATTAGATCTACATTAGCCTCTTCTGATAAATATACTGTCATTGATCTTCCGTGATAATCACCACGTTTGTCAACAGTGTATGGGCAACATTTATTATATGCTTCTGTAGAAACTCTTTTAAACTCAAAATAATCTACTGGAAAATTAGTTGACTCAATAAAATCATCTTCTTCAATAAAGGTTAAACCTAAATCAGTTAATAAAATTTGTAAATCATCTATTCTTCTTTTAGACATTTCATCACCTTCTTTATACATATTGTTTCCATGTAATTGTCTTCTACACCACTCTACTTGAGCTTTATTAAAAGCTTCAACTATTTGCCAACACTCTAAATTATCATAGTCATTACTAGCTAATTTATTTAGTCTTTGCTTAAATTTTATTTGTAGTGTAGTATTATTCATAATTACATATTCCAATAATATTCAATCTGACTTAATAACCCCATTAAATGTTCTTCATTTAAAGGATTTTTAAGCCATTCTAAACAATGTTCATTTGTTTTACCCATTCTAACTGATCCAAAATAAATCCAACCATCTGTTTTAGTTGTGATTACAGCATAACCTGCTGCATCAGTAAGAACTGCTTTTAATTTTAAGTCTTCCATAGACATTCTTGAAGTTGCTAAAAACTTTTCAGCTGATCTTCTTTCATTTCTATCATGACCATCTCCATGAATAAATGAATCCATGTTTTCATAAATTACATCATTAGCAGTAGATTTATTATATTGTGTACTATTAGCATCTACAATTTTTGCAACATAAAATAACTTTGTATTTTCTGAATCATACATTGTAGTTAATGCTGATAATGCTCTATTTCTTAATTTAGATATTTCAGTTCTTGTACTTACTGTATCTTCTAACTTATCTAAATAAAACTTACAACCTTGTTTACTTTTAGCATCTTTTAAATTTTTAGCAACAATAGAAAAACCACCTGCTTCTATAGCATACAACTTAATTAGATCATAAGGATCACTACTAGGATCTAAAAATACAGGATCATTACCAACCCTTATACTTATTTTTCCCCAGAATTCATGATTATCATGTCTAAGTAATTTTACTTTATTCCAAAATTCAGGATCTTTTTCATCTAAAATATTAGCTGCTAAATCTCTTTCTAATACTGCAACTGCTTTTCTAATTTCTGCAACTTTTGCACGCTGTTTTTCTGGAGAAAGTTTTCTAATTTCAGGAGCAAATTCATTAAGTCCAGTTACATATCTTTTTATTCCATTAATCTCAAGACATGATAATTCTTCTTCATGAACAACACCATCAAATAGTGACATACTATATGATTCAAGACCCATGTTTTCCATAGCCCCATCAAAGTATGTTCTTATTGCTATAGATTGATTTTTACCTTCTTGGTATTTTTCAATCATAGTTACTTCTTTTATTGCCTCTGTTGTATATGTTGGTTCAACAGAGATTACTTCTTTTTCTTTTTTGTTTGCTTTTGCCATTTTAAATTTGGTTTTAATTAAAATTACTTAAAAAGAAATAAAGAGGGGGACAAGCCCCCTCTCTAAATCATATGTGAATATTAGAATGAGCCTCCTGTTACTGGATTTTTCATTACAATTTTCAACACCTTAGTAGGGTCTTTTACCCATACTGCAGGCATGGTTTGTGTCATCATAACACGGTATCCATTAAAGTTACCTGATGATGCAAATCCTTGAGTTCTTCCCATGTAGTCCATAGTACCATTTTGGTAGAACCATTTCAATGCATTATCCCATGAAAGTTTTAACAAGTGAATGTTGTCATTTCCAGACTCAGTAACGTCAAAGATAATAAAGCTGTAAGAGCTTAATGGTCTTCCGTCAATAAGTGGATTTTCAATGTCATTAGTATGTAAATTATCAAATGCTGGGTTAAGAACAAATCTAACATTTGCTAAGAATGGAATCACATAAGATGTGAATGCATATCCAAAGCCCAAGTCCATTCCTGAACCTGTAACCATACCTATTTGATCAGTATTTGTTACATAAGCACTTCCTAATCCTGCTGCTTCTTTTGCAATAGCATCATTTACAAGTTTCATACCACCAATTCCAGTTTGTACAATTAATGTACGTTTTGGATCTGGACCTTCTAATTCAACTTTACCTTGGTAGAAGTTGTATAATTCAGTTTTGAACATATCTAAACTGAAAGAAGATTTGTTATAAATTCTCTTGTAAGAGTTATCTAATTGCTTCCAAAGACCAACTGACATTCTAATATCATCTGGACCATCTTGCTTAACTCTTCCACCGTGACCCCACATTAAGTAAGTTTCAATATCACTTGCAATTTTATTCAAGTGAGCAGCTTCCATGTTAGTTAAGAATGTTCTAGATAAATTACCATTATCAAATGCTCTTTTTACGTAATCAGCACCCATAATCTCTACCATACTTTCTAATGAAGATACAGAAGGATCAACGTCTTGGTCAAATGTTCTCCAGATCTCTGTAACTGGAATAGTACCATCTGCATTCATTCCACCTTTAAGCATTAAGTCTGCTCTAGAAGAAATTGTGTAGTGTACATGAGCTTCTGCTCCTCCTACAAAGTTGTAGAATTCACGGAAACCTGTTCCTGTTGTTAAGTCTGAGAATCTTTCACCATACTCACCACGTGCAGAACCTTTTCTAAAGAATTTAGTTCCTGATGTTAAGTATTTTTCTGCTAATGCAGCAGTGTTGTTACTATTTACAAGTTGTACAGTGTATACAAACCCGTCACCTGAAGGAAGAATATCATCCGCAGTAACATAAAGTTCTAGTCCATTGTACTTATCATAAGTAATAATATCACCATGTCCAAATGTTCTTTTACTTAAAAGAATTTTGAATGTGTTTCCATCTACTCCTCTAGTAGTATCAGTAAAACTGTCTATTTTACCTAAAGAGTAAGGAAGGTCTTGTGCAATAGGAGTTTGCCACTTGTACTCACCTCTAGCATTATCCACCATAATTGTATTCTTTCCGCCAAATGAAGCCATTTGATACAAAGGCATTTCTACCTTTTGTGTCATTGCCCATAAATCAATTGGACCCATATCCATAGGTTCAGCTGATCCTAACATTTGTGTTAGGTGGTAAGAATCAATATGTGAACTAGCTTTATAGTTTGTATCACGTAGGAAAATCCCATTATTTAAAACTGGAGTTGCCATAATTTTGATTGTTTTTGATTATTAATTAATTTATTTGTTGTTTTCTTTTTTTTTATCTTACAGTGTATAACCTATTGTTATAACCATTGTACCTTGACTTGTAATTGCAGATGCTGCATCAAGAATAATATCTGATGCTGCTGCAAGTTTTATAGGTAATATAGTATTGTTTAACAAGCCTGAAAATACAGCTGTCGGTACAACTTTAGTTCTGTCAAAGGTTCCTGATACATCAACTTTTGTACCACCTACTGTACCTACTTGTAATTTCATGTTTCCGCCACCTGTTGGCTGAACGATACCCTCAATAAATGCTTCTGTTATCAAAGCATCTGCTGGGATTTTACTTGAAATACTAGGCACAATACCTCCTGTTGCTCCACCATCAACGGCAAAGTTATATTCAGCTGATACATAGTATTTTTTGGGATTTAATGATCTCATAATTTCTATTTGTTTTTGTTATTAATAATTATTTGTTGTTGTGTTTTTTTTTATTTTAAAGTCTTTTAAATATGTTGTTACCACCTCTTTGAATCTTTCTTTTACTTCTTTTTGCAGGAGCTTCTTCTTGAATTGCTGCTGCTGAAGATTTAGATGATTGAGCAGTTTTTAACTTTCTTACTGTTTCTTCCACTGCTTTATTAGATCCCTTTTTCATTATAGTATCTTTAAATCCACTTGGATCAGCTAGTAACCACAATGCTTCAGTAATCAAGTTATAATTTGGTTCAACAAATTGATATTTTTCTAACAAGTGTCCAAGCAAATTAGTATTAGTACCACTAATGGATGGATACGAAGGGTTAACTAAACCATTGTATAAAAAGGATTGTGTCTTTTTATCAATCTTTGTATCACCAATTGCACCATCCTTCAGTGTCTCATATACATTTTTCATGTAATTTTGAGATGCTTGTTCTTGTTGTTTTCTTTTCATGTCTTGCTCTTGAAGTTTAGCAGCTACAACTTTTTCTTGCATCTTATCTAATTTAGGCTTAAACTTCATTGCTTGTTGTTCTAGCTTTCCAAGATCTTTCCATATTTCTATTTCCTCTTCAATCTCTTCTCTAGTACCATATCCAGTTGCACCTAGATATTCTCTAATAATATGAGATTGATCTTTTTCTTCTTTAACATTTAAATCTCTTGTTTCTTCTACAACAGACAATGCTTTAAACATACCTTTAAGATCTTGACCACCGTCTGCAACATATCTTGCTGCAATTTGTAATTCCTCTGGTAAACTTTCAAAGAACTGTTTAGGAGTTTCTCTTCTGACTGCATTAGCTCTCTCATCTAAATTAGCTTGTATAAGTTCTTGCCAATCTTTTGCAGAATACTCTTCTAAATCTTTTCCATCATCAAATGCTAGTATTTTGTCTTCATCAATTAATTTCTTGAAAACATCACTAACACCTGTAATTGCTTTTCTACCTCTTTTTTTAGGTGTTTCTTTTACCTCTTCTTCTTCTTCTTTTACATTGTCACCAAGAATTTCATCAATTGCTTCTTTGGTAACTGGTTCAGATTTTTTATCATCTGTAGTATTTGTAGTTTCTACTTTATCTTCTGTTTTATCAGTTTCAGCATCAGCATTATTATCTGTAGGTTTATCTACAAAAGACATGTCAATATCTTTTTTTCTACTAAATACATTAGGTTTTTTATCTTCTTCTGGAAGTGTTATAGAGTCTCCTCCTGGTGCTCCATTAAAGATTTCATCTAGGTTTACCTCAACCTTTTCTTTTGTTGTTTCTACTGTTTTTGTTTCTTCAGTCATAACTATTTGGTTTTATGTTATTACTAACTGTTAATATTACATATATAATATACTAAGATTTTTTTAAATAAACCTTAAAAATTTTAAAAAGGGATAAAGTTTTTTGCAGTATATAGCTATCTATGTTATTTCTTTTTCTTATTATCATCTTTAGACCTTACAGGAGCATCATATTTGTTTTTATTTTCTCTTGCTATTTCTAAATTTGTATTAGCTATTTCACGTTGTGTATTTAATCTTTCTTGCTCTATTTGCATTTTAGATTGATCTACAGAAGTTTTTCTAGCAGCTTCTTCTCTTTTAAAGTCCATCTGTTCTCTATATTGATCTCTGTTTTCCATATCATTCATGGCATCACGGAAATCACTTATTTGATTTTGATCAACATCTACTTGAGCACCATAACCTGCAGATCTAATTTCTGCAACCATAAGATCTTTTTTACGGTTTTCAGCTGCTTCATTTTTCTGGAACTCACGTTCAGCAGCTTTTTCTTTAGCTTGAGCTTCAAGTTGTTGTTGTTGCATTTGCTGCTGCTGTTGTTGTTGTTCTTGTCTTTCAGCTTTTTGTTTAGCTTCTGCACCTTTAAGAACATTAGATACTTCAGCAATTGAATCAGCTTTTATTATATTACCAAGATCATATATGCTTGCTCCTGTAGTATTATTAGTAATTGCCATTTGTTTTAATTGATCTAAAGTAGCTCTATGATTTGTTTTAGTTGTGCAGAATATATTAAAATCTCTCATCAATAACTCAGTACCATTAATAGTAAAGTTAACTTTTTCTGCTTCACTAGATATATAATTTAATCTAACACTTGGCATTCTACTATGATAGTATTGTGAAAGGTCAGTTCTCATTTGTTGAACTCTAGGCATAAGATAATCTGAATGTTGTATAAAATACATTTCAGTTTGTGAGTAAGATGCTTGTACTGCTTGAACAACACCTGTAGCAGTTTGTCTAGAAACTTCTTGTCCCATTCTTTGAGGATTAACACCAATAGCTTCAAATGCTTGACTTTTAAAATGATTAGCTAATTGTATTCTTGACATTAATCTATTTGTCTGTTCTAGGTTTAATGTTTGGTAATGATTAAAGTTTGTAGCATTTTCTGTATTGGTGATAGAAGTGTCTAAAGGTAACATACCAAAGTCTTTCATTGCTACATAAGCTTTAGCCATATTATTTTTACCCCAGTCTTCACCCATAGAGTGACGTGGTAATGCATTTTGATCAAACATAATAACAGTACCTAATTCATCTACAAGTATATCTGCTATTTGATTATTAACCATATTATATCCTACTTGGTATGGTTTCATTAAATCTACAAGAGATGTTGACTTTGTATTTCTATCTGAAAATACTCTTCCTTCAATAGGTAATTTACAACCATATAAGTTGTTATCTCCTTTAAATTGAAATTGTACTCTTCCTGGTTTTTCTTTATTTATACCAATATATATTGGATCAAAATCATTACTTGTTTCAGCTCTCCAGGATCCTGGTAAATTTCTTCCTATTTTAACACCACCCCAAACTTCATTAATCCAAATCCAATCTACATGTTCTCCTTCTGCTAAATTGTCTTTTGTTTTTTGTTTAAATAAAACTGTATTGTAAATAGGCTTATGAGTTACTTTAAAATTTTCATCTACCACTAATTGTTCAACTTCTCCATTAGGCATAACTCTTGTCATGTGGCCTACTTTTCTTTGAGTCTTCCAATATATTGTTGAACACCTTAGCATTTCTTGATCTCCCCAAGCACCAACATCTTCACCTTCACTAAGTATTTGATTTACTATATCTCCTCCACCTCCTGGATTAGTAGCCCAGTTACTCATAAATTGTCTATAACCTAATGAAGGGGATTGTGTATTCCATTTATGACTTTTTGTTGGATCATAATATGAACCATCATTTTGTACACCTGTTTGTGTATATATAGCAGATTTAGCTGGATAGATGCTTTCCAATGACTCCATTTGTTTTTTATTCATCAAGTATCCATATGAATCAATAACGTCTGCAATTGTAAGTAGTTCACATTTACCTGCATAATTAGAATCTGAAATATATCTTGTGTCAGGAGATTTTTGATAGAATGTTAATACTGGATTCCACAATTCTACATCATAATCATCTTCCATCATTCTAAAGTGCCAAAATTCTCTATCACAAATTAACATATCTCTAAAACCTCTTTCTTCAAGTTCTTGCATTTTAAACCTTTCCTCATCTACATTCATTTGATGAGTTGCCCATTCTTCTACTAAGCTTCTATAATCTTTTTGAAAAAACTTTTCTATTTCAGGTAATGATTTTAATCTTTGTGGATTAAGTTGCTCCTTTGCTTCTTCAGCATTTGGATCCATACCCATTTTAATCATTTCTTGAGTTACTTTATTTTTAGCATCTTCTAATAAATTTTCTTCAATAAGCTTTCTTTTTTCTTCTATCATTTCATTATATGATAGATCATCTACTGCTCTAAATTGAACTTTTGAAAACCTTTTAGAAAACTCACCTGTCATAACATTTACAACATTTGGTATAATTGGATAAAATCTTAACTCTAAAGCTGACTCATCAGTTTTAGTTAAAACATCCATTAACTCTTTATACTCATTATCAGGTTCTGTGATATAATCTGTTTTATCAATTATACCTTTAGCAAGTTTATAATTTTTAAGTAATCTTCTTGAATTACCCCTTAAAAAATTCATCCCTTGAACTTCTAACCAGTCTAAATTCCAAGCTGCCCAGTCATCATTTTTTTGCTTTGCAGATAAAAATTGTACAGGCTGTGTTAAACTTGAGCTTGAAGAATAACTGCTAGTTTTTGCTTTAGCTCCATTTTTTAATTGTAATGCATTAAATACTTTCATAAGATTTTAATTTATTATATAAACTATTTCTAAATTACCAGCTGTTGTTGTTTGAGTCCAATACATTATTTTATATTTTTAAATGGTGATTTTTTAAATCTACTATTATTTAAAGCACGTTTTCCTCTACCAATATTCTTAAAAGGGTTCATAGATAATTTATACAAATTTTTAGAATTATCCAAGTTATTTGATGACTTATCACTCTCTTTACGTTTTAAATAGCCTCTATTTGACTGTTGAACCTTTGCAAAGGCAACTAATGCTGAAAATGCAACAAGCCTATCTACATTGAGCCCAGGGTAATATTGACCCATTTCTGTTAGTAACATTTTATCAGGTATTCTTTCTACACCCAGTGTTTGATTAATTACTTCTCCATTATCATCAACCTCTTCATCTATTGCTTCACGTATGTATTCTATTGCATAAGATATTAAATGATTTTTAAATAATGTTCCAGTATTTTTCCAACCATATTCAGCAAATACACTTGCGTTTGAACCAAGATCTTTTAAAAATAATACTTGTTGTTTTGGCACAAGATATTTTTGTTTTCTTTTAGCAATCATATGTTGAATAAATAATGATATATTATTTTCAACAATAGTCCATGCTTTATACCATTCTATAATTAATTCTAAACGTTCATGTGTTTTATTTATATCATCAAATCTACCACACCATGATGCTACAATTTTATCTTTTTCTATAAATGTTTCTGGTCCGTCAGGAGTATCTCTTGTAATTTCAATAGGATTTTTATAAACAAATATACTACACAATGAATCTGATGTTGTAGTTTTTCCTTCTGATACAGGGTCAATAGATGCATAGTATGTACCAAAGCTAGGATTTTTAATTGGTCTTTCCCATACAATTAAAGCTCCAGTTTTATCTTCTAATTTCTTTTTAACAGGAAATGTAGTTATAGGAAGTTTTTTTGTTCTTTTAGCTATAATACCTTTTGAATCTCTTTCTAATTCAATAAATTCATAAGCATATGTTTTATCTTCTATACGCTTTTGTTGTTCAGCAATTATTCCTTGTGGGAATACAGCAGCTTTTCTATATGCAAAAGCTTCTGCTATATTAATTGGTTTTTGAGATATTCTTAATTGAAATTGTTCAGGTGCTAAATCTTTTTGCCATTGACCTCTTTCTTCTTTTATTGCTTCTAATGATTCTTTGATTAGTGAATTACCGTATTTATCTATGTAAGGTGGCATAGACCATTGTTCAGGAATAAATAATCCTGCAACACCAATACCATCTTTATCATCCATTAAATCTGTTTCTACTGCATATATGTCATTTGCTTGTGGATTAAGTATAAACTCTTTTAATGGATTGCATTGTGCTAAATCACCAACTGAACCTGCTGCAATAAACATACCGGTTGTCATCATACCAGATGTCATTGCAGGTCTAATATACTCATATGTTTGATCCATTTTTGGTGCAATACCAGCTTCTTCATGAAAGAAAAATGTACAAGGTCCACCAACTCCTGTTGTTGCATTTTTTTCAAATGATGCTCCTTGTATTTTAGACATAAGACCTTTATTAGTTTTTCTATTGTTAATTCTAACTTCAATCTTTTGTTCCCAAAGTAAAACTTTTTCTGGAGTACATGGTCTGTACCATGCAGTATGCTCATTAAGAAATGTTTTATATTCATCTAAAAACTTCCATGATCCTTTATCATTAATGTAGTCTTTTAATGATGCACCTATTTTGCATATAGATCCTTCTTCAAACCAAAACTGATTTATTAACTTAGCCATATGAAAATATGATGATGCTATCTGACGTTTTTTAAGTATAGCCACATGTTTGTTATGTAATTCAGCAAGCACTTCATACAGAGCCATATGATATTGTGCATCTCTTACTTTAGCAAATCCATATTTTTTTTCTTCTTTGTCAAATATAGGTAAGAAATTTAACCACATATAATAATCTCTAGTAAGATAAAATACATTTTCTTTACCATAATATAAAACTCCTTCTCTACATTTTGTTTTTTGATCTTCCCAATATTTATTAAAATCTTTTGATCTAAAAGGTTTATCACAATAAAAACCTTGTTTATTGAATAATACAGCTTGTTCATTAAATAACAAAGCAACATCATCAAAATTATATTGACCTGGTTCTTTAAATAAATTTATAAGATATTTTGTCCAATCTTCTTTTGTTTCAAAATTAGTGGTTGTCCAAACTTTATCTTTATATGTTGGAATAGATTTATACATTATTCATTATCAACAATAGCCCACACATCTTGTTGTCTAAGTAAAATATGATCTTCACCCATGTGAGATATTTTTACTGGTTGTACAAATTGATTAAATAATACAACTTCTCCTTCAAATATTCCTTGTACTTCATCACCTATACCTACTACAGTACCTCTATCTTCTTTAGTTTGTTGTGCATCAGGTATAAAAATACCTGTATCACCATAAGTTTCTTTTGCTTTGTGTTGTTGAATTAGTAGTCTATCTCCTACTGGTCTAATTTTATCCATGTTGTTTTTTTTTATTATTACATTTGGTCATATGCCAAACCTTGTCCACCGCGGACTTGACTTTTTTGTTCATCTTTCATATCATTATATGCACCTTTAAATGATTGTCTTATTTGATCAAATTTAGCTGCAGTATTTACTAATGAAGTTAAATTACCATCTCTCCCATGCTCAATAGATGTTGTTTCCATGTATCTTGCTAATCTATCTAGCATTGTTTTAATTCCTTTATAAGCTCTAAAAGTTGGAGTTTGATACATCTCTTTACACATATCAACTGCTTGTCTTATATCACCATCTTCTGGTGATTCTTCTAATTCTACTTCTTCAATTATAAGATCTTCTTTTTCATGCTCTGGTACATTAAAAAAAGGATTCATATCTGGGTCAGGACATGTCATATAAAATATGTATAAATATACAGCTAAGTATGTATCTGGATATTTATCCATTATTACCTTTAAAGATTTTAAAGAGTAACAATGTTCTGATGGTATTACCTTACCGTTTTGTACATCAAATAATTTAACTAACATTGTGGATTGTCTTTTAACCACATTACTAGACTATTAATTTCATCTTTTAAATATGGTAGATTATACATTTTAATTTCTTTTATTATTGGTTCACCTTGATCATTATATTTAGTTATAGGATAACCAAATTTATTTTCTCCTTCTTTTTCAAATGAAACATGTTGTATCTGTAATTTTCCTACTTTTAACTTAGGGTTATGCTTTTTAATAATATACGCATATAAACTCATTTGTAAGTTATAATGATTTAAATTACATTCATCAAGGTGACTTATTGGATTAAACATTTTACTTGTTATACCTTCCCAATTTGTATATCCTTTTTCTTTTATTTCTTTATTTGTTTTGTAATCTAATATGTTTATAACACCATCAACAATACTTACTAGATCTGCTTGACCACATAAACCTAATGATTTTAAATAAACAAAAAGTTCAGGATATGCTCCATTTTTTAATTTTTGTTCTGGTGCAATTTTTATTCCAGCATTATCAACAATAGGTCTTATGATAGGAACTTCTACACCATCTCTTTCTATTGTTTTAAACTCTAATATATTTTCTTCTCTTTGATTATGATACCAATTACCTAATTCAATTGCTCTTTCTGTTTCACTATTCCATGCTGCTATAATTTCTTTAGGTTTCATTCCATACCATTTTGATCTTTTATTTTTTGATGATTTTTTAGCTATACCATCTCTATCAAATATAGGTTTAAACATTCCAATAAAACTAGTTACACTAGTCCATTTTATTTTATCTTTTTCAAGATTTTCATTAAGACTTTCATATACATGTCCGTCTTCTTTAAATATTACCGCCATCTCTTTTTGATTTAGATTGTTCATATTTAAGCTTTTGCATTTCTTTAAGCTTCTTTAATTTTTCTTCATGAGCTTTTTTAGCTTCATGACCAAAATAAACTTGTTTTTTTAATTCATCTTCCATTTGTGGTGTCATAATTGCTTGCCACCTCCCTTTTGGACAATCTGAAGACATAGCACGTATTTTTAATGATATACTGCAACCACAGTCAGAACAACAAGGTTGGGTTCCATTTACTGCACATGACTTTCCTTCTTTGTCTAATAATGGACAGTTTTTACATTCTTGCCATCTCATTTTAGCAATCATTTCTACATCCTCATTTTTAAAGATTCTGTTTTTAATTCCTTCTGCAATTTGATCAAGATTACCTAATGCTGCTAATAGTTTATTTATTCTCATCTTTAAATTTTTTTCTTTCTATTATGTTTTGATTTACTTTATGTAATGCATCTTCCATCTCTTTAAGTTTGTTTAATATTGGTAAATGTTTTGCATAACCTTTGTAAGTCATTTTTTCTATATTACCTAAAATATCTTTATTTCTTTTTATAGCATTTTTTAATTTACCTTTTCTAATTTTAAATGTTCCTAAGCCTGGTAAATTTATTTTAGGGTTAGATAATGTTGATAAATTATGTCTAACCTTTGAATAAAAGAAACTTATAAAGTCTGAGACCAAGTCTTTATGAACTTCTGCTTCTTTAGCAATATCTTCATAGAAGTCTTTATAATTTTTAGGATTCAAGACCTAGTATTTTATAATCTAATAAAATAATACCTTCTATTTCTAAATCCATGCTAGGGTTAATTAATATTTTTTTATTACTTTCATCTTTAATTATTAAACCTTTTTTTTCTGATTTAGATAAAGCATTTCTTGCTGACTGTGCACTTTTAAAAATACCAGCTTCAGAAATAGTTTTACAAAAATCATTTAACAATGGTTTTCCTGCAAGAGAAAGTAAATGTAAACAATTCAAATCAGACATACTAATTTGTATATTATTTAAAAAGCAATGAGTAAGGATTTGGTATTTAATTACCTCATCCTTATTCATTTTTACTTTTTTCTCTATTTTATTTACTAAAGCCATGTTGATGGAATATCTTTACTTTGAATTAATGTATATGTAAAACTATTACTCCAAGTATCTCTTGACTTTCTCATGATCTTCATAAATTTAGTCCAATCATCATTAGCTGCAATAACTTGACAACCTGCAGACCATTTATCTACTTGTGAAGATTTTTTACCAGCATGCTTAGTTGCTCTATGAATATTTATACCAAATAAACCAGTATCTGTATTTTCTTGATTTAAATTATAAAGATCATCTCTATTATTATCTCTATATACAGTAACAGGTTTACATTGACCTAAAGCTTCATATCTGCCTTGATGTTTTCTAATCTTATGTGAACCTCTATACTGTCCTTCTTTAAGAATAGCAACACCTTTTTCTGGCACTATACAATTTTCAACCCAATGTGTTCCAGGATCAGTTGTGCAATCAAATTCATGATACATCCACTCTCCTCCTACTTTGTATGACACAGTAATTGTATCATCAAATTTATTTGTTACTTTATTTGCTGTTTCAGAATTTCTTATTCCTACAATATTTACATTGTAATCACCAGATTCAAAGAATTTGTAACCTTTCCCCTCTAGTGTACGTCTTATATGATCTACACTATACTTCATTAGTTTTGTTTTTTAAGGGTTCTTTTAATTTGTTCAGCTGCTTCTTTACCACTCATAGTTTTAGGATCAATACGCATTTCTGCTGGCATATTTGCAACAGGAGTATCATCTTCTTCATTTGGCTCAGGAGCCATTGTTTGAGCAATAAACATTTGTGCTTGTAATCTTTCAGCACGTGTTTTTTCAATATCTCTAAGTAATTCTTCATATTCTAATTGAATTTTTAATGAAGGAATATTTTCTTCATAGTACTTAGAAATTTCTTTTCTTTTTGCGTCTAATTCTTTTTTAGACATTTCTTGAGTATCTACAGTTGTAGGTCCTTCAGAAACATTAGTTTTAGCATTTGCCATTTTTATATATTTTATAAATTAATAATGTGGCAAATATATATAAAAAGTTTAAATAAAAAAAGTTTAAAGTGTTTTTTTTAATGATAACCATTTAGCAGGTCTAATAAATCATCAATAGCACCATGTCTATGTGAATCTTCTAATATTGTTTTAAATACATGTTTTGATTGTGATAGTTTTGCCATGTCATGATATGCTGACCAATTTTTATCTTTTAAATCAATTTGATATGAATCACCACAAAATATCATTTTAGATTCTTTACCTAATCTACCTATACACATTGCTAGTTGAGATCTACTTAAATTTTGAAATTCATCTACAATAACTACAGCATTATCAAATGTACGCCCTCTAAAGTGTGCTAATGATACTAATTCAATACGTTCATCTTTTTCCATTTTTTCTAAAAGAACTGGTTTATTATATACCTTACGCATATTAGATCTAATAGGAACTAGCCATGGTTCCATTTTTTCACGCTCAGAACCTGGAAGAAATCCATTGTCTTCTGTAGAAATAGTAGGTCTAGTGATAATTATTTTGTTATATTGACGTTTAAATACTTGATCTAATGCAGTTTGTACAGCTAATAAGGTTTTACCACTTCCAGCTTTACCTACAATAAAATTATAAGGATGTTTTAAGATTTCTGTTTTAGCTTTCTTTTGTTCTGCAGATAAACTTATAGAAAATCTTATTGACCCTTTTGGAGGAGTCTTTTCTTTATTTGTCATTTATGATTATTTAGTTTTAACTTTTTCAAAGGCACTTATTCCAAAGCAGCCTAACGTAACAAGAACAAAAGAATTATATATAGTATCATTAATAACAAATTCACCACCTCCTACATATCCCATAAACACCATACCGGTTATAAGATCTGTTATAGCAAATAATACCATTATAGCAAAGGATATAAAACCAATTACATTCTTTTCATTTATATCATTCTTATCTTTAAATAGTTTCCACATGATTTAACACTTCCAACGTTTTCTTGCAAGACAAGCTCTTTTCTTTGGAGTTTTTCTACAATCAATTTTAAATTTTTTAATTTGACCTAAATTTCTAGCACAGAAAGATCTTTTACGTGGCCCCCCTCCTGGCTGAGGTGCTTTAAGTTTAGATCCAGTTTTTCTATTGATACTAGCACGACCTTTAGCAGTAAGACCTCCCTTTTTACTTTTACATCCATTCTTAATAGAACAGCCTTTCATAGCACCTTTTTTCTTGCTAGCCATTACTTCTTCTTCTTTTTAGGTTTATCATGACCCCAACCTTTAGCACTTAAGTCTAAATGGTCTTGACAAGACTTTGTCATTTTACCCTTACCAGTTTTAGGATCATACATCATGTGATTTTTATAACCTTCACAATTTATTTTATTTGCTTTCTTTGCCATAATTATTTCTTTTTACGTTTTCTTATACCGCTTGTACGTCTACCCATTCCAACCTTTTTCTTTTCTCTCACTGCTTTAGCTTTTTGAGCAGGTGTTAATGAGCTCCATGTTCTTGGAGTTTTACTACTTACACTTTTACTTGGTCTACACTTTTTAGTTTTTTTGTTTTTAGAAGAACCACAAGGATTACCTTTTTCATCAGTCCATTTTTCTTTGAACCAACGTTTAAGTGCAGCACCTTTAGCAGTTTTACGTACAGCCATTACTTTTTCTTTTTAGACTTATTACCCCAATTAGCAGCCCCCACCTTTCTACATTTAGCAAGAGCCCCACTAGCATAAGCTGAAGGCCAAACTCTATATCTAGATTTTACCTTAGAATAACAAGCATCTTTCTTAGATCCGCCTTTTTTATATTCTTTATCTTCTTTTACTTTTTTTAATACGCTCATAATTTTTATCTTTTACCTCCAAAATATTCAACTGCATGCCCAGTACTCACTAATCTTTCATTGACACAAAATCCATCATCTTTTGTTTCTACATGTAGTGTGCCTAAAACTCTACCAAATTTACCCACCTTTTCACTTTCAAGAACAAAGTAGTCATTTATATTTAACGTTGTTAGCATTTCAACTAGGGCATCTTTAGCCGCTAACCCACGTTTCTTTTCTTCTTTATCCCGTGTTCTAGATTCCGGAGTATTGATTCCGGCCAACCTTATTCTTTTATGAACCGTTATATCAAACCCTAGATCTATTGTTGCATCTACTGTGTCACCATCAATTACTCGTGACACTTTAGCTTTATATGTATACATATTATTTTTTATTTATTAAATCTCTTATTTCAGCACATTTTTCATATTCCTCTGTCTCCACAAAATATGTCATCATATTTTCTAATGATTTAGTTGGCATTTCTTCATCTGGGTTATGTGCCATTACTGCACTTATACCATTAAGCGTTTTGCCTTCTAGTATTTGATCAAAAGTTTTTCTTTTAGTTATCACATTAAAAGAATTATTAAATGCTGCCTTTACTATTAAGTCTTCTAATTCTATTTGTTGAGTTAGTGTAAGATCGGACTCTTCTTGATTTTCATAATGTTCATCTGACATATTATTGTTTTTTTTAATTTAACTAACCTTTTAGTAAAGGATCTATGTATATATAATATACAAAAAATTTTTGGGGAATTAAAGTTTTGTGTGTTTGAAGTTCTTGGAACCTTATACTGTTCTGCTCCCCAGTTTATTTTTGACAGTGACGTACCCCGTCACATTTTATATTAATTTTAATAATTTATCAATTATGAAAAATGTTTTTTTCCACAAGATAGTAAACAATACTATCATTGTAAAAAGTGCTCCATTAAGTTCTAACAAAAAAGAACTCAACGGGCAAACTGTAAACACAAGACAGCAAGGTGCTGTGACCTTCGGTCTGTTGTGTTTAATGGATGACAATGGCAAAGCAATTGATCCATCCACTCTAGGCCTTAAAAAAGACCAAGAGCTTAAAGGTTTCAGACTTACAGATCAACCAGTCATGGACATGGATGATCCTACAGTTGAAACTGGCATGTACTGGGCAGAGTAATCTCTGCACCAGTAGGGGTGAAACACCCCAATTGCTAAACTAAGTAACAATAGGGTTTAACGGTAACTAACCCTAGTGCCCTGCAGGGTGCAAGGCTCATTAAAGCGTATAAAGGCTGTATGATGCTGATAAGTAGAACTACTAAGTGAGTGAGCTGAAATGATGCTCTTCCTTAGTAGTCCTTAGTTTTTTTTCAACTTGAACTGTGAATAGCTACAGTATGACTCTCACTCACTTGAATGCATAGCAATCCAATGATTTTTGACTAATGATTTGCATCTATGCATTCAGAGCAGAGTTACACTCACATTCACACGTTATT
>WLWH01000029.1_pt1 | contig 120670 bp, 123 predicted proteins | sample 6712741 | NCBI WGS metagenome assembly WLWH01 (sample SAMN12718694, study PRJNA515312) | sponge metagenome | isolation source: marine sponge | host: Mycale hentscheli | place: New Zealand: South Island, Marlborough, Capsize Point | collected 2003-05-01 | reverse complement strand
CCATTTGTAATAGTTTGTAATACTAAAGATCCGTCTTCTGTTGCGTTAGTATTATCATCTATGATTACTCCAATTCTCGCATAATCTTTAACTACGGAAGCTGAATTGATACCTGCTATATTAATTATTCCTGCGATACCACCCTCTGTATTCTGCGGTCTTAATACTCTTAATTGATCAGCGAAAGATGCATTAGAAATTTCTAAAGCATTGCTAGGACTTGTTGTTCCTATGCCAACGTCTCCTCCGCTGATATATGAATCACCATTATTAAGTAATCTAATATTACCCCCAACATCTAATCTCGCCGCTGTAGATCCTACATCTCCAATTTGTAATATCGGAGCATCACTGGTGCTAGGAGTAATTTTGACCATCTCTGACTCATCAGTTGGCACACCGCTGTTATATACCCCAAAGTAAGTGCTAGCGTTTTTAGCTAATAGATAGTTTGCTGTTCCGTTGTTTTGACCCCTGTAAAGAATCAGTGGGTTAATATCAGTAGAAGCTGCTGTAGGACGCAGTTGTAACATAGCTGAACCAGCAGTAGTTTGGATTTCCAACTTCGCACCTGCGACAGATGTTGTTCCTATACCAACACTATTAGTCGTAGTGTTTCCATTATCAGTTACTTCTTGTAAAGTATCTGAAGCGCCAACTTGAGCATCTACATAAGCTTTGTTAGCTGCGTCTGTGGAATCTGTTACAGTATCTACCCCTGTGATTCTACCTGTGCCTATTAGGTTAATTGTATTTGTTTGGAGAACTCCATCAGCGTTAGGGATACCATTGCTACCAAAACTACCCCAATTTAAATGCCCACTAGAGTTCATCCATAGCGAATTAGAAACCCTACCTGACCAATGGAAGTTTAAGTTGGGAGAGTATTTATCGGCTGATTGAGCAGAGCCAACATTATCTCTCTCTAAAATACTTATAGCAGAATTTTCCCAGTCGTTGTTATTTGTAAGGGTTGTTTCAAAAGCAGACATGCCGCCCTTAACATCTAATTTCGCTGCTGGGTTAGTTGTTCCTATACCTACATAGCCCGAAGAATTGATCCGCACTCTTTCAGTGCCACCAGTATCAAACCTCATGTAATTAGATGAATTGTTGTATAAAATACGACCTTTCCAATCTGTCCCAGAAGAAGAAAAATCAATAAATGATCCAGTATCTCCATTTAATTGAATGTTACCATAATTGGTAGACCCAGAAGTATAAAGCCCCATTAACACACCGTTGCCAGTTGGCGTTGTTCCCATAGAACCTGCTACATGAAGAGAAGCTTGTGGGCTTGTTGTTCCTATACCAACGTTACCGCCCTCTATAATACTTACTGTGCCTCCTAAATCTAAAATAGAAGCACCACTACCTCCTGTATTAGATAAATAAAAACTATCCGTCGCGCTTGCGTTTTCTAAAGCTATTCTAGCCCCACCCCTTACTCTTAGTAAGACACTAGATGAACCGTTAACATTCAAAGTGCCAGTCACTGTGCCACCAGCTAGGGGTAAGTAACTCCCGACACCAGACGTAATAGCGTTATCAACATAAGTTTTACTTGTAGCATCAGTCCCTGATGAAACCGTATCAATACCTTGAATTCTACCCGTCCCACTTAATGTGATATCTCCTCCAGAAACAGTTAAATCACCTGCAAAGGTCGCATTTTGTGATGAGTCTAAAGTTAAAGCAGTAGTATTACCTATTTTAAATAATATGTTTGCAGATGCACCACTATTCAAAGTTAAACTCTGACCACTTGAAAAATAATCAGCGAAAACACCTTTTGCATTTATTTGTGTATCATCAAATCTCGCTCTTCCTACAACATGTAGTTTTGTAGCTGGACTCGTTGTTCCTATACCAACGTTGCCTGTGCTTCCGTCAAATGTTACTATGTCGCTAGATTGGCTAAAACTGTAAAAGTTTAATTTATCAGCTGTAGTATTGCCTTCGTTGTATCTTATTTGAAACTTCGGTGAACCATTATTACTAAACCTCAAGTGAGATTGATTACTCCCAGCTGAATCTAAAACTATCCCCGCTATATCTAACGGGTAAGAACCAGTACCTTTGATGTATAGTTGAGAATAGTCATTGGCATCGTTATTGTTATTCCCCTCTATATGGAGTAGGGAATTTGGACTAGTTGTTCCTATACCAACGTTACCAGCAGAAATGTGGTTGGCTGTTCCATCAGTATAGAAAGCTATTTTTTCTACACCCGAAGCATACATATGCAGCCTAGCTTTATTATTTGATCTCTCTCCTATTTTTACAAGAGGATTAGTGTTGGCATTAGCTTGTAATGTGAACCCAGAGTCTGCCGAACTAACACTGTTTGATTTTACGGTCAAACGTGATGTCGCCGTTGTTCCTATACTAACGTTATCATTGACATAAAGATCTTCTAAAGAAGTACCACTAGCGACAAAAGGAAGTTCTGTACGGACAGTTCCTCCTGTTGTCCCAGCGGCTAAAGTCCCTGTAGCCATTGTCACAAAAGAATCATACCCCATCAAAGAAGTTTGATACATGTTAAAGGTCAAAGCTGTCGATACCCCTTGGTATACTTCTAAATGCAAGATATTTGTTGATGTATCTTGGACAATTCTAGCTTTTGTAAGATAAACATTTGCATACCCATACTGCTCTAATTTCAAAGTCGCATCAGTACTCCAGTTTTTATAACATCTAATTATCCAAGTAATTGGCGTAAGAGTGCCTCCAGTTGTGGACAACTTTATTTCAGTTCCTCCTCTTTTGCCTCCAGTAGACCAACTCGCTATTTTATACCAACCAGCAGTTGCAGGTGTCGTTCCTGTGCCTTTTGATCCGTCTATAAAATGTGTAGACCTTGCTGCTCCATTTACGTCTAGTTTGTATGCTGGATCAGTTGTTGCTACACCAACGTTACCAGAGGAGTCGATACGCATTTTTTCAGAATTATCGATTTTAAATATCTGTGCGCTATTCCCTTGGTTATTACCTTCATCAGCAGATAAAATAATTTGGCCATTATCCGCAGCAATCACTGAATAATTACTGGTATCTAAAGTGTCTTCTAACCTTATTCGTGGAGCTGAAGCCGCTATATGTAAAACATTTGATGGACTAGTTGTTCCTATACCAACGTTACCAGCATGATCAATACGCATGGCTTCTTCTGAAACCGCTGACCCTGCTGTATTAGGATGGACATTAAAAGCTATTCCTAGCTGGTCTGTATCTGTACCAGTCTGTATCGCTTTGATTTTAGTTACGCCATCTACGCCTTCAGCTCCTTTGCCGAGATACAAAGTAGAATTACCACCATTGTCGATTAAGATGTCACCAATAACTGTTAGTTTTTCTGCTGGACTCGTTGTTCCTATACCAACGTTACCGTTAGCAGCGATACGCATAGATGTAGAACTACCAGAAATAAAGTCTAATGGATGAGCCGTGGTATTAGCGTTCCCTGTCCTTGAATAAACCTTATTAGAATTACCATCGGGAGAAACTAACAAACCTCCAGAGGGGGATGTGGAGTTATCTATGGCGAACTGCCCTATAACGTTAAGCCGTCTATTAGGGGCAGTTGTTCCTATACCAACTCTGCCCGTGTTGTCGATGACCATACGGTAGCTACCATTCCAGAACGCTAACGCCCCTGTAGTTCCCGCACCTGTATAATCATTCAGTATCGACCAAGTACCGTTAGCGTTCTTTAGAGATAACATCGCATCCCAACTTGCAGAATCTACAGTAATTGTAGCCGCAGTGTTGGCTGTAGCTTCGGCTACTTCAAGCTTAGAAGAAGGACTAGTTGTTCCTATACCTAGACCTGTAGAGGTCATTCTCATTATTTCTGAAGAAGCTGACAAAAAGGATATTTGACCTCCTGTAGTGTAGCCTCCTTTCAAAGCCATTCTATTGCTTAATGCTTGAATAATTGCAGTAGAGTTTGATCCATAGCCTAAATTTAAATTTCCTACAGGAAAAGACTCTGAATTAGAATTGAATAGCTTTGCATATGTAACAGGTTGAGAAGTTTCTAAAAACACCCCATCAGAAGTAGTGCTTGTTGTTACTGTTAGTTTCTTACTTGGACTAGTTGTCCCTATACCAACGTTACCGCCAGCGGTTATTCTAAATACTTCTGCCGAGCCTTGCCCGTGTTCGTAAATAGTGAAATCAGAATTAACGCCTACTGCTACGGTTCTGAATGCGAAACCCCTGTTCGGATAAGATCCATTCTTTAATCCTAAAAATATATTATCAGTATCACTATTAGCAAAACTACTTAAATTTCCATAAGTGCCTTGGTTTCCCTGCGATGCTACTGTGTATTTGCCGACTTGTAATAATCCATTTGCACTAGTTGTTCCTATGCCAACACTATTAGTTGTAGTAGCACCACGATTTGTAACAGTTTGTAAAGTATCTGCTTCTGGTGATGCTCCTGTCATTACAGGGTTGCCACCAACAGTTATTGCTGTTTGGAAATTTCCGCTTGTGCCATGAATAGAGCCATCTACATCTAGTGTAAATTGAGGCTCGCTAGTTCCTATACCAAAATTACTCCCAGTAATAAAACTATTACCGCCCGTAGCATCTAACCTTATGGGAGCTGTAGCAGATCCAATCGCGGCTCCACTTGGAGAATTATTATTGAATTCTAAAATGCCTGACTCTGGGCTGATAATAATATTGGACATCGTATTTTATTACACTTTTAATGGTTCTATCTCTAGTTTATCTATGTCTTTGCGCTCTCCATAGACTACATAATCAAAAGAACCTTCGGCTCCTCCAATTTTTATTAATTTATTTGATTTTTCTTTAATAAATAAATCTTGTTTTTTGCCGATTGGGGTAAGAACGACAGTTATAGAGTCCTCATGCACAAGTTCTGACCAGTATTCTGGAAGCTCTATTGTTTCTTTGTATGTTGTCCCTCTGACGTAAACTCCGTTTTCTGGACCCTCCAAAGATGCGTATTGAAGCTTTTTGTTTTCTTTGGTTGGGTGATCAATAAGGAAGGACTTACTGGTAGCAGAGAAGTGACCGACAACATCTAAAGCGTTACTTGGAGAGGTGGTTCCGATACCAACGTTACCGCCAGACAATACCGTTAATTGTTCTACACTTGTAGTTTGATTATATAATCTAAAACGTCCATCAGATTGTATTGTTTGCAAAAACCGATGATGCGAATTAGTTTTTAAATCTAATCTAGCAGCAGTAGTAGTTCCTGTTATTCTAGCGATAGCATCTGCTCCTCCTGCTACTTCTAATTTAGCAGCGGGAGCGGTTGTTCCTATGCCAACGTTATTACTTGCATCTAACCGCATCGTCTCTACACCGTTGGCAGACTGTAAAGCAAGTAGTCCATTAGCCGTGGTAGGGCCAATTTTCATTAATTTGGCGGTCTGATTGAACGATATCTCACCACCTGTTGCATCGTTAGGGGATGCAAAAATAACTCTACTTGTGTTAGCTGCTGCTGTCGCAATGGTTAGGCCACCATTCGCGTTGGATTCTACGATAAGATCATCAGCGTTGGTGTCATAAGTGAATGATCCTGCATTAGCAGATCTGACATGTAATTTACCAAGTGGATTTGTTGTTCCTATGCCAACGTTGCCGCTTCTATCGACAGTAACAACTTCATTCCCGTCACTAACATCGTTAGATGTGCATAGTTTAAATTTATCACTATCGCTATTATCGATACCTAATGACCAATCACTTCCAGCAAATAAATATATGTAAGCATCACCAGCCCCGATATTATTGATTCTCAACTGCGAGTTGTTGGAAACTGTAGAAGAGTTATTTTCTAGCGTTAATAGACGGCTAGGGCTAGTCGATCCTATACCAACATTACCACCATCTAAAATTGTGAAGACTTCTGTAGTGTTATCAAAAACATTCAATAAGTCAGCGGTTCCTACCCCTTTAATAAGGGCTACGGGATTTGTATTGTTGTCGGAAACTACTTCTAAATCAGCAGTAGAACCCAGAATGTTTGTATGCCTATTAGCTGACGTATATACTTGAAGTTTACCAGCAGGGCTAGTCGATCCTATACCAACATTGCCATTAGCTAATACTGATATGTTAGTAGATGCTGCTGTATCCGATCTTCCAAATGAGGCTATCGTTCCTTCTGCTACCACATAAGCAGTAGTATCATTATCAGATACAGCTAGTTTGGCTCTATTGGTTCTAGATTTTATTGTGAGACCAACTTCTGCGCCGCCCTCTGAATTAAATATGGCAGTTTTTGTTTGTCCTGATGTGCTATTTCCAAGTTGTAATCCTACTGATGGAGAGGTTGCTCCTATGCCGACCTTACCATCTTGGAGCATTGTTATTACATCGACAGGACTTCCAAGATTTTCAGATTTGAATTTTAATTTATTGTCATTACCACTTCCTGTTCCCTCATAGAACATTCTCCAACCATAACCAGAACCATTACCTCTATTACCTATATATATTGCAGCATTTGCACCACCCAAATCATCACCGCCAATGTATAAATAGTCTTCTGTTTGAGGAAAAGCATTGACCCCCGCTGTAATCATTTGTTTTCCTACAAGCTCTAATTTAGCAGCGGGAGCGGTTGTTCCTATGCCAACGTTGCCATCCTTATCAATAGTCATTGATTGGGTTATAGCTCCATCAACAATGGTATTTTGTTTATTCCAAAATTGAAGTTCGCTTTGTGCGTTATTATTAATTCTTTTACACACTATAGCAGCACCAACATCATTAGTAGCTGAAGAAATTAAGAATCCCATACCAACACCTTCAGTGTTATCGTTTGCAGGATTTCTTAAAAGCAAGTGATAATTTTCTGGCTCATCGGCATCAGCTAATGCGTTAGCATTACTTTCAACTGTTAATTTAGATACTGGACTCGCTGTTCCTATTCCAACCTTATCACTGAACAATCCAGTAACTCCAGAGATATACGGACCTGTGGAGATAATGGAGGTTGTTGTAGTGTTATCATTATCGCAAACGTCTTGGAGAGTTTGAGTCTCCGCAGGAGAATCTCCAGAGAGTAGATAAGGAACACCATTATTTGTTATGCGGTTCCCTGCCCCCGTGCCTTCTACATCACCAGAGATATAAGCGTCTCCTCTGACATCAAGCAACGCTGTCGGGTCAAAGGTATCTGTAGAGACACCAGAGAATACAGCCAAGCCATAATTAGCTTGCATTTGGATGGTATTAGCGGGAATATTAGCAGCTCCTTCTGCTCCTACAAAAATTCGTGTGGCAGAGGCGCTAGAATAGTTAGAACCTAATGTTAGTTCATTACCGTTATCATTAGCAAAGATAGAACCCCAACCTAATTTTAAGTATCGAGACGATACAGTAGTATGATATACATTGAATGTGGATCTTGCATTAATTGTTTCATTATCTTCGGCCCATAAGATATTTTTGTTTGAGCTATTCTCTACTAAGAATCCCGTAGTTGCTCCAGCGCCATTATCGACATGAAGTGCAGCGCGAGGGGATAATGTTCCCATACCGACATTACCACCGTTAGGTGTTAAAATGGTCTCTCCAGCATCATCTATTTGGAATCTAACGTTTTGAGTTCCTCCCTCTGAAGCTGCTTCTGTTAATAAAAAGCGGCTTGAGGAATCAATCGATTGAGTCCATACTTGATTATTTGATCCTCTACTTATTCTAAATTGTGGCGCACCAGCAGTTGCGTAAACATGTAGGTCAGCATCTGTGTTTGGAGTTGTTCCTATACCGACTTGGTTTGAAAATAAACCAGTAACACCAGAGATGTGTGGCCCCGTGGATAAAATAGAAGTGCTTGTGCTGTTCCCGCGAGTTGTGACATCTTGAAGAGTATCATTCTCCGCAGGAGAATCTCCAGAGAGTAGATAAGGAACACCGTTATTTGTTATGCGATTACCTGCCCCCGTGCCTTCTACACTACCAGAGATAAAAGCGTCTCCTCTTACATCAAATGTTTTAGTTGGACTATTTGTTCCTACACCCACATTTCCAGCAGCAGTAACCCTAAATTTCTCAACCCCGCCACCTTGCCAAACTAAGCTGCCACCATTTATTAACTTAGATGTTCCATAGTTAAACTCTGCGCCTCCAGCATTACCTAGTTTTATATTGGGCGTTTCAGTATCACCAAATAGACTACCTCCACTTAAGTTTATATTGGTTGTTGTTGTATTTCCATTATCGCAAACATCTTGCAGCGTTTGTGTCTCCGCAGGAGAATCACCTGAAAGGAGGTAAGGAACACCGTTGTTCGTGATGCGATTACCAACTCCAGTTCCCAAGAAATTCCCCGATCCAGATATGTCGCCTCTAACGTCTAATTTAGCTAATGGAGCAGTCGTATCGACACCTATGTTTCCATCTTTGTCTATACGGAAAGCTTCTGACGTAGTGCCACCAGCTTTCACATTAAATGACAATGCATTGTTGTTGTTATCAATGAATTGAGAACTTATTGCATCGTATTGATTAGTAGCTCCGTAAGTTCTAAAACCAAAACTTCCATCTTTTGGTGCTAAAATATCTTTGTTTGCTATAATTGAGTTATTTATCCCTTTGATAGTATGCCCAACACCCAAATCTAGTAGACCTAATAGATTGATTTTATCAACATGATAACTACCAGAACCGTCAGCTACTTTGAAAGTAGTGCCATCATTATAAATAACACTATCATATGTCCCAGCAGAATCTGTTAAACCTATCTTTCCTCCCGCACCCAACTCTAACATTTCCATAGGATCTGGCACACCTATACCAACACCAGTCCTTGTAATACGCATTCTCTCGGTCATACCCCCACTGTTAGTGGAAAATATGATTGGCTTATCTGTGCTATTAGCTTGGAGTTGAAGTCCCAATACAGAAGTAGAGAAAACTTTACCTTCGTTAGCGACAGTAAACTGGTTAGCTGTTACAACATTAGATACGTTAATAGCATTGGTGCTAGTAGCACCACGATCAGTAACAGTTTGTAAAGTATCAGTCTCCGCAGGAGAATCTCCAGAGAGGAGGTAAGGAACACCATTGTTGGTGATCCTATTATCTACCCCAGTCCCTAAGAAATCACCTGAACCAGAAATTGTTCCTCTGACATCAAGTTTTGCTAGCGCGGTAGTAGTTCCTAAACCCACGTTACCTTGGACAGTAAAGTTGTCTGCTCCAGGATCTGTCGTGGGGTATTCTCCTATCGCTACGCCGCGAGAAGCATATACAGACATTGCTCCATTGGCTCCAGCGGATAACCGTAACCCGTGGGCTGGGCTTCCTCCTGCTTGAATCCATGCGGCGTTTGAGTTCGCGCCTATAGCTGCATAATTGCTTCCATTGTAAGCTCTAACTGGGGAGGTGCTTGTGTCTTCGACATGAAATTTTGAAGAGGGACTAGTCGTTCCTACGCCTACTCTTCGAGAGCTTTCATCGACAAACAAAGTTCCATCTTCAAAATTTATATCTGTATTAGAAGTGCTAAAAGTAGATACTCCACCGCCATCATACTCTAGTTTAAGAGCAGTTTTATTCAGGTCGTGTCCTATGTAAAAATCAGTAGAATTACCATTTGTTATAAAACCAGAATATGCCTGTTTACTCATGGTCATCCAATAGGCACTATTGAAACCTGCTGGATTACCGAAGGGCTTAAGAACTATGTTAGTATCATAAAGACCATCTCCCTTTTCGAAATTAAAAGCATGAGAATCTAATCCCACATCTCCAACATGCAATTCTTTATTAAATAATCCAGTGACTCCAGAGATATATGGCCCCGTTGAAAAGATCGAAGTGTTTGTGCTATTACCGCGAGCGGTAACAGTCTGTAAAGTATCAGCCTCTGCTGGATTATTCTCTCCAGTAAGGACAGGAACACCACTAACATGCAGTCCTTCTCCAAAATATCCAATCGTAGGAACATAAACGCCACTAGCAAAATCTAAAGTAGCCGTATGCATTCCGCTAGAAGCATGGACTCTATCTTGCCCGTCTGCTAAAACTGTCGCTCCAGTGTGAGCTACTGGTATCTCCACTTTGTTTCCTAAAGCAACAGCATAGTCTCCACTAACTTTAGAGGCTTTTCCTGGGCCTACAAGAGAGAATTGACCTGATGATTCGGTAAACCAACCACCAAGAGTAACGGAATCGTTTCCGTAATTTTTATTTCCTTCTCCCCCTAATACAGAACTAAATGTCCCATGAATTTCATTTTCTTCTCCACCTCCGATAAAAGAGTAACCATTGCCTCCTGAAATTAAGTGTGCATTACCTCCAACTATAGCAGATACACCATCATGAATTTCATTTACTTCACCACCACCGATAAAACTAGATGCGGCATCTTTTATTTTATTGCTTAAACCACCCCCAATTGTGGAATGATTAGAATTTAAAATATCATTGTTTCTTCCTCCAACACTCGAAGAATATTGACTACCTGTTATATCTATCCCTGATCCACCTCCGACAAAGTTATATCCTAAAAGACTACCTGATATTTTGTTTCCAGCACCACCAACTAAAGTGTTGAAATGTCCACTAATAACATTTCCTGTTCCTGCTAAAATAGAAGAACCTGTAGCTGGAGAACCTCCTACAATTATACCATCACTACCGATAACAATTGATTGATCGGGGAATAATACTATTTGGTTACTAGTAGATCCTATCCCAACAAAGTTACTTTGTATCCTAGTTATTCCAATTCCTAAAGTTAAAGCATCATTTTCGAAATTAATACTTTTATTATTGTCCCCATTAAAAATAATTTTTGATCCATTATAATTAATATCCGTGGTGGTAGCATTATCTCTGTCTACTACATCTTGCAGAGTATCAGAGCTACCACCTGCCTCATCTCCAGAGAGTAAATAAGGTATACCTGTCGGACCAGTTAATCTCCCAGCTTCTCCTGTTCCTAATGCGTTACCACTGACATTTAGATTACCTCCGTCTGCGTCATCTCCTTCTAATCCTCCTTCGATTGTGAAATCTCCTACAAGAGTTTGATCTCCTTGATTATAAAGATTTAAATCTGGCCCTTCTACTTCTGGCTCAAGGGTAAATGGTCCTACAGTAAATAATTCCTCGTTAAATCCTACTTCAGTATCGGCAGCTAATTTGAAAAATAAACCTGTTCCCTCTGGGATTCCATCATTGGCCGTTAGTCTAATTTTTTGTCCCTCTTGAACAGAATTAAGGGGGAAGTTTCCTACTAGAGATCCTCTATTTGTCGTGAAGTCTTCACCAGTTCCATGAAATAAAACAACATCTCCTAAACTTGTGAAGTTTGGTGATTCATTAAACCCTAAATCAAACTCAATAAACCCAGTGACACCCGAATCATTTATGGGTTGATTGTTAAAATACTTGATAGCATCAGCTCTATCAGCGGCAGAGGTTATACTCCCAGTATTTGGAGGGTTATGATTCGAGTAAGTCTCATTTAGAACTGTTTGTCCTGAAGAGCTTACAAAAACTTTATCGAACGTAGCGGTGTTCGCATATAAGTAAAACTCACTGGTATGTACACCCCCATCTTGGTTTACTACTTGATTTCTAATTCCGAAATTTCTAGTGAAAGATCCGAAGACATCTATGTTTTGCGAACTAGAAAAAGTAAAAGTCGAGTCTCCACCAATTCTATAATCTGTGAAAGCTACAGTTCCATCTGTATTTAAAATACTTATTTTCTGCCCACTTACAAATGGGTCAGCAGCTATTTGTGCCGCTGAAGATAATTGCTCTCCATTTCTGTTTAAAATATTAAACTGTAAAGTTACATCAGCTCCTTCGGTGTAAACTCCGCTTCCAGTTGTAATTTTAGATAAATCTGTAGAATCGGCATTAAAAGAGGTTTGGAACTCATGGATATCGTTTGTAGTGAAATTACCTTCATAGTATCCTCTTGCGGTTATATCTCCCGCTGTTGTTCCAATACCTATCTTACCTGTTTCCCAAGTAGTGCCTTTGTAGATGGCCATTAAAGCACCTGAATAATTGACACCTCTTTCAAAGATATATGGGGTTGTTGTTCCTATACCAATGTATCCTGTAGCTTCTGCTCTTAAATCTCCAATCGGAGTAGTTCCTCCGATTGTCGTTACTCCTCCTGTTATCAAACTAGTGCTACCAATTCCAATGGTTGTTGGGATGGTAGTCCCTACTCCTAGCGTGTTTATAAACTCTACATCATTCCAACCTGAAGCTAGAGCTTTAGCATTTAAATAACCTCCTGCTCCCGTCGAACCTGTAGCAAATTCTCTAGCTTCTTTGGCGTAAACATATGCTCCGTCAAATCTGCTTAATTTTAATATACTATATCCAGTTTCGTTCATTAGAGTATTGTTATTCTATCTAAAAATGATTTAGAAAAGGTTAGAGATTCTTCATAAAGGACAAATATACCTGATGATGCGTAGTCAGAATCGAAATATGCATTACCTGCACTGCCAGCTCTATTTCCTAATGCATTCACTTTAAAGTTATATACACCCACCTGATTAAGCCCTGTAAATTCTCCTCCAGTAATTGGATTTGCTACAAATTCACTTACAGATTGTCCATTAGGTAAATCTAAAACCATATTATACCCTGTGACAGTGCTATCTGGAGTGATTCCAGTCCACATACCTGTGATAGTGAAGGTTCCATCTGAAGCGTTAGGAACTCCTGTCGTAACATTGTCAAGAGCGGGAGCATCTAATGTTTTATATGTGACTCCATTAATTGTTTGAGCTACTTGATAACTAAAAGTATTTGCCTCGTTTTCGATACTTATATTTTTATCAATTAAATTAAACTTACCTGTATCGTATTTCGTAGCAGTAACCAAGTATTCATTAGTAGCCTCCTCCTGCATAGAAATGACTTTATAGAAAAATGGGCTGGCTTGTGGTCTCTCAAATTTCGCAGGGCTACCCAATTTAATAAAAGGCAATATGCTTGGATCACTGAAACCAGAAACTATCGATCCATAATCTTGATCTATAACAGACCCTGTAACACTTAAAATAGATATTTGATTTGGAGTTGCTACAGAAAGTTCAGATTCAGTTATACCCCTCGTCGAAACTTCAAAATTAGTTATACCACTAAATATATTAGCGGCTCCTCTTGTTCTATCTGGATTATATATAGCTAATTTACCAGTGTTTAAATCGGATAATGTTTGAGTTCCTGTTAATTCAGATATAAAATCTCCAGATCTTAAATCAATAGGGCTTGAACCTGTTCCAGAGGCAAAAATCCATCCTATCGTTACTGGATCAAAGTAAACCATTGTGCCGCTTTCGGCTAGACCTGTATAAGCTGCGTATTGCTGGAATCTAGTATCTCCTTCTCCTGTGGCTTCAGGATATCCTTTAGTATAACCAGAAAAACCATATTCTCCTGTGTATCTGACATAATCAGCGGAGTCCATGCCTGTTACTGTAAAGCTATCAAATCTTTGCCTTCTGGAATTAGCTATTTCTTCTAATTCTTCGTAAGAATCAGAACCTGTGGGATTATAAACACTCAAGAATCCAGTCATTGATGAAGAGTTGAATTGGTTTGTTAATCTAATAGTCTCTGCTTCTAAATCTACAGCTAATACTTTTCCAAAATTTGCTACATTAGTTTTTAATTCATCTTCGATTATTACGAGATCTCCAGGTTTGCACAATAGACTTTCTAGTCCTGCGGTAAATGCAACCTGTTGGTTCTCTTTTATCTTGGAAAATATTTGGTGTTGTGCAGTTCTACGGGCCATCGCTCTAGATGTGATACCAATACCTTCTATTTTTTTCTTAAAAATACCGCGCTCTCTAATATCTTCTTCGTCTTCTACCACCTCTATCTTAGGTGAAAAATTATCGAATCGATCTCTATATCCTACTTCTATGCAGTTAAACTGCTCGTCCCTTCTGTTATTAGAGTAAAAGAAAAGACCGTCTTTGACACTTTCGTTTGTAAACAAGTTGACTGCTCCTCTAGGTCTATCATCTACAAAATTAATTTCTGAATTACTAAAGAATGTTCTGCCTCTGAATAAACTCGCGATTGTATTTATTGCGTCAAAAATCTTCTGTCCTTTATCGAATACAATATTGCAAGAATATCTAGGCTCCTTACCTCCTCTTCCATCAGTTACTCCCTCAAAATATCCATCCTCGTCTACAGCATCACAAAACCTTCCTATTTTATATAGTTGCCACTTATTAATAGTGTCACTATCTATATGAGTACCCATTCCATACCTTGAGCTTGTGAGTAAATCATATAAGATCCAAGCTGGGTTATCTGTCCATATTAATTCATCTCTAAAAGATCCATCCCAATCTCCCTTATAAACTAATTTATTTCTTCTGTTTGTATTATCGAAAAGTTCTTGGTTATTATAATATCTTTTATCTATGCCTCTCCGAGTGGGGAAGTAATTACTTGGGACTTTTACTTTTTTTAATTTACAGTCAAAACTCCTTCTCGGTATACTACCAAATGCTCTTGAATCTAATTTTGTCCCTACTATAGCAGAATAAGGGTAAGGAAGATCGACCTTAATTATTTCTGTGACCTTATTTATATTAATAACTTTAGATAACAAAGCGGAGTTTGTTTCATAGGAAAGTTTACTAACTTTTATATATCTTTTTTCATTACCATCTTCTTCTAAAGTGCCAGCTTCTATACCCACTTCACCATCAGCGCTTAAAACTTCTTTATTTTTACTTTTAGATTTAGGTAATTCGAAAGGTCTAGACAAATAATTTAAGTTATCATCTGCGCCATTAAGTTGAACCACAAATTCTCTACCAGTCGCAGCTTTATAATCAGGATTTCCTATATCAATTAAGGTACTTCCTTCGATAAGAGCTACTATACGATATATGTATTCTTTGTGTTTTTTAAGACCTCCATTTTCGCGTATTGTCCCTGTTTCTACTTTAATGTTTAAAACTGAAGGGAATGAAGTTCCTATAGATAAATCTTTATTATCTGAATTTCCTCTTCCCGCCCGAACATTATTTATATCTTTGATTAAAGTATCTTTTAAAGATGATATATTTAAAGTGACAAATGCTTCTTCTACATTAGGATTGTATACTGTGTGGACAACAGGTATTTCTTTTTCATCAAAATTTGCGAATGAATTCTCTCCCCAATTTGAATAATTCCTTTGTATGTTTCTAGCGTCTCTTCTTTCGTCATCACTACCCTCGTTTAAAGGTAAACCATTTACTAGATCTGTATTATAATTAGTCGCGGTTTCGCCTAAAACTTTTTCTCTGCGTAACATGGTGACATTAGTAAGAATCCTTTGGGGGGCATTTACTTGATCTGCCTCTGTGTTAGAATCTCCTTCGGCGCTTGCGGTTCCGAAAGGCCCGAAAAGTTCTCTATCATAAACATGGTCTATAAAAACTTTGCTAAAATATGTAAATACATCTTGTGTTTCTTCACCTTTTTTAAATTCAGCTAAGACATTACTATAATTGTATTTTAAATTAGTTGTATTGAAACTATTTACAGTAGAATTTGTTTGCTGAATATTTTCATTTATTTCAAGGGTTTTAGCGTATTTAAAAGAATTTAAATCACTTAACGCACTAATCACCTCTTTAGGTATTTTGTAAGTATGGGCATTACCATATTCAAAAAGCCTATCTCTGGTTGTAGCAGTGTAAGTTTTGATAGAATCATTCTCGATTGGAAATTCAAAAATTAAAAAACCATGCATTGTCCCCGTTAGGGTTCCATCAGAATTTATTTCAGGACAAGTGACATCGGTAACTCTCATGCCAGCACTTTGCATCTCTGCAATTAAATTAAAATTACTTTGTGATCCAACTGGGAAAGTAGTCATATTAAATAACTGATTCCCATCTAAAATTGATTTATCTAAATTACTATTTGAGTTTTCTACTTTGACTATAATAACCCCGCCGTATTCTTCTGGATTTAAATAATTAAATATTAAATTATTTATATTATCTTCGGTGAAATTTAAACGGTTTAAAGCTCTTAGAGCTAATTCTTTTTGGAGTCTATTTCCTCCTTCTTGGTTATTATTAGCGAACAAACCATAAATAGTATCAAGCTCTGAAAAAACTACTTCATTTATCTTTTCTTCGTTTTGGTCGAAGATACTATTTTGTATTCTTCTCGCATTTCTAAAATTATTTATTCGAGTTTCATATGAAAGGTTAGGTTGAAAAGAAAAAACAAATTTAGATGAAGCTAAATTTGTATCTGCCCATAAGAGGCTACCCAATGTCCCTTTGGCTCTACTATCGTCTCGAAACGCTGCATTAGAATCATTATAGCCAGTTTGTCTTTCTCCATTTAAATACCAATCAAAAGTTTGTGCTCCAGCACTACCCCTATATTTTACAAAACCTCTAATGTAGGCAGCAAAATCTGATATAGCTGCTGGCAATAGCGGTTCTGTTATTCGCTCTATTCTGTTTATAGCCGTAAATCTGGTTTCCCTTAAATAAACCATAGCCACATCTGAATTAGAAGGTCCTTCATCAGAATCAATTCCTCCAGCGGTATTGGAATTAAGAGCTGTTATTCTTCCATCAGAGCTACGATTAAAAGATTCTTTTAACTCTTGAAAAAACTCACTACAAAATGCGATCCCTTTATTACTATCCAACTCCATATTAAGAGTTTCTATAGTTTCTGTTTCTAAAGTAGTTAATTCATCTCCAGTTGTATCAGAATCTGTAGTTATTGCTACAGCGGTATCATCTAAATAAATACCTTGTAACATCTCTAATCCATCTACGGTTTTGCCATTTGCATTTACTATTCCCTCAATAGGTCCATCGCTAATTAAATCTAGGGTTTCTGCATAACTAAATGAAGCGCCGTATTGCAGTTCCCCCATAACTGGAGGTTTATAAATAGGCGGTTTAGGTTTTTTACTTCCTCCACCGCCAGCGATGCTAAGTTTTTTGAGTAAATGTTTCATAATATTGAGCTTACTCTATTACCTACAAAAACAGGGTTATTTCTACTTCCTCCTAAAGATTCTTGTGGCGCTTGATGTTGAGGGAATGATTTAATTGTAGCCTGAATGACTTGCGAGCCTACTTTTAATCTACCATATCCAATCGGGACTGGAGATCCTTGGCTAGCTACGTTGACTGTATTAGAAAATATCAAAGAAGATTTGGAAGCATCTGCCTCAATCTCTAAAGCTTCGAATTCGGGTTTGGGAGTCAAGGCATAACTAATTGCGGCGAATATAACTGCGAGTGCTAGTTGAGCTAAAAAAGTTCCACTCACTAAAAAAGAACCAATAGCAGCAATCCCTGCGGCTATTGGACCTGCTCCTGTGATAGCTGGAACCAAATCTATTGTTTCGGGGTTTTTGACCCCTGTCATATGTTCTTCTTGAGTGACTCTTTTTTTATTAATTATAATATCGTAGCATAATCCTTCTTTTTGTAATTCTACTAACCTTTGGATGAAACCGCTCCTATTACAATCTATAGCCTCTAAGATATCTTTTGGGTTTGGTAGATTTAATTTAAAAAAATTACCGTATTCCCGAGCCAAAATTCCATGTATATATACTTGTGTCATGCTACTGCCTTAATCCTTTCTAGTATATTTACATCAGCTTCTATGGTTTTGGGCGTATAAATATTTATTTTTTTTGTGTTAAGACTGTAGATCAAAAAGGGCTGGCAACAATTATCAGACATTTTCACATCAAATTCTGATTCTGTTTCATCTCCTAGTATATGGCTGTGAAAAACAGCCACCATATGATAAGAATCTTTAAACAGAAGATAACTCAAAGGATTGATTAAGAAATATGATCTGGGGTCTTCAGAATCATTTTCCTCTAGTTGAATAATAAATTCTCTATTTTTTGGGTCATATCCAAGAAACCCACATATCTCCTTTGTGAAATACTTGTGAGCTATTTCCTTTATCTTGTGGAGAGCTGAAACTTCTCCTTTACATTTGTGCGTTTCTGCCATAACTAAATCCGTCAGTTCCTGGAAATCCACCAAATCTTGGAAATTTAGGTGTTGGGTTTGGTAAAAGTGTTTGTGGTCCTTCTTGATAGGTTTCTTCAATAGCTTCAAATTCCCCGCTACCTGTTAAATGATAAGGACCGACAGTATGTATATCTAGCATCCCCAAAGTAGAACCACCGTCAACTATTCCTGTGCTAGCGTCCCACCAAGCGACTAATCCATCTCCAGTCACACCGCTGTATGTACCTGTGCATTCATAATACTCCCTTGGTGCAAAATCTAAAATATTTGTAACTTCATTTGGAGTTCTGACTCTTTTGTATAAGAAATCTATCTCTTCTTGATTAATAGCTCTGTTCCAAACAGCCCACGGTCCTATGCATCCGTTCATAGAAGTAGTGTAAGGGGTTGTAACACCTCCGTGTCTGGTATCATAACCTATCCTTCCTGGGTAATATTCAACAGCTCCCAACATAAATGTTTGAGGTAATGCTGGCAAGGGGGGGAGAGGCATGTCATTCAGACTGGTGGTTGCTAGTCTCTCCGCTAAACTGCCGAAGTTTCCAAGATTCTGTGATAAATTTTGGTTTTCCCTATCCAGTCCATGTGTAGCAAACCTAGTAGTATTATCAGCGGATTTACTTACGCCGTTTACAAAGAATTTTATAAGTGTGTCTTGTTCTGCACCCTGACCATTAACAAAATTAGCTGTTCCTGTACTGTTAGTGATTACATATTGAACCCATTCTCTTGAGTCTCCCCCATCTTGTTCTTCGTTAAGGGCGACATTTCTAAAAGCGTTCTCGTCGGCATTTGTGCTTGAACTACTAATTTTATAGCCTAAATAGTTAGCGGCAATTGTATTTGTTTTATCACCTCTTGTTTTTCTTGAGGTAATAGTATTTTGTGTTTGCGTGGTTGTATTAGCATTGATGTTTAAGAATTGCATATTCGGCCAATTCTGATCGTCTCTTGGTGTTGTGCTTAAGACCCCAGCACCTACAGGACTATTGCTATTGATATTAACCCATCCCATAATTGTCCATTCTCCTGTGAAATGACCAGTTAATCCTTGTTCTGTAGAATGAAATAATCCTGTGTGAGCTGGAATCAAAGGGTTATCTTCGCTCGGCATACCAGATATTCTGACTCCACTAAAACCAGTTTGTATATTTTGTGCAGATACAAAACTTACTAAGTCAATATCATTAAATCTTTTGCGACAAGCTGATAATTTTTTAGTGCAACCATCTTTTTGCCAATATGTAGGATTTCCCCCTGGGGACTGACCAGTGTTACCAGATACACAGACAAAAACTGTTTTTAAAGGTTGACCCTTATCATTAGGGTTTGAGCTAGGCAAAAGAATCGTCGGGCTTTCAGTGACAGCTATATCTCCTTTTATGTATCCTTTTGTGGGGTTCCATATCGCATTTGGATCAGCTAAAAAATATGTTGGGGATGCAGCAGCGGCAGGGTCTGCATTTTCTTCTGGCCTATATCTAGGGACTACTGGCCCTCCAGTTGGATCAAGAAACCCCTCTCCATCCGCTCTTTCTATAGGGATGCCAGCGTATCTACATCCCTCTCCTCTGTATTGCCAGTAACAAAATTTAGAAACGACATTTCTGTTATTTACTGAAAAACTTTCTAAATCTAATGGGGAGTTTAATTCGAATTCTACGAATATTTTCGATTCTTGGGTTTTTCTCCCCATCAACCAAGTTTCGTCAGTAAGTTCTGCTTTAGAGTCTGCTAATCCAAAAGGGTTTCCACCCTCGAAGTTATCATCGTCAATAAATTTTACAGAAACTCTTTTTCTAACTATCTTAGCATTCTTAAAATCATTATTATTTTGAAGGAAATTAGTTATGATATTGTTTTGATTAGCTACTCTTATTTTGGGTCTAGCCAATTTTCCATCTGCCAATATATCAAATCCTTCTGTTTCTATTGCTAGTGGTAAATACTCGACACCTTGCCAAACAATTGATTTTTCGTAAACAGATCCTCCATGAAAACCTAAAAATAAAGTGGGTTTGTTAATTTTATCGGGAAAAACCCTGAAGAGTTCTAATATGGCGGTGGGTTGTAGATCTAATAGACTACGTGCTACTTTGTTTTTTCCTTCTGCCGCCATATTTTAAATTACACTTTATTGTTATATAATATAAAAAAGAAGTGAAAATTACACAGTTAAAAGATCCTGCGGAAGCTTGGCCGTATTTTTATGAGTTTTGTGTAAAATCAAAACCTTATGATTTTTGCTCTCTCAAATCTAAAGCTTTAAGAGATAATAGAATAAAAAATGTATTTGAAGAGTTTTCGTCTTATAAAGTCTATAAAGCTGAAAAAGAAGATGGACCATTTGCTTTTTCGTTTGTTAAAGAGGAGTATATCTGCTTAGATTTAGCTTTTATTTTTGGTGTATCTGCAAAAGCTACCAATTCTAAACTTGCATCAACAGCTCGTCTTTTGTTAAAAAAAGCTCTTGAAGACTCTAATAAAAGTTATTTTAAAAGCGAAATTAGGAGAACTTTTAAAGTCGGCCTCTTTAAAAAATGGATTGAAAAATATTACAAAAACGCTATTATCCTCAACGACGAGAACAACACTGTAATTTTCTGTAATAAAAATATTATGACGATTAAATTCAAAGTAGTAGGAACAAATAAAGCGACTGAATATTTAGTCGGTAAGGATGCGTTTCTTAAATCGACTCGAAGAGTCAAGCATGGATTGCTAAGGGAAATCGCTATTGATGAAGAAATTTACCTTTTAGATGAAAAAGGGGTTGACTTCCTCTCTGAATCTGTTCTCTTAAATGGACTTATCTCTGATAACGAAAACAATGTAGGGAATATCTCTCTGCAATTTATACCAAATAAATGAAATCGAAACCTATCCTTTACAGGGTATATACGAAGAAGGGTGAGTATCATCACGGCTACAGTGCAGAGCTAAACGGATCTCGCGATTGGGCTATTGATTGTGCTAAAGCAGTTAGAGGCGTTGTAAAAGAAGTCTATGATGGTGATATCACAGAAAAGCTTATTTTTGATTCTAATTACAAATCTAAAAAATAGTGTTTGCTATAATTAAATCTATTTTAAAATCTTTAGAATTATTTTTAAATATAAAAAATAATAAATTTTATTACGATTTACATAAAGAACATCAAAAAACAGAAGATAAAATTATCAATGAAATTGAAAAACTTAGGCAAACTGGCACTAATCATGACGCTGATAGGGCTGACCTCTTGCGCCAGCGACTCACTGATGAACGTGAACAGTTTAAACATTTATCAGCCTTCTATTCTAAAACTAGAGAAGGGGTTTCCAGTTCAGACTAAAGAAGGTATTTATACGCCTCAAACTGATGAAATTTGGCATTCAGATGCTCGTTTTCGTCGTTTAGAAAGAGAAATTTACTCTGGCAAATAACTTTTAGTGTAAGTTTTTCTTGACTAACATTAAAAAATTGTAATAATAAAAAACATATATGAAAAAACTAGTAATTGGTCTTATGACTGTATTGGGCGCTTCTTTTAGTAGCGCGGGAACTGAAACTTCTACTAATCTTACTCAAGGTATTTCTGTAGATATTGGAGTTTCTCACACTGAATTAACAAATACTAGGGGTCTAAAAGTAAGAGATGATGCATTTAACTATTCTCTTCTTCTCGGCACTGATGTGGGGGGAGGATCTCTTTCTGCTGGTGTAGGTCTCTTTGAAACAGATAATGACACTGATTCACAGGTTGATGTTTCTTGGAGTAGGGGTGTCGATCTTTTGGGTCAAGCTTTTGATGCTAAAGTGTCTTTCCAAAAGGTAGAAACTGATTTTGGAGGTTGGGAGCAAGTTGGTTTGGGTTTGGCTTACTCTCATGAGTTGGCTGACGTAAGTGCAACTGTTTGGCATGAGCTTGGATCAAGTGCTTCCTACGGTGTAGAGCTTACTGCTTCACGAATCTTTGAAACTCCAGTCGCTAATCTTAGTCTCATTCCATTTATCACAACTAACTTGGCTAACTCTTACAACGCAGTAGAGGTTGGAACAGTTGTTGATTATGATTTTGGCAATGGACTTTCCGTCGCAGCTAAAGCTACTTATAACCACAATGATGTAGACAACTCACCATATAGTCTTGATCATGATTGGAACTTTGGACTAGGATTTAAATACGAATTCTAATAACACCAAAAAAAAATATTATTAAAAGCCTCCCGAAAGGGGGGCTTTTTTTATATTCCGTGTAAATAATTAAACATGGAACCTGAAAAGTCTATTTTAAAAGAGTTTCTAAATGGAGGGTGGCTTGTTTCCTTAATTGGGGCTGCTGCTATGCTCGCTAGATTATTACACGCTAACAAAGATTTATCTTGTATGGAACAATTCAAAAAGATCGTAACAGCGGGTATAGCTGCAACTATTGCTTGGTTTGTTCTAGAACAAACAGACGTTTCATCTCTAACTAAAGCTATTACTTATGGTATCATTGGAGTCATTAGTCCAGAAGTTATTACGGGCATTGTTCGGATCGGAGAAAAATTTGCAAGAAACGCCGATAAGTTTCTCAAAAAATAAAACTATGCAGTTCAAAGGTAAAAAAGAAGTCGTAAAAGCAGTGCAAAAACTTCTTGGAATTTCCGCTGATGGAATAGATGGCCCAGTGACTTGGAATGCTATCTTAGCTCAAATATCCACTAAAGACACCACCGCCATCAATGGAAGTATACCACAGAAAATGGTTTTATTAGCTAGAGAGGAAATAGGAGTATCTGAAGTGGATGGTAGTAACTGTGGACCAAGGGTAGATGAATACAAAGCTGCTACTTGGCTAGACCCAGATAAAGGTTGGCCTTGGTGCGCTGCTTTCACTTGTTGGTTGGTTAGAGAAGCTATAGAGGGAGAAGATGTTTCTTTTAAACGCCCTAGAACTGCGGGGGCTTGGGACTTTGAAAATTGGGCTAAACAACAATCTGGTAGAGGTGTAGATCTACGTAAGCCAACGAACGAGGACATCAAAGCTGGTGATATTGTTGTTTTTTCATTCTCTCATATAGGTCTAGCTGTTAAAGATATCGACTCAAGTGGCTATGTAGTTACTATCGAAGGTAATACAAATGGAGCTGGGAGCAGAGAGGGAGGTTCTGTCTTGGAAAAGAAACGTCATGTTTCTAAAATAAGAAGTAGAATCAGAATAGTTCAGTAGACATATTTCAGCCTCGCTATATAATACTCGATGAATAAATTGAACATCGAGGTTAATAGGTATGACATTTTTAATTGGGTTGTCGGTAGCTCTGTCTTTGATCCTATCGAAAGATGTATTGATCCAACAAGGTATGAAACCTTTGACACGTTTATCTACGATAGCAAAACAAAAACAAATGTTTTCCAAACAGAGGAATACGAAAAATTTTGCTCGGAGGTAACTAAACTAAAAAAATTATCTCGTAAAATGGAAAAAAGGGAGGTAGAAAGTGTCTGCGAAGAAATTTGTGAAATCGCACCACAATACGTTATATTAAATGATTAAAAGATGTTTTTTGGATTTATAAAAAAAATAATTAATTTATTAAAAACTTACAACAAAGCAGTTGACGAGGTTGTATCTCCAAGAGTCGGCATTGGTTCGACGAGCGTTGGCATTGGTTCGACGAGCGTTGGCATTGGTTCGACGAGCGTTGGCATTGGTTCGACGATTTCGCCTTGGCCGATTTTTAAATATTTAAAAAATGAAATAGTAGGCAATCTCACAAAAACCCGCACAATGGCTATCGATGATAGCGGAGTCATTCATTCCTTGGGTTACAAGTCTGATATGTATATTGAGACAGATACTCTTACTGATTCTATCAAAAGAAATACTGACGGGAGTCATGGTTTTATTGGTAATGTAGAAGCTTCTGATGGCTATACTTACTTCTTGCCAGCATATTCTAGCTCTATAGCTAAGTTAAAAAGGTCAACTGGCGAGATTACTTTAGAAAAGAAATTTAATTCTTGTCCTCAAATTAGATCTGGTGCGGAAGGAGCTAATGGAATTATCTATATGCCCTCTTATACGAAGACATTAAAAATTTATACTTTGGACACTAAAACGGGTGATGTTGGTTCATTTACTCCTCCAAAAACAGGATTCTTTGGTCATGTGTGGGGAGCAGCAGCAGATTCAGAAGGTAATGTTTATATGCCACCAGCTTTAGGAAGTAAGATACTCAAGATAGATCAGGATGGCAACTCTTTCTTACTGGAAGGTAAGCCTGTTACCTCTGGAGTTTCTGGATTTAGTGTGAAGTATGTCGGAGCTACTTATGTTCCAAGTGTTAACAAGGTATTCTGCCTACCAAGGACGGGTAAAAAGATTCTAATTATTAATTGTGCTGATGATAGTTATGAGGAGATTGATTTACCAGCAGACTATTTAAAGATAGCTAATAAAAATAAAAACTTCCACGGTTACCTTGCTCCTGACGGTTGGCTTTATAATACGTTTTGGGCCGACACGATATGTTTCAGGATTAACCCAGAGACTTATGAGATACAGTGGGAAGATTATGAATATGAATTTTCAGATGGCCACTTGACTGCTAAAGGAGGCTCTGGTATTATGAGTATCGGGACGGGATACTCAACAGCACCTTTAGTAAAGGGTAATGATGTTTATCTTGGTTTAGCTGGCACTTCGAGAGCTATCAAGCTCGAATTTAAAAAATAAAAATAAATGATAACACTACCTATTAAGAAAGAAATTTACGATTATAGTAAAAAATTAGTAGAAGAAAACAATTTTGGGCAAAGAGGCAAAGATGATGGAAGCCCCAAAGAACAATTTATCGGCATTCTTTCCGAAAATATGGTGAGGCAATATTTAGAACTCCCCTTAATAGAACCTAAAGGGTTTGATGGTGGTTATGATATAATGTATAAAGGGCAGAAGGCTGATATAAAGTCTATGAATAGGACTGTAGATCCTAAACCTTTTTACATAAATAATGTTTTTGATGTTCAATTAAAACACAAATCAGAGGCTTACATTTTTACTTCTTTGAATACCAAAAAGAAAAACCTCTCTATTTGTGGTTGGGTTTCTAAAAAAGATTTTAAAAAGAGGGCATCTTTCTACCCTAAAGGGACAGTTCGCATGAGAGGCCGAGAGCCTTTTCCTTTGAGAGCAGATAATTGGGAGATAAAAAACGAAGACTTAAATGAATTTAGTTAAAAAATGAAAATAACAATCGCTGGATATGGGTTTGTAGGTAAAGGCTACGAGAAACTAATTACTGATAATAATCAAGAGTGCGTTGTCACAATAAGTGACCCAGCGTTTCTCATATATAATAATGGGATACCTAGCGATACAGATGCAGTTGTTATTTGTGTCGCTACCCCTCAACAAGAAGATGGTTCGTGTTATATGGGGCATGTCAAAGATGTAATCAAGGAGAGTCCGAATGTTCCTATCTTAATTAAAAGTACTATTTGTTTAGAAGGGTGGAGAGAATTAAGAGATATGTTTCCCGATAACAATATAAGCTTTAGTCCAGAATTTTTAAGGCAAGATTTTTGGGTTGAAGATATTTCAAGTATGAAATCTATTTTAATTGGTGGAGATGATTTTGTATTTTGGTCAGGTATTTTTAATATTTTAGAGTGTGTAGAGTCTGAAGTAGAAGCTTTAATCATGACAAAATATGCAAAGAATAATTTTTTAGCTCTTAAAGTTTCATTCTTTAATCAGTTATATGACTTATGTAACAAACTTGGAGTGAGTTATGATGAGGTCCGAAAACATACTACTTCTGATTCTCGCATAGGAGAGAGTCATTCTTACATTTCACATGAGAGAGGTTTTGGAGGACACTGCTTCCCTAAAGATACTGCTGCCTTAGTAAAGACTTCTGAAAAATACGGCAGTTTTTTGTCTATTATGGACTGTGCTAGGTCATACAATAATGAGATAAGAGAAAATTAATCACTTCATAATCATGTTCAATAGTGTAAATACTATTATGGATATGATTCTTCAACTAGTTCAAGATAACCCTTGGTTTGGTGTAGTGACTGCTGGTATTGCTTTCGCATCTGCAATCGCTGCTGCCACCCCAACCCCTAAAGAGGGGTCGCTTTGGTCCAAAATCTATTCTATAATTGACTGGGCTGCATTAAATATTGGGAAAGCCAAGCAGAAATAGTCTACGGGTTATTTTACAGATTAATCTCTAGACACCCCCTGCCTTTCGGGTAGGGGGTTTTGCTGTATATTTACTTGATTTAAATTAATTAAACGTTACAATATAACTCATGATATCTAATAAAGCTAAAGGCTTGTCTGGTTTAAGCCATGTAGCACACACAAAAAAGCTAATGGATGAGTCTGTAAGGAGGTATCACCACTCTTGTTTATCAGCGGGTTTATCTATTAAAAAGACAGGTAAGGCCCAAGACATAGGGCATGTAGATTTTGTTGTAGAGGGTGAGACTGTAGATCTAAAAGGTTTAAAAAACTCCACAAGAGAGGGAAAAATACTTTTAGAATTTTTAAATGTAGGCGGCAAAACTGGTTGGTGCAATGAAAGCGGCACTCCAGTCTGGATTGCTTTTGATGTAGGAGCTTTCTTTTTGCATGTTAAAAACTCTGATTTATATAAACTAGCGAAGAAAAAATGCGACCTAAGAGACACTGTAACAAAAGTGAATGAGTGCCTTTATAAAGGTTACAGGAGAAAAGGCAGGAAAGATTTAATGTCTATGGTTAATCTACAAGACATATTTTTGGCAGATTGTGAGCATTGGATTCTGCCCTATCAAGAATATGAACTTCCCATAGAGAGCGTTTAAGGGTAGTTCCTAAAGTCTCCTGTTCCTATATAGCTAAACCCCCCATTGTAAGGCTCTATAAACAAACCAGTGGTAGCTGGTGCAGAACCAGTCCAAGACTTATATCTCTCGTTGATATTTCTGTTGTATTCTCTTAATAAGTGTTGTCTACCGACCTCACCATCTTGTCCACTTAGTAGATACATACCAGTGACTTCAGATCTAAAACTGGCCCAATCACCAGATCCAACCGCAGTGCTAGAATGAATTTCGCTTAATAAGTCTATGGGCATACTCTTTTAGTTACACTTTTTTCTAGATTCTTGAAAAAATCTATTGACGCGACTTCGATTCTAAGTATAATCGACTCCATGCTATTATGGATACTTACTATTATCGCCTGGATGGCCTTTGTTCTATTTGTTTGCCGTCTTTTAGGGCTTAATGAAGAACAAGAACGCTTCATTGAGGAGCAGCAAAGAAAAAAAGAAGAAAATAAATGAAAAAACACCTATATGAAATGCTTCATAGCGAAGCTATTGCGGAAAGAAACAAGGCATTGCTTTCTCTAGATCTACTATCTGACCATGCCGTGGGCATTGGCGATCATTCTACAGATGATTACTGGAAGAATGCGAGGCAAGCTCTGGAGCTTTTGGTTGATGCAGATGATCGTTTAGATTGCCTTAGAAGGTATTTTCCTGAAGAACACATGTCGAATGTGAACGCATGAATGTAATACATGTCGAACATTACCATTAAAATCGACATGTCTAGACTTGAATCTTTTGTTTACTTAGCTTTTTTGCTTTATTGTTTTTACATGTTGACTAATCATTTTATATGGAATTAGAGGAACTTAACTTGTGCGAGGAGGCCATACAGTTTGATGGCCTAGATGATTGTATCATCGGGATTGATCAAAGGGGGCTTCTTGTTTATTCTCATAAAAAAATGCTTGACTATTTTTCTAAGTCTGGCATGAATGTAGACGAAGCTGCCGAATACATTGAGTTCAATGTTGTTGGCATCAAACCTGATAACTACACAGTTGTTTATGAAATTTAATTATAGAAACTTCTTATATGGCTTATTCAGCCTAATTGCGGGATTGACAGTGGGTTTGCTTTTGGCAATATTTATTGCACTTTGTGCTTTTTTTAATTCCCTTATTACATTTCCCTTGCAAATCTACAAGCAGTCTGTAGAAGCGTCTCGGGCTAGGAGGTTACAGAAAATTTTTGGTGTCTCTAAAGATTTTCAACCCGCTGACTTTAAAGTCCCCCCTCAAGAAGAATCTATTTGGGATAAACACATCCGAAGAATGGAACAAAAAAACAATAACAATAATAATAACTAATGAAATCGTTTTACGAATTAAGTTTGTATGTCATAAAATGGGCAGAAGAGAGAGGTATTTTCAATGATGGAGATCCTTTGGCTCAATTAGATAAGACTCAAGAAGAGTTGAATGAAACAATAGAGGCAGTAAAGAATGATGATCATACTGAAATAGCTGATGGTATTGGCGATATGCTTGTGACTATTATTATCGCTGCCAAAATGATGGAGCTTGATCCTACTACTTGTCTAGAGCAAGCATACAACGAGATCAAAGACAGAACTGGCAAGATGGTCGATGGCAAGTTTGTAAAAGATGTCTAAGAAAGATTTTTTTAAAGCTTTTCTAGCAGGTATTCTATTCGGCCTTTTAGTATTTGTATTTGTCCAAATATTTTTATATTTTGTTGAGGATCAAATAGATTACAATACTATAATAGAAGACACTGTTGAGGATAAATGCGAACAAGAAAAACTTAATTTATTGATTGAAGCATCTGAATACCCAGAAAGGTTTACAGACGAAGAAATAGTAGAATTATTAATAGACTAATGAAATATATATTACTATCCGCAGGAATTGCGACTGTCGCTACTTTAATTTATATTAAAAGAGAAAAAATTACTTTTAATGAAGAATTAATTGTGACTTACAACAAGGAAAAAAAAGAAATCCCAGTTAAAGTTACTCTTACGAAGTATCAACTGGAGAAAATGCTAAACATGATCGATGAAGATAGTGGCTATGGTGACCCTGCTTCACCCCAAGACAGTCTTACCTTTACATCTATAGCTAAAGGTCATCGTGGTTCAAAAGAATACAGTATTTCTTCTACGCATTTAGCTAGGAAACCAATCAAATGACAAATAAAGAATTATTACAACTCCACGATGATACTTGCAATGCTTGCAAGGCGATCATGAAACAAAAAAATAGCGATTACACTGGTGGTAAAGGAGCAACTGATGTGTTTGCTAATTTTAATGCATCTAAAATGCTCGGCATCCACCCAGTTCAAGGGTTGTTGTTGCGTGTGATTGATAAGATTCAAAGAATCCGCTCATTCACTAACGATAAAGAACTTTCTGTTCCAAATGAAACAGTAGAGGACGCTTGCGATGATATCGTAAATTACGCGATATTAGCTAAAGCGATGTTGATGGAAGAAAGATCCCAGATCGAACGACCAGTTTCCAAATTACCAACTGGACAAGAAGAGGTCCAAGCGGAGAAGCGTATGAATGTTATCGGGCAAAACGGTAACGAAGGTCTCCATTACAAGCAAACGTATGCTGTTGGGGAGGGCGATATGCCGTGAAAAATGTTTGGAGGTTGTGGGCAAAAGCATTAGGAGAAAAGCAAGGCAAAGATCATGAAGCTGATTGTGTGGCTTTCATCAGAACTGTAATTATTCTCCAAGCTGTTGTCTGCAACTTATTTATTGTAGCTAATATTATAAAGAATTGGTAGAATGTTTAAAATAGTCACTACTTGTTACAATTGTGAAGCATTTATAAAAGAGTGCATCGAAAGTGTTTTCGCCCAAAAACAAAGCGATTGGGAGATGTATATTTTTGATGATGCTAGTTACGATAAATCTAGGGAAGTAGCTAAAGAAGTAGCTAATGGTGATCCTAGAATAAAAATTATTGAAAATAAAATAAACAGGGGAGCTGTATATAATAAAACATACAATTTTATTCGTCACGCAAAACCTGATGATGAAGATATTATTGTTACTTTAGATGGAGACGATTATCTAGGTAGTCAATATGCTCTGTGCTATTTAAAAAAAATATATTCTAAAGGTTATTGGTTTTCTTATGGAGGGTTCATAGCTTCAAAAAAAAGCTTTTATGATAGTGTGGCTCCAGACCACTTAACGCCAATAGATTGGAATAGGTCTTTAAGAAATCAAAGATTTTGTATAACCGCTTTAAGATCTCATAAGTTTTTTTTGTTAAAAAATTTAAGAGATAAAGATTTAAGATACAGGAGTGGCACATTGTTCAAGTTCCCAGAGGATATCATTTTAAATATTCCTATGGCTGAAATGGCTGGGGAAGAAAAATGTTTTTTTCTAAAAGAGAAAATATATTCTTACCGAATACATAAAAACAATGACACTTTTCAGAATGATGATCACAGGACTGCGATAACAAGAGATGATCTTAGCTTTAGAGAAGAGTATCCTAGAAAAACAAAAGAAGAATTAGTTAAATGGGAGTGCGATTGGGATAAGAAACCAATTATTATTGGTTTAGGGACGGGCAGATGTGGGACGTTTTCATTATCTAAGCTTTTACAAAAAGTCGGATTATATGTTACCCACGAATTGACTCCAGTTGTTGGTTGGGAAGACGGCAAAGCTAAAGAAAGATTAGAGATAATAAAAAATTCAAATTTAGATGGAGATATCGCTTTTTGGTATTTGAATTTGGTTGAGGAAATGAACGAGATTTGTGAAAATATACGTTTTGTTTGTTTCCAAAGAAATATTGATGAGGTAGTTCAGAGTTATATGCAAAAAACTACCAATATAAATCATTGGATGGAACACAATGGTGGTCATTGGCAGGGAGATATTTTTGATCAGTGTTACCCCAAATACAATGTTAGCGATAAATCACAGGGTATCAGATTGTATTGCGAAGAATATCATAGGAGATCTCTTGATTTTCAAAATACTATGGATAACTTTAAAATTTTCGATGTCACTAGCTTGAATAGCGAGTCTGGTGTCAAAAGTATCCTTGATTTTTTGGGTATTAATCGCGAAATCCCAGAGGATTTTGTCAATATTCGACTTAACCAAGCCAATTTTTCTGAAAATAAATATTGACCTATCCCGTGAACTAAATCACGGTATTTGAAACATGAATATATTCGCAGTAGATACCGATCCCAAGATAGCCGCGCAACAATTGTGCGATAAACACGTAGTCAAAATGATTCTTGAGTCAGCTCAAATGCTTTGTGCTGTCTTCCCCAAGGGAGATGCTCCATACAAGAGAGCATTCTACAACCATCCATGCACTAAATGGGCAAGAGAATCAGAAGAAAATTACGAATGGTTGCTCTCCCACGCTTTTGCCATGTGTCAAGAATACACTAGGAGGTATGGTAAGATCCATAAATCTCTAGAAGCTATCCACTGGTGTGGATGCAACTACCACAAATTAGATCTACCACGCATCGGTCTAACTAAGTTCGCTCAAGCTATGCCTGATGAGTATAAAAACAAATGTTCTGTCACGGCTTATCGTTCTTATTATAATGGAGAGAAAGCTTACTTCGCTAAATGGAGTAAAAGAGAAACCCCTTCTTGGTTTAGTCCTCAAAGTTAGTGAATACAGGCGCATATTTAAGCTATCCTACTTCTACATTATCTCCTCCCATATCTAAAACGTACTTATCTCCATTCAAATCAGATGGGATTTCTAGAGTAGAGAGAGATGTTAATGAAAAATTATTAGCTTTAAAAAATCAATATGACAAACTTGTCGATGAATATGAGTGGAATAAAACTGTATATTGTTCAGAGATAAATTTCGAACCGATGGTAGGTCAAGTGTATCACCTTTTTAAAATAAATGGTAGAAATGTCTTATCTTTAATATCTCCTGATGAATGGGACCAAGAATATATTGGTTCATTTAAATTAAATTTCGACAAACACTGGATCAAGCAGTAAAATCGCCCAGATCTAATAATTTTAAGCCAAATAATGAATGATCCTTTTCTAGATTTTTTTAAAGCGTCTTTAAATGTCTCTTCTAATCAAACGGAACATTTACTGTTTCTTCGCATTCCTAAAAATGCTAGCTCTTCCATTATGAAAGTGTTGGGGAGGCGTAATATAGTTAAAAGATACGAAAAAGAACTACAAGAATCCTTAAATAAAACCATTTATAAAAATTTTTTTGCCGCTACTCACGCTCGTCCTCACGAACTTCTAAACGTTATCAGTCCTGTAGAACTTAATTGTTTTTGCTTTGCTGTCGCAAGAAATCCTTGGGACAGGGTAGTTTCTATGTATCACTTTGGTATAAAAATGGGACTCGCAAACCTTTTTGGTTTAAGTAATGATTTGTCTTTCGAGGATTTTTGCGAAGTTCTTAAATCCCGAGAGGGGGATCGCTCGTTCATACCAGTTTTCAAGCAAACAGAATGGACTCATGGATCTATAAAGGTTAATGAGATATTAAAATTTGAAAATCTAAAAGACGATTTCTCTTCCATGATTAAAAAACATGGGATAAAAAATCTTTCGCCGCGCCTACCTCACACAAATAGCACTAGTCATAAACCTTATCGCGATTATTTTAATTCGAACACCAAACAAATTGTAAAGAAAGTTTTTGAAGAAGATTGCGATCTCTTAAAATATGTATTTTAGCCCCAGATCGAATGATTGTGAGCCAAATAAGTCCCAGATCGAATGATTTTTTTTCAAATAAAAGAATTAAAATTATTAAAAAAGAATAAAAAAAAATTAAATTAAATTTTAAATCTTATCAAGATATTTTTTTTGCGTAATTAATTAAAAGTTAGTTACGCATTTTTTTTGTGTCGTTGCGGTCGGCCTATCCAATTACATCCGATTAAATTCGCTATAAGAATATTATATCAATTAGATTTATGGAAAAAAAAATTAATTAAAATACAAAAAAAGACTTGCATTGGGTTCCGACCCATGTATAATACCCACCATATGAGCGAAACACCAAAGAAAAGAGGCCGCAAGAAAGGTTCTACTTCATTCACTAAGATTAGGCTTAAAGACTTGTCTAATCGCTTGCGTGATGTAGGCATGACCAATCAAGCGACCATTGTAGTATCCAAGCGGTGGCTAGAAGATGTAATCGAGTCACAAGAAGCCTTGACAATCGATCCTGCTCCCGCTAAAAGAGAAGAAACCGAAGAGAGAATCGAATTCACCGTAAACACATTTGATTGATGAGCAATACCACTGATATGTTTGATGGGCTGATTGGACAGGAGACACTTAAAAAGCGTCTCAAGTTTTACAGCAGAGCAAAGAAAGCTACAGGAACGCTTCCTTTTATTCTTTTTAACGGAGCCAAGGGACTAGGTAAGACAGAGTTTGCAAAAGCTTTTGCCCAGTCTCTTAAAAAACCAATGGTCGAAATCAACTGTTCTACTATTCGGAATGCAGAACAGTTCTTTGAGCAAGTTTTTATTCCTGCTATTTTAGATAAGGACGTTACCATTCTTTTGGATGAGTGTCACGCACTACCGAAAGATCTGGAGATGGCATTCCTTACAATATTTAACGTAGAGGGAGCGAAGACCAAGAGGTTTGAGTTTGGTGAATCCACCTTGTTCTTCGAGTTCGAGCGTCAAACTTTTTTGTTTGCCACTACAGAGCTTGATAAACTCTTCCCTCCGTTTAAAGATCGTCTTACTCAACTTGATTTCGAACCTTACAGTGCGGAGCAGTTGGGTGGCATACTGCAAAGAAAATTAGACTGGATTAAGTTCGAGGGTAATGTTCTTAAAGAGATCTGCCAGACGGTTCGAGGTAATGCGAGATCTGCTATTAAGAGAGCATTGGAGATCAGCGCATGGGCTGAAGTCAATAACAAATCTAGATTCGGTAAAAAAGAGTGGGATAATTTATGTGACATGCTAGGCATTATGCCATATGGTATCAATAACACCGAGTTGCAGGTGATGCGGATCTTGAAAGAACGTGGAGCTTGCACCTTGCAGATGCTGTCTGCTGTCACTGGCATGTCTAGGACTGCATTGCAAAAAGATTCGGAGGTATTTCTCTTGAAGAATGGGTTTATGAGAATCGATGGTAAGAGAGAGATCACAGGTAAAGGAGTTAAAGCATTAGAAAAGATAGGATAATGGCACAAAGAAAAAAGATTTACAAGCCCCCTTCCACGATAACCGTGGGAGGGATGAAGTTCAAAGTTGTCTTCAAAGAGATGGATGATTTCGGGCAAATGGATTTTGATAAGAGGGTTATTGCGATCAGAAAAGGTCTTAGTCCAGAGGAGCAGTTAGATACTTTGATTCATGAAGCTCATCATGCAGCTTTAGGAGTTGGCGGGTTATCTAACATTCTCGATTGCGATAATACAGAAGAGGCTTTAGTAAGAATTGTGGATTATATGGTTATTCCACTTGTCAAGGCAGAATACAAGAGATATATTAGCAGCAAATGAAGAGCAAGATATTTACAGTAGCTGATAAGACAGGGCAGGGTAAAACTGTTTGTTGGTTGGGGGATGATAAATTTTCAGAAGACATCAAGAGCTTTGACCCCGACAAAGTAGAAGACTTAGATTTGGTCACTATGGATAGCACTATCTCTTATTACTTCGAGAAAGAAGAGTTATCAGAAGATATAGATTTAGTAGGAAAGACTTGGGATGGCAGCGACAACCCAGATCATGAGATAGCAATAGTAACGTATGTTTACGAGATTAATTAATTTATGAAAGCAACCATTAACATAACAGACACCATGCTCAACAAGAGCATCATAGACGCAAACAAATCAGTTTGTGAACTAGCCAAGCAATTCTCTTTTGATTATTCAGAAGCAGAGAGTGGAGCCAAGCATCTAGTATCGGGTAAGTATCCTGATGGGACAGAAGCCAAGGTGACCTTCTATAAGGCCAAGACCAGAGGAGACAAGAGGATCTCTATTACCAAGCTAAAGCATCAAGCAGAGGCAGGAGATACAGTAACACTCAAAAAGAATCGGGGTAAGATTATTATTCTTATTAATGATTAATTCATTCTATGAGTGAGTATCTATCCCCCGATGAGCTTATCAGAGAGCTTCTGAACGTCCTATCATCTGCCGAAGCAGATCTCATAGCACTACGTCAGGTAGACAACTCTGGTAGAACCATAGAGACTCTAGGGGAGATATACAGAGTAAAAGAGATAGTAGAATACAATAACCAATTCTCCAAAGCGAAGGATATAGATTTATTCAACCGCCGTTTGTAATTATAAAAACACCTTTTCTTTTACGCATTTACAATTACTCACAGCATAAGATACTTATAGGGGAGAATATAAAAGAATATACTGTAAACATAAGGATTTGTCTTTATTAGCAGGATAGCTTTCAACCTACCCTTTTTAATTAATTAAATAACATTTTTATTATTTTTAAATAACTATGGGCGAATTCAACCCCTTTATCTTTACTATATTGTTCTTTTTGCTTCTATTTAATGCGCTTAGAAGCGGGGAGAAAACCTCACACAGAGACGAAGACATAGACGATTATTGGTCTGATGGCTAGGGTGCGTAGCCCAACTGGCAGAGGCAACGGACTTAAAATCCGTACAGTGTGGGTTCGAATCCCACCGCACCTAGATCATCCAGCTTAATCTAAATAAAACAAGAAGGGAGTGTAGCTCAACGGTTAGAGCAAACGACTCATAATCGTTTGGTTGCGGGTTCGAGTCCCGCCGCTCCCACCAGCCCCAGATCGTGGGATCGAATGTAAATAACTAAATAATTGCAGGTCGTAGCATATTACGCTTAATAATAATGTTGATGCGCCCATAGCTCAACTGGATAGAGCATCGCACTTCTAATGCGAGGGTTTCAGGTTCGAGTCCTGATGGGTGCGCCACTGCGGAATTTAATTTAATTTTTTTTTATTTTATTACTTGACTACCACCGTAGGTGGTAGTAGAATGCTCGCATGACTGAAACACAAGAGTATCCACTGCCTACTGTTCACCTTAACGGCACTTCAAAAGAATCGTTATTGGAGGGAAATGTTCGAATCCTATCTGCTATTAATGAATTAAGGGAAGCCATTGGTTCTTGTCAATTCCACGGCAGAGATTATTATATCCAAGATCTGGAAGCTGTGGATGTTGATGCTTTCTCTTTGGCATATGAGGAGAGGCGCAAGCACCTAAACAATATAGGAGACTTCGAGCAATACATTGAACAGCACATCGATCACATCATGGGCCAGTGATAGAGACCTTATTACTGCTAATATTATTGTTTATACAGACCCTAAGAAAATGGACTTAATCAAATTACACCAAATCAAACTGTTCGCATTAGAGAAGATGGAGGAATGGTGCTTAACAGGAATAGGTTGGAAATTTGTATGGGATACTAAAGCTGTTCGAAGATACGGGCAGTGCCGATACGGGAGTAAGGAGATCGGTATTACCAAGAAGCTTGCGAACATTAATACTCTTGAGGAAACTTTTGATGTTGTTCTCCATGAGATTGCCCACGCATTGACAGGCCCAGGTCATGGACACGACGCTGTGTGGAAGCGGATGTGTGTAAAGGTTGGCGCACGGCCCGAACGTTGTTATACATCAGAAGATAATGGTGGCACAGTAAAGACAATCAAGGGAAAATGGAAGCTCATTAATAAAGAAACAGGACAGGTTTATCGACACTACCACCGCAGACCTCGAAGGCAGCATTGGGATTGCATTTGGCTGACAGGCAGAAAGAAAGAAACATATGGTAAGTTGCAGGTCGTGAGATCTTGACTAAATAACTATAAGGCTAGATCAAATAAGATCAAATAAATAACCAAGCCCGCAGCAATGCGGGTTTTTTTGTGTGCATTCATAAAGATTCGCCTTGTAAGTCATTGATACTCAACGAGTTAGGCGGGAGCGCCCCCCGCCGCCCTCTAACCCCTTGATACTCAAGGAGTTACGGGGGTTTTAGATGTTGGCGGTTATTTGCTTAAGGACCAAGACAAAGCCTAGCTCTTTAAGAGCTTCGATGTCGTAGTCTGTCAAGGTTTTTCTCCCCGTTAGTTTCTTTATGGAGTTCCTGACAGATTCATCTGCCACATAGGTGAGGGTGTTTCCATAAACTTCTTTTTGTGTTACTTCTATTGTCATATCTTATTACTCTCGTTTTCTATAGCAGCAAAGGGTTAAAAGTAAAGTCATCATTATTATAAACCAGTGAGGATCTATTAACATGGCTCTACTACGAATCCAGTTTCGTCTTTCTTCGCAAGACCTTTCTCTAACAACCCAACGATTTTACCGTTGCCATCTTTAAAACGCAAGTCTGAATCGTCGCCATCAATCACTTCAATTCCAAGCCATGTCTTTGGGAGACTTCCTCGAAAAACAACAGCGACGTTGCCACCACTTGCACACAAGCTTTGAACTAATGTATCGGGTGTTGTCTCATCCCTGGAGTAAGTAAGATGGTAATTGTCAGGGAGCTTTCCCTCTAAGTATGCAACGAATCTTTTTAAGTGTTTTGTGTAGTCGTAGAATTGAGAATCTGGAAAGTGTTTGACCACCATATTCTCCCAAGGCAAGTCGCTTGTGAGATTAAGCCTGAAACAAGAGTTTATTTGTTTCTTCGCCGCGCTCTTAACCGAGCTTTTGATTTCCTTGAATAGCTGCGATAAGAATTCAATCCGATCCTCGAAAAACCTTTGTGTTTTTTTAACTCGGGCATCTTGAACTGAATGCATTGATCCACGACCAGCAGTATTGAGGCAAGCAGTAGAACAGCCAACAGAAGCAGAAGAGCAAACATTTTTTCCTGATAAGTTAAATGGGGCAAGGTGCAAGCCGTAGGTTTTCCAACCATACTTTTCGCCCTTACTTGTTTTGTAGTTTCCTGAATTGAGCAGTTTGGACATGACTGAACTATAACACGCCGCACAGTTTTGTCAATTTTTTTTAATTAAAATTAATTTTTATTCGGCTACGTTAACAGCGATAAGCCCAAATATAAGATTAATAGAGGTGTTGTCAAGTTTAAATGCATTTATTTTGCGTTGTAACACGTTGATAGTCAAGGAGTTACGGGGCAGCGCCCCCCCGCCCCGCCTAACTCGTTGATACTCAACGAGTTACGAGGGTTATTACTTTAATGCGTGTCAAGAAAAATGTTTTAAGAAAGCACAAAAAAACCCGCCCCCTTTCGGGGACGGGCTAGGCTATCAGCGGATTAAGCGGGAAGCGCGACCTCTGCGACATTCTCGGCCTCGACCTCGATGATGGTCGGGCGATGCCCTGCCACCTTGTCGAAGATCCCTTGCACCTTCATGGTGCGAGCGGCGAGCCTTGTGAGATCGCCACCTTTGAGATGCTCTGTCACGCCATTGTAAAGCGTCCAGAGAGAACCGCCTTTGAACTCGTCGTGGCGAGGGTTGCGGAACTCCTCAACGGTGTCATAGATTTTGCCCTTCGGCAGAGCCTTGGCATCAACCAAGTTGACAAGGAGATCGGCAGCGCGATTGCTCGCGACCTCGGTCGCTTGGTAAGCGTCGATGCGCTTGCCCATGTCGGACCAGTGAGAAACAACGCGAGAGATTGCGTCAGCGAGAACGCGAGGAAGATCGTTCACGATGTTCTTGGTGTGCTTGCGAGCAAGCTTCACATCAGAAGAGAAGCAAAGATTTTCGCAAACCATCATCTGGTTGCCGATGCACACAGAAGCGGAAAAACGCTTGTTGTGCGCGTTACGCAGACCGACCACCAAGCGACGATCTTCTGACTCGATGTCGCGACCTTTGATGGCGAAACCACCAAAGTATTGATCGCCCCCACACGCAAGAGCGTGTTCTTCTTCTTCGACTGAAAAGCCGAACCGATCCAATGCCTCATGCGCCCTATCAACTAGGAGAGCGTGGGGGATTGGTGTGTGAGTCTCTGTGGACTCGGGTGTCTTGTTAACGACACCATTCTTGAGAAACAGACCAGTATCTGAATCGACGGACGCGAGTTGCTCGCGTGTTACTTTGTTGTTTGCTAGGATTAAGCTCATGCCAGAAGTATACCGCAAATCGAATTAAACGCAACACCTTTTTGCGTCTTTTTTTAATCTTTTTTAGCTAAATTATTTCTTGACATACGGGGAAAGTGTGGTATAGGGATTACCTTCATAACTCGTTGAGCATCAACGAGTTACAGGGCGCGGGGGGCCGCTGCCCCCTAAGTCGTTGATTATCAAAGACTTAGCCAATAAAACTTATAACCAGAAAGAAACCCGCCCCCTTTCGGGGACGGGCTGAACTTAATGCTTTACTTGCTATGCAGTTTATACATATCAAAGAAAAGTCTTTGCCAACAGTTAGCTTTTCTTTTAGAGACTCCTTTAATATCTTTGAATTGATATCGAATAGTCGCAGATTCGAATTCAAGCCATGTTTTTAGTTTATCTTGCCTTGGGTGATAACCTCCGATACCCCAAACACCATTTTTGATAGCGTTTTTAACTGTATGAATATCATACGATCCTCCTAAACCCCTATCCTCTATAGAGTCTAATAGGAATTGAGGCAATCCAGACCACATTTGCATTCCAAACTTTTTTTCATCTCCAATCTCATCTCGGAAAACATAATCAATTATATTTACAGTGTCTTCCATGACTTTTTTGGTGATGGCGACTTTCTCTTTTGTTTCTAACAATCTGTTTTTTAACATAGTGTTAATAGCAGCTAAGATTTGGGAGTGTAGTGCCGCGACGTTAGATCCAAGATCAAGAGCTTTCTCTTTTGTCGGGTTCAATGGAGTGTAGCCAAGTTTTTTAAAAAGCTTGATTATCCCATGAATATTAGTAGGGTCATCTTGTTTAAGTCTAGTGATTTCTTCAGCGCGACCCCAGAACCTAGCATTTACTTCCCATTGGCTTTTTGTCCTTGGGTCATTAGCTCGCAAGCACCTTGTGATTGATGATAGTGTATTAACCACTCTACAATCAATGACCTTATGAGGAGAGGCGCAAATTCTATGCTGGCCATCAGTGATTTGAGGATAGTATTTGCCTCTATATTTGTGCAGGTAAATGTTGGGCAAATCGCAATCATCATCATCCCAATTCTCTTGGATGTTTTCAATTTGCTTTTCGCTTAATGCTCTTTGGAAACCATCATCGATTCCGATGTTTTTCTTGTTTATTTGAGCTATATTGTAAATGCCTATTTTTTTGATCGTTGGAGCCTTGGATAGAGGTTCAGCCATCAGTTTATGTTTTGGCACTGCTTTATGGGAGTTCTTGTAGAACTTAGTTTTGTTACTCATAACGTTTTTTAGTTTTAGGTTATTTGTTTAATGCCCCCGAATCAGTAGTTCATCAGCGACAAGCACAGTGTAACAGGATTTTATTGCCGTGCAACATTTTTTTTATATTTTTTTTATTTTAAATACTGCCGAGCCACAAAGAGAAAGCCCCGCCCCCCACACACTAGGGGACGGGACCAATCACACACATGTCATCAGAAAGTGACTCCCTCCCCCGTTGTCTAGAAGAACGGGAAAGGGTCGGCTTGTTGACGAGTGCCAGTCAATTAAGAGTTGGTCACTGTTACCACCTAGCGGTATTGCCCACCACTGGGAGCCTCTGTGAGTATACCCTCCCGCTTGACACAGAGATCTAGACGGGATTGTTGTTTTTATATTCTAAGACTCGCTAGCAGTCAAAGAAAACTTTTCATCTAATGAGGTTAGATTCTTACGAGTCCACTTCACATTATCGACAAAATTCTCGAACTTGTCATCTTGCACCTCTCCCATATATGAGGCGAGGTCTTGATGAACGATACGCAAGGCGTGTTGAAGCAAGATAGCTTGATCTTTAGTTTTGACTTCGATACGAATTGATTCGGTTGATTTCGGCATGATGCAATTATAGTTTATAGTTTATTGTTTGTAGAGTTTTTTAGGGAAATGGGGGGCAGTAACCGACAGGTTACCCCATCAAGATGAAAAGTTACCACCCCCCACACACACTTCCCCCATTAGGAAATTGATTTAATACCGTGAACGTGCAGAGTGCGGGGGACAAGTTCGCCATCTCTATCGATGTCGTTAGCCCAAACAGTCACACACTTCTCACCAGTAGAGTTCGAAGTGTATACGTCATCGACCTTTCGGACTTTGAAAACTCTGTTGTTATCACTTGTCACAGTAGACTTGATAGCAGCGTATACCAAAGTCTTGCCAGTCAAAGCAGAAGCAAGTTGGATAGGGTTGGAAGGAAGGTCGTTATGTGGACCCGAATCGAGGATATGTGTTTTTTCATTCATGAGAGTAGTATAACCGATAAGTGGGGTTAGGTCAAGTGGTAATTTGTTATTTTTTTTGCTCCAGATCTTAGGGAATTTCAGTGTCATGGAGGTAGTATATCACAACAAATAGAGATTGCAACCTTTTTTTTGCATTTAAATGCATTTTTATTTTTGCTTCATAACCTGTTGAGTATCAACGAGTTACGAGGGGGCGGGGGGCCGCGCCCCCTAAGTCGTTGAGACTTAGGGAGTTACGGCTCACATCGGGATCTCGTCTTGGTCCTCGGTCTCCGATGACCAGTTCGGGTCGCGGTCGCCCATGTCGGCGTGGATCTGCGCCAGCACCTCCTGCACCTCGTCGGGTGTAGGGTTCCAGTTGCCAGCGCGAGGCCCATCGTCGAGCATGTCGCGGAGATCGTTTTCATTCATAGGGGCGAGGTCGGCGGTGATAGGATTTCTTACTGTCATACTGGTAGTATACCCCGATCCTATAAGGACGCAAGTGTTTTATTACTTTTTTTTTAAGCCTTTACCACCAGCAAGAATAGATGATTTCATATCCCTCCTTGATAGCCTCCCTAGCTTTAGAAACAAAGTCTAGATCATATTCTTTACGACTTTCGTCTTGGCTAGTGTCAAAGCCATAAAAGAATCCTTGAGTGCTAGGAAGTTTGTTATTGGTGATTGTTGCCTCTAACTTATCAAGATCTTCAGAAGTGATTTCTAGATCTTGGCAATTAAGTTCAATGGGTGTTTTCCCAGTCTTTTCACACCACAGTTCCTCCATCCAACCCTGCAAAGCATTATGCTTGCGCCAGTAACAGATTTCTGTGGTCCTGACAGTTTGGGTTTTGGTGGTGGGGGCGTAGCTGCTTTTTACTTTGTATGCGTTTTGGTCGAGTCCCATTTTATTTTTTGGTTAGTGGTTTCACTGCAACGTCAGAGATGTCTTTCCCTACGAAGCGAACGATAAACTCAAGAGGCTCCTCGGAGAGAAGATCTTTGGCTACAATTTCCCCATCCTTTACGGACAGGCTGAAGCCGCCATCTACGGCAGCGCATTCTAGGTTTGCTAGGATTTGGTCGATTCTATTGATCATGTGTTTAATAGGTTGAGAGCCAGCTAACTCTGTTTCTGTCGTGGTTTTTAAGAATGTCTTCAAGTCTTTTGGAGATCTCTGGATTGTCAGCTTTAGTCCATCCTACGAGGAAGAAAAGATCATCACGCATTTCGATTGCTGCATTGCGCTCTTTGAAGAATTTATCTTGGTCAGTTGTTTCAGTGGTTGTCTCTGTCATGATGGGGTAAGTATAACCGATTTTGAGGTGAGCGCAACCTTTTTTTTTCTTTTTTATTATTTTTTTTTCTAGGTCGCAGGTCAGGATATAAATAGACAAATAGTTTATTTTTGTGCTTGACAAGCCCCCAGATCGACTGTGCGTATAAAGGCTCGTAAGTCGTTGAGTATCAACGGCTTAGCGGGGGCGGGGGGGCGCTTCCCCCTAACCCCTTGAGTATCAGGGAGTTACGGAGGCTTTAGTTGCCTCGCTCTCTCATCTCCTGATGCCACTCATCGGCAGCGGCTGCGATGGCCAGCCATTTCTCGGTGGGCGGGGCTAACTCGGGGTAGCTCTCAAAGGCTTCGGCCTTGTCGGTGAAACCGTCTACCATACCGCTGACCTGACTCTCACCGAGAGCGATTGCCATTTTCTCGCTCTCGCTACCGCCTACCAGCCACCTAGTCATGGGGTCGGCATAGCTGGCGGCGGTGACTACGAAGTAGTTGTCGGTCGGGCGGGTCATGATGTCAGTTGCTGTCATGTGGGTATAGTAGCAGAAGTGAGGCTGACCGCAAGCGTTTTTTAGCGTTATTACGAATTTTTTTTTACGTGTTGTAAGTCATTGAGTATCAGCGACTTAGGCGGGGGCGGGGGGCCGCGCCTCCTAACTCGTTGACTATCAGTGAGTTACGAGGGTTTTTACATACTATCTACAAGCGGCTTTGTCAAGTTTTTTTTTAAGTTTTTTTGCAAAAGAAAAGCCCCGCCACCCTTGGGTGACGAGGCTACATGACAGCGACAGGTTACCCCATCAAGATTTTTCGTAGAGTCTCTTAAGTATCACATCCCCTATCACTAGGAGAACCGCGCCGACCGTGCTTGGTATAAACATGACGGCGAGAAAGTCGGGGCCATCCCACCCGTGCAGAACGCTGGCGAAGAGTTGAGGGCCAGCGCCGATCAGAACGACAGCGCAGATGACTACGAGGTTGAAGCTCACGCATATCATCATGCTGAAGAGGAAGCGGTCAATGAAGTGGTTGATGGTAGAGAATATTTTTTTCATGTGGGTAGTGTAGTTTAGATTTAGAAGTTAGTCAAGTTTTTTTTTATACGTTATCAGAAGCCCAGAAAGCTTTTGCTTCAAAGTCTACATACCAGTCTTGTCTTTGCATAGACTTATAGCGGTATCCAAAAGACTTGCCACCGCCTAAAGCCTTGCGCTGTTCAAGGTTCATAGCTATAGAACTTTCGGAAGGCCAGACATCGGTGACCTTGGTGAAGCCTTCGACCTCGAAGTCATCGTTGAATCTGACTGTGCGACCATCGTCCCAAGTTACGCTGCGGTAGTATTCTTTGTTTGCTGTCATGTGAGTAGTATAGTTGAATTTTGGATTAGTGCAAGGATTATTTTGCGTTTTTAGAACCTTTTTTTTCAAGATACCATTCGCGCTGTTCTTTCTGGAATGCTTCGCATTCTTTTACGAACTGACCAGAAACCTCTACGGTTCTGTTAACCATTTCGTTCCATGCTTCTTCTGCTTTGGCCATTGCTGCTAGTGCTTCTTCTGTTGCGGTCATGTGGGTAGTATAGTTTATTTTTTTGAGTGATGCAAGCTTTTTTTGCTATTAAATGAATTATTTTTCTTCGACGTATTCGATCACATCGTGGTGAAAATCTTCTGCGTTGTGAACTCCAGCCTGTAAGGAGCCTTCGTAGTCTTTACCTTTGTAAGAGAATTCTACATACCAATCAGCCCACTGATCAGGGCGAAGAGTATCAGCGATGTCAATGAATGTTAGATCGGAGACTAGGGAAGTATTAATTTCTGTCATGGGTGTAGTATAGTGTGGATTCTAAAGTTAATCAAGTCTTTTTTTAATCTTTTTCTGCCTCGGTCTTCATTGTCTTGAGAATCGTTAGCGCGTCCTCTCTTGAGACATCTACGCACTTGTAAGCCATGTTTGCAACGTGGACAGTCACGAAAGCTTTTGATTTGTCCTTGTTGATGATGATACCGCAATGGTCATTGTCATACTGATTAGCGTGAGAGTAACGGGTGATTCTGATCTTGTTTGTGTAAGTGTTCTCTGTCATGCGAGTAGTATAGCACACCTCGGAGTTTATTGCAAGGTTTTTTTTGCTCTTTTATTTATTTTTTTATTTAAAAAAGACTTGACACCCCACAAGACCCTACCCCATTTCTGAAAATATTTTTAAGCGTTTGCGTGACAAAATGCGGGGGGGAGTCCATTATCAATTTATCAACGGTGAAACCCCCACCCATTTGTTGGGGCGTGGTAACGGGGGCATGAGTTCTATTTATTGTTTAAAAAAAATAATCAGACCCTATAATTAGGAGTGACTCTTGACATTATAACAAAGTATGTGCCTTTGTTGGCGGGATTGATGTATGCAGTGGTAGCTGGGGCGTATTTCATGAAGAAGGAATATGGTTGGGGTGTGGTCTGGGTATCGTATGCTACGGCGAATTTTGCTCTTATGGTAGTTGGCAACGATTAAAATGGTGTAAATTAAACAAATGAGTTTATCATATAGTGAGTTTCCTGTTTATATAGGTCAAGTTGGAGTGGGTACGACTTCGATTTCAGAGTTGAACGGTTATATACCCGCCACTCAAGCCAGTGTAAATTACAATACAAATCATAGCCCCAACCGTAAACAAGGAAAAACAATAGCCTCTGATGACCAGTTTGTATTTAATAACGCTCTTACGGCTGATATATCAGTTGACTGCATCTTACATACGGGAATGTTGTCTGGATTGAAATTTTTAGAAGACGCGAACCAAGATGGGTTTGTATCGATTCAGTTAGGAAGTGGTCTTTATGGTAAATGTTATGCTAAAGATGTGTCTGTAGATGTTGTTCCATTCGCTCCTGTTACCCTAAAGGCAAATTTTGTTTCTTTAGAACCTGCGGTTGGTGGAACAATTAGTGGAGACCCAAATATTTATGAAGGAATAGGAGTATCTTCTCCTCCCTTAGATAGTAGTGCTGTGGCGTATGGCCATACCTGTGTCGTATCTACTGATAGCACAAACATAATAAATAACACACAAAGTCAAATAAACTTTAAAAGAAACTATAACCGCACTCCAGTTTATGGTATCGGTTCTATCTATGCTTCAGAGATGCTTTTAGATGATGTCGAAGAAGAGATGAGTATTAATTCTACTGGATTACAAAATTTAATAGATTTTAGTGGAGACGTTTTAACAAATAGTTTGACAGTTAATCTTTGTGGTATTGGCGGGACTGCTGTTATGACAGAGATTGTAGATTTAATTAAGTTTTCGAATGGGTCTAGATTACTAGCGGAGTCCTTTTCTAGTCAAGGAGGAGAGACTTTAACGACAAGCGCTACAATTAAACAGATTAAATTATAATTTCAGTGTAATGTATATTACATATGGCACTTAAAAAATTGTCTAATTTTCGTCTAGAGCCTCATACATTCTTCTCTATTAAATTCAAAGAGAGGAAATTTAAGTTCACCCCGAATCAACGCAAATTTCTAGCGACCCTGCTAGATCCTGAAGTAAAAATAATGTTTGTGTCTGGGCCAGCGGGTTCTAGTAAAACATACATGTCTTTATACGGTTGTTTACGTTTAATGGCTGAAGATAACGAGAAAGACCTTCTTTACATCAGAAGCATTGTAGAAAGCGCAGATAAAGGGTTGGGGAGTCTTCCTGGAGATATGTCTGAAAAGTTTAACCCTTTCACTCTGCCTCTATATGATAAATTGGAAGAAATAATACATGAGGGAGATACAGCGTTCTTAAAACAGAAAGAAAGAGTATCAGCTATACCTATAAACTTTTTGAGGGGCGCTAACTGGAACAATAAGTTAATTGTAGCGGATGAAGCTCAAAACTTTACGTTCAAAGAATTAACTACATTAATCACTCGTATCGGAGAAGATACTAAGCTGTGTATATGCGGAGACTTTATGCAGAGCGACATTAATGGTAAGACTGGGTTTAAAGATATGTTTGATATATTTTCTGATGATGAGTCTAAAGAAAACGGTATAAGTTGTTTTTCATTTAACAAAAACGATATTGTTAGAAGCAAAATATTAAAATTTATCATTTCCAAGTTAGAAAAAGGTAAGAAAGTGTAATATTATATATTAAAGCAAGAAAAAAGTGTTACGCGCAAGCGGCGAACTGCTACAAACATAAAAGACACAAGCCTTGTTTTCTTTTTTTGAAAAATTTAATTTTAATTATATAAATATATAGTATGGCTCATCTATTTTGTCACAGTTGCGGTGCAAAACTTTCTTATGCTAATGCAAAACCTAATTTTTGTGGGAAGTGTGGTATACAACTTAACTCTTTAGCTTCTACAACTTCAACAAACACTTCAGCAGGTATGCCTGTGCTAGAAAAATCTGTAGTTATTTCTCAAGACGAGACAGATGCAGAGAGTGTACCTACAATTTCAAATTTTGAAGTAGAAGTCCAAGCGTCTGACAAAAGTCCTATGACTTTTGGTTCATTGGTAGGCGAGTCAACTAAATCCGATCAGGGTCGGGCTAAGAGGGCTAGATCTATTAATGAATTTATTGATGAAAAGAAAAAAGAAGGGTGAGTATACTTATGAAGACTTTTCTGAAGTAATTGATGCAGCGATTAAAAAACAGCAATATAAGTGGAGACTTAACGCTGTAAAATGGTTCGACTTCGACGATGTTCAGCAAATCATCAAATTGCACATTTCGAAGAAGTGGCACATGTGGGATCAAGAAAGACCTCTTGAACCTTGGATTGGTAGAATAATATCCAATCAAATAAGAAACCTAGTGAGAAATCACTACGGCAATTATGTTAATCCTTGCCCCCAGCAGAATGAGCCAGATCATGATCCGTCAACTTGCCCTATATGTCAAAAATGGGAAAAAACTAAAAAATCAGCTTTAGAAGTTAAGCTTCCTTTGTCTACCGAAGACTTTGTAAAAGAAGTAAAGAGTAAAGAATATCTAGATTTTAATTTTTCTGTATCTTTAGAAAGATTAAATGGGCAAATGAAGATCCGTTTGAGTAATATTCATTATACTGCGTATAGAATGCTGTATTTTGATAAAAGTAGCGAAGAAGACGTAGCTAAGTTTATGGGTTATAAAATTTCTGCTCAAAAAAGGAAGCTTGGGTATAGACAAGTAAAAAATTTAAAAAAGAAGTTCCTACAGGTAGCTATGGAAATACTAAAGGAGCAAGATATTATAGGAGATGGATCTAACTAAAGAACAGAAAGATTTTTTAAGGGAGAATGCATCAAAGATCCCCGATCTCATTGATTTGACGAAGCAGTGCTTCGAAGACGATTCTTTAGACGGGAGGTCCAAAGAAGGTAGAGCTGTAAGAAAGTTTTTAGTAGAAAACTCTATAGATTTTAAAACGACAGCGAGAATGCCTACCGAGACTATAGAATTCACAAAAGAGCAAAAAGATTTTATAATTCAACAAGCTGGAGAAGGATTATCTTCTTTAGAGATAGCTCGCATAGTTTTTCCGTCTAGATCTGTCAGACCTTTGAGTAATGAGCAAAGAGCTGTCTTATCTCAAATTAGAGAGGTAAATCCTGATATTTTACCTTCTCAAGATTCAGGCGCTCTCAATTCATACATTGCACCGAAGTCTTCATCACGAATCATCAAAAAAATCAATGATGCCACTGGTTTGGGGTTAGATGAATCAAAACTTAATAGACAAAAACAAATTTGCGTAGAAAAACTCGGGGTTAACTTTTCTAACTCAAGATTTCTTAAAATTATTAACAATTATTTAAATCAAGAGGATCGAGTGTTGTTCGAACACGAATTTACTCGATTGACTTGGGATAAACCCGACTTAACCGCAGATGAAATAAATTTGTATTTAAACGTGTGCAAGGAAGTTATAAACTTAGAAGTTATTAGCGCTCACTTGAACAAACTTAATAGTATGTTCGATGATGCTGACGAGCAGCAAGAAATGTCTATCAGGTTGGCTGAAATCATCAAAGCTAAGAGCGGAGAGTATCATCAATGTGAAACCCGCATTGAGAACCTGACAAAAAAGCTTCAAGGAGACAGAAGCGAAAGGATGAAGAAGATGAACAAAGAAAATGCTTCATTTCTGTCTATAGTGCAACTTTTCCAAGAAGAGGAAGAAAGAGAAACAATGGTAAGAATTGCAGAGATGCAAAAGGAGGCTGTGAAGCAGGAAGCGGAAAGATTAGAGGGTATGGCAGAATGGAAAGCAAGAGTTTTGGGAATCGGACAGCAAGATGTCATATAAATGTAAAATATGTGGGGATTCATTTGATTCCTTGAAGGGACTGCATTCTCACATGAGAAAGCACGGTAAACTGCTGGGAGATTACTATGTAGAGAATTATGGGAGAAAAGATAAATTAACTGGAGAGTTAATACCTTTTAAAAATTACAAACAGTATTTCGCTACCGATTTCATAAATAAAAGAAATATGAAGAAATGGTGTCTCCAAGCACCAAAGGAGGAGGTTAAGGATTTCATCATCGCCTCCTTAAACAAAAAATTCCTCTCTAAAGCAGTTTCGTCTGGACCCCCGTCCACTTACCTACTCACTAGCAATCTGCCAGACATAGATCTGTGTAAACAGATCTTCGGCAGCTACAAAGAGACATGTAAGCAGTTAGACATGAAGCCCATGCTTTCTGAACCTCTGCCGAAGCAATTCAACAAAGATTATTCAGATACACCCATACTGATAGATACCAGAGAGCAGAAGCCCCTGCATTTTACCAATTCTAAGTTGTTGAAGCTTGATGTCGGGGATTATGCAGTGGGGGGCGATTTATATGACTATACATTCGTGGATAGGAAGTCTTACCAGGATTTTTGTTCTACTGTTACAAATGGATACAATCGGTTCTTAAAAGAATTAGATAGGTGCAGATCTACGGGTTGTTACTTGTATGTGGTGATAGAAACAGCTTTTGATCAAATGTGGGCTGTTAATAAACAGGTATACAAAAAATTTAAATTAGATTATGTTTATCATAGGATGCGTGAAATACAGGCAGAGTATACCGACTGCTGTCAATTTGTGTTTAGTGGGTCTAGAGAAAAAAGCGAAGAACTGATTCCTAAAATTCTTGTTTTAGGCACGAAGCTCTGGGCAGTGGACCTTCAGTATTTTTGGGACAAACAATTAAAAAAAGATGGCTTGGGAAACAGGAAAACAGAAACTACACCGACAGTACAAGGATATAAACAAAGATATTCTCGAAAAAGAGGGTTTTATAGAGGAAACTGAAGCGAAAGTTTTGCTTTATAAATTCTTGAGGGAAAATCCTTCTTTTGCTTGTGAATTGTTTACAGGGGTTAAATTATTCCCCTTCCAGCATATGGCTATTAAGGCCATGATGGAGTCCGACTACTTTTTGGGGATATGGAGTCGGGGAATGTCCAAAAGCTTCTCTACGGGCGTTTTCGCGCTATTAGACGCTATTCTCAATCAGGGGGTGCAGATAGGTATTTTGTCTAAGTCTTTTAGGCAATCTAAAATGATTTTCAAAAAGATCGAAGATATAGCGAAAAGCCCCAAGGCTACTTTCTTTTCTCAATGCATAACTAGAACATCTAAGATGAACGATGAGTGGGTTATGGAGATCGGCAGAAGTAGTATCAGAGCACTTCCTTTGGGAGATGGAGAAAAGTTAAGGGGTTTCCGATTCCAAAGAATGATTATTGATGAGTTATTGTTGATGCCTGAAAAAATTTACAATGAGGTTATCATACCGTTCCTATCTGTTGTGGAAAATCCCACAGAGCGTCAAGAGGTTTATGATTTAGAAACCCAGATGATCGAGCAGGGTAAAATGAAACAAGAAGAAAGAAAAAGGTGGCCTAACAACAAAATTATTGGTTTATCCTCGGCTTCTTATAAATTTGAATATTTATACAAAATCTACCAGCAATACGAAGCTCTTATCTTAAATAAAAATAAGCAAGATGGAGCACACAGAACAATCATGCATTTTAGTTATGATTGCGCTCCTGAACAGTTGTATGATCAGAGTTTAATCAATCAATCTAAATCCACCATGAGTGACTCCCAGTTTGACAGGGAGTTTGGCGCTATATTTACAGATGATAGCTCTGGGTATTTTAAGGTCAGCAAGATGGCTGCTTGCACCATACCAGACGGAGAAGGGCAATGTGTGGAGGTTGTGGGTAATCCCAAAGATGAATATATTCTAGCTTTTGACCCCTCTTGGTCTGAAAGTGAAAGTTCAGATGATTTCGCGATGCTTTTAATAAAATTGAATCGTGACACTAGAAAAGGAACTGCTGTCCATAGCTATGCGCTTTCTGGATCGAGTTTAAAAACACATATTAAATACATGGCTTACATATTGACTCACTTTAATGTAGCTGCTGTAGTAGGTGACTACAATGGAGGAGTCCAATTTATTAACTCCTGCAATGAGAGTGAAATCTTTAAAAAGAAAAATTTAAATCTTGGTGTCATAGAAGCCGACCTAGATAAATCTAAAGACTATGACAAAAACTTAAGAAGGCTTAAAAATCAATACAATAAGTCAGAAAAGAAATTTGTGTTTCTTCGGAAGCCGACTTCGGCATGGATCAGGCTAGCTAACGAATCTTTACAATCAGCATTCGATCATAAAAGAATATTTTTCGCGGGAGCGGCAATGAATGACGATTATAACAATCAAAGGAAATCTAGAGTCCCGATAGATGATTTAAAGTTCATTAAAGGTGATAATAATGACAAAGGGGGTAAAGGAGCTAGAATGATTGATTTTGTAGAGCATCAAAAAGATATGATGGACTTAATGAAAGTTCAGTGCGCTTTGGTGCAAATTACGACTTCTGCCCAAGGCACACAAAGTTTTGATTTACCACGTAACTTGAGAAAACAAAGTGGGGCTGATAAAGCCAGAAAAGACTCTTATTCAGCTTTAGTGTTAGGTAATTGGATGATGAACATTTTTTATGATATGGAGTCTGATGATATCTCTGATACCCAAACGACTTTCACTCCGATGTTTATTTCTTAACTTTTAAAAGTTGAAAGTTAACTTTGCCGTGTAAGATAAATTATATTTATGGCTAAAAGAAAATACACCAAGCGCTCTGATTATTGGGAGAAATTCACTCACCCCTCACAGACTATTGGAGAAGATCCTTCTCCAGAACTTTTAGGAGAACCTTTTTATACTTCCGATGCATCTTATAGCTCTGTATCTGAAGCTAGAAGACAAGACGCTTCCACAAGTGGTTTTAGTGGGTCTAGAACAAACAGATCTGCTTATGTAACTCAAAAAGAAAGATTTTCGAGTATTCGTAGGGGATTGCTACCTTATGAATATGGTTCTGATGGGGTCACTTGTAGAGATGCTATTGAGTTATGTCAAAAAGCTTATTGTAATGTAGCTGTATTCAGAAATGCAATTGATATTATGTCAGAGTTCACAAATACTGATATTTACCTAGAAGGGGGCAGCAAAAAGAGTAGAGAGTTTTTTTACGAGTGGTTTAAAAAAGTTAACATTATAGGGCTTAAGGATCAATATTTTAGAGAATATTACAGAAGTGGTAATATCTTTTTATATAGAATTGATGGCAAATTTAAAGCAGACGATTATGCTAGATTAATTAATCAAGTAGGAAATATCGGAGCCACCGCCAATAAAGTCCCTTTAAAATATATTCTTCTAAATCCTTATGACGTTATTGCTAGAAGATCAACTACATTTACTAACGGGGGTGTATACCAAAAGGTATTATCTGAATATGAGATAGCGCGGCTTGGAAGCCCTCAAACAGAAGAAGACTTAGCTATATTTGAGGCTCTAGACCCAGAGATTAAAGATTCTATCAATAACGGATCTTATAGTAACAAAGGTATCAAAATAAACTTAGACCCTAAAAGGTTATCTTACTCTTTTTATAAAAAACAAGACTATGAGCCATTTGCGGTTCCTTTTGGTTTTCCTGTTCTAGAAGACATCAACGCCAAGATGGAGTTGAAGAAGATGGATCAAGCTATCACTAGAACTGTAGAGAATGTGATTTTACTTATCACTATGGGTGCTGATCCAGAAAAAGGTGGAGTAAACCCAAATAACATGGCTGCTATGCAAAACTTGTTTAAAAACGAGAGTGTCGGGCGCGTGTTAGTTTCTGATTACACGACCAAAGCAGAATTTATTATTCCTGAACTAAACTTAGTCCTTGGCCCTCAAAAATATCAAATACTCAACGAGGATATCAAGCAAGGGTTACAGAACATTGTGGTCGGAGAGGAGAAGTTTAATTCTACCCAAGTAAAGGCTCAAATATTCATCGATAGGCTACAAGAGTCTAGATATGGATTTTTAAATGACTTCTTAAACAAAGAGATTAAAAGAATAGCTAAAGACTTAGGGTTCCGCTCATGGCCAGAAGCTAAGATGAAGGACATTGATATGAGAGATGAGGTGCAGCTAATGAGGGCATCTACAAGGCTTATGGAGCTTGGAATTATTACTCCAGAGCAAGGAATGGAAATGTTCCACAATGGTAAATTCCCAGAGCCAGATCAATTAGACTCTGCACAACAAGACTTCTTGGAAGATAGAGAAAAAGGTTACTACAACCCAATTGTGGGTGGAGTGCCTGTATATTCTCCAGATGATAAAGCTAGTGGGCCTAGAAAAGAAGCAGGTAGGCCAGAAGGGACAACTGACATCCCTTTGGCTAATGCTAAATATTCTAGATCAAATATACAAAAAACTATTTATGATGTAGACAGCTTTATTCATGATGCAAAAGATAAAATGATATCTCATCTTAAAGTTTCTAAGCTTAGTGAAGCCCAAGAAGAGATGGTATCAAATTTATGTGAATCCATCGTTTGTTCCCATAATAAAGAATATTGGGGCGAAACGTTAGAATCTTGTGTAAAAGACTTTAACGAAATTGAAAATTTAAACACTTTAAAAGAAGTTTTAGATATTTCAGCTCAACATACTTTAGAAACTTACCCAGCCGCAATTTTATATCACAGCCATGAAAAACAATAATTTTAAATCTACAGAAATTGAAGTATCTATTTCTTCAGAAGAGATCGAAGCTGCAATGACAAAGAAGCAGTATGATAAGATTGATACCAAAGAACTCAAGAAAGACAGTAAAAAAGAAAAGGTCGAACACGAAAAAGATGCTGTTAAAGATGACAAGAGTAAAATGAAAAAGCTCGATAAAGGCGCTCCTTCAGAGAAAAAAGATGCTGAAAAAAAGGATCTTAAAAAAGACATTAAGTTCGACAAAGATTCTGAAGAAAAGATGAAAGCTGGCTATAAAGATGGCAAAAAGAAGATGAAAGCCGAAATGTCTGAAAAACAGAAGTCTGGTTTAGACCAAAATAAAGACGGAAAGATCGATAAGAAAGATTTTGAAATGCTCCGCAAAAAGAAGAAAAAGTCTGATGCTGGATATGGCGGTGGAGACATGAAGAAGGAGAAGTCTGACAAAAAGAGCTACGCTCAACTACTTACTGACATCGCGGCTAAAAAATATAGCGATGGAGTATAAGTATACAACAACATTTCAGGCTCCTTTAATTTCTTGTGAAATTAGCGAGGCTTCTTTGATTTCTAAAGCTTCTTTGGAAAATCTAGCGCCTTTAGTGCCTGACAACATCAACTACGATGAAAACGTAGATTTGATGGGTGTAGCATTTAATGCTGCGGTAATTAATCAATTTAATAAAAATGGTGATGGGATGGACACATCTACCGCCATAAAATACACTGACAAGTTTATTCATAAGCCCACAAACATAGAGCATGATAAACAAAAGATTGTCGGTCACATTGTTTCTGCTGGTTACAGCAAATTTGGGTCTAGTGAGTTGATGGGGGAAGAAGAGGTTAAAACTATTAAAGAACCCTTTAACATCTCTTTGGGCGCTGTTTTATATAAAACAATAAACCCAAATTTTACTAATTTAGTAAAAAATTCTTTAGATTCAGAAAGTGATAAATATCAAAAGGTTTCTGCTAGTTGGGAAGTTGGATTTAATAGTTATGTTTTAGCTGTCGGTAGCGATAAATTAAGTGAAGCCAGAATTATATCTGACCCTGAAGAAATAGCTAAGTTACAAGGTAATTTAAGAAGTTATGGCGGTAATGGAAAGACTGACAAAGGGGAAACTATAAACAGATTAATCATGGGTGATATATACCCACTAGGTATTGCTTATACCTTAAATCCAGCAGCAGATGTGAAAGGCTTATACTCGAAGCCTCCTGAAAAAACCCAAATATTTATAAATGATAAGAGGGATAAAATTTCACAAAATAATAATTTAAATGTAAACACACAAAAGAACATTATCGATATGGAACTTGAAAATACTCTAAATGAATTGAAGGATCTTCTAAATGAGAAGAAATTCTCAAAGGAAGCTGTCGCTTCCATGACTGATACCTTTGCTGATGCAATCCGTCAACGGGACGAACAGTACCGTAAGGATCTCGAAGCAGAGAGATTGGAAAAAGAAGATAAAATTAAAGAATACGAAGACCTTAAAGCTTCTGTAAAGGCGCTTGAGGAAAAACTAGGAAACGCTAGCGAGCGCATTTCTGGTTATGAAAATGAGGAGAAAGCTCAAAAAGCTGTCGCTTCGTTTAACACTCGTATGGACCAAATTGACGAGAAATTCGAACTTGATGATCAAGATCGTGAGTTTCTCGCCTCTGAACTGAAAACGTTAGATGATGATGCTTCTTATGAAGCTTTCGCTTCTAAACTTGATGTTCTTTGGAAACATAAGAACAAGGAAGTCCAAGAAGAATTTAATTCTCAAATTCAAGCTCGTATTGATGAAGAAGTAGCTAAAAAGCTCTCTAACGCTTCTACCGAAGAAGTAAAAGTTGAAGAAGCTCTCGACGCTGCTGAACCTGTGGATGCAGAAGTTTCTAATGCAAATGAAGCTACAGCATCTGAAGAACCCTCTTTGCGTGATAAGTTTAAATCTGCTTTTTCTCGCGATAACATTGAAATTTCTTAATTTAACAAACTAAAATTATGGCATTACGTATTCTACCATTCAGACAATATTCTGATCATGACGTTGTGAACATGTATGCGCTCAAAGATGCGGATATTCTCACAAGCACTACTGACACAGGCGCTGGCGATGCTGGCGTTTTCGTGAAAGTACACGACGGAAACTTCGATAACGATCCAGTAACCTATCAAACGAATTCTTACTTAGGTAAGAGTGATTATCCGTTTCTTGGGACCGCTGATATGTATCCTGAAGTCAATATTAAGATCACTACCTCTGCCTCTGGGAATGTTCCCTTGGGTATGACACTGTATCAAACTGCGAAAAACGATGAGAACGGCGAGAAGCTGCTCTACAATCCACAGAAACAAGAAGAACTGCAAGCTATGCTTCCAGGGCAAGCTGTTCCAGTTGTTACTAAAGGAATTTTCACATTAGCAGCCGCTGCTTTTGATGGAACTGCCGCTAGTTACGCCCCAGGAACTGCTATCATTGCTTCTAATAACACCGCTGGAAAAATTACTGGTGCTGCTCGCGGCACTGCTAAAGCTTTCGGACACGTTCTCGGAACAGGAACCCGCACAAGTGTTGGTCCTACCACTGATCAGTTTGTTGGTGATTACATCGTCGTTTCAATTGACTGCAACTAATAAATAGAAAGGACTTTATAACATGAAAATTACTTTAAAAAGAACTCCAGAACAAGTCGAGCTTGTAAAAGCTATGGCTTCTCGTAACCGCTCTGTCGCATACGAGGCTCAAGTAGCACTTGCTGAATTCATCGGACCAGTTTTGGCCGAGGTTCTCAACAACGCTCCTACTGTGAGCAACCTTTTCAATTCGCTTCAATTTGATGCGGATGATAACCCAAGCATCCCGCTTGATCTTTACTACGACATCTCCGACGAAGATTACGTCAAGGTGTGGAGTCAGAGTCATGCAGGTGGCCTCCCGAGTAACCAAGTGCTTCCTACAGCTTCCGAGCTGAAGTTGGCCACTTACACTCTTGATGCCGCTGTTGACTTTGATCGCCGATACGCAGCAAAGAGCCGCATGGATGTTGTCGGTAAGACCTTTACCCGTGTAGCACAAGAGATTCTTCTTAAGCAAGAGCGCACTTCTGCTACTCTTCTTATGGCCTCACTTGCTGGTGCTTCGATTAGCTCTTCTCCTTTGTTTGAGAATAAGCAGATCTTCAGAACTGCTGTTGCAGACAGTGTTCTTATTGATGATTTCAATAAGCTCATGACTCTTGCGAAGCGTATTAACACTTCTTGGATTGGTGGAACTCCCACTACTCGTACTCGCGGTATCACTGATATTGTTTGTTCTCCAGAGGTTGTCGGAAGTATCCGAGCAATGGCTTACAACCCAATCAACACCAGTGCTGGAGTCACGACTGACGCTGGTGGTGGATCAGCAGGTATTACATCTAGTGTTGTCGCTGCTCCTGAACAGCTCCGCAATGAGCTTTATCAGAACGCAGGTCTTGACAGCTTCATGGGTGTGAACATCTTGGAATTCAACGAGATGGGCAAAGGAGAGAAGTTTAACACTATCTTTGACACTGCCTCTGCCGCTGCGACCTATAAGACCTTTGACGGTGCTAGAAACGCAGCGTTTGCAGGTGCAACTGACGAAATCATCGTTGGTGTTGATCGTACTCGCGATTCACTTATGCGGGTTGTTGCTACTGATCCAGATAGCAGCAGCGAGCTTAATCTTATCGCAGATGACCAATATAGCGTTCGTCAGAACAAGATTGGTTACTACGGTCAGCTTGAAGAGGGACGAGTTGTTCTTGACAACCGTGTTCTCCTTGGACTTATTAAGGGAGGTTAATAACAGCTCTTTCAATCATAAAGAAAGCCGTTCCTTCGGGAGCGGCTTTTTTTTGTAATTTATTAATTAAGTGTATATAATATTGTATGGCTAAAAAGAAAACAGCTAAAAAGAAAGAAGTCCCATTTAAAGAGGTCACAACGGGACAAGAAAAACCCGCTAAAAAGGGTCTTCTGGAAGAATTAGAAGAGCTTAGAGAAAATGGAGAGACTAGCACAGCCCGTTACAAAGAGGTTATGCAAGAAGTGGAGGTAATTTTTGGGACTGGAGAAACAAACTCTTTTGGGACAAATGATTTACAAGTTCTTAAAGATAAGTTAAATAAAATGGGAAAAGCCGATCTGCAAGCTTTCTCTAGGAAAGTGGGAGTGAATCCTTACTATGATAAATCAGTTGTAAGAGATAATATTATTAAAGAATTTAATAGATATCAAAGTAGAGGTAATATTGCTACAGCACCCCAACCAGTTCCAGCGATTCAGCTAGACCCAAATAATCCAGATCATAAAGAACTTCTTGATTGGTTAAACAGTTAAAATACTAAAAGATAGTGTAATACACTATATGCCGAACGTATTAGAAGATCTCGCTTCAGGAATTGTTGTCACAGAGTTTGATGGTGACACGGGAATTGCTACTGTGTCTAATGTCAGTGGTTGGTTGTTTGAAAATCTTGGACAAGTCAATACCTATTTGTATACTAATTTCAGTGGAGCAGAAGCTTCAGGGACTTATGGATTAATGGATATTGAGGCTCAAAGTGTATTAAAAGAGTTATACCTTTCTAATTACTACAATAAGCAAGCGAGAAACGCCCTTAGAGGCATTACAACGTCCACTGCTAGTGGAGACAACGTATTGTCTCTACGAGACGGAGAAAGCGCTGTTACGTTCGTTAATCGCAATGAGGTATCAAAAGTATACAGAGGGCTAGCCAACGACTGCATGGATAGAGTTACACAGCTATCTGCACAATACAATATATACCAAGCTCAACCCAGACAACTAGGTGGTATTGATGCCAGTGGAATTGGCGTGACTTATATTTAATCTGTAAACTAAAAAAGCCGCTCCCGAAGGAACGGCTTTTTAAAATAACTTATTTTGTTATGCGTCTGGATGGGTGTCGAACCAATCTTTACCGTCATTACAAATTTTATTCTTTCGTCTCATAGGGACTTTAGGATCATTTAGTTTGCCAGTAAAATCATTACTCTTTTTAATAGGAGCTGAAGTTTTTTCCTCCCCTTTTGGGAAGGGAAAACTTTCTTTTTTAAAATCTTTTTGGCTCACGATATTATACAAATACTTGGTTGAATCCTGCTCCACTCATGAATACTCCATTAGCTGTATCATTTGGTCCACCAATTTGAGTTGAGAATGTAAGGTCTACAGTTTTATTTGATCCGATACTTGAGGAGAATGATTGACTGTCAATTTTCAAACCTTTTAATATATATCTAGCTGCTGGCACAGGAGTCGATTGCTGATCGTTAATAGTAATAGTAGCTGTTTGTTCTCCAGAATTAAGGATATCGGCTAAGTTAGCGGCTTGAGAATCTGAAACGACAGCGCTAACATTTAAAGTGCAGCTTACTGGGAAATCAACTTCTCTTGCAAATGGGAATCTACTTCCAAGCCTATCGATTGGAGTTCTTGAAAGAGGGACTGAAATAGAAGCGCTCTGAACATGCGCTCCATCAGCACCTTGCAACTTCACTAGAGATTCTCCGTCTACATTAGTAAGATCTAATGTCACATCTCCTGGGCGTAATGCAGAAATAGCGTTTGCTCCTTCAACAGCGAGACCACCATCAGTACTAGGACTGGGAAGAGTGACTGGAGCTACGAATTTAGTACCTGCTTCCTGATCAACCGCTGGGTTTGGGAATGCAGCACCGTCACCAATGACAGAGTTCATGTTCGCACCCTCGGCAGTAACATTTACAGTCGGAATCGATCCTACAGACATATCTACACTGTAGTCACTAATATAACAGTTACCGATACCGATAATAGTGTCGTTGTTATCAACAGCTTCGGTAGGCTCCTTGTTCAAGTCTTCTCCATCAGGAGAAGTTACAATATAAAAGTTAACTCCAGAACTAGATGTTAGATGACCTGAAGCAAAATTGCCTTGTGTGCCTGATCCTGCATTAGCAAATCGCTGACTATTAGTATCACTACCAGTGTGTTGGACAAAGAAACCAAGTGCTCTTTCGTTAAATCCGTCTGTAAGATAGTAGCTAAAGTCAAGGTTAACTGTCGGAGGATCGAGAACTAACGAATCAATTCGCGCTAAGTCTCCAAACTGGTTTATGTCTTGCCTATTGATTGTAAAACTATAGTTAGCGCTTTGGACTCGGGAAAGCTGCTCTGATGATACCGCAGATCCCGAAGATGCTACATTGTTAACAAATAGTCCTTCTGATTGATAAATTACTCTGTTTCTGGCCATAATTAAAGATTCTTTCTTTTGTTTACAGTTTTATTATTAAAATGTGAAATTATTGGAAGCGATATCTATACTGATCTATATCGAAATCTATAAACCCTACATATAGTTCATTTGCTAATACATTTCTGGTTCTATCGCTTAGTTTCGATGTCCTTACTTTTTCTACACAAAATTTTGTTTCAGCACTGTAACTATTCGCGGTATCTGTATAATTAAATTCATTGTCTTTTAGGTCTCCCAATTCATCTATCGGGTATCCTGACATTGGTATAGCTGCTATAACTTCATCTACAGAGTCCATGAAAATAGATATTACTCCATCTAATTGGTAGGTATCCTCTGCTAGTATAACAGCTTTTGCTTGTGTTTTTGTCCTTTGCATACCACCTAAAGCAAATGGATCATTTTCGGCTTGAGCTACAGATAAGAATATAGCTGGGACCACATCATCGTAAGGTTGAATATATGTTTCTGGTCCAGATGGAATCCTTGAGTTTACAACATATTTATTCTCTACAATAAGATCATCCTCTGTGTCATTTGTTAAATAAACATTAAAATCTTTTACAGCAAATTCTCCTGTAACTGTCATGCTTGTGTTGTCTCCAGAAAATAAAGCTCTGCCATTTTCGAAATCAAAAACTACTCCATTATTCCTACCAGAAGTGGAAGACCCGACAACTGAAACTCCTGTAGGTATAACCGCTCCAGAGATAGATGAATCTGTGACCCATTGTTTATAGGGGCTACCATATGCTAAATATCTAGAATCCAATCGAGGGTCTTCATAATAGTATAGCTGTCCAGTTTTATTACTGAAAGCTTCTCCTTTTGTTAAGAGGAAATTATCGAACCACAAAAAGAAAGATGTGGTTAATTTGTGCTGGAATTGTTCTTTCATTGCAGATCTTCGAATCTTTTTGTATATTTTTTGATTAAAGCAGAAATATAAGGTCTATTTTGAAATCTTCCGCTTCTTACTTTATTTACACGACTTTGGACTGCTGCACCTGATCTTCCTCCATCTTTACGCAATAAATAGCCTAATCCTGACAATCCTCTTTCAATTCCTTCTGCCCAGCTTCTTCCACTAGCCCAAGGTAGAGGTGTAATCGCAAAAATATCTTGAGCTGTAGGCATAGAAACATCAAATTCTACTCCAATACCTCTTTTGCGGATTTCTTTATTGTATGTAATTTGTATGTTTTCTAAAGACTGCAAAATAGGAGATATTGGCTGTTCCCCAGAATCAAAACCTATAAATGCAAAAAGATTACTAACCCCGCCTAAAGTCCCACTAATATTAGAGCCTCTAGCTCCCTGTAATATTTCTATTGTAACAGGATCAGACAAAAATTCTTTTATTAATTCATTTTTTATTTTTTTAAATTTATCCTTTGTCTCTTTTTCAAAATCTCTTCTAAGCTCTTTTGGAGCTTGTCTTTGCAACGCTTGCTGCACATCTAGAGGTAGTTTAGCCATATTAGTCTACAGGGCTAAGAACAAAGGTATAAAATTGATTAGATGTTAGACCTCTGGGTTGACCATCGCTTTCTATAATAAATTTGTTACCATCAAATTCTACCCTTCTTGCTTCACTAATATAGTTGTATCCATCCTGCTCTACCACTATTCTCACAGAGCCATCAGCAACAACCACTTTGTTTTGAGTCCCTGCTTGGTCTGCTGGACCATCATCCGTTAAATAAGCTGTATCCATATTGTCATAATAGATTCTGGCGCTAAAAGTTTGGGATTCTGTGGTATATTCTACAGATGAGTTGGAACCAGTGTTAGTTCTCCTATAAAGGGAATTCCAAGAGTCATTAGATGCAATTAAGGTTTTTTTAGCATTTTTATAGACTGTGATAGTTCGAGCGAACGTAGTGTGCAAAGTCGCCGCTAAGTTTTGAACTTTTGTTATTTGGTCTTGTGATAAAAATCCTGCCATGTTGATTTTTACACTTTTATTTATATAATAAGATAGGATTAAGGATGAACGCTAAAAAAAATTTAGAAGAATTATCTAATGATGAGATCTCTAGGCTTTTCAAAATGATGCTCTATATGGTGGAAGATATGAAAAAAGATCATGATTTTCACTACGAAAAGCTCTACAAAAACATCCCTAAGAAGTATCATCCAATTATTGATACCGCAGATCACTTTACTAAAGATAAAGTTAATTGGATCAGGAAAAGAATTTTAGATTCGGGCAATGAATCAATTAGAAATTTATGTTCTAGAATTGATAATTACACAGTAAGTTTTACATTTAAATAAGGAAAAGGTTATGGCTTTAAAATCACTATATTCGTTCACTCTTGAACAAGAGAAAGAAATCGAGAAAACCAGCACTCGCAAAAATAAAAAAACAGGAGAAAAAACGACTGTTACAAAGAAGGTTAAACAAAAAGTGCCTGTAGAGGTATTTATTAAGAGACCATCTCGAAGAGAATTAGAAGATGCAGAATTAGAATACTCTGTCGAAATGAGCAGATGTGTTAAGAGGGGAATCCTCACTAAAGCTATGTTGTATAAAAAATATAGTGATACAGGTGGTGTTTGGACGGAAGACGAGGCTAAAGATTATGGAAAGCTTTATAAAGAGACTTTTGAAATCCAAAATGAATATGTTCGTTTAGAGACTGTAGAAGATAAGTCTGAAGAGCAGGAAAAAAAGCTAGAAAAACTCAAAGAAGAGTTGGCTGTTATTAGGAGAAAAGTCGTAGATGCAGAAACATCTATGGAAACTCTTTTTAATCACACAGCAGATAATAAAGCTCAAAATAGGCTGTTGCTTTGGTATACTCTTATGCTGACTCACGTTCAAGATGAGTCTCAAGAGGAGCCTGTCCCTTACTTTGTCGGTGAAGATTTTGAAAATAAAATTGAAGACTACTATATTAAAGAGGACGAGTCTTCAGACTTTTATGGCCAATTAATAAAAAAAGTTAGCACTATTTTAGCTTTCTGGTTCTTTAACCAAGCTTCTTCTCCTGAAGAATTTAATAAACTTATCGAGGATGTTGAAAAAGGTGAAGTTTGAAGGAAGAGTTCTACATCTCTCTAATTGGTGAGGCTTTTGATGGTTATACAGAAAACTATCTAGGTGATAGAACTGTTTACATAAAACATGTAAATATTCGAGATCAAAGGTATTTACATAAATACTACGAAAAGTATAAAAACAAAGCTCTGTCTAAAGGTGTCGAAACTGAAGAAGACAGGATAAAGTATGTTTTAAAAGAAGGTTTGTGGGAGGAAAAAGATGATATGAAAATCCAAAGTTTGGATTTAGAAATCACAAACCTCAAAAGAACTGTGAATCAACTGCTACTTAGTTCTCAAAGAGAGAAATACAGAGAAACAATAAACGAAAAAACACAAGAATTGGTTTCTTTAAAGTCTAAAAGAAAAGAAGTCATAGGAAAAACTGCGGAAGATTATGCTACTGCTCGCAGCGGGGATGAATTATTAAGATTTTTATTGTTTAAAAATAAAGAGCTGACTGAACATTTGTTCACAGAAGAAGAATTTGACGATTTAGATGGTTGGGAAATATCAGCATTGACTGAAATGCACTCGGACATCCAGCATAGGCTTAGTGATGATATAATACAAAAGGCTGTATTAAGACCGTTTTTTAGTATGTATCTGTCCCTTTGCGAAGATGCTTATGGTTTTTACCAAAAGCCAATTACGGAATTAACAATATATCAGTTAAGAGTTGTCTTGTTTGGTAAAATGTTTTTCAACATATTCCAGTTTACTGAAGACATACCAGATAATATTAGAGATGATCCAGAAAAACTTTTAGCTTATTCAGAATCTAAAAGAAACAATAACAGTAATCCTATTAGGGATGACGCTGCTGGTTCTGCTGTTTTCGGAGCTACTGACCAAGATGTCAAAGAGCTAGGAGGAAAATCAGGAGGAGTTTCTCTATCAGAGGAAGCTAAAAAGCATGGCGGTACGCTAAACATGGAACAAATGATGCGATTAGCTGGGCATGATGTGTAAATCTTTGTGTAATTACAATAAAGGTTCACGGATATGCCATTAAAAGTAGGAGTAGTACAAACAGGATTAGAAGCCAGCATTGATGCTGCCGCTAAGAGCGCGGGTAGAAAGCTCAAGATAAACTTAGGCACAAGTGCGAAAAGTATCGAAGGTTTATCTCAACCTCTTGGGCGAATCACTGGTAAGGCAGATCAGTTTACAAAATCAATGGAAGCGGCCAACGCCCGTGTGTTAGCGTTCGGAGCTTCAGTAGGTGTTTTATCTGCGGTTACAAGGGGCTTTCAAGAGTTAGTGCGAACTACTATCGATGTAGAAAAAAGATTAACTGCTATTAACTCTATTTTAGGGGGGACTGCCAGTCAGTTAGATTCCTTTAAAAAGACAATTTTCGATGTAGCTAAAAATACAGAACAATCTTTTGGCACGGTTGCGGATGCAGCTTTAGAATTAAGCCGTCAAGGTTTAAAGGCTGAAGAGGTTACCAAGAGGTTAAATGATTCTTTGATTTTAGCGCGTTTGTCTGGCTTGGGAGCTTCAGAGGCTGTGGCTGGTTTAACCGCTGCTATTAACTCTTTCAACAGAGAGGGTGTCACTAGTGCGGAAGTTCTCAACAAATTGTCTGCGGCAGCGGTTTCGGCTGCGGTTTCAGAAAGAGATCTTATCGAAGGTATTAAGCGATCTGGTTCTGTCGCTATTCAAGCTGGTGTTTCACTAGATGAGTTAGTTGGTGTTATCACAGCGGTGCAAACTAAAACAGCCCGAGGCGGTGCTGTTATTGGTAACTCATTTAAAACAATTTTCACTCGTATACAAAGTTTGGATAAACTGAAAACGATGCAGAATCTTGGAGTTGATATAACAGACTTAAATGGAGACGTTTTAAGTGGAACAAAATTAATAGAAAATTTAGCCAAAGCCCTTTCAAGTGTACCTGATGCTAGACGATTGCAGATCGCAGAAAATTTAGTAGGTAAATTCCAAGTCGCACCTTTCTTGGCTATTTTAGATGATTATAATTCTAAAACTTCGAAAGCTATCGAGGTTACTAAAATTTCTCAAAACGCCACAACAGAGGCTTATGAGCGTAACAAAGCTTTAAATGAAACTTTATCAGCGGCTATAAATTCCACAGTTGTTAGTGTCCAGCAATTAGCGGAAACTTTAGGCAAAATAGGAGTAACTGACAATTTAAAAGGGATCTTAACTTTCTTTAATAACCTAGTATCAGGGTTACAAGATATATTAGATGGAGATAGTTTGGGTAGTAAATTCGCTAAAGGGATTGTAGCTGGTATAGGTAATGTCCTTAGTGGTCCTGGGTTAGCTATATTCGGGGCTATTATTGCTAAGTTAACTATAGACCTCGCTAAGTTTGGCGTGGGGTCATTGAGTACATTCTTTGGCTTGAATAAAGCAGCTAAAGAGCAAGCCACTCTACAAGGACAAATTGCATCTACCCTTTTAGGTAATTCAGATATCCAAAAAAGGATTTTAACAATAGAGAATAGCACTCTTAGCGTCGAGCAAAAGAGAGCCGCTCAAACGAAGTTCTTCACTACAGCTCTCAATGAACAGTTAGCTGTGATGACTCGGATGCAAGCAATTGCTGCGAAAGTAACTCCTGGGGTTTTCGCTGGGACTAGAGGTGGAAAAGGAAGAGCTGCTGGAGGATTTATTCCTAACTATAATGCAGTAATGGGCTATGGCTCTGAAAAATCTGACATAAGTCGTGGGGTAGGGGGAGCGCCAAGTTCAGCAAAGCCTGTCACTATACCTAACTTTAATTTTGGGGGAGGTCAAAAAGGGACAATGGTGGCGAACACCAGTGAGTATATGGTTCCTAATTTTGCTGGGACTGGAGGATCTGCTATATTTAACCAAGAAATGGTTGCTTCTATGGGTCTTCCATCTGGAGCGAAAAAGATTGGTGCGGCTGGAGGATATATACCTAACTTTGCTACGGTTCCTACTGCATTCAGTGAATTAGTAAGACAAAGAGTGCCATCGGCTTTTGCTGCTACAGGTAATTTTTCATCTGTAGCAGCTCAAAAGGAATTACGTCTTCCATTCTCTTCTGACGCTCAAATGAGGAATTTATATGCCAATTCTTCATTGAGGACATCTTTTGATAAATTGTCTCCGACCCAGAAAAGAAATCTTAAACAACAAGGAAGACAAAGAGCTGTAACAGCTAAAGGAACCGACCAATTAGCTAAATTTGGTATTCTTTATCCAGATGCGATAGGTGGCCAGAAACCTGTAACCCTTACCATAGATAAGACACCTGTTAGAGCGATACCTGTAGCCACGGACCCTCCAAATAAACTCTATAAAGAAATAAGAAAAAGCTTAGTAAAATCTGCTAAGAAATATGCTAATTCGTTAGGGTTTATTCCAGATATTATTAAAGATGCTAAATTTGGCAAAGCTATAGATAGGAACCTTAATGAAGGCTCTATAGAGGCAGCTTATGGAACTGTTTTTGAAGCGGCTTTTCAGGGGGCTATGGGAACAGAGCAAAAATCTACAACTAGATGGGATTTAGCTACCCCAGCATCTATAGAGACTTTGATGGGGATGATTAAATCCAACGGTATGTTGCAAGGTATTCGTCCTCAATTAGCTGGAATAACATCTGCTGATTTCAAAAATAGTTTAAGCCCAGAGAATTTAGCTAGCATCAAAGGCAAAATAAAAGCCTCTACAGCTAAAAAGAAAAGGGCCGCTGGTGGATATATACCTTCTTTTGCTGGTCCTTTACAAGAAGCGGTAGCTAGGGAAACAGCAGCAGGTCTTCCAATCAATCAAGTAAGAATAAATCAAGACGCATCTTTAAGAAATGGCGCAAACCCAATGGGCCTCGCTATAACTAATACAAGAGACGAGCCTACGGGAGCTATTCCTAACTTCGCTAAAAAAGCTAGTCCAGATCAAGCAACAGATGCTATGGGTGGTATGGTAGGTAAAATGTTAGCTGTCCAGATTGGATTCTCTGCTTTAAGTGGGGTTTTAGGACAGTTCGCAGGTGAAAGCAAAGCAGTATCTACTAGTTTAATGCTTTTGAACGCTGCGGTTAGTGCGGCATTAGTAGCTCAATCGTTTGGAGGTATTGGTGCAAGTGCTAAAGGTATCGCTTCATTTGCAAGGGGTAATCTCGGCATAGGTATAGGGAAAACAGGCGTTAGAGATATGGTCGCTGCACAACAATTAGGAGGATTCAGGACAAAGGGCAATGTAGGGAATACTTTACGTGCTGGAGGCAAAATAGCTGGAGGTGGAGCTTTAGCTGTCGCTGGACCTTTAGCAGCGGCTTCTGTCGCGGCAGTAGGTATCGGTGCAGCTTTTAACTCTCTTACTGGAAAGACCGCAGTTCTTGAAAAATCTCAAGAGAGAGTGGCTGATTCAGCTTCAAAAGCTGCATCCGCATTGAGTGGATTGGCTGCTAGTGAAGAGTCAAAAGATAAATTCATAGATAGTAGGGCTGGAGCAGGGAAAGAGATTGCTTCAGGGTTTATGAAAGACACTTTAGTAAGTGGCCTTTTTGACGAGAAAAAACAGTTCGATAATCTTTCTACCGCAATCGATTCAGCTTTACAACGAGGGGCTACAGAGTCAGAAGTAAAAAGTCTTTTAGCGGGTCTCAAAGAAGAAAACAAAGACGGCTTATTAGGCATGAAAATAGATTTATTTGGAGAGGATAAGTTTTCTGGGCCTAGACTTTTAGGTGGAGATGGAACTTCAACTATTGACAGCAAAGAATTATCTGAATTATCTAAAACAATATCTCGTTTAGGAGAGGCCGATATAGGTGCAAGATTCAAAGACATAACTGAAAGTTTAACAAGTGAGCAAAGAAAAGGTCTAATAGCTGGAAATGAAGCAACAATTAAACAAGTTGCAGCTTCAACAGGACAAGGAGGAGAAAAACAATTAAGTGAAGCTGCTATAAAGTTATTAGGAGCAGATCTAAAAGCTCTTGCCGCTCAAGAAAAGAAGACTAAAGAAAAGGAAAAACAAAGAGCAATAGATCAAGTTAATACTAGTTTAGCTCAAACAGAACTTAAGACGCAAATCAATTTAATTAAATTAAAAGCCGAAGCTATATCTAAAGATCAAATAGCTCTTAAAAGAAATGAATTTCTGAATAATCTTAGTGAAGTTCAAAAACAACAAATTGAACAAAGAATTGCTCTTAAAGGAATAGAGAATGAGGTCGATGGTAAGATCGCAGATAAGATAGTCGAGCAGATCGATGGAATGGAGAAATTGACTTTGGATTCAGCTAAACAAACAGAGCTTAAAGAAAAACTTTCGAAGTTGTCTTTAGAGCAGCTAGGTTCTGAACGGAAGGTCAAAGAAATTTTAGGTGATATATTTGGTTTAGATGGAAAGATAACAGGAGAACAAGATGCGCTTCTGGAAGGTATTAACAAAGTCACAAGTGGCTTAAGAGATGAAGAAACATTAAGGAAAAAGAACTTAAAACTTTCTACTGATATAGGAATAGCTGATGCTGGGAGAGCACAAGCTTTAAGGTCGGCAATCAGAGGAGCTGAAAGAAGGAATCGAGAGAGCACTGGGGCTGCTCAATTTGAAGCGGGTGGAAAATTACTTGGAATACAAGTAGAAAGAGGGCAGTTAAGTCCGAATTTAACCCCACAAGCTAGAGCAAAAGCAGAACAAGGATTTGTAGCTAGAGAGGGATTAATTAATATAGAAGGAGCAGAAAATCAAGCTGTAGATGAGACAAAACAATCAATACTAAATCTTGCTAAAGAGATTAAAGACACAAAGCTTCAAGCGCAATTCGAAGGTTTATTGGAAGTATTACAGTTGTTTGGTCCTGATGCATTAACAGGGGTCAGAGAAACATTGTCAGAAATAGCAGAAGAAGCTTTTATAAAAGGAGAGAAGTCAGGCAGAATACCTCGACCAGATTCGATTTTTATAACTGAAGACCAACAAAATGATTTGAAAGATACAGCGGGTAAGGTAAAGCAAAGCGAAAGAGATATAGACGCTACAAAGCGGCAAGCAGGTGCTAATAACAAATTGGCTGAAGCTCAAGCGAGGGTCGCAGATGGATTTAAATCTTATACTATTCTCTTGAGAGATTTTACTGATAGCTTAAGGCAACAAGCCGAGCAATTAAAAGTAGATTTAGTCAAAGCGCGAGATGGTGGTTCTATCTTGTCTAACGTAAATGAACAGTTATTTACTGCTAGAGCTAGAGGAGGTGGCGCAGGTGCAATTGCCCAAGCGTCAACAGATGCTGCTCTTACAGGATTGCGAGATCAAGCGTTTTTAGCTGGATCTTCTAGAGAATCTAGAGGATTTACTAGACAGATACCTATACTTAAACAGCAGCTAGACTTAAAGAGGGAATTCGTTGAATTACAAACAGATGAAAATGCAAAAGTAGAAGACTTAGAGGCATTAAAAGAAAAAATTCTAAACTTAGAAAAGAAGAGATTACAGGTTAATGATAGTTTAGGAGCTATGCTCGAAGATGAATTCATTAAAACTCCCGAAGAGATAAAAAAGTCATATAATGAGAGTCTAGTAGGTAGTGCTAGAAAGTTTGCTGACACTCTTTCTGAAGGTTTGACTAATGCGATAGCGAAAGGAGAAAGTTTAGGAAATACTCTTAAGCAAGCAGCAGCGGAATTTTTCCTTGAGCAATCTAAAAATAATTTTAAATCAGCTCTTGATACAGGATTATCAGCGTTTGGTCTTGATCTATTTAATGCAGGGGGTAAGGTCACAGGCGGTTCTGGAGTCAAAGATGATGTTCCAGCTTTATTGACAGGTGGAGAGTTTGTGATGAACAGAAAATCTGTTGATAAATACGGTACAAGTTTCATGTCATCTCTGAACAAAGGTTCTATTCCGACAATGAATAGAGGAGGATTGTTTACCCCAGGAACCTTTGGACAGGGAGCGATGAAGGGTAAGAATAATCTTTTAGATTTTGCTACGCAATCATTCACTACTGGACAATTTGATAAAGTTTCGGGTGGTTCAGGATTTGCATCTATAGGACTAGAGCCTCAAAGTGCAGCTTTGACAATGTTTGGGAGAAGAAATAGCCCACAGTTTAAGAGGGAACAAGATTCCAAGAAAAAAGCCTTTGGTCTTTTTGTTAATCAAGTAAAAAAAGAAAAAGAATTCGAAGAAAGTCAAACTAGTTTAGGTGATGCTTTGAAGGGTGCTGTAAAAAGTTTTGCGATCAGTTATGGTGTTAACCAATTAGTGGGAAGAGCAGCTAATGCAGCTTCGTTCGGGAAGGTGGGTAAAGATGGAATAGGTAGAGCTATTCCTCTAAATGAAGACGGAACAAAAATGAACTTCTTACAAAGGATGATGTTGCCAGTTCCCAAAAAAGCTACTGGCGGTTCTATACCTTACGCAGCAGGAGTCGATACTGTTCCAGCTATGTTATCTGGGGGAGAGTTCGTAATGAACGCTGCCGCTACACAGAGAGTAGGAAGAGGGACTCTTTCCTCTATCAACTCTGGTGGAGGAGCAGGGGACAATGGCGCAGTTGTAGGTAAATTAGATGAATTAATTTCTGTTTCCGAAAATAGTGGTGAAACTACTATAAATATAACAGTTAATTCTGATGGAACATCTGATCAAAGTGGAAATGGGGATGATCAGGATTCAAATCTTGCACTCAAAATAAGAGATGTCGTGAGACAGGTTATTAGTGATGAACAGAGGCTGGGGGGATCTTTAAGACAAGCTAGAGCATAATGTATGACACAACATTAAATTACGACTGCCACTTCTTTATATCAGGAGCGGATGGAAGTCCATCAGCGAGAGAGCTTTCGGGGGTAGAAAGTCTTGATATAGGTTATTCTAATAGCAGTAACGTTTTAGCTCCTTTAGGGTCTACCCGTGGATTAACAGCAGTTGGAGGAGCTACAAATCAAACTGTTTCTTTTTCTAGAAACTTAATTTATGAAGATCCTATTTTAGCTTTTACGGGCGCGTCTGAAGCTATGGCGGGAAGTTTTAATTATAGTAATAATTCTTCTTATGGATTTAATAATGGTTATTTATCTTCTTATTCTGTAAATTGTGCCGTTGGTGCTATTCCTAAAGTTAACACATCTTTTGTTGTTTATGATGAAATGAAAAGTGGAGTTAATGCCAGTGGAACAGCTAATACTAACATTTATATACCGAGTCAAGGATCTATAACTGCTACTTGTGATAATAGTTCTAGTAATCGTGTAATTGGTTTTGATTACTCATTAACTATGAATAAAAAGCCATACTATACAATTGGGTCTGAAACACCGACAGAGGTAAAACATATAGACCCGATCCAGTATTCAGCCTCTGTTCAAATGGAAGTAGACGATATATTTTTACAAAGCGGTTTTGATTTTTTAAATGCAAGAGAAAATAAAAGTGTTTCTTTTTCTATAAAAGGAAGAGCTGGTAATACACTCCAAAATTTGACAATACCAAATGCTTCTCTTGTTTCAGAACAATTAACATCTAGTTCTGATGGAGCAGTTCGTTTAACACTTAACTATGTAGGTCACCAATGAGCGAAAGTTTATTTTATAATAGGGATCAGAATATTTCTGGTATACCAATACCTTCGAGTTTTCCAGCTATAGGTCTTACTCCTATTTATGGATCTACTGTAGAATTTTCAGCAAGAGATCATAATTATAAAACAGATGATTTTTACTATAATTTAATACCAATGTCAGTTAATAGTTTGACTGCTAAATTTGGTTTAAAGTATGAGGTAAATGAGACTAATGCACAGAAATTAGCTGTGTTTTTCGAAGCTCAAAATGGAAATAATAGTTTTAAATTTGCGCCAGATGCATCTAACATATACAAAGAAATGTCAGGTGTTTGTGATAGCTATGGAATTAGCTTTATAAACAATCAGCATTATCAAGTAGTATCTAGTATAAGTGTAGACCATGCACCGACTCTACTTAATTGGTCAGGAATGGGTTCTTTCTCTAATTTAGCTTTTCAGGCTTACAATTATTCTAATTCATATAAAAAGTACGAGGTTGTTTATACAGGCATAAATCAAAACAAATTAGATAACTTTTATTACTGCACGGGAGATCATACCTCTGCTCAAGCAAATAGTCCTACAGGAACAGGCTCAATGTGGAGTCAAAAATTCTTTTTTGAGCCAGACATAGGAAGTCAGTCTACTGTAGAAATAAAAAATGATGTTTTAGAATATAAAAACTCTTTCATTCAACGATTAAAAACAAATGCCAACATCTCTACTTTTGATATTAGTTATAATTTTAGTAATATTTCTGATGCCCAAACCAAAAGCATGATTCACTTTTTAGAAAATAAAGGTGGTTATAGAAGATTCGAACATCAGATACCTTCAGTTTATAATAGACCTAAAGTTTACTATTGTAATAGTTGGTCACATACTTGGGACTATGCGAATTCCAACACCTTAAAGGTAGATTTTAAAGAAGACCCATTAGGGATAATTCCAACAGGAACATAATATGGCTAGAAACATAATAAAAAGTTATAATTCTATAGTAGCTACAAACAATTCTACTTCAGCTTTCAGAACTGTGAATCAATCCATGTTATTACATAAAATAACACAGGGTTTAGAATATTCTATAGGATATGAAAGACAAAAGTCAAAGCAAATTGGCTCTCAAGATTTATCTACTAATGATATTTTTAGACAGCCAGATGTATCATTAAATATTACATATATTCCTGAACCTAATTTTTCTAATGAAATTCAAGGAAGATTTATTGACTCAAGACCTGCCGAATATAATTGGAATACATTTGTAAACTTTTTTAATACTAATGACGTAAGTGATTCCAATAATTTTTATGTATTAATTACAAAAAATGCAGAAGATACTTTTTTAAATAAACTACAATTTTTTAGCGATCAAAATTTCAATGGAGATGAAGCTATTGCTTTTGGTAATTGTTTTCCTACATCTTATAGTTTAAACTATTCGGTAGGATCTTTACCATCAGTTAGCACTCAATATATATGTTCTAATGCAGTCTTTGATAAATTAACTGGAACATCTATGCAGTCTCCAGCCATAAATTTAACTGGAGGTAATAATGATAATGTAGGAAATTCAACTTTTAGTTTTGCTTTCGATTTAAGTAGTACGGCCTTAGAAAAGGCTCCTCCTATAGTTAATCCAGATAATACTAATAGTGATGTTACTTTACAAAATTTACAAGTTGGAGGTCAAATAATTTCTGGGAGACATTTAGTTCAGTCTGTTGATATGAATGTATCATTACCGAGGGTTTCTTCTTACGGACTAGGCAATGATTACTCTTATAACAGAAAAAGACAGTTCCCAGCAAATGGAACATTTTCTGTTTCGTCTCTAGTTTCAGGTTTAGAAAGCGGGGCTATGACAGGAGTTTTAGCTTCTGATCAAAGTTATCAGTTTGATCTAAAACTAGATGCTAGCGGAAAGAATATGATTTATAGAATTGAAGACGCAAAGTTGACATCTTATGACTATTCTATGAATGTAAATGGGACAATGAGTTATGATGCTTCATTTAGTTTTGAAGTAACACAATCAAAGGGTTTGAAAGTAAGTGGAACTTATTACTAATCGTAATCGATTTTAATATTTTTACTTTCGTATCCTTTTTCTTTAATCCTGTTTGGGTGTTCTGCGCCTTTACGTTCTTTTTTGTAATTGTCGTAGAACTTCTCCTTTACTGGATCTAATCCCCCAGATTTTTCTGCTCTCTTTGCACTCAATTCAGCAGACAGGTCCATCATATCGCCTATAGTGCCTTTTTTATTGTGAGTAGCGTCGATGTATTGCTGGCTATTAAAAGGATCTATAGAGCTATCTATGGATGCGTGTGGGACAGAGAAAACCCTGTCCCACTCAACGCCATCTTCTGAATAAACATGTTCATCATCCATCTTTTGGAAGACTTCTTTTTCTTCTTTTGTTTCAGGATGTCTATAAACATAAATAGCCATTATTTAATATCTATTTTTTTTGCCTCCGCAATTGCTTTTTTGGGGAGAGTTATTTTTAAAAGACCATTCTTCAACGAGGCAGAGATATGATCTTCTGCTACTAAGTCATAAAGAAATAGTTGATATGATTTTTTCCTACCTTCAGTTTTAGCATCTACTGTTAAGATATTATCTGTGACTTTAATAGCTACATCTTTTTTGCAGAACCCAGCTAATTCGAATTCTGCGGCATAAACATCTCCAGATTCTTTAACTGGGTGAGTTTTAGTTGTTTTGTTAATATCGTTAAGAATGTTGTTGATTAATGTATTCATACTTATCTACTTAACATTTATTATGCCATTCTATTTTTCGCCAAAAACAAGGGATAAAATGGCTTCAGTGGTTTTCTTATATGTCATATTGTCTCCCATTTTGACACCCTCTGTGTTAACCTGTCCTACTTTAGATTCAGCTTTTTCCATAGCGGAGACAGCTTCATCTTCAGACCATGTATAAAAAACACCATTGTTGAAATCATTTTGCTTAGTAAAAAACACTCCGTCTTCACAGGGTGTTGTGCCAGATGATTCAATCAAAATTGAGTTATCTTCAGTAGCCCAATCTTTGTGGGATGTTTCATTTAAAACTACACTCCACTTACCTAAACAAGTAGCATTGAAAGCTGGTATGTTCCAGCCTTCTCCTCCAGATAGACCTGTGAGGTCAATATCTATAGCATTTAAAAACTCATTTACTTCAGAATTTTTAGCTAATCTTGGGATGATGTTTAGATTGTTGTAGTTTACCCCTTGTGTGACATCATTCCAAACTCCTTGCATTTGTTCTTGATTCAAAAAGGGATTATTTACACAACAGGAAAGTTGATACTTGGGATCATTACCATACTTTTTTAACCAAGCTTGTATAATCTTTTTAGTATGTTTTCTGTTCTCATATTTACCCATGAGACCAAAATGTATGACATCTTTTAGATACTCTTTCCCAGTGATATGGAAATCTTCATCAAAACCAAGAGGGATGAACTTAGTATTTGCGAGACCTTTTTCTTTAAAAAGATTTTCGGCATATTTGGAAGAAAAAATAACAGTGTCTTGAAGACCTGCTATCTTGGTTTCTAATTCTGTAGGTTCGCTACATTCATAAAATGAAAACAAATGTTGATCTTTAGTCTTTCTGTTTTCAGAACCATTCAAATGCCACAATTTAAATGTGGGTGTTAATTTGGAAATTAATCTCCATCTGTTGTTTATAGCATCTTCAATATATTTAGAAAGATCATCGCTGACATCAAAAGCAGATAAATCTGGGTCACCTGTCGGAAAGATGCCCAGATTTACGTCTAGCTTATGAAGCTCTCTAATAATGTTGAAACTAACATTACCAAAGCTTAAACTATTTAAAGGAGCTTCTAATATTAAGTTCATTAAAATGGAACATCGTCACCTTTAACATCACTTGAGCTATTGTCTCCGTCTCCGTCTCCTTCGGACTTTTTAGAACTTAAAAACTGAAGATCTTTTCCACGAACAAAGTATTTGCTGAATTTTTTACCATCCTTTTCCCAAGATGACATGCAAAGTTCTCCATTTACAATAAACTCTCTACCTTTTGACAAGTATTTTTCAGCAATCTCTGCTGTCTTGTCCCAATATTCAACATCTACGAAACACTTAGTTTTTGCATTGGATGTGGAGATACCAGCTCTTAGGCTGACTACTTTTTTACCATTGTTGGTCGTTCTTACTTCTGGGTCTTTAACCAGATATGCTGCGGCTGTAATAGAATTATACATAATTTGCTTCTTTTTTTACTTTGTTAATAAATTTGTTGTGGATATTAATGCATCCTTGGATACTCAAGTCAAGGCTTTGAGCTATAGATCTCCAAGGAGTGAGTTTATTATTAGTCGATCCATAACGCATGTCAACTATTTTTTTGACTCTTTCGTCTTCTTCGTTTTCTAAACACCTTTCAAATACATCTAAAGCCTCTTCTTTGTTGATATCTCTGATAAAAGAATCACAACTAGGCTCTATGTAAGTATTTTCATCGTCGATAAAATATTCCCTGTTTTTCTTCTTCTTGTTCAACGCATTAAGACATTTCCACTTGGTCTGGTTAGCTAAGTGAGTAGAGAATTTAGTGTTCCTAGAGGGATCGTAATTTAGAGCAGAATCATAAATTGTCATTTCTTTATCCTCGACAATTAAATTTTTGTCCAAGACACATTGAGGGCTTGACATAAAATGATTAACCATCGTGTGAAATATCCCAGAATGTCGATCCACCAAAGCTATAAGGCTTTCCTGATCGGCATTATCGTCTTGTATTTTAGAAATTAGTGTCAGATCGCTTTCCACTGAACCAATTCTATCGTCTGTATTTCCTTTTTCCACAGAAATTAAAAAAATCTGATTATATTTTATAATATATTTATAAAACGTACACGATACAGTATAACGTATTACTTTATCTATACCGTTATAGGTAAGAATTACGTTTATCCCGTTTCACGGTTATTATATGAACCCAAAACATTTTGTCAACAAAAAATTTTTTTCCGAAATATTGTATTTGAGCTTGCCTTCGATCAGGTCTAAGTGTAAAATCTTTTAACCATGATTTTTGAAGAACAAGTATCGAGGAAGCCCGACCACTACCCTTGGGCGCAGGAGTTTATTGAGGCAATGCACAACGGTTTCTGGACCGACAAAGAATTTAGTTTTAGCAGTGATATTCAAGATTTTAACGTAAATTTATCAGCAGACGAAAAAGAGATGGTCATCAGGACTCTTTCTGCGATTGGTCAGATTGAAGTGGCAGTAAAAAAATTCTGGAGTAAACTCGGAGATAATTTGCCACACCCAAGCTTAACTGATTTAGGCTATGTAATGGCTAATACCGAGGTGATTCACAACAATGCTTACGAAAGGTTATTAAAGGTATTGGGTCTAGAGGATGTTTTTGAGAAGAACTTGGAGCTTGATTTTATTGAGGGTAGGGTGAAATACCTTCGGAAATATAATCACAAATTTTACAAAGACTCCAAAAAACAGTATGTTTATTCAATTATACTTTTTACTCTTTTCGTAGAAAATGTATCTTTGTTTAGTCAGTTTTATATCGTTAATTGGTTTAATCGTTACAGGAATGTTCTCAAAGACACTGGTCAGCAAGTAAAGTATACTCGTAACGAAGAAAATATTCATGCTTTAGCTGGAATCAAAATTATAAATACCATTCGCAGCGAACATCCTGATTTGTTTGATGAGGAGTTAGAAGATAGAGTTGCTAGTGAGTCCAAGGCTGCATTTTCAGCAGAAAGTGAAATTGTTGATTGGATGATCAATGGTTTTAATGAAAAAGGATTGAATGCCGATATTCTAAAAGAGTTTATCAAAAATAGAATTAATGATTCTTTAGAAAAAATCGGCTTTCATTCGGCGTTTGATGTTGACACTTCATTGTTGGAAGATACAATGTGGTTCGAAGAGGAATTGATGGGCAATAATGCCACTGATTTTTTCCACTCAAGACCAGTGGAATATTCAAAAAATTCTCAAACATTTGACGCTGACGATCTTTTTTAATGAAAAAATATAAATGGCTTAACAAAGATGCTCGCGACTTTTTAAAAAGAGGTTATCTTCAAACTGGTGAAACCGCCGAAATAAGAGGGCATGACATAGCAGTAGCTGCGGAAAAATCTCTTAAGATAAAAGGTTTCGCAGATAAATTTGAGGATTATCTTTCTAGAGGGTTTTATTCTTTATCTAGTCCTATTTGGGCTAACTTCGGAAGAGAAAGAGGTCTACCTATATCTTGTAATGGGGTGTATATTGAAGACCGCATGGATGCTATTCTTGATAAGCAAGCTGAAGTTGGTATGCAAACCAAACATGGGTCAGGAACATCAGCTTATTTTGGAGACTTAAGATCTAGAGGCGCAGATATTTCTGCTGGGGGAACATCTAGTGGCCCTATTCACTTCATGGAGCTTTTTGATAAAGTCACATCTGTTGTTTCTCAAAGCAATGTCAGAAGAGGATCTTTTGCTGCTTACCTACCGATAGACCATCCTGATATTTCAGAATTTCTTAGGATTAGATCAGAGGGAAACGCTATCCAAGAAATGTCATTTGCTGTCTGTATTACTGACGAGTGGATGAGGTCTATGATTGAAGGAGATAGGAAAAAACGTTCCACTTGGGCTAATGTAGTCAAAAAAAGATTCGAAACTGGTTACCCTTATATTTTCTTTACGGATACTGCGAACGCCAATGCTCCCAAACCTTACAAAGATAAAAAACTTAAAATTCACGCCTCTAATCTTTGCAGTGAAATATTCTTGCACTCATCTGAAGAGGAGTCTTTTGTTTGTTGTTTATCCTCACTAAACCTACTGAAGTGGGATGAAATTGTAGAGACTGATGCTGTAGAGACTTTAACTTACTTTTTAGATGCAGTTATGGAGGAGTATATCCAAAAAACCAAGGATATTCCTTTCATGAAAGCTTCCCACAATTTTGCAAAAAAACAAAGAGCTTTAGGCTTGGGTGTTTTGGGTTGGCATTCCTATCTCCAATCAAAAATGATCTCTTTCGAGAGCATGGACGCTAAGTTTTTAAATTCTGAAATTCATAAAACTATTTCAGAAAAATGTGATAAAGCTACAAAAGAATTAGCTGTTTTATTCGGTGAACCAGAACATCTAGAAGGATACGGGAAAAGAAACATGACAACAATGGCTATAGCCCCCACCACTTCCAGTTCATTTATTTTAGGTCAAGTATCTCCTTCTATAGAACCTTTAAACAGTAACTATTTCACAAAGGATTTAGCTAAAGGTAAGTTTACTTACAAGAATCCTTACTTAGAGTCCTTACTAGAAGAAAAGAAAAAAAACACCCAGACTACTTGGAAATCTATCCTTGTTAAAGGAGGTTCCGTCCAGCATCTAAATTTTTTATCTGATGAGGAAAAAGATGTATTCAAAACATTTGGAGAAATTTCTCAAAAAGAAGTTGTCATACAAGCGGCACAAAGACAGAAATTCATTGATCAAGGACAAAGCTTAAATGTCATGGTATCTCCAAAATGCCCACCGAAACAGGCTAGTGAATTGCTTATATTTGGCTGGGAACAGGGTGTAAAAAGCTTTTATTATCAGAGGAGTGCAAATCCTAGTCAAGAATTAGCTAGATCTATACTAAATTGCTCTTCTTGTGAGGGATAATATTCATTTTTAATATTTAAAAGTGTAATAAATTCTTGATGGAATACGACTTTTCAGACCAAGCAAAAGAGTTTTTAGAAAGCCAGAGCGCTAAACGTAAAGGGCCGCGCAGTTCTGCTCAAACTCCTGCAAAACCTTCCGAGCGTAAAAAAGGTTCTAAAAAGAATCCTAAAGGTTCCGCAGGTGGCGATAAAAAAGCTCCATCTATTACTTTTTCTGAAAAAGTTATTACTGCTCTTAAGAATAAAGTCAAAGAACATAACGAGAAATACTCTAAAAAAGTCACTCTTGGCCAACTTAAAAAGGTATATAGGAGAGGTTCGGGGGCGTTTTCTAGCAGCCACCGTCCTGGGAAAAGTAGGGGTCAGTGGTCTATGGCTCGCGTAAATACATTTCTTAAAATGGTTCGCGGAGGTAAAGTAAAAGAATCTTATAGAGCCGCTGATGGCGATATCGCTAGAGGCAGTGAAGAATATTACAATGAGGAATATGGAGAGGGTTATGTTGACTATAATGAGTTAGAATTTGGTCTTGCTAAAATTGATCTTTTAAAAGCTGGTGTTTCTGAAGAGGAAATGGATCAAGATATAGAAGATATCGATTACTCTGAAGCGGAAAAAAAAACTTTAAATAAACCTTTCCGATTGCCTTCTGGCTCCAAAAAAAAATTTGGTGTTTATGTAAAAAGCCCCAAAGGTAATACAGTTATGGTAAAGTTTGGTGATCCTAATATGGAAATCAAACGAGACGATCCTGATAGACGTAGGAGCTTTAGAGCGCGTCATAAATGCGACTCAAACCCAGGACCGAAACACAAGGCTAGATATTGGTCTTGCAGATTTTGGAGTAAAAAGCCAGTAAACAAGATGACCTCTAGTGAAGTTTTGGCTTGGGATGATGAAGAGGTATTAAGCGAGTGGGGTTGGGATGAAGCTAATTTTGCAGATCATCAAGATTTGTTAAATTCTTTTCCATTTTTAGCTGAAATTCAGGAAGTTGTTGAAGAAGAAGGTTTATAGGGTATAATCATGCATTTGCATGAGAGTATTATTTATATCTGATTTCACACTTGAACAAAGACAAGGTGGCGCTCAAGTAAGCAATAAATTGCTTATCGATAAAGGCAAAGAGTTGGGTCTTGATATAAAAGAACATCATCACAACTCATCAGTTACTGATTTTCTATCGTCTTATGATTTAGTGGTTAATTCCAATTTGGAAGCTATTAGTAAAATAACTCCTCCAAAAATACCTTTGATTATTAAATCCCCTAATTCTGTTAGGTTGGAGCATGACTCTTGTAGTTATTTGGACAATGAAACAAGAAAGCTTTTGTTCTCTAACGCTAAAAAAAATTTTTTCTTAAGTGATTACCATTACAATTATTTTAAACATTTGTATGGAGACTACTTTCACAATATAGAAATTGTCTACGATCCTATCGACACTTCTAAGTTTAAAAAATCGGACCATGAAAAAACATATGATGTAGTTTATTGTGGTTACTTACATCCACTTAAAGGTTTAAACAACTTACTTCGGTTCGCAAAGCAAAACACAGATAGGCAAATTGATATTTTTGGATGGGGAGAACTTTCTCCTCAAGAAACGTTTAAAGGTTATGATAATATTAAGTTTAATGGTCAGGTAGCTTATAAGGAAATTCCTTCAATATTCCAGTCAGCAAAAGCTATTTTTCATCAACCTCTAGTAAATGAACCATTTTGTAGAATGGTGGGCGAGGCAATTTTATGCGGTTTGGATGAAATTATAGGTGACAAATCAAAAATAGGAGCCTATCTTGAATTTAATGATGTCGGTTATGAAAAGTTCAGAAATGGCTGTGAAAACGCTCCATCTGTATTTTGGGAGAAAGCTTTAAATTAAAAAAATGAAAAGATTTAGATTTGATGATATCTGCGTAAATGCAGACATGGAAAAAGCCAACTCTATGGCTAAAATTTTAAGGGAAGAATTCCCAAACTGCGAAATACTTTTTTGTATTTCTCCTTTGGTTCATGATATGAGTGATACTTCAGGAGTAACGGCAGAAAGAATTTTCCCCAAAATTTTAAATGCTCACAGTGATTTTCGAAAATATTATGAAGTAGACATTTGTGGGTGTCCTAATATCATACCTGAAGTCAGCAGAGCTAGTCATGGGTTAGTGCATGTTGATCATAGACTTCTTAAAAAAGAGGCTCAAGAATTAAGCATCCTTGTCAGTTGTAGTCTTTCTAAATCTAAAATTTTTGTCCCACCCTTTAACAAATGGAATAAAGATACTGATGAAATTTGTAAAGAACACGGTATAGAGCTAGTAAAATTTGAAGATGGCTGGTTATGCATGGAATACAACAACTTTGATGTAAACCATGATTTGTGGTATGTTCATAGTAGAGAGTTTACAGTAGAAAGTTTTAAAAAATGGATAATAAATCAATAAACTATAAATTCACAGATGAATCTGCTAATTCTTATGAAGGTTCTTCAGCGAAAAAATTAATAGAACTTCTTGGGGACAAAAAATATCTTACCGAAGAAGGTATATGTAAAATCGAAAAAGAAAGGTGGGATATAGCGCAGTGTTATGAGAGATCAGAATGGATGTCTAGAAATCTTATTTTAAAAGATGACAGAAACCATTTTCATAAAGATATATTCGAAGATTATGGATGTTTAGACGGTGTAGATGTCGAATCAATTATAGAACTTGGATGTGGGCCGTTTACAAACGCTAGATTAATCTTAGAAAAGTTTCCGAATATTGAAGAGGTAACATTGCTTGATCCACTCGCTACTGATTACCTAAATCATCCCAATTGCACATTTAAAAACTCTAAACTTTTGGTGGAATCCAAAAACTCTAATCCATCGGTTAATTTAATATCTAAATCCATTGAAGATAGCAATATAAATCAAACTTTCGATATGGTAGTTATGATTAATGTTCTAGAGCATTGTTTTGATATACCAAAAATATTTAAAACAATAGATAAAATTTTAAACAAAAATGGCATATTAATATATGCAGATGTTCAGTTCGATTTAGATGTCGTAGAAACAATGACTAAATTTAAATATAATGCAGGTCACCCAATAAGAGTCACAAAGTCTTATATTAATAATATTTTAGATTCAAAATATAAACCTTTATTTTCGAAAACTTTTGAAGAAGAAGTTTCTGGTTTGAAAGGAGAAGAGCGTTATTTTATAGGCAAAAAACTTGAGTAATTTATTCATTATGAATAATTTTAGCTTTAATGGAGAATTTTCTTGGGAAATTATTGAACATATTCCTAAAGTTTATGAAGCCCATCTAAATAAAGCTTTAAATAAATCTGTTGGCTGTTGTAAAACTAAACCTTTTTATTTTTTTACTAATAAACATGAAGAGATTTTAGAGGACAGGAAATCAGGAGGAGGAAGTAATTCTTTATATGATTATATTTATGATATTTCTAGTAATAAATTCCCCCCATACAAAGAATATTATAGCCTATTGGCACAAAAAATAGGAATATCATTTGATAAACCCCTTGTTGTTATTAATAACAAAAGTGTAGAAGAATGGGGAAGATCAACAAATATTAATAGGATAGAGATAGAAGACTTATCAGCTATCGTTGATTTTCATAAAGATTTTTATATCTTTTATATTAGAGGGGAAGTAGGATCTAGTTTCCCTGACAACACTAGCAATATTAAATTTGAGGACAAAGAATTCATGTCCAATTTTAAAAACGTATATACAGATAAATTTTTAGAAAAACAATGGGGATTAGATTTCAACACAACACAACTAATATGTCATTCTCTGTCAGAGAAACATTTTTCTGTGGCTGGAGGTAATGCTGTTTTAGCTTCTCTTTTTGGGGGTAAAAATTTTATTTTTGGAAATTCAGAAGAGGTAAAAAATAGGCTTGTTTGGCATACAGATTCTTATCTTTCTAAGATATCTAATACAAAAATAATTGGTGTCGAAAAAACAACAGAGTTAACAAAAACTTTAAATGAATATAAATAAAATATTAATTCTTGGATCTACAGCTCTTACTGAAAAAGTTGTTGATGCTTTAATTAAGAACTACGATTTGGTTGGATACGTTCCTAGTATTAATCCAACAATTAAAGGTAAAATTAATTTGCCACAAGTTGACATAGATAAAGACTGTGATATAAAAATTTCTATACAATATGATCAGTTAGTTAAGGATGTAAAAAATTGTTTTAATTTGCACACTGGATTACTCCCAGAGTATGGTGGAACAAACATATTATCATACACGATTAAAAATAAAGAAATAAATCAAGGGTTAACCTTTCACAAAATGGGGCCAGAAATAGACTACGGTCCAATCATTAGCAAAATCAGTTATCCAGTTTTCCCTGAAGATGATGAGCTAAAACTTTACAAAAGAATGATTAATATCGCCCCAAATTTTACATTATCATGTTTAAACTTGTTAAAAACAATGTCAAAAACGGATATAAACCAATGTCAAAAAATAAAACCTTTTCTTTACAAAAGAGGAGAATTCGAAAAACCAAAAAAAATATTAAATTATGTTAAAGAAAAATAAATCTGTATTATTAATAGGTTCCGATGGATTTTTAGGTAAATATTTTAAGGAAGTTTTAGAAAAAAATGGAAATGAAGTTCTAACTTGGGATATTTCTTCAGGGCAAGATATTTGCGAACCTCTTGATCTACCTCGGGTTGATTATGTAATTAATTCTGCTGGTATCGCAAGTCCAGAAAAATATATGAAAAAACCCATAGAGACAATGGACGTTTCTTATATTGGTTCTAAAAATGTTTTAGATTATTGTGTTAGGGAAAAAGTCGAGAGTGTATTAATGTTCAGTTCTAGCGAAGTTTATGGAACACCATCTCCAGATTGTATCCCAACAAAAGAAAATTATATTGGGACCATTCCAACTAGAAGTAGTCGTAGCTGTTATGATATTGGTAAGCAAGTCTTAGAAACTCTTTGTTACCTCTATTATAATATATATTCAGTTCCAGTAAAAGTTGCTAGACCTTTTAATTTTTATGGTAAACATATGGGTTTGAATGACAATAGAGTTTTATCTAATTGGATGAAAAATCTGTTCAATGATGAGGATATCGAAATTTATGGTGATGGCAAACAAACTAGAACTTTTTGCTATGTAGAAGATGGAATAAAAATGTGTTTAGGTCTTCTGGAAAAAGGGAGAGATGGTGAGGTATACAATATAGGAAACCCCACTCCAGAACTAACAATGGAAGAGTTGGCAGAAATATTTTGTCATACCTTTGACTATGAAGGTAGATACAAGGTCAAAGATTATCCAATTTTTTATCCTAAAGAAGAACCTCTAAGAAGGTGTCCAAATATAGATAAGATCGTTAGAGACACTGGAATTCAACCCAAGATAAGCCTTAGTGAAGGATTGCAAAAAATGTTTGATTACTTTAAAACTTTACAAAAATAAAATATGGACTTAGAAAATTTTATAAGTGAAATTGATCCTCATGGTCATCAACCTTCGGCTCCTCCTTTTGGATCTTTAGATAGACACGAATGGGAAAGCAAAATATTATATTCTGTAAAAGATAAACTTAGTGGTAATTGTTCTTTATTGGATTTAGGTTGTGGATCACAAACATTAAAGTATAATCTTACCAAAAGGTTTCCCAATTCAAAATATTATGGAATAGACCCGAAATTAGGAAACATGGAAGAATTTCCGAATCTAGTTAAAGAAATAAACTGCTGTGTGGCAGGCAGTGTTTTTACTCATCTGGAATTTAATAATATAAAAAATATATTAAATACTTTAAAACCATTATTTGACAATGGTGGTGAGTTTGGATTTACATTTTTTTTAGATGCTGAACCTCGATTATATCAACCATTTCATTACGGCCCTAATACATGGGGAGTCTCATCAACTACATTAAATCAATATCAAGAATATTGTGAAAAAAATAAATTAAAATTTACGCTTTTACCTTTTGACTTCAAAGTGGATCATCTTATCGAACATGAAGGCAAAGTGTTTTCTAATCAAAATTTTGCTAACATTAAAATATAAAATATGATACCATTAATGAAAATTCATACTCCCCCGAATATTGGAGAGGAGATTCAAAAAATTTGGGATTCAGGTTTCATCACAGAGGGGGAATATTCAGACTTATTTGAAAAAAAATTTTCTGAATACATTGGTAATCCAAACACCTGCCTTGTTAATTCTTGCACTAGTGCTTTATCTTTAGCCTCTAGAGTTATTGGGATCGAAAAGGGTGATGAGGTTATTACAACAGCCATGACCTGTATGGCTACAAATGAACCATTTTTTAACGATGGAGCAAAACTTGTTTTCGCAGATATTGACCCAAAAACTGGTAACATAGATTCTTCAGATATTGAACATAGAATTACTAATAAAACAAAAGCAATTTTAGTTGTCCATTGGGGAGGCCAACCCGTAGACTTAGACGAGATAAATTCTATAGCTAAAAAACATGACCTTAAAGTTGTGGAAGACGCTGCTCATGCAATTAGATCTAGTTATAAAAATATCAATATTGGAAATCATAGTGATTTTGTTTGTTTTTCTTTTCAAGCGGTAAAACACTTATCAACAGGAGATGGAGGAGCTATTGCTTGTAAGTCAGTTAGTGATGCTGAAAGAATTAGAAAACTAAGGTGGTTTGGTCTGGACAGAAAATTCAAAGGTCCATCTAGGTGGGAACAAGATATTCCAGAATCTGGTTTTAAGTATCACATGAACAACATCAATGCAAGGATAGGATTATTGCAATTACCATATCTAGATCCTCTAATTGACAAGCATATTGAAAATTCTTTGATATTAGACTCCTTAATAGATAATAATAAAATAAAAATTTTATCCAGAAAACCCGACAGGACATCTTCTTGCTGGATTCACTCCTTATTAGTTGAAGATAGAGATGATTTTAGATCTTATATGAAAAACAATGGCATTAATGTAGATGTAGCTCATGTAAGTAATTTAAAATATTCCGTTTTTGAACATTTTAAAACAGAAGAACTTCCAGGGTTAAGAGAATTTGATAAACATTTAATAAATATACCTTGTGGCTGGTGGCTTAGTCCTGATGACATATCCTTTATTATTAAAAATATAAATTCTTATAAATGATTGTATCAATCCATCAACCCAACTTCATGCCTTGGCTACCTTTTTTTGATAAAATAGAAAAATCGGATATTTTTGTAATTTTGGGTCATTGTCAGTTTGAAAAAAATAATTTTCAAAATAGATTTATGATTGATGAAAGGTGGCAGACCTTGAGGGTAAAAAAGGGAAATAAACCTATCGCAGAAAAAGAATACGTAGACTCGAAAGAAGACTGGGAAACCATTAAAAGAAGATTGCCAAAACATAATACGGCTTTAGGAAACATGGATTATTGTATATCTGATAATCTGTTGTTAACAAATACCAGAATAATCCAACATATTTGCAAAGAGTTAAACATAACTACAGAAATTGTTTTTGATTTTCCGACAGAACTAAAAAGAAGCGAAAGATTACTGGAGATATGTAAAAAATATAATGCTACTCATTATTTATCTGGACCCAGTGGCATGAAGTATTTAGATGCAAAAATCTTTAAAAAATCAAATATTGACATATTATATCAAGACAATTCTAAATTGAATAAAAAAGCCATATTGCAATGTTTGACACTCTAATAGTAAGTTCTGATGAATATTTTAAAGGATTTTTCCCGATAGTAGCTAAATCTTGGAGAAAATTTTTTCCTGAAATAGAGCTATGCGCTGCTTTTGTCACAACAAGACCAGAAAGTGATGAGGAGGTTGAAAAATTACGAGATATTTACGATAAAGTAGTTATCTACAAACCAGTTGATGGGATACCAACTAAAAATGTAGCTAAAATGGCTAGGTTTTTACTTGCATCAACGATGCAAAACAAAGTGTGTTCAATAGAAGATGTTGATACTATTCCTTTGCAAAAAGAATATTTTGCCGATAAAATTTCTTTAAGAAAACCAAACCAAATATTAGCTATAGGGAGGGAAGTATACACTGGGACTCCTCATCATTTGGGTTTTCCAGTGAGCACTGTAACTTCTGAAGGTTATAACTTCAAAAGAATTTTTAATCCAAGTGATTTAGAATACTCCGAGCTTTTTAATTTTTGGAAAACAATTGTATGTAATGAGGGTAAAAAAATAACAGACGATAATTTTTCTGATGAGGGACTAATAGTTAAACTTGTGGAACATTCTGGTATCGATAACATCCAACATGTAGAAAGAGGGGTTGATATTAGAAAAGACTGGATAGATAGATCATGGTGGGGTATTGACATAGAAAAATTAAAAAGTGGTCGATATGTTACATGTAATTTTCTAAGGCCATTTGAAAAATATGAGGAATATTTCGAACCAATAATTGAATACATCAATGAATAATATAGGAATACTAGGTTATGGCGAAGTCGGTAAAGCTGTATGCTCTTTATACAAAGAGACTCCTAAAATAAAAGATTTGGCAGACGATGTAGATCTTAGTAATTTAGATATTTTGCATATATGCATTCCTTTTTCAGATACTTTTGAAAAGATAATTATTGAAACTTTACAAAAAAATAAGCCAAAATATTGCATTATCCACTCCACTGTAGCTCCTCATACTACAGAAAATATAAACAATAAAACAAACAACATTTTCAAGGTTTGTCATTCACCAGTTAGAGGTATTCACCCTAATTTATTACAGGGATTACTTACTTTTGAATCATATTTCGGTTGTGATTTTAATCTCGATCAATTACAAAAACATTTAGTATCTTTGGGTTTAAAGATAAAAAAAGTTTCTTCAGTTACCTCTGAAATCTCAAAGCTTTTAGATACTACATATTATGGTTTGTGCATAGCTTGGCACGGAGAAGTAAAAAAGATATGCGACCAACTAGATGTAAACTTCGAAGAAGTCTCGACAAATTACAATAAAAGCTATAACGAAGGATATAAAAAATTAGGAAAAGAAAATGTTGTTAGACCAGTTTTGTATGCTCCTGAAAAAATAGGCGGTCACTGTGTTGTTCCCAATACAGAAATTTTAAAAAACCATTTCAAATCTTTAGTATTTGATTTAATTTTATCATATAAATGAATTTTTTATGCGGAACATATTTTAAGCACCAATGTGGGTTACAGTTGACCGATTATAAAAATGCCAGAGAGTCTGTTTTTGTAAATTTCCAAAACCAATCATTAGATAATAATCTTGTATTTTGTAAGCCAGAGTATTTAAGTTTATTAAACACCTATGTAAAAATTGGTTCTGTTAGACTTCCTGATCTATTTGATTTGGTAACGCATAATTCTGATATAAATTTTAGATCTGAAGAAATAAATTATGTATTAGATTTATTCCCAAATATTAACAAGTGGTATACCCAAAACCTTACAACTGAACATCCAAAAGTTAAACCAATACCCATTGGCATAGCCAATCCTAAATGGTCACACGGCAATCAATCAAGATTTTTTGAAATCATGGGTGAACAACAACAGAAGACGGAAAAAGTCTATGTTAACTTTAATATTTCTACAAACCCCCCAGCTAGACATGATTGTTTAAAGAAAATATCAAACCATTACCCTCTTCAAAATCAAAAAAATTATCCTAATGCCGCTTCTATACAAGATCATGATAATTTTGTCGAGTCTACCCAAAAAGATTACTTAAGAGATATAGCTAAATCTTATTTTACAGTTTCTCCTGTTGGTAACGGTTTCGATTGTCATAAAACTTGGGAAGCTATTTACATGAAAAGTATCCCTATAGTTACTAGATGGTATGGGGTAGAGAAATTTAAAGAAATGGGTATTCCTATTCTAATAATAGATGATTGGTCAGAGTTAAAAGATTTAGATTTATCTCCAGATCTTTACCATAAATTATGGCAAGATTTTGAACCAAACTCTTTAAACTTTAATTTTTTTAAATGAAAGATATAAATAAAATTTACATCATACACTATACGAAACTAGAACAAAGAAAGATTCATATGGAAAACGAAATGGAAACTTGGTTCCCTGATGTAAAATATGAATTTATAGAGGACTTTGATCAAGAAGAACTTTCAGATGAAGTCATAAACGATAATTTTGATTTAGAAGTTTTTGAGACAAAATTTGGAAGAAAAATGTTAAAGTCTGAAATGTCTTTATGCATGAAATATAAAAAAGCTGTTGAAAATATAGTTAAATCTGATGAAGGAAAATACTTTTTTCTTTTAGAAGATGATGTAATCTTTAAAGAAGACCCTATTAACTATATCAGTAAAATGAACAGGCTGTGTTTAGACAACAACTTGAAATATGATTGTGTATTTCTAGGAGAAGCTTGGATCAGAAAGGGCGATGATAGAGATATTTTTGGGAAAAAAGACCACCCAGCTACTAATGGTTTATGCACGGTTTTATACACGAAAGACGCATTAAAAAAATTAAATAAATATCTACAATCCACTAAAATTACCCAACCTTTAGATTGGGAGTTCAACACTGCTTTTGAAGAAATGGACTTTCAAGTGTATTGGGGAAAAGCTTTAACAAAACATGGAAGTGTATTGGCTGTTGAAGAAGATTCTTTTAAACATTTGAAATCAACTTTAAGAGATTCTTACTAATGGCTAAAAAAATAAAATTAAAATTTTCATCCCCTTGGGATTCAGCGGAAGAAAACAACGCTCGCGTTTTATATAATTGGGGTAAATTACCTAGTTGTTTTGATTTGACCACTGCTAATGATTACGACTACTTAATAGTTCTAAATCATAGCAGCGAAATGTATTCTTCACCTAAAGAAAAGAATATAGGTGTAACTATGGAACCTACATGGAGTATTAATTCTCTAAAAGATCTTAATAATTACTGTGGTCATGTAATTACTTGTGATAAAAAAATACAAGGATCAAACGTCCACCACACTTTTTCTTTTTTATTTACTCATGATTCTAGAAATAATATTCACACTGATAATTTATATGGGCCAACTGCAAGTGAATATTTAAAAAATGACACCTTACCAGAAAATATAGATTCTATAGAATACCCTAAAAAATTATCTTTCATGGTCGCAAATCATGGAGCATTATCTGGAAACTCTCAACCTCAAGAGTCTAACTATTATATTAGAGAGAATTTATTATTAAAAATTTTAAATTCAGATTTAGATGTAGATATTTATGGAAAAGGCTGGTCTATAAATGATCAAAGATATAAAGGTGCTCCTCCTTTAAAAAAGACTGCTCTTAAAGATTATAAATATTCTATATGCATGGAAAATAGTTGCGAAGACTTTTATATTTCCGAAAAGTTCTTTGATGCATTTTTAAATAATTGTGTTCCTATTTATTATGGATGTTTAAATATTAAAAAAGCTTACAATGAAAATGCTTTTATTACTTTTAACCCAGAATCTGATAGTGTTATTGAAGATCTAAAAGAAATTATAAATCAACCTATCTCTTGGAGATTGCCAGCTATTCAAGAATGTAAAAATGATTACTTTACTAAGTATAATCTTTTGCAATATCTAAAAAAATTTATTAAAAAAATTCAAAAATGAAAAAAATTATAAGTTTTGGTTTATGGGGAGAAAATCCTCGCTATACAATAGGAGCATTAAAAAATGCAGACCTAGCTAAAGAAATTTATCCTGATTGGATTTGTCGTTACTACGCTGGTAAATCTACACCAATAGAAATAATTAAAAGTTTGTATGAAAAAGATAATACAGAAATTATAATTATGAATGAGCAAGGTGACTGGAATGGCATGTTTTGGAGGTTTTTCCCAGCTTCTGACAGCGATGTAGAAGTAATGATTTCTAGAGACACTGATAGCCGTTTATCACAAAGAGAAAAATCCGCTGTAGACGAATGGCTTGATAGTGATAAAGGTTTCCATATAATGAGAGACCACCCAGCTCATGGGACAGAAATACTTGGAGGTATGTGGGGTGCAAAATTAGGTTCAATTCCTCAAATGAAACCTCTTATACTAGAATACTCAAAAGGTAATTTCTGGCAGGTGGATCAAAATTTTTTAAAGGAAAAAATATACCCAATAGTAAAAGATAATTCTTATGTTCATGATGAATTTTTTGAAAAAAAACCTTTTCCAGCTATAAGAAAAGATGGTATCGACAAAAATGGTAACCCCACTGATTTTATAGGAGAACCTGTAAACGAAAACGACGAAAGAATATGGTAACAAAAAAAGCAATCGTAACGGGAGGAGCGGGGTTTATTGGTTCCCATATCGTTGACCACCTACTCGCAGAGGGTTGGTATGTAAAAGTAATAGATAATGAGTCTGCCGAGACTCATGATAAATTTTATTGGAATAAAAAAACAGAAAACCATCAAGAAGATATTTGTGATTATGAATCAATAAGACCCCTTTTCGATGAAGTTGATGTGGTTTTTCACTTAGCAGCAGAATCTAGAATTCAACCCACTTTAGATAATCCCATATTAGCTACCGAGGTCAACACGCTAGGAACATGCACAATACTACAATGCGCTAAAGAAGCGGGGGTTAAAAGGGTTGTTTATAGCTCTACTTCAGCATCTTACGGATCGAAGAATGAGATCCCTAATGTAGAATCGATGCCCAATGATTGTTTAAACCCTTATTCAGTTAGCAAAGTGGCAGGGGAAGAGTTTTGCAAAATGTATACTAATCTTTTTGGGGTGGAGACTGTGGTGCTAAGATATTTTAATGTTTACGGTGAACGCCAACCTCTTCGTGGGCAATATGCTCCAGTTATTGGTTTATTTTTAAAACAACAAAAAGAAGGAAAGCCCATGACTATTGTAGGAGATGGTCTACAACGGAGAGATTTTACCTATGTTAAAGATGTAGTTAACGCTAATTTTTTAGCGTCTCAAAGCAATAATGCCTCTGGAGAAGTTATCAACGTAGGAACGGGTATAAACTACAGTATATTAGCTCTGGCTCAAGAAATAGGAGGAGATTATACATTTATCGAAGCCAGAGAAGGAGAATTAAGAGAAAGTTTGGCTGACAACTCCAAAGCTAAAAAACTTTTAGGCTGGGAACCAAAAACTAATTTAAAAGAATGGATAAAATCACAACAAAAAAAATAGTTATTACTGGCGCGAATGGTTTCTTAGGGTATCATTTAACAAAAAGATTAAGCGGTAAATACAATTTAATTACTCCGAGTAGTAGCGAATTAGATGTTACTTCATCTAAAGATTTTCATGGCTATCTTTTTTATCACCAGCCTGATTATGTTATTCATTTGGCTGCTGCTTGTGGAGGTATTGGAGCAAATCAAAAATTTCCAGCAGATTTCTTTTTTAAGAATTCCCAAATGAGCTTGAATGTTTTATCAGCTTGTCAAAATTTAAATATTAAAAAATTAATTACATTAGGTAGCGTTTGTTCTTATCCAAAGTTCACTCCAGTTCCATTTAAAGAAGAAGATATTTGGAATGGTTACCCTGAAGAAACAAATGCCCCTTATGGAATAGCTAAAAAAAATCTATTGGTTGGTTGTAAGGCTTACAATGATCAATATGGCAGTAATTTTATTCATTTAATCCCAGTCAACATGTATGGAGAGCATGATAATTTCGACCCTGATAAGTCTCATGTTATTCCAGCTTTATTGGAAAAGTTTATCGAAGCTAAAAAAAACGGAGACACTTCTGTAACTGTCTGGGGAGATGGAACTGCTTCTAGGGAATTTCTTTATGCTGGCGATTGTGCTAAAGCTATAGAACTTTCTATAGAGGGCTATAACTCCCCAGACCCTATTAACATAGGGACTGGGAAAGAAATATCAATTAAAGATCTTGTAACATTGATCAAAGGTGTTGTTGGTTACACTGGCGAAATTAATTTTGATACTAGTAAGCCTAATGGTCAACCTCGTAGATGTTTAGATACTAGTAAAGCTAAAAAAGAATTGGGATTTGTCGCAGAGACAAGTTTCAAAGAAGGTTTAGAAAAGACTTACAACTGGTATATGGATTTTAAATCACAATGAAAAAAGTATTAATAACAGGTATCACAGGTCAAGATGGGAGTCTCATGGCTGATTATTTGCTCAAAAATACAGAGCATATAATCGTCGGAGGAGTGCGGAGGTTGAGTGTAGAAAATCACAAAAACATTAAACACTTAAAAGATAATCCTAGATTTTTTCTAATTGATTTAGATGTTACTGATCCTCAAAATACAGAAAAAGTAGTTTTAGAACATAAACCCGACTACTTTATTAATTTTGCAGCTAATTCTTTTGTTGGTAGCAGTTGGTATATGCCCTTCAACCATATGCAAACTAACTGCATGTCTGTTTTACATCAATTAGAAGCAATTCGTCGCCATTCCCCACATTGCCGATATTACAACGCTGGTAGTTCTGAAGAGTTTGGGGATGTAGTAGAGACTCCCCAAACAGAAAATCACCCTTTGCGCCCCAGAAGCCCATATGGAGCTTCTAAGTGTTCTGCTAGGCATTTAGTTAAGGTCTACAGAGATTCTTATGACATTTATGCAGTTCAGGGATGGTTGTTTAATCATGAAGGAGTGAGAAGAGGTGAAGAATTTGTTACTAGGAAAATTACTAAAAATGTAGCTAGAATTCTAGTAGATTATGAATTAGGCAAATCAACAAAACCTTTACAATTAGGGAATGTAGATTCAAAAAGAGACTGGAGTGATGCTGAAGATTTTGTGCAAGGCGTTTGGTTGATGTTAAACCAAGATAGAAAAGACCCAAAAGAATATGTTTTATCTTCCAACGAGACTCACACTATTAGAGAATTTGTGGAAGAAGCTTTTAATTTTGCTGGATTTCACAGAAGTCAATGCAAATGGAAGGGTGAAGGATTGGACGAAAAGTATTTACACGGTCCCGATGTTCTTGTAGAGATTAATAAAGATTTTTACCGACCAGCAGAGGTTGATTTATTATGGGGCGACTCTACTAAAGCTAGAAAAGAGTTAGGTTGGGAGCCAAAAACTAATTTCTTCCAGCTTGTGAAAAAAATGGTTGACCGCGATGTGGCGGCGGTTTACCCTTACCCGTGAGCAAAAAAAAGGGTCCGAATAAAAGAGAAATCTTATTTAGATTGCTAGACGTTCCCGATAAAGGAAGAAGACCTTTCTTTGCTAGGGAAATGAAAATGCTTAACGATCTTTGTGATCGTTACTCGCAGGATTTCATGGCTATTGTCTACTTCGATAAGAAGTTCGACTCTTTAGCTTACCTTGTCAGCGACAAGCTTAAAGAAACTCTTGATGAAAAATTCAGAGCTTTCAATTTTAAGGTTGACTTATCCAAGTATAAGACCTATGATATAGGCGATAAGTCGGGGCAAGATGGCAATGTGCTTCGTAAAACCAAAACAATAAAAGACTTTTTAAATGAGTGATAACATAGAACCAGCAAACATCCTTGGTAATTTTTTAAAAGCAAACAAGGACGATCATTTTAATTTTGAAGACACTGTAGAATATAAAGTTTCCAGTGGTTCCTTGCAGTTAGATTACCATCTTGCGGGAGGCTTCGGTCCTGGGTTGCATCGATTCACGGGAGTTAATGAAGGCGGTAAAACCTCTGAATCTTTGCAGGTTATGAAGAACTTTTTAACTAGTGTGCATAAATCTAGAGGTGTGTATATTAAAGCAGAAGGAAGGTTGGGTCCAGAAGTAAAGGAAAGATCTGGGGTTAAATTTGTGTTTTCTCCAGAAGAGTGGGTAGATGGAACTTGTTTTGTTTTTGAGAGTAATGTTTACGAAGCGGCTATGACTCTAATTAGACAGTTGATCACAAATAATGATGAAAAGATTAAATATTGCTTTATCTTAGATTCTGTAGATGGTCTAATTAAGAAGGATGATTTAGCTAAAGGTTTTGAAGAGAGTAGCAAGGTAGCAGGTGGTGCGGTCATTGCTTCTGATTTTTGTAAAAAAACTAGCACTGCGTTAGGGAAAAGAGGGCATATGGCTATTTTCATCAGTCAAGTCAGAGCTGATATCAAACTAGATCCTTATTCAAAAGCGCCTGTCCGTCAGACTACAGCTACAGGAGGCAATGCGTTATTGCACTTCGCTAACAATATCATGGAGTTTGAACCTAGATTTAAGGGCGATTTGATTTTAAAAAATCCAACTGTAAAAACTATAGACTCTAAAAAAAATCCAATCATTGGACACCAAGCTAAAGTGACGATTAAAAAATCCGCTCACGAAAATACGAATATGACTATCTCTTATCCTATAAAATATGGACGTATTAATGGCACATCTATTTGGGTAGAAAAAGAAGTCGTAGACTTGCTATATGCTTGGGAGTTTATGCAGAAGAAAGGAGCTTGGATTAAACCCACAGAAGATTTTCTAGATTTGCTAAAAGAAAACAAATTTGACTTTCCAGAAAAAATACAAGGGGATAATAACTTATTCAAAATTATCGAAGACAATAAAGACTTGTGTGAATTTCTAATTAACTACTTCAAAGAACAAATTGTAGCATGAAATTCGTTGACCGATACGGCAAAGAAAGAAACCTCAAAAATGCAAAGAAATATTTAATTGATTGGGAAAAACCTAGTAGAAGTAAATTTCAAACTACTGTAAAGAAATTCTTGTATAAATACTGGAAAAACGACATTGTTTTTGAAGAGTTTCGTGTGGTCGGCAGCAGATTAACTTTAGACTTTTATAACGCTAATAAAAAAATAGCTGTAGAAGTTCAGGGAGCGCAACACACAAAATTTGTTAAGTTTTTCCATAAAAACCATTTTAAATATGCTGATCAACTTAAAAGAGATGAGCACAAATTAAACTTTTGCAAAGCTAATGAAATTCAGCTAGCAGAAATTTATCCAAAAGACGAAATCCAAGCATCTTTATTTACCGAGCAAGACATTTATTTATGAATTTACCAGAAGGCAGTGACGATAAGGAATTTTGTATTCCTACAGAAATGGTTGATAAGCTTTACGAGCTTTCGGGTGGGGCTGATAAGTATAAAGGTGTCATTATGGCTGTTTCTTCTGAAAATGGTAAGCCACTTATTTATTGCAAATTTGATTGCGGCATGACGGAATTTGCTCTAACAAAAGCTTTGGAAAATCATTTCCAACATGCATCTAACGAAATAATAGAAGAGGATTAATGATATACAATTTTGAACTAGAAAAACAGTTATTAGCTGGTTTGCTCAAAGAGCCAGAAAGCCTTGCAGAGATTTCTAATTTCATTAGTAATTCAGATTTCTATTCTAAACAAAGCTCGTTACATTCTGCTATCTTTAGGATCATTCAGCAAGCTATTGATGCTGGCGATGAAATCGATGAAATTATTATCGCTCAAAGAGTAAATGATGTAGGTTTATCTTTTGAAGACAATTTAAATCCTTCTGATTATATTAAATCATTATCTTTGAGGAAAGTCCCCAAAGGCAATATCTTAAAGACGGCTAAAGAACTTAAAAAATATACAATAAGAAGGGAAATATTAGATTCTTCTCAAGAGATAGCGAAGAAGATGAAAAATATCGCTCCAGAATCCTCTTACAGAGATATTATCGAAGTAGCTGATAATGTTTACAATTCTCGTATTAATCTTTATGAGATAGGAAACGATAGCCCAGAAAATATCTACGAGGAAATGGAGGCTCTCGTCGAAGAGCGCGGGAATAATCCTGTCACTGAATTCGGCATGATGGGTCCACATGGAAAGATAAATGATATTTATGGCTCTCTTTTAAGAGCTGGCAACATCACGGTTATTGTGGCCCGTTCTGGTGTTGGCAAGACACAGTTTTGTATGGACTATTCTACTAAAGTTAGTTTGAAATATGACGTTCCTGTTCTGCACTTCGACAACGGTGAGATGAGCAAAGAAGAACTGATCATGAGACAGTGTGCTGCTCTATCTGGAGTGCCGATGCATTTACTAGAAAACGGTAAATGGAGACAAGCTGGAGAAGATGTTGTAGAAAAAGTCAGATCTGTCTGGCCTAGAGTTAAAAACTTAAAATTTTACTATTACAATGTCGGAGGGATGGATGTGGACTCTATGGTCAACACTCTAAAGAGATTTTATTATGCTAAAGTGGGCAGAGGAAACCAAATGGTATTTTCTTTTGACTACATCAAAACAACTTCTGAAAATAATGGTAATAAATCAGAATGGCAAGTCGTTGGAGAAATGGTCGATAAATTTAAGAAGTGTGTTCAAAAAGAAATCCTACATGACGGCAACCCTGTTATTCCTATGATCACATCAGTTCAATCAAACAGATATGGTATAACAACCAACAGGACTTCTCAAAACATAGTCGATGATGAGTCTATTGTTTCTCTATCAGATAGGATTACTCAATTTTGTTCTCATATGTTTATTCTCCGTAGTAAAACTACAGATGAAGTAGAGACGGAAGGTGGGAGATTTGGGACGCATAAACTCATTAATGTAAAAGCTAGACACTTAGGTAGTGATATTGCTGGAGCTGTAGAGCCTGTAAGTATTGGTGATTCTTTGAGAAAAAATGCTATTAATTTAGATTTTAATAATTTTAATATAACAGAAAGAGGAGATCTTAGAGATATAGCGAGAGTTTTGAATGGAGAAGAAGATTTAGATAGTGATGGAATCCAAGAAACAATCCCCGACTTCGATCAATTCTGAAGAATTCCAAGGAATTTTAGAATCGATAGGCTACAGTCTCATAGATTGTGGTGACCACTGGAGAACCCAAGCTCTTTATAGGGATGGAGACAATAATACTGCTGTTAAAATATACAAAAACACTGGTGTTTGGATGGACTTTGTTGAGAACAAAGGCTGTAAGCCTTTTGAAGCTTTAATCAGGCTCACTTTAAAAGACAATAAACAGACAGAAGAAATTTTATTAAACTCTTCCACAGATAATGTAACTGTTTATCAGCCCAAAGAAAAAATTGAAATGGAAAAAATTTACGATGACTCTCATTTAGAGAGATTATTCCCTAACTACAACTTCTACAACAAAAGAAACATTTCTGAAGAAACTCAAAAAGCCTTTCAAGTAGGTTTAGCTGGGGTAGGAAAGATGTATAGAAGAATGGTCTTCCCTGTTTATAATGAACACAAACAAATCATTGGATTTTCAGGAAGAAAAGTTGATGACGATAATAATTTTCCTAAATGGAAACATATTGGGAAGCGTAATAATTGGGTCTACCCAGCTTTTAACAAAATAACAGGGGTAGAGGAAGAAATAGATTTAAAAGAAGAAGTAATTTTAGTAGAAAGTATAGGTGATGCATTGGCTCTTTACGAACAAAACATTAGGAATGTTCTTGTCATTTTTGGTTTATCTGTTAATAATAATATTGTTAATTACCTTAGTAGTAGGCGTATTAATCGCATATATATTTCAACAAATAACGATAACAATAGTGGGGAAAATAGAGGGTTTATTGCGGCCTTGAAAAGTTTTCTGAAATTATCTAACTACTTCGATCTAACCTCTTTAAGTGTAAAATTCCCGCCCAAGCCGTATAATGATTTTGGTGATGCTCATCTAGACGGCTGTGACATTAAGAAATATTGGAATGAAAAATCAATAGATCAAAATGCACAATTAAAATTTATTTGCGATTTTGTTAAAAACAATTCTTCTAGTTTCACTAAAAAAGAAGTAAAAACTGCTCTATTACTTAGTGATGCCTGAACCTCAAACACCTCTATCAGCTAGCCGAATCAAAACAGCACAGTCTTGTTCTTGGCTATACTGGTCGAAGTATAAACTCCGTCTTCCAGAAAAAGGAAATGATGGAGCTAGAAGAGGCTCGATATGTCACCTTGTTTTTGAAGTTCTAGGGGTTAAAAAAAGAAAAAAATATTTTAATAAAATAATTAAAACTGAAGATGTTTTTTCTGTCCCCTCTATAAAAAGACTTATCCTTAAACATGCGGTAAAAGAAGGTGTCGATGATAAAGAAAATGTAGATCTAATGAAGGATATGATCTTCAATGGATTATCTTATGATTTCTTTGGTGGTGATTTATCCAAACCAACAGAAGAATATTCTGAAAAAGATTTCGATATAATCAAGAACGAGGGGGATATCAGTTATAAAGTAAGGGGTTTTATTGATAAACTTTTTTTATATAAAAAAGAAAAATTTGCTCTTATCAGGGACTTTAAAACAAGTAAAGACGTATTCAAAGGCAAAGATCAAACAGATAATTTGCAAGATTTGATGTATAGTCTAGCTGTCAAAAAGCTTTTCCCAAAATACTCCAACAGAGTTAGTGAATTTTTATTTTTAAAGTTTGACTTAGATCCTAACGCTTCTAAATCTGGTGTTGTTAGGATGAAGCCTTTAGACCCCGACGAGTTAGAGGGTTTTGAGTTGCAACTTACAGAGATCCAAAAATATCTTGATAACTTTTCAGAAAGAGATGCTAGATATAATTTCGCAGCGCATCAAGGGTTTCCCAAAGATAGTTCTTTCAGTGGTAAACTTCTCTGTGGATTTGCAACGCGCAAAGGAGAGTTAAAAAAGGATGGCACTCCTAAATGGCATTGCCCAATGAAATTTGATTTTTTCTATTACGAAGTTTATGACAATGAAGGTCAGTTTAGAAAATCTTATTTTGAAGAAGAGTTTTCCGAGGGTTTGATACCTGAAGGCGGTTCTTTTGAGCTTCGATATTATCAGGGTTGTCCCGCACATTCTTCTTGACTTCATGTTTCGATTTGGTATCTTACGTTAATGATACCTGTATTCAAGTCAACTTACTCTATTGGTAAGAGTATTTTAACTCTTGATGAAGACGAGATCGAAGGCGGTCCTGATAGCATCTTCACCATATGCGAAGAAAACGATATTAAATCGTTAGTCCTAGTAGAAGACTCTATGACGGGATTTGTAACCGCTCACAATAAATGTAAAGATAAAGATATTGATCTTGTTTTCGGACTTAGGTTGACTTGCTGTAACGACACAAAAGAAGATGATAATTCAGACCATAAGATCGTAGTGTTTGCTAATGATGATGTTGGATGTAAACTTCTTTACAAGATTTATTCCCATGCTCATACAGGTAACGGTAAGGTAGATTTTGCATTTCTTAATTCTGTTTGGAATGATAGTGTTGAATTAATTATCCCTTTTTATGATTCATTTATCTTTAATAATAATTTCCACTTAAGGAAATGTGTTCCTGATTTCGCTAAGATAACGCCTACGTTTTGGGTAGAGGAAAACAATCTCCCATTTGATGAGTTGCTAAAAGAGAAAGTTATTGCATTCTCTAGCAGAATCGATAGACCTGCCAAGATAGTAAAAAGTATTTACTACAAGAATAAGAGCGATGTAGAAGCTCTGCAAACATACAAAATTATTTGTAACAGAAACTTTGGGAGACCTGCTACTCTAAGCTCTCCTAATCTAGATCACTTTGGAAGCAATGAATTCTGTTTTGAATCTTACCTAGAAAAACAAAAATGAACGAATCACTACTTAGATTTAACAAAAAACAAAGATATGTGGTCTTTGATACTGAAACAGAGGGCTTAAACTTGGTGACTTCTCGCCCTTGGCAAGTCGCTTGGATGGTTGTGGAAGGAGACAAAATAATTGAGAAAAATGATTTGTTTATTGAATGGCCTGACCTGCAAGTTTCAGAGGGCGCTGCGAGAGTGACGGGGTTTACAGAGAAGGAATATAACAAAAAATGCGAGCCTCCGAATGAAGTTTGGGAGAGGTTCTCCAAAGATCTATACAATCCTGACAATTTAATTATTGGGCAGAACCTTTTGGGTTTTGACGTATACATGGTTAATATTTGGAGAAGACTTATGAATTTGGGAGCAGACTATTCTTTTATACCTAGAATTTTAGACACCAAGGCTTTAGCTACAGCGATAGCTAAAGAAATGCCTGTAGTGAAAGACGATTTCATTGGTTGGCAATACAGGTTATTAAATTACAGAGAAAGAGGTTTGAAAACATCTCAAGCCACTCTATTGAAAAAATATAATATTGACCATGACCCCAAGAGGCTGCATGATGCTCTATACGATATTGAGATGAACTTCAAAGTATTCCGCAAACAATTATTCGATCTTGAGATATGAGTTCTAGTGCATTTAAAGGCTATAATACGCCATTTCCAGTTGGGGTAAAACTCCCAGAAATCAAAATAGAAAAAAAATATTATGATGAGGTTTCTTGTAAAGACCTGGGAGATAACTTTAAATTCTTAAGGAAGCTTTGCTTTGCGCGTCTTAAAGACAAAGGAATTCATGAGTTTGAAAACGCTCAAGTTTATTACGATAGATTAAAAGAAGAGTTAACGATTTTTGATGAACTTGGTTTTGTGGATTACATTCTTTTGAATTGGGATATTATTAACTTCTGTAAAGAAAACGATATTCCGACAGGAGCAGGTAGAGGTAGTGCGGCAGGTTCCTTGGTTCTCTATGTCATAGGAGTTACCAATATCGATCCTATTGAATATGATCTATTCTTTGAGAGGTTTGTCTCAAAAAGCAGGGCTAAGAAGATCGAGCACAATGGAGAAGTATTTTTAGATGGTAGTTTATTGGCTGACGTAGATAACGATATTTCCTACGATAGAAGGACAGAGGTTATTAAATACATCGAAGATAAGTATGAAGGTAAGACATCAAAAATTCTCACCTTAAATACTCTTAGTGGCAAACTTTGCATGAAAGAGTGTGGTAAGATTATAGCTGAACTTTCGGAAATGGAGGTGAATCAAATAAGTGATACAATCCCCAAACATTTTGGCATAGTAGCTAAATTAGACACGGCATATCAAGAGAGTGAGTCTTTCAAATCTTACGCTGATAAACACCCTAAAGTATTTAATATAGCTAAAAAATTGCAAGGGTTGAACAAAAATACTGGTGTTCACCCTTCTGGGATTTCTATTTCATATTATGATTTAGATGGGATTATGCCACTTCAGAAAACAAATGATGATTCTTTGATTTCTGGTTACGACATGAATGATGTAGCTAGCCTTAGTGTCAAATTTGATATTCTAGGTCTAAGAACTCTTTCTGTTGTCCATGATGTTTGCAAACAAGTGGGTATAAACGCTTCGGACATAGATATTAACCATGAAACTATTTATGCTGCTTTATCCTGTCTCCGATCACCCCAAGGTCTTTTCCAGATAGAAGCAGAAACAAACTTCAAAGTTTGCAAGCTAATAGCTCCTCAAAATCTAGAGCAATTGTCTGCCGTGGTAGCTATAGCAAGACCTGGAGCTTTAGACTTCAAGGATAGTTATGCTACTTACGTAAGAACTGGAGACTTCCAGTCTGTTCATGAATTCTTTGATGATATTTTGAGCTATACTGGAGGTATCCCACTCTACCAAGAACAGCTTATGAAAATGGCTGTTAAAGTTGGTTTCACTTTGGACGAAGCTGAACAGTTAAGGAGAATTGTCGGCAAAAAGAAAGTCGATCAAATGCCAGCGTGGAAGGTTAAAATCGAGGAAAAAATTGTTTCCAACAAATTAGATAGTGCTATTGGTGATGTTCTTTGGAGGGTCGCAGAGGATTCTGCTAATTACTCATTTAATAAATCTCACTCTATTAGTTATGCTCACTTAGCCGCGATAACTGTTTATTTAAAATTTACATACCCACAAGAGTTCTTTTTAAGCTTATTGAAGTTCGCAAAATTTGAACCTAACTCCCATGAGGAAATAGCTAAGATATCTCAAGAGCTTTCCCATTTTGACATTATACTTCTCCCTCCTGATTTAAATAAATCCGATATTGATTTTAAAATAGAGGGTAAAAATATCAGATATGGTTTGAATTCAATTAAAGGTGTTTCCACTAAAGTTCTGCAAGCTTTACTGGACTTTAGAGAAGACTCTTTTGCTAATAAATATGAAATCTTTTTGTCTGCTAAACAAGCAGGTTTAAATATAGGCACTTTGTCAGCTTTAGTCCAAGCTGGTTTATTAGATTCTTTTGTTCAAAGCAATCGTCCCAGACTGGTTTTAGAAGCTCAAACATTTAATATCTTAACAGATAGAGAAAAGAGGAATTTTGTAGCTCTTGGGGATAAGTATAATTACGACATAATTAATTCTATCCATGCTGCTAAAAAACAAGATATGGTTGGGGATGACAATAGAAAGATGTTCACTCAAAAAAGATTCGAAACATTCCGTAAAAAATACCAACCGTATAAAGATATTTATGAAATGAACAAAGAGCATACAAAATATGCTAATTGGTTTTTTGAAGAAAAGCTTCTAGGTTATAGTTATTCTCATAATATAAGAGAGGTCTTTAGTTATGAGGACGATTTCAATTCCGCAGACGATGTTAAGGAGCTTGGTGACCGTGCTAACGTCAAATTTGTAGGTGTTTTGACCGATATTATGCGTAGAACTAGCAGAAACGGGAACAAATACGCTCGTTTAACTATGCAGGACGAAGGTGGAGTTTTAGAAGGTTTATTCTTAGATGGTAGTAGAGATGCTAGACTGACAAATTATTTAGATTCTGGTAAAAAATTACCCAAAAAGTCAGATGTTGTGATAATATATGGCTCTAAGGGAGATGATATTGTTTTTATCGATAAGATCTTTCCTTTAAAAGACAAAATCTACATGAAGTTATCTGAACTTAAATAGTGTAAAGAATTATGATGGGTCTAACCGATTTCAATTTAACACCCAAAGCAAAAAAGGGGCTTAAGGATTCGCAAAAATTTGCAGAAGCTAATGGACATACTCTAGTAACAACAGCTCACCTAGTTTATGGTTGTATGATGAATATATCTGACAGTTGCGCTGTCAGGTTAAAATCTCATGATTTACACATAGTAGGAAAGAAATTTATTAAGCTGTTTAAAAAATACGCAGCTCAAAATAAAGAGTATTTTCAAGCTTCTAAAGGCCAAGGAGGTTGGCATGAAGATGTAAATGAAATTATATTTTTTGCTAGAGATTTTTCAGATAACTTTGATAGTTACTTTATAGGGATTGAACATATTCTTTATACCATTTTAGATATGGAAGGTCATTTCATAGAGTATATGAAGAGCAATGGTATCGATACTATACATGCCAAAGATATTATCGAAACATATATTCTTGAGACAAGTATCCCTCCTACAGATCAAATAAAGAACGCATTGACTGATTCTGGGAGATTAGATATAGAAGGTAAAATGAAAGCTCGCAGTAAAAACGAACTTTCAGAGGATTCATTATCTAATTTAACAAAATATTGTGTTAACTTAAACGAAAGGTTTGTCACTGAAAAAACCTCTCTTATCTCTGGTAGAGACCGTGAGATACATGAATTAGTGGAGATTCTATCTAAAAAGAATAAAAGTAACGCTATCTTAGTCGGGGATGCAGGTGTAGGCAAAACTGCTATAGTGGAGGGTCTTGTGCAAAAAATAATTAGTCAAGAAAGCCCCCCTCATATGTCTTTAATGCAGATTTATTCTGTAGATATAAGCGCTATGGTAGCTGGCACGAAGTATAGAGGAGAGTTTGAGGAGAGGTTTAAATCTCTCATCGCAGAAGTAGAGAAAGATTCTGGTATTATTTTGTTTTTTGACGAAATACATACAATAATAGGGGCAGGAAATTCCGAAGGCGCAGTTGATGCTTCTAATATGCTTAAGCCAGCTTTAGCTAGAGGAGATATTAAATGCATTGGAGCTACTACCTCTCAAGAATATAAAAAGTTCTTTGAGAAAGATACCGCCATGAAAAGAAGGTTCGATAAAATCTTTGTTGAAGAACCTTCGAAAAAAGACACTAAAGACATTGTAATGAAAACATTGCCTTATTACGAAGATTTTCATCATGTTAAGTATAAAGAGTCAGACGTAGATACCATTATTGATTTGTGCGATAAGTTTTTAAGTAATAAAAAGTTCCCAGATAAAGCATTTGATATAATTGACCAATTGGGAGCCAGAACAAAAATAAAATATAATGAAGTCCCTTCTACTGTCGAGGAAGTAAGAACATCATTTTGCGAATTTTTGATGGGAACTACAGAAGATGATAAATTAGATGAAGAAAAATTTACTTCGATGCTAAAAAATTATCTGCAAGTCATGGCTCGATACGCAGAAAAAAAGGGAAGAAAACAAAATATCAGACAAAAAGATATCCTTTCTGTTTTCGAAGAAAAAACGGGATTATCTCCCAAAACAATATCTAAAAACACTTCTTCTTTTACCAAATTCTACAATCAGATGAACTCTGAAGTTTTCGGTCAAGAAAAAAACATAAAAGTCATACATAATGCATTAGCTTGTGTTAAAGCTGGCTTAAACGACCCTCAAAAGCCATTAAGTAATTTTTTGTTTGTTGGGTCCACAAGTGTTGGAAAGACATTCACAGCGAAGAAGATAGCTAAATACTTCTTTGGTAACGAAAAATCATTTTTACAACTCAATATGAGTGAGTATCAAGATAAAACAGGTATATCCAAGCTTATGGGTGCTAATGCTGGCTACGTAGGATATGAAGAAGGGGGTCTTTTGACTGAATACGTTAGAAATAATCCTAATTGTGTAGTTTTGTTCGACGAAGTAGAAAAATGTGAGCCAAAAGTTTTAGATATTTTACTGCAAATATTAGACGAGGGATATATCACAGATAACCTTAACAGACGAATAGACTTGAGTAAGACTATAGTGGTTATGACTTCTAACGTAGGCCACAAAGAGAAAACAAAAAGAAGTATGGGCTTTTCTCCACAAACAGAAAATGAAGATGAAATCTATAAAAACTCTCTCAAAAAATATTTTAGACCTGAATTGTTGGCTAGAGTAGATGAGGTTTTAGTTTTTAACGAGTTAGGAGAATCCGAGTTGCTCAAGATTATTAGAGCTGAATTATCAGCTATAGAAGACAGACTCTCTGAAAGAAACATCGAAATCTGTATAAATAAAAGCGTGGAAAAACACATCTTAAACGAAATTAAAATGCAAAAAAACCACGCTAGACAAATTAAAAGTGCAGTAAAGTCTATCGTGCAAGTGCCTATTTCAAACTATATAGTAAAAAACAGGAATTTAGACAAAATTTCCATAAATGTAGTTGACAAATCCCTAGAATTTGATAAGATAGCTACATGAAGAAAGTTAATATGCGAGTAATGAGGGCTATTCGTAATTCCAAAGGACGCTTCTTTGGACTTTACACAAAGCAGGGCGAATCACTAAACGCCCAGCTACAATCTGAAACAGATCAAACAATTGTGATTTATGATCGCAATTTTAATCGGACCCGACGCTTCTCTAAAGCAAGCATTTCTGGGGTCAGAATCGCAGAAAAGAATTTTGGTAAGGTCTTCTAGTCTTGCTGGATATATGGTCATCTAATATTAGATGGTTTGCTCATGTGGAAACCCCCTCTTGAAAAAGAGGGGGTTTCTTTTATTATAGTCGATGAAGCTTTCTTCCCTCTTTAAAGGCAAAGTTTATGCTTTCCCACAAACTCAAAATCAAGAACAAGATTTAACTTTTGCGGGTAAAGTAATAGAAAAAGTAGATCCCAAATTAGATATAGCCAACATTTCTTTGGGTAAAATTCATGATAATTATGATGTTTTCACAATAACAGATACAAATCGGAAAAATTATAAATTAAAAATATCTTTGGATGATTCTGATGGTATCTTAAAAAAAGAAGCTTCTGTTGTAAAAAACAGTAAGTCAAAAACTGTGCCTAAGTTTAAAAGTTACGGTGAAATTAAAATAGGAGAAAATATTTCTTATTTACTTACAATTATCCCACCTTATGAAAGCGTCAGAGATTACGGAAGATCATGCCTAATTGAGAATATGGATTTATTTTTCCGTAATTACTTTGATTTCCAATGCACTAAATCCGTTCGGCCTACATATAAGACTTCATTAGATAAGTTTTTTAATAATTTAGACCCTCAAAACTATTTACCAAAAGATTCTCTCCGAGCATTTGAGAGTTATACAGATTATCCTTTGTGCCGAGAATTTATGATGGAATTAAAAGAAGAGACGTATGGATTGACCCAAAAAATACACCTTCCTTATAATTTTAAATGTCACGGCAATCTTTCTTTAGATAATATATTTTTTGATAAAAAAATGTTTTATTTTGATGGGTTTGAGTCTGTATACATGGGCCACCCATTTATTGATTTAGTTGATTTCTTTTTAGAAGTAGGATTACCTGAAGAAGACCAATACCGAATCTTGTCTCAATTTTGTGCAGTGGGAGAATTACCTGAAGAAAGAGGTTATTTTAAAGCTCTATATGAAATTCAACTTAGAAAAAAATTGGGAGATTTAATCTCTAATTACATAAAAGAAATTTATATTTACGATTCATATCGTTACGATAATATTTTGAATATAGCAGATGTTTTTTCCCATTGTTACGAGAGGTTCTGTAAAGTAGAAATTTTCAATAAAAACAGAGATTTTATCATGAAAACTATCTGTGAGCCTATTTTTGGTGTAAAAGCTTAAGTATGCCACTACCATCACCTAGAGACGGAGAAAAGAAGTCTAAGTTTATGAGTCGCTGCATGGTCGATCTCACAGCTAAAGATGAATTTAAGGATGTAAAACAAAGAGCTGCTGTGTGTGCCTCTCAATTCGACAAAGCTGAAAGCAAAGCTTCTATAGTCGTGACTAATCCTTGGGACGAAACTGAAATCTTTTTGTATTTTAATGATTCTGCTGAAGATACTAGCAAGCATTACTTTAATACAAAAGAAAAAGCTTTAGAAGATGCTAAAAAACTAGGTTTAAAGGGTTTTCACACTCACAAAAATGATGACGGGAAAATTATGTATATGGCTGGTCCTGATCATGAGTCGTTTATGAAACGACATAATGAGATTTTAAAAGAAAAAGAATCGGATAGTAGTCTTTGGGAAAATATTAGGAAAAAGAGGGAAAGAATTAAAAGCGGTTCTGGAGAAAAGATGCGTAAAAAGGGAGACAAAGGTGCTCCTACCCCCGACCAAATTAAAAAAGCTAAAAATTAATTTATGTAGAAAAAAAGCCCTAGTTGCTTAATATTCTACATGATTGTTCAGTATTACAAACCTAATTCTAGTAATAAAGGTTGTGCTTTTAGTTTTGATATTGGAGCTAATAATAAGAACCAAGAACCATGCGTTTATATTCGTGCTGTAAAGCAGTATTCTTGGAATGACAAGACACGGACAGGTTCATTTTCTGAAAACGCTAAAGATCCAGATAAGTCTATTTCTATAAAATTGAATGAAAACGAAATCGGTGGATTTATTCATGCTATCGAAAAGTATACTGAATTTTCAGCCTTTCACTCTTACGAAGATAATAAAACTTCTATCTCGTTCAAACCTTACCAAAAGAAGGATGGAACTCCTGCTTTCTCATTCGGGGTGACAAGAAATTCAGCTAACAAGTTTGGCATCGGAGTGGAGATGTCAGAAGCTTATAATCTTTTAGAATTCTGTAAATTCTATCTTCAAGAGCTTTATATACATCGCTTAACCAAAAATAATAATTTTCGGGATAAATGAGTGAAAAAAAGACTGTTTTAATACATTCTAATTTTTGTCGAGCTTATACAGGTTTCGGTAAAAATAAAAAAAATATTCTTCGCTATCTATACAATACTGGGAAGTATAATATTGTAGAGCTAGCCAACGGAGTCCAATGGGACGATCCTACTACAAAGCTTTTACCTTGGGAGTGCCGAGGGTCTGGCTTACCACCTAACGAATTACAGGGGTTAAGCGCTGAAGATCAAAGAGCTGAAGGTTATGGGCGTAAATTGGTCGATAAAGCTATAAAAGAATTCAAACCAGATGTTTATATAGGTATGGAAGACATTTGGGCTTTCAATTCGTTTCATACAAAGCCTTGGTGGAACAAAATCAATACAATGATTTGGACTACGCTGGATAGTCTTCCTATTTTGCCCCAAGCTATTGAATATGCTCCTAAAATCAAAAATTATTATGTTTGGGCTTCTTTCGCGGAGACAGCGATGAAAGAGATGGGGTATAACCATGTAAAAACTTTAAGAGGATCTTTAGACACTAGTAAATTTTTTAGATTGAGCGATGAAAAGAGATCTTCTTTAAGAAAGTCTAACAATTTATCTGATGAGTTTATTGTCGGGTTTGTATTTAGGAACCAATTAAGAAAGAGCGTCCCTAATATGCTCGAAGGCTTTAAATTATTTAAAGCAAAAGAGCCAAAAGCAAAACTACTATTGCACACACACTGGTCTGAAGGTTGGGATATCCCTAGACTGATTAAAGAAAAGGGTATCAATCCAGAAGATATTCTTACTACTTATATTTGTAATAAATGTGGGGTGTATCATATATCTCCTTTCAGGGGGCAAGAACTTACATGCGCTTCTTGTGGCACAGAAAAATCTGTGAATACAACTAATGCAGGTAGAGGAGTAAGTGACTCTCAATTAAACGAAATCTACAATTTGATGGATGTATACTGTCATCCTTTTACAAGTGGTGGCCAAGAAATTCCGATCCAAGAAGCTAAACTCACAGAGATGATTACTTTAGTGACTAATTATTCTTGTGGAGAAGATAGCTGTTCCGAAGAGTCTGGGGGTATTCCTTTGGAATGGAATGAGTATAGAGAACCTGGAACTCAATTTATTAAAGCATCTACTTCTGCGGATGATATAGCTAAAAAGCTAGAGTTAGTTCGAGGTATGGAGCAGGAGAAGAGAGTGGTTATGGAGAAAAAATCTAGGCAGTGGGTTGCGGATAATTTCAGTGTTGAAGTTATAGGTAAACAACTTGAAGAGATAATTGATGAAATGCCTCCTATAGATTATGACTTTGATTCTAAAGGAATGGATTACGACCCTAATTATCAACCTAGAAACAACTATACTTCTCAAGAAGAGTTTATAATTGACATCTATAAAAACATTTTATGCGATGATGTTGATGAAAATTCGCAAGGCTTTAAACACTGGATGACTCAACTACGATCTGGCAAAAATCCAACTGAAGTAGTTAATTACTTTAAAAAAGTAGCTATACAAGAGACTCAAAAGTTAAAAACCCCAGCTTTAGAAGACTTGCTGTCTAAAGAAGGAGACGATAAAAGAATAGCTGTAGTCATACCCCAAAGTGAGGTGGATGTTCTATTGGTTAATTCTTTGTTAAAAAACCTAAAGTCACAATACAAAGAACATAACATTTATATTTTTACTAAACCTGAATGTTATCCTTACATTGATGACAATCCAGCTATTTATAAATTACTTCCTTACAATCCTGTGGTAGAAAACTCATTGGTCATGGAGGGTGTTTCTGATCATGGAGGTTATTTTGATATGGTGTTTTATCCACACTCTACTACCCAAAAAAATATATCTTATATCCACAACGGGTTAGATAAACATGAATTTTCACTAAAATAATGGCTCATTTAATCGAAGAATACGCAAAAAGTTTAGGCGTTAAAATAAGTAGTCCTGTCGTAAAAGACCACTACTTTCCTATTTGTTTTGATAAGTATATCACTATTCATCAAGCTTCTAATGTTTCTTCAAAAACTTATTCTCACTACGATATAGTAGTCCGTCTATTAAAACCTTTTTTAGAACGCGCAAAAATTAAAGTTATACAGTTGGGGGGTTCCAAAAAAATAGAAGGGGTAGACGCTGCTTTAAATATTTCTTTTAAACAACAGTCTTTTATTCTATCTAAATCTTTAGTTCATTTGGGTTGCGATAGCGCTTTAGCCCAGCTATCTAGCTCTAAAAAATTACCTACGGTCACTTTATTTGGTAATGTTTTTGCAGCTAATGCAAAACCCGCTTTTTCTGATGAATCTATAAATGTGTCATTAGAGCCTAAATGGGATAAAAAACCATGCTTTAGTATAGAAGACCCTAAAAAACAAATCGATAGTATAAAACCTGAAGTTGTTGCTCAATCTGTTCTAGATTTCCTTGAAATAGAAAAAGAAGACATTAGATTTAACACTAAATATGTAGGTTCATCATTCCAAAATCCTGTCGTAGAAGTTATTCCTACTTCTTTTGCCCCTCTAAAGTTAAAATCTGGGCAAGAATTAATGATTCGAGCTGATTATGCTTTTGATGAGGACTGTTTCATGAAGTATTGCTCTTCATATCCTGTTACTATTTTCGCAAACAGTTTAATCCAACCTCATGGACTGCAAAAAATAGCAAAAAATGTAAATAAATTTTATTTGTTTTTAGACGAAAGTTGGGATTCTATCCCAGAAAACTACTTCGAAATACTTAAAAACATGGATATAGACCTAACTATAATAGTCAAAAAAGAGGAAGAATTAAGTGGTATAAGGAATAAATATTTCGATATTCCTGTAATACCTTACCACAATGATAAAAAAGCTCCTTGTGAGATTGGTGAGGATTCTAGATTCATGTCTTCTTTAAGGCTCATTGAAGGTGGTAAAGAATATTTAAGTTACGCGCACTGGAAAAAAGGTCTTGACAGCAATAATAAAGTGCTTGATACTCCTGAATATTGGAGAGAATCAGACCATTTTTATATTTATGAGCGCGACTAAAACAGCAAAAAAGAAAACAGCAAAGAAATTCTATGGACCAGATGCGTATCAACGCAACGAGCATGGTTTATTAGAGAATGTGGATTATGTATTCAACGAGGATGGATCTGTTGATTGGAGGGCGATGATTAAGCCAGAGTTCTTGTATCCCAACAAAGGTTGGTTCGATGCACGAAACAAGCCATTGCCCACATCGACAGAGGGCTTAGATGATAAGCAACTCTTAATTATGCTTGGAGGTATCAAGGAACTCGCCAAGATGCGTGGATACTACAAGGTAGCCTTTAAAACAGAGAACATCGCAGAAGGATATGTCACTGCTAAATGCACCATACAGTGGATCAACAACTACGAATCAGCGGTTTGTGGAGTCTCTTACTCTGACGTAGCTAATGCAACCCTAGCAAACACAGACGCTTTTTGCGCTAAGTTTCTAGAAACAATTGCTTGCAATAGAGCTTTTGTCCGTTGCGTTCGCAATTATCTTAACATCCACATCGTTGGAGCAGATGAGATCGACAAGTCACAAGGGGCAGGTCAAGCAGTTGAGGCAGATGCTATAGCTACCCCTGTTACTCCTGTAGAGCTTCTTATGAAGATGTTAAGAGAAAAGCATGGAGTAGATTCATTTGAGTCGTGCAAAGATGTTCTGAATGAATTATGGAAGAGAGAAAAGTATCGAAACGAAAAAACTAAAACATGGAGTTCTTTTTCTGATATCCCAGCTAAAGAAGCCAGAAAGCTTATCGTCATTTTGAGTAAATGATTAAGAGAATACTAGACCCTAAAGATTTCAAAAATCTTATGGATGATATGGATGACCTATTTGCCTTTGAAAATAAAGAGCAAGCTCACTTTTTGCCTCACAACACAGAATATATCGTTAATGCTTTCGGAGATAAATCTCTCTTGGCTTGGGATTTCTTTGTTTGGGCTAATTACAATGATGAAGGTAAATTCGATGCGATGATTGCATTCTTGAACAATAAGAATGAAAAATTTGGAGAAGAGATATTTTTGGAATATCTTTGGCTTTCTAAAAACCCAAGAGTCGGTCAAAAGCTTTTGGGGACTGCTATGAAGTTTGCTAGAAAAAAAGAATTCAAATACGTTATGATGAGTTGCGTGGAAGCTCATCCTAAATCTCGTAAAGTGGCTAAATTCTACGAAAAAATGGGATTTATTAAAGATTCCGAAACATACATCGCTAAATTATGAACCAAAGAGTTGCTAAAAGACTTAGAAAAATCAGTAATCCTGTTGACGCAGTTTCAAAAAGGGTATATCGTCGATTGAAGAAACAATATACCCAATTACCACATCATGCAAAAAGAGATTTCCTCGACCTCCTCGAAACCACATTCAACGAAATCGGAAAAGTCAGCGTGGACGCAGAACAAAGTGGGGTCGTTTTGGATAAAGAATAAGGACAACGGCAAACAGTTTCTCTCGGGAGAAATAGTTGTAGATGGGAAAAAAATCCCATGCTTAATCTTTAAGAACGATTACCAAGAAGGTAATACCCCTCATTTCCATATTTACTCTGTAGGAGAGTAAATTTAATTACACTGGAGGTTGTCCAGTCGGAGGCGGCGGTGGAGGCGTATCAGCCCAAGTTCTTAAAGCTGGAACGGCTGCAATAATAGCATCCATTGCTGCTTTGACTTCAGGAACCTCATCTACACACTGCCAAAAAGGTTTTCTACCATTTACTCGGCTAGGGACATTGATATACTCAACTCCTTCATTATCAGCAGTTACAAGGACTTTCTCACTAGATCCCTCATAAGGTAGCATTTCGATGTTCAAGCTTCCTTCTGTGGGTGCTTCCGTAGAAGTATTTGGAGCATAAATATTAATGCTACGAAGCCATACAGAATCAAATGTTTCTTCTGGGCTAGCTGGAACTACAAAAGGCTCATCTCTTGGGATAGGATCTCCTACTCCCAGATCTTCAATTGGTGTATCGTCGGTTGGCATATTAAATAATATAGTTTAATTTTAATTTATCTATTTTTTATTACACTAAAAATGACTTTAAGTGACCTACTCGCATTTTTGGGGCCACTAAAGGCTTAATTTTTGTTTCTTCATAGCAATTACGACAAAAACTGACATCTTCGAAGCTAAGATCTTTAACATCGAACCTCTCTCCTTTTTTCTTAGGATTTTGACATTTCTCGATAAAAGCGTCTCTTAAAGGATAATAAGGGTATTTCATTTGTTCATAAATAGATCTGTGGACTTTGGTGAATCCAAAGCCGCACCAATCTACTTGGACTAATTTATTTCCCTCTTCTTCTGCTGTTTTTGTAAGCCAATCCACTGAAGTGAAAGGCATATGCAGGTTTTCTCTAAAAAAATCTTCGTCCCAGTTGCCTACCATCGCGTTGTCACTGTAATCAGATCGATACCAGCCAGTAACAAATTTCTTATCTTTTGGTATGCTCATCATATATTCTATCTTTTCGATAGTGAATTCGACATCAGAGTCGATCCAGAACAACCATTCTGCATCTGGCGGCGAGGTATCTACAAATCCACCTCCTCCTGTAGCTAAATAATTACGAGCAAAGTTTAAAAATAGACCATTAGAAGTAAAAATTTGAGCATTATTTCTCTCACACCAAGACTGTAATTCTAAATATTGAGGGAATAATTTGCCTTGTATACCTCTATGATCAATTGGGACTAGAAAAACACAATTTAGCATGTATTATTATATAGATTTTAATAAAATTTAAAGTATGAAAAAAATTGAATTCACCGAAGAAGAAATCCAAGTTACTATTCAACTCATTGATATTGCTATCAAATCTGGCGGTCTTAATGTAGCAGAAGCTGGAGCTGTACTCGCTAAAAAATTAGGTTCTCATTTGCAACAGGCATCCCCTGAACAGCCAAAAGAGTTCGCTGATGAGGCTACTGATTTCGAGGTTGTCGAAGACAAAGATTAATTAGCATATTCTGGAGCTAGAATTTCTATTTCCAGTTTATCTATATCCTTACGTTCTCCGTAAATTACATAAAAGTAATTCAGAGGTTCTTCTGTATTTGAACCTATGGTTACCTCTCCATCATCTGCTATTGATTCAACATATAGGTCTTGATTTGGACCTATGGCAGTAATATCTACTGTCATCGAATCAATATGGACTAGACCAATCCAGTAATCAGGCATCTCAAGTATACTTGAGGTGCTTTTTCCTCGGAAATAGACACCATTTTCTGGGCCTTCGATACACGCATGAAGTAGCTGCTTGCCCTCTTTTGTCGGGTGTTTTATCAAGAAGCTCTTGGATGAGCCTACAATAGAACCGCCAACTTGGAGTGCATAAGAAGGGCTTGTTACTCCTATACCAACGTTACCTTGAATAATAGCTCCGTTAGATGGGGCGACGTTTCCGACATAGCTCGCTCCAATAGCTATTCCTCCAGCTACGTCTAGCTTGTTAGCTGGACTAGCTACCGCTATACCAACGTTACCATCTTGTTTTATAGTGAATCTTTCTGCACCAGTAGCATTATTGATATGTTCATAAATCCTAAAGGAACCCCTGCCACTACTACTTCTATTAGCTCCTATACTCCATCCATAGTTATTAGCTGTGCTTGTGTCAAAGGAAATACCTTGCCATCCAGTAGTATCAACTGTATTAGTAGTTTCTAGTCGTATTTGACTAGAAGCCCATTGCCCAGCTACACCCATCGCCGTTATTGTATCAATGCTACCTGCAACGGTCAACTTTTGAGATGGAGCAAGTGTCCCTATACCAACGTTGCCTGCATTGGTTATACTCATACGAGCAATTGAATTGCCGCCAAAAACAATATTTCTAGGAGACCTTATTGCTAAATCATTATCTGAAGTCCCAGTAATAATAGCACCTCCATTATCAAGACCTATGAACCCAGTATTTGTTCCATCAGTTAATGAAATGGTGGGTCTTGATGCGTGTTCTAATGTAAGACCTATGTTGTTGGAAGAGTTGATGTGGAGGTCTGCTGTAGGACTCGTTGTTCCTATACCAACGTTGTCACAATTAAAATTCACATTATCTTCTGCTGAAATAGCCATATCACCAGTGTTGTGATTGTATCTAAATCCAGCGGCAGTAGAACTTGCTGCGTCTCCAAAGAATATTGTACCTGTTCCTGCGTTTGACGAGTTTGATATTGTTAAGCCTACCGCAGTGCCTTCTCCTTTAATAACAATATTATCAGCTGCTGCATTAGCCGCCGCTACAGTTGCTGTTCCTACTATTACTTTACCAGCGGAATCAATACGCAATCTTTCTGTCCCTGCTGTTGAAAAACCTAGAGTATTAACAGCGGCACGGAACATCCCGTTATCAGGATCTCCATAAAAAGAGTGTGGTGGCGCAGCCGCTGAACCGTTGATTGTTCCTATTACACCTTGAACATGTAATAATGTGCTAGCATCTGGACTAGTTGTTCCTATACCAACGTTGCCTCCACTTGTTACCGTAAACTTTGCAGCACCATCAACACCATTAATGTGCATTTTGTTTGTAGTGCCAGTTCCACGTCCATCATACTCAATGGACATACCTGCATTGATTGTCGCATTTGTGTTTTCAGAAAACTGAAGTACTGGACGTAAAGAGGTTGAAGACAAACATGCAACAATCGTTTGAGTATTAGCAGTTCCTGCTTCGCTTACATGAAGTCTCGCAGCAGGACTATTTATTCCTATACCAACATCACCAGAAGAATTAATACGTAACCTCTCTGTCGGACTATTTGAGTTAGTTCCATGACCTATAATGAAATTACCAGAACCATCATTAAAAATTCTACTGTCTAATCCCCCAGAAGGAACAACAAACAACATATTAGGAGCCGCCGCAGTTATAGATAATGTGCTATTAGCAACGTTAAGATTACCATCAAATTGAGATGTCCCCGCAACCTGCAACTTGGTGGACGGACTAGTTGTTCCTATACCAACGTTACCAGCATAATTGATCATCATTTTGCTGTCGCCTGTGCCAGCACTCCCGTCATCTGCCGCATCATCTAAACAGAAATGCAATTCTCCTCTTGCATAACCACTATCTTTGTTAATGTAGAAAATTGCGCCTTTGTTATATGTCGTTGAGTTTGAGTATCCGAAAAGAATACCAACATATTCATTTAACCCTTGCGCTCCCCCTAATTTTATTAAGGGTTTATTAGCGGCATCGCCACCGTAAATATCAAGCAGATAATCGGGACTGGAGTGGTTAATACCAACGTTACCTCCGCTCTTAATCTCCAGTAATGAATCTTCTGTAGTCCCTACAGAAAACCTCATTCCATTATCTAAACTTGCGATCTGTCCAATTTGAGCAGTATCTGATCTAAACCTTATGCTTGGTCTATGCGAACCTGCTGAAGGATCATTATCTTGAATTGTTAAAAAATCAGTATCATCATCTGTGTTTCCAACAATATCTAACTTACCTCTTGGACTAGTTGTTCCTATACCAACTTTGCCGCCATTTAAGAATGAATCACCATAAGATCTTATCAGCGTAGTATTTACTCCACCATCAAGACCTTTAAGGACTCCACCAGAGGAATTACCCTCCATCCTCATGTAATTACTGCCGTCATAGGCAGCGGATATGTATGAACTACCTGATGCAGTAATATTACCTGAAACTGTAACATCATCCATTAAAGATATCGCCCCATAGCCCTCACCTATATATAGTGTGCCACCACTTTGATCGCCTTCAATAGCCCTATAAGCACCAAAATATATTCTACTATTACCACCAGATAATTTAATCCCACCAGTATTTTGATTATTGGTTATAGTTAAAAGATCAGTTGAAGTGTTAAAATCAAAAACTGAATTAATATTAACGTTGCCTGCAAAGGTAGCGTTGTTATCATTATTTAACGTTAAAGCAGATACATAACTTCCTGAATTCAATACCTGCAACTGTAAGTCTCCATCAGTCCCGTTGGCTTCTAAAACCCCCACCACTCTAACTGCATCCACATAAGTAGTACCTGTTGAGTAAGCTCCTAACCCTAATATGACTCCTGCTGCTCCTACTGAATCAACCGCTAAACCTCTGTTTAATTGTAAAGGAAAAGCCCCTGTATCTGTGAATCTTGAAGTTCCAGCGTTACCAACTTTAATGCTTCCAGCTACGTCCAACTTTGCAGAAGGACTCGCTGTTCCTATACCAACGTTACTTGAGGAACCATCGACAGACAAGACCTGACCACCTTTACCATTATATATAACTACATCTCTAAATTTAGTCTGTCCTCCTTGATATCCAAACCTGTTTAGCCTTATAGAACCATCATTGCCATTATAATCATAGTTTGCGTATATCTCTTGACCAGTGATTACTATGTTACCTGTCGGAGTTCTAAATGCATTGGACTCTGTTGTCCCAGCGACAGCAAGTTTATACGCTGGATTAGTTGTTCCTATGCCAACGTTGCCTGTATTTGTTATACTTAACCGTGCATTAGTTCCTATAGAAGAATTATCTGCTATTTCAAATGTGGTATTATTTACCCCTATTGCAAACGTATTATTTGTAGCAAACCTAATTTGAGGCATACCAGAAGACGCGTTAATAGCGACTGTGCCTGTGCTACCGACATCACGGGTGAAGGTAGCTAATGGGCCTCCCCCACCACCACCAAGGACTGTAAGACCTGTTCCTAAAGAAGCATCATCGTCGATATGTAACTTTGTCGTCGGATTTGTTGTCCCTACCCCTACATTATATGCCGAACCGACTTTCTTAAGAGTCAGCATATTAGTTATATTAGCTCCAGAGCTTACTAAATTAAAATAAGCAACTTCTCTATCACTATCACCCCTACCAGCATTAATCAATAACCCTCTGTCATTACTGTGGTTTATTAAGATAGCTGCACCCGTGTTATCGCTATCATTCCCTCCTTGGAACCTAGCAACTAGATTGAAAGCACCTGTTGTTGACGGACCTACTACATGAAGTTTTGGGGTATTGATGCTTAAATCTTGATCAGATGGATTAGTTGTTCCTATACCAACGTTACCGTTATTAAGTATCGACAATCTTTCGGTAGCAGCGGTATTAATCGCCACCCTAGTTGTCGTAGGCATATAAAGATCATACCCAGTAGCACCTAAATTAAGGCCGTAACCTTGTTGGAACAGAATACCTCCATTATCAATATCAACATTTCCGTTTACATGGAGTTTTTGCGCTGGACTAGTTGTTCCTATACCAACGTTGCCGCCTGTGAAATATCCTCCACCTAGAAACCTTCCTGCACCAGCAGCTACGATTGTTCCATTATCATAAATTACAGTATTATTATTACCACTGGAATTTTGTAAAAGAAAAGCGGTGCTTCCATTACTGGTAGAGGCTTTTATGTTTAGCCTCCCTTGTGGACTAGTTGTCCCTATACCTAAACCATTGGTATCCAGAGTCATTCCCTCTGTGTTATTAACAAAGAATTCTAGATGACCATCAGACTGCTCTATTCTTTCGTGAGAGTTATCCCACTGTAGAGAATAACCTGCATCTAGTCTTATATGGCCAGCTTTTACGTCTAGTCTAGCAGCGGGATTAATCGTCCCTATACCAACGTCGCCGTTAGTGTCGATAATCATCCTGTTAGTATAGGAATTATTAGCGTCATTAACTTGTCTAAATAATAATCCTTCTCCTGCTACACCAACCGCCCTCATCTCCCAAGTTCTGATGTTAGCAGTTCCTCCACCTGCATAAAGTCTAATAATAGAATCAAGGCCGCTACCTGCGACTTCTAAATTAGTGAAAGGAACATGTGTTCCTATACCAACGTTGCCGTTATGGAATACAGTAAATTTAGCATTAGCTAAATACTCTGCCTGACCACCAGATTGATCATAACCTACTGACCATCTATGGAATCCACCAGAATAATTAATACCATTGAACCACTCTTCTCCGCTGTAAGAAGAGTCTGTATAGAAGGTTCCCATACCTCTACCCTCGTAACCTTGCATTATTGTTCGGACTGCTATAGCTGGCGCTCCAGCCGTATTCGTGGCTGTTAAGTAGAGGGAGGTTGTAGTTTGTGAACTATCGCCAATTCTCGCTGCGTTTCCAGCGACATCAAGTGCAAACGCTGGACTCGCTGTTCCTATACCAACGTTACCGTTGTTTAATATAGTTAAAGGAAACGTGTTAGATGCGACGTTATTTATGTATAAATTGTTTGTGTTTGTATATATCTGATATTTACCTGTTGCACTACCTGTTCTTTCTAGAGTTAATTGACTGTTTGAGTTTGGTATCGATATATGTAATCTAGTAGATGGGTTCGTTGTTCCTATACCAACGTTGCCGTAAAAATATGAGTTTAAATCATCATCCCAAGTTTGAGCGGTGGCAAAACCGCCAAAAGCTGGACCACGATACATATGGATTTGTCCAGTTGCTACCCCTCTATCTGAAATGGCCCATCTTATATTACCTTCAGTGTAACCGTCTCCATAACCAAAGAACATTTCAGATACATCATTAATACCCGTTGAATTGAGGTGTAGCTCACCACGATTAGAAGATCTAATACCCCGACCTATTAAAGAGTAACTTAAATGGGCATTGCCATTAACTTCCAACTTTTGATCTGGATTTGTTGTTCCTATACCAACGTTGCCTAAAGAATTAATGCGAACTTTTTCAGTATTAGTTCCATTTGTAATAGTTTGTAATACTAAAGATCCGTCTTCTGTTGCGTTAGTATTATCATCTATGATTACTCCAATTCTCGCATAATCTTTAACTACGGAAGCTGAATTGATACCTGCTATATTAATTA
>WLWH01000028.1_pt1 | contig 122949 bp, 150 predicted proteins | sample 6712741 | NCBI WGS metagenome assembly WLWH01 (sample SAMN12718694, study PRJNA515312) | sponge metagenome | isolation source: marine sponge | host: Mycale hentscheli | place: New Zealand: South Island, Marlborough, Capsize Point | collected 2003-05-01 | reverse complement strand
TTCTTTCAAGCAGAGTCAAAAACAAAAAACTTAACATGGAAGTAGATGCTGCGCAAGACTTTGTATGGCTAGATTTAGTTAAGCAAAGTCGTATAGAATATGCTTTACAGCGGAAAGAAAATAATAGACTTCGGTACATTATTCATCATCTGCAGGAAGAAATTGTTAATTTGGAACGTAAAAACAACGAGCTTACTTCTGGAGATCCGGAGTGAGTTCCTGAGAGATACGAGGGCATAATGGTAGAAGACGTACCGTTTAGAGATCGTGACGACGAGGATTCGGTTGATGATATTCTCGACATGGTGGCTTCTGCGTTGCAGGACACGGAGGAGTGTTCGTCTGAAGAAATTGTCCATAATCTTGTATCTAAAGTTTTTGAGGAACGTGGCGAGGACATCGGCGTCCTAGGTAACTTCGTGTTTATCGGTGAGATTATTAACGCTGACGGTGAAGCACAGCTTATGGTCGTAACGTCCGATAATCTGCCCGAGTGGGTTGGCCGTGGCATGATTATGACAGCCGACGACTATTTGGCTATCGGTAACATGGGGTTTATGGGAGAATGACGGCAGGAAACTTGACGATCAACTGCACTAAGGGGTCGGCGTTGAGCGTGGATCTGTTAGTGAAAAACCCAGACGAGAGAGTTTCTGATTTAACCTTCTGGTCCTCACGAATGCATGTCCGTAGGACTGTTGCGTCTGACGATACTGTAATTGAGCTAACTACTTCCAATGGTAGACTCGTCCACGACTCCAGTACTGGTACAATAACAATAAGTTTGTCCAGTGAAGAAACCGGGTCAATTGCTGCCGACACCTACGTATACGATTTGGAGTTGGTTAGTACTGGTGCCAGAGCTGCGGTCTTACGGTTAGTTAAAGGCAATTTTATAGTAGGGTCCTAACATGGCTGATTACACGGTATCAATTGAAGAGGCGACGAATACCGTTTCTGTAACTGACGTTATCAACGCCGTTAGTGTGTCTGAGACGGACGGTAACTCAGTTACTGTGGTTGCGGCTACGTTTGTTAACTCCGCTGGCTCTTCGTCTAACCTTTTTTATTCGAACGGGGCGCCTTCTGTGGCTACTGGCTCACAGGGTGACTTTTACGTTGATGTTTCTAACGGGAAGTTGTATGGCCCTAAAGGGGCGAGTTCTTGGGATTCAGATGCTTTAGCGTTGATTCCGAAGAGGTTTACTCATAATCAATCGTCTGCTTCTGATACGTGGACTATTACGCATACTTTGGATGGTTTTCCGTCGGTAACTGTTGTTGATTCTGCAGGGACCGTGGTTATTGGTGAGGTATCATATAGTAGTACGAGCAGTGTAACTGTTTCGTTCGAAGCAGCATTTTCCGGTAAAGCGTACCTAACATGAGTTCGGAGAGGTAATGGCTCAGAAATTCTTAACTAATCTTGACCTTAATAAGAATGAGTTGCAGAACGCTAAGATTCAGAATCTTGGGACCGCTCCCTCATCTCCTGCTACGGGTCAGATTTACTTCGATACTAGCGATAACGAGCTTTACATTTATGATGGTTCTGGCTGGGTTAGCCTGCAAGAGCAGGGCGATATTACAGGTGTTACTGCCGGAACGGGTCTTTCTGGCGGCGGCACGTCTGGAGCGGTTACGGTAAACTTTGCTCCGTCTGGCCTTTCAGCGGTTACTGTAGCATCTGACGATAAGGTAATTATTGCTGATACGAATGACAGCGACAACCCTAAGACTGTTACGGCGCAGTCAATCGCTAACCTTGCTCCGCAGGGTGACGTTACTGGCGTTACGGCAGGTACGAACCTAAACGGTGGCGGGGCTTCCGGTGACGTTACGCTTAACCTAGATAGTGATATTTCGATCGCTACGGCCACGTTTAGTTCAGGTAGCCCGCTTGTTTTCGAGGGCGCTACTGCAGACGATTTTGAAACGACGTTTGCGATTACTGATCCCACTGCTGATAGAACGATTACATTCCAAGACGCTACTGGTACTGTTGCTCACTTGGACAGTGATATTACTGGTAATGCTGCAACTGCAACAGCCCTTGCTACTGCTAGAGCGATTAACGGCGTTGACTTTGACGGCACTGCGGCAATTACAGTTCCCGCTGCTGCTGATACCCTAACTGAGAGCACGCTTGCTTCTGGTGTTACTGCTTCATCTCTTACGAGTGTTGGTACACTCACGAGTTTGACTGTAGCCGGTTTGATTACTGCCAATGGTGGTATTACAATTCAAGCCACAGATACGTTCACGTTTGACAGCGTGGCGTTGACCACGGTCCAGACGAGCGGCGAGTCTTTTGCCGATAACGACACGTCGCTTATGACTTCGGCGGCGATCAACGACTTGGTTGGATCTGTCGGTGTTAATAGCCTTACCGGTACTGCAAACGAGGTTGAGGTAGATACAACCACTGGAGATATTACGGTTGGGTTGCCTAACAATGTGACTATCTCTGGTAACCTCACTGTCAACGGTGATACCACAACGGTAAACACAGCTACGCTTTCTGTTGAGGATCCGCTGATTATTCTTGCGAATGGAAACAGTGCTGCCGACTCGGTAGACATCGGTTTCTACGGCTTGTATGACACTTCTGGCTCTCAGGATCTTTACGCTGGTCTTTTCCGTGACGCTAACGACAGCGGCAAGTTCAAGCTGTTCAAAGATCTTCAGGTTGAGCCGACTACGACGGTTAACACAGGCGGAACGGGTTATGCGGCTGCTACGCTGGTCGTGGGTACGCTGGAAGGTGCTGTCACTGGTAACGTCACTGGTGATGTTACTGGTAACGCTGACACCGCTACTGCTCTTGAGACCGCTCGCAACATCAACGGTACGTCGTTCGACGGTACAGCTAACATCACGGTAACTGCTGCTGCGGGCACGCTGACTGGCACTGAACTTAACTCGTCGGTTGTTACATCGTCGCTGACTGCTCTTGGTACGATCGCTACAGGCGTGTGGGCCGCAACAGACGTTGCTGTTGCTCACGGTGGTACCGGTGCTTCGGATGCTGCCGGTGCGAAAACCAACCTCGGTTTCGTTACTCGGCACGCTGAGACGATTGGTGATAACTCGGCTACAGCTATTGCTGTCACACATAACTTTGGAACTGACGATGTGGTCGTAGAAGTCTACGATGCTTCCACGAAAGAAACTGTCATTTGTGACGTTGATCGGACAAGTACGAATGCGGTCACATTGACGTTCTCTACAGCCCCAGACACGAACGCAATTCGCGTAGTTGTCGTTGGCTGATAAGATGTCACGGGAAAATACTCGTGGCGCTACTGCGGGTCCAGACGACAGTTGGGATCAGTAGTTACTCCGCCGTGCAGGCAGGAAATACCCGACAGGGGGCGGAACTGGTTGTAGAACTGGTTCCGCCTCTTGTGTTATAATAGAGTTGTGAGCTTTATGGCTGTGATGTGGAAGGGCGGTTGGTGCCGTGGCTAAAAGTTTTAAGACTGGTCTTACCGCTGATGGTACGGTTTCTGCTACAGCGCTTGCGGTTACTGGCGAGTTTACGCTTCCTACGGCTGACGGGTCGTCAGATCAGGTCTTGGTGACTGACGGTTCAGGTACTGTCACGTGGGAAGATCAGTCTGGCGGTGGTGGTTCGAGTACCCCGTCAGGTGCTGTAATTATGTATGGTGGCGGTACGGCTCCTTCGGGCTGGCTTGTGTGTGATGGTTCTGCTGTTTCTCGCACAACTTATGCTGATTTGTTTTCTGCTATCGGTACCCGCTATGGTACGGGTGATGGTTCGTCTACGTTTAATCTTCCTGGGACTTCGGCGCTTGTTCCTGTTGGTATTGCTGCGAGTGGTAATGCTGATGGTACTACGGTTAGTGGTTCTTCTGCGTTGAATGCGTTGGCTTTGGGGGATCAGTCTGCGGATCATGCGCATACGATTACGTCTAACGCAGGTAATCAGTCAGCGAATCATAACCATACGATTACGTCTAACTCTGGCAACCAGTCTGCAAACCATTCGCATACGATTACGGTTGCTAACGCTAATGCTAATCATAGCCATTCGTGGTCTAAGAACTTTAACACGACGAACCAGAACGCTTCTCACACGCACGGTTACATGAAGACTAATAACAGCAACGTTAACGCCAACACGAATAACCAGAGTGCTTCGCACTCTCACAACTTCAACTCTGGCACTGTGAACACGAACTCTGCGAACGCCGGTCACGCCCATAATGCTAACTCAGGTAACAACTCGGCTAACCACAGCCATACGATTACGTCTAACGCAGGTAATCAGTCTGCCAATCACAATCATACGGTTACGTCAAACGCTGGCAACCAGTCGGCTAACCACAATCATGCATTGACATCTTCAACTGTTTCGACTACGATAAACGTTGAACCGTTCCTGTTTATCATTAAGACCTGATGGAGAAGAATTGTAATGCCGTTTTCAGAACACCCTGAACATCTGGGCGGAGTAGGCTACTACAACAAGCTACCCGCTAGAACTGTCACACAAGATGGATCAACTTGGACCATCGACAACACCAAAGGCTTTTTTGCGTTTGTTCAGTTAGTTCCCAACTTGCCTCTTGTCGAAGAAACTGGATCAGATGGGGTGAATCATCAGCGTTGTGACGGCGACAAGGGCCAGTACGGGCCGATGGCGTTTCACGTTTGGGACGAAGATGCGGGTGAATGCAATTGTGGTGCAGACACCCCTCCGCATGTTTTGACAGGTAACCATGATCTTCCGTTTAATGAACTTGTTTATCTCAGCTCAGTGTTCGGCGGGCCTCATTGTGGAGGCCAAGTGGTTTACATTGAGTCATCTGATACGGCGGCTGAAGAGCGGGTAGTTGCTGGTCGTCATTCTGCTGGGACAAGAACGATACAGGAACTTCTACGATTGATGATGGAATGGGAAGTTGCCGGTTCTGATTTCGGTTCTACCGAACCCATGGTGTCTGTTTGCACCGACATGCTTTCAGGTCTGGCAATGCCAGACGATGTAAGAAATTGGATTTGGGCAAACGTTCCTCCCAACAAAGTTCAGAAGTATCTAGAAGGTAGCGAGGATGCTCAGACAGCAGACACGCCTCCTGATATTTCGGGAACAATCGTTGAAGATTGGCTCGTTCCGCTCATTACAGAAGCGCCACAGATTGGCTTCATGCCATCGGGGAGCGGATCGTGAATATAGAGTTTCCGCTAGGACAGTGGTCAGGCATCGGAATTTACGACGATGTGGTAGATAAGGCTGCATGTCAGAATGTGATTGATCTAGTTGAACGTCATTGGAACCGGCTAGAAGAAATGCAAGTTTTGAACCCCGGTAAAATGGTCGGTGGGATAGATCAGTCTATTAAAAACTCAACTGACATGAACATCTCTGCCGCAATGGGAGACGAACTGTACTCCATGGGCGGAGGCTGGTCTGAACAAGATATTCACGCCGGACTGGTAAAGTGCGTTAACCATTACGTCAACCAGTACCCTGGGCTAAGCCAGCAGTGCTTCCCCCTGCAAGACATGGGTTACCAGTTCCAAAAGTACGATGTCGGTTACGGCAAGTACGACGAGCATATCGACGGTGGACCGTTTGGTAGATCATTTGACAGAATGCTGGCCGTAATTGTTTACCTTAACGACGTTGACGAAGGCGGCGAAACTACCTTCACCCGTCAGGAGTTGTCTGTTAAGCCTGTAGCAGGCAGGGTGCTTATTTTCCCGTGTCACTGGCTGTACCCGCATCGTGGTGAGATTTCGTTTGATAAAGACAAGTACATTATTACTACGTTTATCATGCAGGAAGACATGAATCGTATGGTTTATCGTCCTGATGAGGTGCAAGATCATTTCCACGATCATTTCCATGAAGAGGATCTTGCTAACTACCACGGCCCCGACCATCATCACGATCACGATCATCACCACGAAGGAGACGTATAATGAGACGTAGCGATTCACCTGCACGACGTGTAATTTTAGCTGAAGGTTACGCTGTGCCAGTCTCGGAGAAAGAGTTTGACCAAACAGTCAACACAGCATCGAAGCCGGTTCTGGTTGACTTTTGGGCAGACTGGTGCGGTCCGTGCGCTATGCAGTCTCCGGTGTTGGATGAATTTGCAGCTAAGTACGCTGACGAAATGCAGGTCGTAAAAGTCGAAGTAGACTACGCTCCGCTTTTGATGGAAAGATTTGATATTACCAGCATTCCTACACTGGCTGTATTTGTTGATGGTAAAATAGTAGAGAAGTTGGAAGGCGCTAGGCCGCTAGAGCAGCTTCAGAAGGACTTAGGTTCATACTTGGACACGGAAACGAAAGAGATGTAACATGCCTGACTGGTGGGATAGTTTACCTGAAGAAATGCTAGGTGAACGTCCCGCTATTAAGCTGGTTTCTAAACAAGTCGAAACCCCAAAAGAAGTTGAGGCAAAAGAATCAGGACGTAAAGATGAAGGCTCTTTCTCAAAAGTTTACGGATCACCCGAAGTCAAATAAAATGACATACGGCGGGCATTTCTTGTTCGCTGTAGGGCTAGCCGCTGAATTCTGGGCCGTAGCTATCACGCTCGTAATCCACGCAGTTTTCCCGTTCTGGTTCGAAAAAGAAGCATCCGAGTTTGTTGAGCACACTAACGATTTGCTGAACAACCACTAAAAGTCGGATTTAGGGGTTGACTTTCCCTACAAGGCCGTTATCATACTGTCTACTACACGGGAGTGTAGCCAAGCGGTAAGGCAGCGGACTTTTAATCCGAAGAGCGTGGGTTCGATCCCCACCACTCCCACCACTATGAGCACTACAGCGATGACACTAGCGGTCTCTATGGCCGGACATTCAAGCCACGATAAGTGGAAGCTTGGGTCTGTCGTGTGGCGTGGTGGCTCTGTTCTGGGTAAGGGATATAACCGTTACCGCAATAATCCTTCCGTTGTTGAGCATGAGAAGTATTTTCATTGCTCGGTTCATGCGGAGGTAGATGCGTTGCGGAATGCTGGCGACACGGATGGTGCTAAGTTGTTTGTGGCTCGTGTTACTCGTGGCGGCAACTTGGCGTTGGCTAAGCCGTGTTCTCGTTGCATGGAAACGATCAGGTACCACGGGATCAAGAAGGTGTATTACACGGATGAGTTGGGGGAGTGGAAATTCTTTAGAGTCTGGCCTTGACGGATCTTGTTGAGGCTAGTAAGATACCCGATATCAGCATCTACGACAAAGGAGATTATGTTGATTACGAAGAAGGCAATTATTGAGGCAGCGACTGAGGTTGCGGAGCGTGCCCCGACGGCCCGTAACCGTTCCTCGAAGATGGTGACGTATCGTCATCCTCGTGGCCTTATCGGCAATACACTGCACGCTGCCGGTATGTCGCCCCGTGAGATTCGTTCTCTGCAGGGTAACCGCAAGTACGATCGTTTCCTGAACCCGGCAGCTACCGCTTGGGTCCGTGAGGCGAACAGCCGTGCCAACAAGGGCATGGCGTGGGGCGAGGTTGTCGCTACCACCCGATGATCGTACCGTCGTCTGAGCGACGTTAAATAGGCTTTAGGCTCAGAGCGCTCCGACTTCGGTCGGGGGTAGTATGTCTACGGAAAAGCACTTCAAGTTTCTAAAGTGGGCAGATCAGGGAGCCGATTTGTTCTCTACCTGCTCGAAGAGTCAGTATATGGCGATTATTGTAGATACTGACGGCTTTGTGCTTGGCGTGGGCTACAACGGCGCTCCTCGGGGCGCTGCGCATTGTAATCAGGGTGCTTGTCCTCGTGCGCTTGCAGGAAGTAACCATAAGTCTTCTGATTACAGTGATTGTGTTGCGGTTCATGCTGAGGCTAACGCTTTGCTGCATAGTGATTTCAACGCCCGTGCCCGTATGGGCGGCGTAGTTATGTATGTGAACGGTGAACCTTGTCTTGATTGTGCGAAACTTATTGCTAACAGCGGTGTTAGACTAGTCCATGGTATTCGTGAGAATCGTCCCTCTCTACCTAAAGTGCAGGAAGCGTTGTTCCAGTCTAATATTGAACTGATTCTGTATGATAGGGCTGAAGTAATGCCGGTCCCTGAACCGGTTCATAAGTCTTATGACTCCCATTCGTTGACACAATGGAAAGATAGTACAGGTAAAATTCACAACTTGTGATAACCGGGAGAGGTGCCAGAGTGGACTAATGGGCCGGTCTTGAAAACCGTTGAGGTGTCACAGCCTCCGTGGGTTCGAATCCCACCCTCTCCGCCACTAAAAAGGAAGAATGATGCAAAGTCTATTTGACGGTGATGGCGATCTTGAAGGCGCTAAGAAAGACCCTCGGCTTAAGAAGCAGTTGGTTCGTGTTTATGATGTGATGGCCACGGAGAAGTGGCTGCCTTTAAGCGAGATTAGTTTGCTTGCTGACGCTCCTGAGGCTTCAGCATCGGCCCGGATGCGTGACTTGCGTAAGAAGAAGTTTGGTGGTTTCACGATTGAGACCCGTATGCGGTCTGATCAAAACGTGTACGAGTACCGTCTAGATGTTAGCAGCGGTACGCCTGAGCATGTCACTGATCCTCTTACAGACGCCCCTGAGGCGCCTACTCCAGCTCCGCTGGAAGAAGACCCACGACCAGAAACTCTACGCAACGTAAAGAGTCTCGTGGTTTTGAACACAGGTGATGGCCGTGGCAAGTCTTCGTCTGCTTTCGGTATTATGCTTCGTGCCCGGGCTAGGGATTGGCCCGTATCAGTAGTTCAGTTCTTGAAGAGTCCTGATTGGGTTACTGGTGAGCAGAAGATGGCTGAGCCGTTGGGTGTCGATTTCTGGTCGCTTGGTGACGGTTTTACTTGGGACAGCGAAGATTTGTCGAAGTCTGAAGCTGAGGCTCGTGAGGCGTGGCGGCAAGGCAAGGCTCTTATTGAGAGCGGCAAGTATCGCCTTATTGTTTTTGACGAGATTACCTACCCGATCAACTGGGGCTGGATCGACGCTGAGGAGGTCCGTACAGCCATTGAGAGCCGCCCTGAGGCCACCTCGCTGGTTCTGACGGGCCGTGACGCCCCTGAATGGCTTATGGCCATTTCAGACACTGTTACGGTCATGGGTAACCATAAGCACGCTTACGACAGCGGTATCGCTGCGAAGAAAGGTATTGACTACTAGTTCTTTGCCCTCGTAGCTCAATTGGATAGAGCTTCGGGTTTCTACCCCGACGGTTGCAGGTTCGAGTCCTGCCGAGGGTGCCACGCCTCTGTAGCTCAGTTGGTAGAGCAGCTGTCTTGTAAACAGCAGGTCGCAGGTTCGATCCCTGTCGGAGGCTCCAAGTTTTGACGCTCACGCCTAAAACAGGTATAATAAACAGAGGATATTGAGAGCAAGATCTCATAAACAGAATTGGTATATACATGAAGAAGTTCAAGAAGTGGCTACGTGAGCTGCGTTACGGTAAAGACCCGTTTGAGGGATATACATTCACGCAACCGTTCATTGGTTTGATTACTCAGCCTCCCGGCGAGTACGTCAAGCCACTACCAAAGGATAGAAATGACTGATTCAATTATGGATGTCACTGATTTTATCTCTCAAATTGAGGATATGTTGAAGCAGGTTGCGGGCCACACTGTGGTTTCGGCAGCCGATATGCAGAACGGGCTGCTCGATTTGATGCAGTCGGCCCGTTCTCTGACCTTATCGTCGGATGAGGAACTGTAATGTATGAGGCAATTCTTACGTTACTTCTTACGATGGCAGCTATCCACACCTGTGCTGCTGTTGTTTATTGCTGTTTACCCTGGGAACTTACTGATGAAGGTAGCTTTAGCTAACCTTTTGGTGTCGCTATTGTACTATTTTTCCCGTAAAAGCATGAGGCAGCAGAGCACATCAGGGTTCATGAAAGCCCGCCAAGGTGACGATTTCATCCCATATACGCTTAGAACTTCCATGTGGAACAAGGTAAAGTTCTTCAAATTGCCTCGTAAATTCCCTATCGAAAGACGAAAAAAGACATGATTCTGGCACTCACCGTCATGGTATCGTTGATCGCATCAGCCATCGTTGCTAACGTTTGGCTGGTTAGACAGCTAGAAAAAGACCTCTCAGAATGGAATAGAACCTTCCACGAGAGGCTTGCTCGGTTGGATGAGACATGGGGACAGATCGAAGAAAAGACCTCCTCAATGGACCAAATTTGAGGATTTAACTAGTGGCTAAACGTCGTAAAAATACTAACCATGTTTGTAAAGTTCCGCCCGGAACAGAGTGTGTGGGAGGTAAACTTTACGACAAAGAGAAGAGAAAAGGGAGGCCCCTATGTCCGTGCGGATGCCATCTTCCCCCGGGTACCAAAAAACCAACATGAAGACAATTAAGTTAGAAACTAGACCTTCAATTCCTATGTGGAAAGAGCGTGCCATGTGGGGTGCGGCGGCGGCAGTATTCATGATTTTAAGCATCAAACCCACGTATAAAGCTCTCCGCCGAGGCTACTACCATATGACCGAAACCAGAAATTTCATCAGAACAGTAGGTAACACCCCCCGATGATCTACGAATTCACAGCCGGATACAACTACTGGTACGTTGATACCGACCGTAAATACGTCAAAATTACGGATAAAAACGACGGAACGGTAGTGAAAGAAACCTACCAGCTAGGGTTGCTAGCCCAGATTGAGGGTGCTAGAATAGCAGCCTATGAGGGCACATACGACCTGATCGGTATCTCAGCCCCCATCGTAGATAACCATTTCTTCCTAGAAGACTGCCATAACCGTATCATTTGGCAAGAACCAGAGAAAGCAAACACATGAGTACCCACTTGCACGACCTACACAACCTTTACATCGAATACGAACCCGACAACCCCATCGTAACCATCAGCCTTAACCGGGAACAGATGGAAAAGTTCGCTAAAACCGAACTCAAAAACAACAGTTTAGACTCCGACGCCTTCCACTGGCTACTCACCGAAGCCACCCCTGAAGACCTAAAAAAGATCGAAAAACTCGTACAAAACGAGATCTGGACCCTCCTCACCGAAGGACTCCACAACTTCGATGACCTTGCCGACGGACTCTACGAAGCCTACGTCCAAGCCTACCAAGCCTCAGGAACCATCCCCTACGGCCTAAACAACCCACCCCAATAAACGACCGCTGAATACCTCCACGATCCAAAAACCCACCAAAGTACCCAATTACACTATACAGAAACACTCGATATGGATACAGTAGTACTTTCTTACGGACTAGTCTTAGGTGTAATTGTCCTGATGATGCTGGTAGACCTGTTCCTACGGGACAGATAAAAATGACCTTCGCTATCGCAATCCCCATCACACTCACCATACTTCTCCTCCTACTTATTTACAGTTGGGACACCCCCGAATGAAAACCTACCTCACCATCCTCACCCTAACCGCACTAACCATCCTACTCCTCACCCAAACCCCCCTACAAAACCTCTACTGGCAACCCTAACACACCACTTGACACACCCCCCAAACCCAAACTAAACTAACAACCAAAGAGCCTACTAATACTACACCCCCAACAGTATCAGAAAGGCCAAAAATGCGAAACCCCCTCCACCACCTAACCAAAAACCACCAAACCGATACACAACCACACCACCCCCAACCAGACACACAAACACCCCCCAAAAACCACTGGACCAACCAAGCAAACTGCCGAAACAAAACACACCTCATGTTCCCCAAAGAACACAAAGACCTCTCCTACATCAGTGAGGCACGCCGTCTATGCAGAGCGTGTCCTGTCCGTAGGGAGTGTTTGGAGTATGCGTTGCAGTTTCCGGCTTCGGATCAGCATGGTGTGTGGGCTGGGTTGACTCCGAGGCAGTTGGCTGCGGAGGCTCAGAGGCGTGGGGTGCGTCCTGTGCGGTTTACGTTGGCTCAGGTTTGGTCTCGGTTGTATCGGCAATAGTTGCTGTGGTTGTATAGCTCTGGGATATACAGTATTGTTATGGTTGATTCTAATAAGTTGTCGCGTGAGTTTTTGGCTGAGCGGGATGCCCGGATTTTTGGTTTGAAGAAGTCGGGTTTGTCGAATCAGGAGATTGCTCGTCGTTTTGATATGACGGCGGCTTCTGTTGCTGCTGCTACGAGGCGGCAGTTGGGTCGTTTGAATTCTGAGGCGTTTTTAAGTTACCCTGAGGTTTTGCGTTTGGAGCTGGAAAGGTTAGATGAGCTTCAGAAGGGCCTGTGGCCGTTGACTCAGTTCCGTCGGGAAGTGTTAGATGATGGTTCTGAGGTGATGTTGGAACCGGATCAGAATGCTGTTCGTACGGTGTTGGGTATTATGGATCGTCGTGCGAAGCTTTTGGGTATGAATGTGGAGCGGGCTGTGGTTGAGTTGCAGATGGATGGGGGTGGTGGGGATACCATTGATGTCCGTAGTAGTTTGGCTGGTGCTGCTGGTGGTGAGGTGTTGGAGTCTTCGGAGGCTGCGAAGGCGGAGTCGTTGCAGTTGTTGGAGTTGATGGCTTCGTCTGGGGTTTTGGATGATGGGGTGGTGTCGGATATTTTGTCTAATGTTGAGGAGCGTGGTGGTTTGGAGGAGGAGCGGGTTGTTTTGGATGATTTGGATGTTGTTGATGCTGAGATTATTGATGAAAGTGAGGATTTGTGATGTCTTCTGATTATGTGAAGCGTACTATGATGGCTGATGAGGTTCGTAGGGCTGAGGTTGCTGGGGCGGTTGAGTCGGTTTTGGCTGAGCCTGCGGCGGAGCCTGTGGAGGAGACGCGTGATAAGCAGGTGCTTATTCGTGTTTCTGAGTCTCAGCGGGATCAGTGGCAGGAGTGTGCGGAGGCTGATGGTTTGTCGGTTTCTGAGTGGTTGCGTCAGATGGCGGATGCTCGTTGGCGTGAGGTTTTTACGTGTACGCATCCGTTGGAGTCTCGTAAGGTGTATCCGTGGTCTGAGTTTTGTTTGGATTGTGGGGCGCGTTTGCGGTAGTTTGGGTACGGAAAAGGGGGACTCTCGTGTGAGGGTCCCCCTTTTTGCGTTGTTGTTTGTTACATGAAGCGGGTGCGCGCTTTGATGAGTTCTCGTTCGAGGTCGTCGGTCCAGAGTCTGCGGTCTTTCGGTACGTATACGCCGTTGTATCGGGTGAAATGTTGGTTTCTGCTGCGCCGCTTGGCTAATTGTTTGATCATGTTTTTCAGCATGGTGGGTGTGTTCACCTCCTTTAGGGGTTATCCAACTTTTAGTATATCGTGGTGGGGTTGGTTGGTTTTGGTGTGTGGGGGTGTTTGTGGTCACAGTGGGGACACCATTGGGTGTTGTAGTGGTGTGGTGGGGCAGGTGAGGCTTGAACTCACTGTCTCCGCCTTATAAGGACGGTGCATTTACCCGTTATGCTTCTGCCCCGGGTTTGTGGTAGACTATTTATATATTTTGGAGGTGTGTTGTGTCTGATATGAGTTTTCCGAGGGGGCCGGGTCGTCCGGCGAAGCGTGCGGTTGATGGGTTTGCGGGTTTGTCGTTTCGTGTTGATGCCCGGTTGAAGAATCTGTTGTTGGACATTGCTGATGGGTATGACATGTCGATGACTGAGCTTCTTCGTTTGATGGCGTTGAAGGAGGCTGGGTTGGAGTCGCTTGATCAGTTCGAGGAAAATTTGGATGAATAATGGATGAAAGCAATGTTTTGACAAAGCTCCACATTTCTGTTCCTGTTTGGTTGAAAAATGTTTTGCAGGAGGCGGCGGATGAGAAGGGCATGAGTGTGTCTCAGTTGTGTTGCTTCGTTTTAGATGCGGGCGCTAGGGACACCATAGATCTTCCGAAGAGGCCCGATCCGGCTGCTCCGGTCCCTACCGTAGCTGACGTGTTGAGAGGCTACGTTGCTGGCGAGGGCGATAGGATGATTGGTCCTTGCGGAGATCCGTGGCCTTGTAGCTATGATCCTGAGCAAGAGTTTGTGTTGGGGGAGTTTCGGTTCTGTCATTTTTGTGATGTGTGCGTAGGCTGATTCGAAGCGGTTTCCATCTGGGGCTGGTGCGTCTCAGGTAGGCGGCTAGCCGGGGGTGTCGTTCTTCGGTGGCTGCGGGTAGCCAGACGTGCACTACGGCGTCGATGGTACGTAGGTACCGGCAGGGGCTGCCGAACCAGTAGCGGCTGGTGGCTGGCTTCTCGTGGACGCGCAGATATCGGCTGACCCTCTGGGCGTTTACGTCCCAGGGGTCGAGGCCGATGCGGTCTGCGAGGATCCGGATGCCGATGTAGTAGTGGTGAAGCATTAGCTGTTGAGCCATTGGTCGAGGTCGTGGAGCGTAGCGGTCTGCTGCTCATAAACCTCCACGAACGCTTCGACTTTTTCGGCGTTGCGGAAGATCAATGTGAGGTCGTTGTAAACCTTGTTTCGATTATTGTTGCCCATGTGGAAGTCTGACATCGAGCAGCCGAGGATGGCGTGCTTGCAGGTGTCCATGCCGTAGTGGCGGAGGGCTGTAGCCAGCTTGTCCTTGCGCTTGTCGTCTAGGACGGTGGAGGCTCGCTTGTTGAAGGTGGTCTTCCAGAAGTCGAACAGGGCTTGCACCTCTTCGAGGGGTGCGCCGTTCCATTCTTGCTGGGGGAAAAGTTCATCTGTCATTTTAGAAAAGCTCCCGTGTGCCATTTCTTTTTAGTGTAGTGTAGTTAGTGAATGGTTGCTAGGGGTTAGTCACTGTTCGTTGCATATCTACAGCTACTGCGAGTCGGGCGTACGGGCTGTAAGAGAACGGGAAAGACCCCCGCAGCGAGAGAGGTGCGCTGCGGGGGTCTCCTGTTTTAGCTGGCGACGTGTTCTCGCCAACGCTGTAGGATGCGGGGCTGTGGCTTCTCGCCTGCCTGCAATCCTCGAAGGTAGGTGATGGCATCGTCCACGCTGTATTCCATGTGGACGCTGTTGCGCTGTGCGACCTTGGCACATTCCATCTCGTCCATGATGCCGCCGCCGTAGCCTCTGTAGACCATGCCGTCGGTGACCCAGAGGACTGGGGCCTTGATGGTCTGCTTGAGGCTCAGGGCGTACTCCAGGGCGGGCAGGTCGTTGCCGTTGCCGCCGGGGAAGCGGGGAAGCTCACTGCAGATTTTGCCCTTGTCGGCCAGGACGAAGAGGTTGTGCGGGGAGTCTGCCGAGAACGATGCCGAGTGTGCGAGAACGGTGCAGCCGGGAGCGGCTAGCATGATGTTCTTTACCTGATCTTTGCTGAGGCTCATCGAGCCGGACACGTCGATCAGGACGACGCCACCCTGCGACTTGATCTTGCGGTCGAAGATGCGCTTCTCGGGGTCGGTGAGGTAGCGGACCATCCGGCGAGGGTTGCGTCCGACCTGGGACGGTCCTCGCTTGTAGCCAATGGCTCCCTGCACCGTGGTGGTGAGAGGCATCTTGCGGAGGCTGACGGGGATCCATGAGCCTGAGCCGTAGAGTCCGACGTTGCCTCGGAGGAGACGCTTGGCCTTCTCCTGAATCTCCTTGCGGTCGATCGGCTTGTCTTGGTCTGCAAGCTCGGCTGCTTCGTCGTCGCCAGTTGTTCGCTTAAGGTTTTCGGGATCGAGTTCGCTTTCACCTTCGGTGGGTTCGGCGTCCTCGGTCTCGTCCTGCTGCTGTGGCGGCTTGGGGGGCATCGAGGCGATGGACTCGATCATGAGTGCCATCTCGATGCTGTAGTTCATCCCTTCGATCCGGTCGGTTTGGACGTTGCGTCCGGTGACGTGATCGTAGGAGAAGAACGGGGTGGTGTCGCCGTAGTACCGGAGGGTGCCTGCTTCGTCGGCGTACTTGAGGCTGCCGTACTTGGCCTTCTTGATCTTCTTGATCTGGCTTTTCTGGTACTTGGTAAGCTCCGATGCGATGGTGCGTGCCGAGTCGGCCCATGCCGGGTTCTCCTTGCGGATGCCGGAGATGAGCGGCGTGAGACTGCCGGTGTTGATCGAAGCTGCGACTGCGCAGACGAGTGCGTTCCAGTCGCCCTGCTGTGCGATCATCTCACCTTCGTGCCGTTCGGAGCCGGTGATGAGGGCTTTCATCGGGAACCCGAGTTCCTGGGCGATAAAGTTTACCCTGGCTTCTTCGGCTGCACGGATGGCGTCCTCGCCAACGGCCTCGTTGACGTACGGGGTGATGTCGGCAGGCGAGACCTTGACGTGAACCTGCTCGTGGCCTCGGATGGCCTGGGCAAGCTCGGAGTCGTCCAGCGGGACTCGCATGATGCGTCCGGAGACCGTGATGAACGGCTCGCCTCGAACGGCTTTGGCGTTGCCAACGTCCCAACCGCCGCTGTTGCGGAGGTCCTTGCGTCGGAACACTTCAGGCATGGGCCTGTTCTTGTTGTGAATCTGTTCTTCGATGTTAGCCATGTTATGTCCTCTCTGACGGCTAAGTGGTTACAGGGGTAAGTGTAACGGCCCGGAGGGATTTCTCCACCTCCGGGCCGCTACTTTTTTGGAAAGGTGCCAACCACAACACCTTTCCAATGATGTGCCGGTCAGAACCCTAACTGACCTTTGGAGGCACGATCTAGATGGTTGGTGTGCTGTCGATGGGTCGCATGGTGTCGATGGCGACGGCCTGCAAGAAGGCGTCGGCACGGTCACCGAGGATAACCTTGGCTGCCTTTTCAGTACCGAGGCGCTGGGACAGCTTGTTGAGCGACTGGAACAGTCGAAGCGACATGCGCTCCGCTCCGGCGTCGGCCATGCGGTCAGCGTAGTCTCGCCATGCCAGCGGCAAGGTTTCGAGAGCCAGCGGATGCGGACGGTCGATGCGGATGCGGACCGGGAAGCGGTCGATGAGCGCCTGGGGCAGTTCCTCGATCTGCTCCACGTTGGTCGTCATGATGACGGTGTAACCGTGGGATGCGGTGTGCTTCTCACCGGTGACGGGATGTTCCCAGATGGACGAGCCGTCGGAGTCGGTGATGTTGAGCAGGGTAGCGAACACGTCGCCACCGGCCTTGTCGATCTCGTCTACGACGAGTCGGCCACCACCGGTCATGGCTTTGACGGCGGCACCTTCGATCCATTCGAAGCCTCCGTCTGCGGACGGCAGGAAGCCGCCGGTAACGTCCATGTTGGTCATGTCGTCGGTGCAGGTGATGCGGTACGACTCTTGGGTGTGCATCTTGTTGCAGTGTAGAGCGGTGAACGTCTTGCCGGTACCGGGGGGTCCGTACAGGATGACTCGATCTACGCCTGCTGCGATGACCTCATCAAAGAGCGTCCAGCAGTTGTCATTGTTGTCGTGCATTGTGGTTGCGCCTCCTATTGGCACTTGTTGGTTCCCCCTCTAAGGTAGCGGGGGCTGGGTGGTTTACCAACCTCGTTGTGAAAGTTTTTCTTGTGGCTGGTTGGCTGGGGACACCATTGGCAGTGGTAGACATGTGTCTGCTGCTGGGGGTGGCTTCAGCGCTGAGTTCGATGGTAGGGGTTTGGGGCCGGTTCGACAACCTGCAGTTGTGTGACATATGTCACAGAAGTTGGGGGTGGGAAAGGGTGTGGTGCACGGTAAGGTGGGTATTGCCATCGACAACCACCTAGAGAGGAATAAGATGCCTAATCATTGCAACAACACTTTGTGGATGCGGTTCCCGACGCCAGAGGAAGCTGAGGCTTTCGTGGTAACCGTTGAGAACGGGGACGGTCTGGCCCGTGCGATCATGCCGATGCCTGAGGTGTTGGAGGGTACACGCTCTCCATTTCCGCAAGGCGAGTACGATCCCGACGGACGCTTCCAAGCGTTCGTGGACGACCCGGCCAACGAGCGTTGGACTCCCGAATACTACGAGGAAGAGAAGACTGAGCACGACCGGCTGGCCGAGAAGTCTAAGCAGGCTTTCGCTGAGACGACCTTCCACAACTGGTACGATTGGGCCAACTGTTGCTGGGGCACCAAGTGGGGCGACTACGATCTCCGGATTGAAGCCTATGCCTCGGTTGTCGAAGCATCGTACACGACGGCTTGGGGACCGATGGGTGATTACTTCTTTACAACTTTGTCTGAGAAGTTCCCCACGGTTGAGATTCTGATGGACTACGAGGAGCCTGGAATGGGCTTCCAGGGTGCTGCAAGTTTCTTCAACGGGCAGTGTGTGTTTTCGGAGTCGCAGGAGTATTCTGATCTAAAGAATCAGGCCGAGTACGCTTTGGACGAGGCTGTCGATAGTTTGGCTAAGGAGAGCTGATGACTGGAATAGAGTATGCCTACGACGAAATGAGCATGGCGTACGCCTTGGGCCTCTACATAGGGACAATGACCAAAGAAGAGGCACACGTCCAAACCATGGAACGGCTTTACAAAGAACTAAAGCAACTCGATAAAGAGAAACTAAAGCAACTTGATAAAGAGAAAGGAAACTGATATGGATTTCATTGTTCATCCCGCAACGGGAAGCATCATGACAAGCAGGGAGTGTGTTTGGCTCCCTGCCCATGCTCTAGAAAACATTGACACAAACAATCTTGTTCAGTTGCAAGACGCTATGGACAAGCACGCTGTCCCGACGGACGGACCGATCCACATCGTCTCTGTCGGCAACGCACACGACGGCATCAGCCTGTACGGCCCGTTCATCACCGCAGAAGACGCTGGCGACTGGGCCGCACAGAACTGCTATGACGACTGGCAGGTGGTAACTCCCCAGACAGGAATCTGGTAGGGACACCATCGGTAGTGATAGACAAGACCCCTCCTCCACCGGAGGCAGGCAGGGCGGCTCGACCCCTTCGGGGGCGGGCACGCTCTCGCCGGTAGGCCGGACCCCCGTCGGGGCCTCCCGGCAGGCCGTCGGAAAAACTTGGCTGGCGAGGTTGGTAAAGGGTGAAACTCTAGGTACGGTATTGAGTGCTGCCGATAGCAGCCGGGAAAACTTTCTCGGAAAAACTTGGCTGGCGAGGTTGGGAAACCTTGCCTGAGCCGCTACGGTAGTGAATGTCAACAACCCGACCCGAGGAGGTCACCACCATGGGCTACATGCTCAGCAACAACAAGCAGTACGAGGGCGCTAACGCCATCGACGCTGCGCTCGACTGCGAGGCTCTGTTCGAGCCGAAGGTCACCGGCACCATTCTCCCCAATGGGGGCGTGGACGAGGGCACGTTCACCGTGTACCGAGAGTACGCCGATGGCTCCCAGGCCGTCCTGAACGCAGGCGTCAGCAACAGCTACCACGCTGGATCGTACGAGTCGCTGCTCAACACCGCCGAGGCGATGTTCCCGAACAGCGTCACCGGCATCCAGACCTACGATCACGGTGCCGTGCTCGTGATGACGCAGGAGATCGAGGAGCCGTACACCTTCGGTGACGGCGACACGCTCACCCGCAACGTCATGTACACGGCCAGCCTGAACAGCGTGTTCAGCACCCGTGCCATCGGGTTCTCGTTCCGTCCCTTCTGCACCAATCAGGAGAGCCAGGGCACGCTCCAGCTTGCCCAGAAGCGGACCAAGAACCACGACGAGATGCTGTTCAGCAAGGCCCGCATCATGGCCCAGGCTGCCGAAGCGTTCGACCGGTTCATCAGCAACGCCACGATGCTCAAGGGTCTGGCAATGACCCCGAGCCTCAAGGCCCGAGTGCTGGACGAGGTTGCTCCGCTCATCACCGACCCGGACGCCAGCCCCAAGGCTGTGAACCACGCCGAGCGTCGCCGTGACGGCATCCTCTACTTCTACGGCGAAGAGGCTGACACCTTCGGGGACAACGCCTACTCGCTCTACCAGGCGGTGCAGTCCTTCGAGTACCACACCGCCACGAAGGGCAAGCAGCAGGCCATCAAGCAGGTCCGGGTCGTGAGTGACCCGGAGAAGGCCCAGGGCCTCACGCTCCGAGCCTCGGAGATGCTGCTGGCCGCAGCCTGACGGCTAGGGCCGGGGGGACCGACTCCCCGGCCCGCACCGCCGTCCGAGAAAAACCTCACCTGAGGTTGTTGAATGGTTCCCCACCCTGTACCATCAAAGACATGAGGGTAAGAGTCTACTACAACCTACACAAACACACGTTCAGCATCCAGCACAGGACGAGCAAGGGCTGGCGGGTCCGGGACTACGCCGACACGGTGCGTCTGACAGACGTAACCTTCAAGGTGTCAGAGGCCGGTCGCCAGCGGGTGCTCCGAGAGGGCAGGAAGAACGTGCACGCCTTCGTGATCGGCACGCTGGCCGACACGGTGCCGGACACTCCGCACCGGGTCACCTACAACCCGTTCAAGGCTCCGACGTTCGTCCGGGCCGACGACGGGGAGCCGGTCACCGAGGCCCCGGTGGCGGTGCTGCACCACAAGCAGGTCAGCATCGCCTAGCCGGGAGGGGCTAGCCCCCGAAACAAATCTCACCTAGGAGGTTGGTTTCGGGGGCGACACCCCCTACTCTAGAAAGCTCACCAACCAAGGAGGCACCCCGATGGGGGACCGAGCAACTATCCGGATCGAACAGCAGTCACACGTTGTCCACTACTACACACATTGGAGCGGCTACCGAGTCAAGGAAATCTTGGCTGACGGAATCATCAAGGCTGCCGCCGAGGGTCGTCTGAATGACGAGTCCTACGCCGCCCGGATCATCTTCGACACCCTGACCGGGTGCGAAGGTGGAGCCACCGGCTACGGCATCATCGCAGGCGATGAGAACATCCCAGGCGACTTGTCATACGAGTCGCCGTCGATCCGCTGGGGTGACTGGGGCGAGAAGCCCACCGTCACCATGTGGAACCCGTACAGCATGCTGAAGCCCTGGGCACAAGAGATCGACGCCCTGGAATGGGCCGAAGAGATTCGCAGGGTAGTCACGGCGTAGAAAAACTTTAGGTGGGAGGTTGGGAAACTGACCTCCCACCTGTACCATGGGTTATGTCGTCAACGGAAGGAGACACAACGTGGAACAGCTCCACATCCCAACCACCAACATTACGGTCAACACCGACAAGGTGGCCGAACGGCTCGCCATCACGGTCGTGGAGGCCCGTACTGCTCTGGCTGACGCCAAGGCAGCGGTCGAAGCAGCCGAGCGTGCGTTCAAGGCTACCGGCACCGAGGCCGTTCTGTTTCAGGACGGTACCAAGGTGGCGCTGGTGAAGCAGCAGCGTCGGTCGCTCGACACGGCGACCCTCAAGGGTCTGCTCCCCAAGGGCAGGTTCCAGCGGGTCAGCCGCCGAGTCGCTGACATGGCGCTGGTGGACGGCGAGATTGCGGCTGGCCGCATGACCGCCGACGAGGTGGCCGAGGCCATCACCGTCAAGGATGTCGTCGCCCTCAAGGTGACCCAGCCGAAGCGGTGAAAATATCAGGGGAGAGGTTGGGAAACCGGCCTCTCCCCTGTACCCTTGTCTTTATGGATATGGGTCACCAGTACTGTTACGACGGGAGTGACGTTCGCTGCCGGTTCTGCGATTGCAGGGCCGGTGGCCGTCACGCCCAGCAACCCTGCGAAGCGGGAGGCGCCAACCCTCCCCGAAAGAACGAGGTACAATAAAACTATGGCTAAGACTAAGAAGAACAAGACCAACAGGACGCAGGGGCAGATCATGTCTGACGTGCTCCGACAGGAGTATGTGGACGCCCTTCGGGACGGTCGCCGTCAGCGTGCTGCCACGTTCACCGATCGCAAAAAGCAGGCTAACCGTAAGGCTTGCCGAGGTCGGGTGACCGATCATGGTTGAGGGTGCGATCGTCCGAGAGGACGCTACCGACCTTGATCTGATCGACCGAGGCTTCCTGATGATGACGGGCGCCCGGATGATCGGTGAAGGCATCCAGGCTCTCCGAGAGGAAGCTCTGGAGGCAGGCGAGGTTGAGGACGAGATGGAAGCGTTCGATATGTTCGAGGAACGGGAAAACATGGCCTACATCAGTATGGTGAACGGCATGGCTGTCGATCAGGACGATGTGAAAGACCTGATGCAACTATTCGTCGTGTTGACCTCGCATATCTTTGAGGACGAGGACGAGGACGAGTTCTAATGACGGACACCCAGAACATTGAAATTGACCTCGGCAACGGCGAGTTGTTGCAGATCATCATCACCCACGAAGGTATCATCATGGATCACTACAGCGATCCCAAGATTGAGGACAGCTACCTCATCAGCACCGTCGGTATGACGTTCGATGAGTGGACCGATTGGATGGCAGACTCGTAAAAACCTTAGGTGGCGGGTTGGGGTTTGGTCCCCAGCCCGCTACCCTAGGTATTGCTGGTGAAGCACAGTAGCCCGCTAGGAGGAAGCGTGGATATTCACGAAGATGATCTCAACGAGATCCGTAAGGATCTGGCTGATGTGGAAGCCGATCAGGAAGCCGAGTACGATGAACAGTACGAGGCTTATCTGATGGAGCCGCCCACCTGCCCCATCTGCGACGCTTACTACTGTGGCGGTGACGGCGGAGGTTGTTACCGTTACGAAGGTCGGGGAGAGATCAGCGATCCTCGGGACTTCGATCCGGTCTTCTGATAAATCCCCGGTAGCGGGTTGGTGTTCCCTCACCGGCCCGCTACCATGGGGGTTACTGCAAGCAACACACAGGAGGAACTGTGAGCAACGCTGAACGAATCGAACGTGACCTCTGGCATGGAGGCGGTAGCTCCGGCTCTGTTTCCATTCCCAAGGAAGTCTCTGACAGCATCAACACCCTGACCGACTTCGTAGCTCAGATGATCCCCGACGGGGAAGAGCTTATGATCGACCTCGGGGTGAAGATCGCAGAGATGCTAGACAACTATGATCCCACGCCCTACGCCATCGCATTCGACGGTCGGCCCATGAGCCGGGACGAGTTCTCAACATCGGCATAGATAAAGCCGTAGAGAGCAGGGCGGGCGTGCGGCCCTGGTAATACAACAGTACGGTATCCTCCTGGGCATGAGGCTAAACTGCTCACCGATCTGCCAACAAGTAGTGGCAGCGGGTCATTGTGAAGTCCTGATGGGTAGAGTGACGAACTACCACAAATACCGGATAAAGAGATGTCTAAAAACAATCAAGGCCCGGTCTTTACAACCTCCCGAGTATGAGGTAAAACTGCTCGCCATGCCCCACCAACGGATGGGAACCTACTAGCATGGACAAGCACCGGTTCGGCGGTTGTCCCCGTGAGACTGGATGTTGCTAAGTAGTGGGCAGAGTTCGACTCTCTGCTGGGGCACTTACCTCCCCCTATCCCCCGGCCCTGCGTATGCGGGGTTCGGGGGGTTCGGGAGCGAGCCAGTAGGCTACGGCGTTTGCCCGTAGGGACACCATAGGCTCTGTTAGACACACAGAGTAGGAGCGGGAGACGCTGACCCGCCCCCGCTGGCGGGCACCCGCCCCCGGCGGTGAGCGCCCGCCGAGGCGAACATGCGTTCGTTCCATAATGCGGAACTGTTCCACGATACGGAACACAAAAAAATCTTGGCTGAGAGGTTGGAAACCGTGTTTCAGCCGGTACTATCGAATGGCGGGGGAACGTCCCTCGGAAGGAGGCACCGACCATGCCCAAGATGGTCATCAACACGTGCTGGGGAGGCTTCAGCCTTAGCGATGCGGCGCACCGCCGCCTCGGCTCGGTCTACGTCGAAGCAGACGACACCGAGTACGGCTTCGGCTACTGGAACACTAACCCCTGGAATCAGGGTATGGAGTCCCATGAGCTGGAGTACCGCAGCTTGCCCGCTCTTGTCGCTGTAGTCGAACTGCTGTGCGACGAGGCCAGCGGCCCCCACGCCCGACTCAAGGTCGTGGACGTGCCCGACGACGCCAACATGCCGTACATCTCGGAGCACGACGGGCGTGAGCAGGTCCGAGAGAGCCACCGGGTCTGGCGCTAAAAAACTTTAGGTAGCGGGTTGGTGTTTCAATGCCAGCCCGCTACCGTGGTTTACATAGGGCAGCCAGCCCGACCACAGGAGAGGAACATGGAAGACACGAAGACTCAGATGTACCACGCCCACCTTCACACCATCGCCATGACGGTGAGCAAGGCCAACCGGTTTCAGCCGGTGGTCCACTGGACTCCGGAGGACTGGCAGTGGTTGGAGTACACGGTCGTGGACATGGCCAAGACCAACGAAGACGGTGAGCCGGTGACGGTGGCTGAGCTTTCCACGATGAGTGATGCGATCCGTATCGCTTCGGAGTGGAGCCGGGTGCCGGAGCGTGCCAGCAACGACTGGGCGGGGGTGGTCTGATGGACTACCTTCCTCCGGGAGTCACTGACCGTCAGTTCTGGCGGACGCTAGCGTTTCTGCTCGCCTGCCTCCCTTTGGGGGTCGTGCCGATTCTGCTCGGGGTCGTGCCGGACCTCGGATAGTTTCCGAAAAACTTTAGCTAGCGGGGTGGGAAACGGTTCCTGCCCCGCTACGCTTAGAAGAAGTGGAGCAACCGCTCCCACAGGGTAGGAGGCCCTAACAACATGACACTCCCCAACTACGACGCTTGGCTCACCACCAACACCTCTCAGGAATACTGGGACAAGGCGTACGAGCACTGGCTCAAGCACCACGCCGCCTGGGACTACGAGCGGGCCATCGACAACAACGATGTCAGCTACCATGCCCCTGATGTCATCGACACGCTCGAACAGTGGATCGACAGCTCCTGGGGCGAGGGGTACTTCGAGGCTTGGGAAGAAACCCAGCGTCGAGACTGACCCGGCGGGGTCGGGGGCTTCGGCCCTCGGCTCCCCCTCCGGGGGTACCTGAGGGTCGTTAGGCTCTCGCAAGAAAATGTTACCTAGGCGTTGGTTTCTTCGCAGAAAACGCTACCCTAAGTAATGGGACACAAGGGAAGGAAACAAGCTATGTGGTCCGGAAACGACGCCGCCGAAACGAAGCGGCTCCGCAACAAAGCCCGATTCAAGGAAGGGCAGTGCCTGCTCTGCAAGCCTCACCGTGGTGAGAACCACGGCAAGCGGGATGGCAAGTACCTTTGGCCGAACGGAGAGTTTCGACCCTCCAAGAGTAAGGCGAAGAAGTGAGTATCTTCATCTGGGCTATCGGTATCGGGCTGTATTTCCTCTTCGAGATTCACCGCACCCGGTGAGTCTCGGAGGGGGCGACCCCTGCCGTAGGGACACCATAGGCTCTGATAGACACACAACCTTTGAGCGGGAGTGACTGACCCGCCTCCGGCGGCGCCCCTCCGGGCGAGGCGAACATCTGTTCGTTCCATTATGTGGAACAGTTCCGTATTGTGGAACGCAAAGAAATCTTGCCTGAGAGGTTGGGAAAGGGTGTGCAGGCCGGTACCGTAGGAAGGGCTGATGGGGCGAACGTCCCCACGGCTGGAGGTACACAGTGCAGACTTCACTGCCAAAGCTGCTCGATGTGAGTCGGGCCAATCCTAACCGTGACGTGAAGGCGTCCACCTGGGTGGCCCACACCGACGCATCGGCACAGACCGATGTGTGGCACTACGACACCCTCATGTTCACGATCTCCGACGATCGGGACATTGCGGCGATCTCGCCGGGTTTGGGGTCGCAGTCCGACAAGGCCGGTGTTTCCCGCATCCTGCAGGGCTGGTCGCAGATGCCGACCGATGGCCCCGACCGGGTGCCGGTCCTGACCTACGCCGCCCTCTACGGGTGACGGGCAGGGGGTCGGGGTGGATGGTCCACCCCGGCCCTGATGCCGTTCACCGGGAGGCCCTGACCCCGGCAAAAACTTTCTTGAAAAAGTTTGGGTGGAAGGTTGTTGTTCGTCCCGTGACCTGTAGACTGTTCTACAGGTGGCCGGAGGAGCCACCACCGACAGACTGGGAGGTCTGCAAATGTCCATCACCTACGTGCCAACCAAGCGCCGCAAGATCAGTCGGGCGGCGTTCGGCCCCGGAGCGATCTTCACCCGTGAGATGCGGGAGCGCCTGGAGGCCGCAGAGGCCCAGCGGGTCGCCCGGGATCTCGCCCGGTGCGAGCGCCTGAACCGGGCGCAGGGCTAGCGCCCAGGGGCGGGGGTCACACCCCGCCCCGCACCCCGCCCCGCACCCCGGCCCGTCCCTGGTCGAACCCCGGCCAGGGGCGGCAGCCTTCCCCCGGGAGGCACCGACCCGGCATCGGCGCCCCGAAACTTTCTGCCAAGAAATCCGGCATCGACGTTGGTTTCCTGGCAGAACCCGCTACCCTAGGAAGTGGTGAGGCGAACGCCCTCACCGACGTACGGAGGTACACATGACCATCATCGAAGGCGCCGAGAACATCGAGCGCTTCCAACTGATCCGGATGCGCAAGGCCCTGGAGTTGGAGATGCGCACCGGGATGACGCTCTCACGGGGCAGCGTCCTGGCAGCGGCCCAGCGGCAGTTCGGGATCAAGTCCCGCACGAAGGCCGGGGCCATCGCCGAACTCCAGACCCTGCTTGAACAGAGCTACGAGGACTAAGATCACCTCCCCCCTGGGGGTGGGGGCTACGGCCCTCGCCCCCGCTGGGGACACCATCGACTCTGTTAGACACAACGGTCGCTGCCGGGAGATGCCGACCCGCCCTCGGCGGTGCCCGCCTCCGCTCGCCGTTCCACATGGTGGAACCGTTCCACGATACGGAACGCTGAAATATCTCACCTGGCAGGTTGGTAAACGGTGCGGCAGCCGGTACTCTAGTGAATGGCAACGGGGCGACCGTCCCTAGCCATGGGAGAAATCATGACTGACTACTGCAAGCACGGCGTGTTCGTCGGCGGCTGCGGCATCGACTGGATGTGCCACGCCTGCGAGATGGGCGACGTTGAGCCGACACCGACCGAGGCTGCCGACCGCATGGTTGAGCTGTTCGAGCGCTACATCAGCCGTCGCAGCGAGCTGCTGATGCTGATCGCATCGACCAAGGCTGCCGACACCTCGGGCCACACGGCCAGTCTGGACTCGCTCGCCGGTCGCATCCTGAACGGCGACCAGTCGCTGCTCGGTGCCTACGACAACCTCGCCAACTTCTACGGCGCCGTCCGCAACTGGCAGGAAGCCAGCGAGTGGGCCGAAGGTCCGGACGACAACGACTGGCTCGCCCGTCGCCACCGCATCCTCACCGAACAGGAAGAGGAGCGCCGTGCCGACTGGTCCACCGCCGACCACATCGCCGCCCTTCCCCTTCACGTTCAGGAGGGCAGCTACTGAATCCTCCCCCCTCGCTCCGGTCCGGTTCACTCCGGGCCGGGGCGCCGGGGCCGGGGCCGACTTGCATTCCGGCCCGACCTGTGCTAGGGACACCATAGGTAGGGATAGACAAGCGCGTGCGTGCCGGGAGGTGCCCACCCGGGCGCAGCCCGCCTGCCGCCGAGCGTCCGTCGAGCGTCCGCTGGGGCGAACGGGCGTTCGTTCCGCATGGTGGAACTGTTCCACATCGTGGAACCGAGGCGGGGAAGATTTCCACAGAGATTTCCACAGGCAAATGCACCGCAAACGGTCCCCGAGGGTGTACACTCGGTTCTACCGACACCGAGTCGGTCCCCCGGCAGGGGGTCAGGAAACCGGGAGGGTTCCCATGCACACCACCATCGTCCACATTCCGATGCAGCGTCGGCCCATCAGCCGCAACCGCACCGGCGGGTTCCTCACCAAGGCAGCCAAGAAGGAGATGCAGGCCGAGGAAACCGCACGAGTCGAGCGTGACCGTCAGCGCTGCTACTGGGCCAACATGCTCGCCGCCCTAGAGGGTCGCCTGGTTCCGGGCTACGACCTCCACGGCCAGCGCATCGAGGCCGAGGCCACCGACGCCGACGACGCCGAGGCCATCGAGCGTGCCGCCGAGCAGGCCGCCGAGCAGGCCGCCGAGGACAACCTGGGCGGCTTTACCGACTGATTCCTCCCCCGACCCTGGCCCGGTTCCCCCACCGGGTCGGGGCTACGGGAGTGACTTGCAATCCGGCACCGGGTCTGCTAGGGACACCATCGGCCTCCTTAGGGAGCACTGGTGGCGGCGGGAGATGCTGACCCGCCTTTGGCGGCGACGCCCGCCTCCGCCGAGGCTCCGCCTGCCGGGGCGAACATTCGTTCGTTCCGTATGGCGGAACTGTTCCGCATTGTGGAACGGAAATATTTTCCCGGAAATGTTTGGAAATGTCGTTTTAGCCGGGGGCTAAGCGATAGCGTGAGTGGCACAGCCGCTCACACCGAGCAGCGGCCCCAACGAGTCGGGAGGCTCACATGCAAGACACACCCACCACCACCAAGGTCACGATCAGCACCATGGGCGAGGACGGCACCCTCGCCGCCATGGTTCCCAGCGGGCTGTACCGCTCCACGGTCACTTCCCTGGACGACCTGCCCGCCCTCTGGCAGGCCATCATCCGTCTCGGCTACATCTGGGAAGGCGAGGCCGACTACCACATCATCGAATGGCTGGAGCTTGTGGCGGGTCACCCCCTCGGTGCCCTCGCACTCCGCATCGCAGCGTCCGAGTGGGGCGCCTGATGATCGACTAGTTCCTCCCCCATCCCCCGCCCCGGCATCCGTCGGGGTGGGGTGACGGGTGGACTTGCATCCCGGCCCGAAGTCTGCTAGGGACACCATCGGCTCTGTTAGAGAGCGCCGCCGCCGCCGGGAGGTCCCGACCCCTCCCGCCGCCCGCAGCCTACCGCCCGCCGGAGGCGAACACTCGTTCGTGCGAACGCCCGTTCGTTCCACAATGCGGAATCGTTCCACAATGCGGAACGCCGAGATTTCTCAGATTTCTGGCACGAAATCCACCGCAACCCGTGCGAACGGTGATAGGGTGGTCGCAGACCTCCCCACCGGGGGGAGGCATCGCATCGGGAGGTGCAACTATGTCAAAGGATCTGATGATCCTAGAATCCACGGTCCCGGAGGGCGAGTCCTATCGGACGCACGCCGACCGGATCGCCGCCTATCTTCCCCTCAACTATGAGGTGGTCCCGCCCACGGTGAACGACATCGGCGCCCCTGCCGTCGTTCGCATCGCCGGTGTGGACCGTGCGGGCTGGACGGCGGACGATTACGTGATCCCCCGCCTCGCATCTGGGCTGATCGCCTGCCGGGTGGCGGTCGTCGTTCCGATCACGCGGGAGCTTTCGATCCTGCTGGCACCGGAGGCGGTGGCGTGAGCGGGCAACGGCGGGCATGGTCCCGTTGGCTGGACGTGGCGTTCCTAGTGGGAATGCTGGCAGTCATCACCTACTGTGCCCTCGCAATCTGGGCGAACGTGCAGGACCCTAGCGTCTGCTGGACTTCCTGCCCGTAGGGTGACACCGGGGCGGGGTGCGTTGGCACCTCGCCCCACACCTCGCCCACACCTCGCCCACACCTCGCCCCGCACCTCGCCCACCGCCCGACACCGGAGCGGCGGCGATCCGGGTGCGACACCGGAGCGGAAAGATTCCTGAGAAATATCGGCGGATGACGTTGCAAGCATCGCCCGCCACGCTACACTGACAGCAGTCGCCCAACGGGGGCGGCACCTACCGCCGGGAGGCATCATGCAATACATCACCGTTCGGGCAGCATACGGTCGGGAGTATCGTAACCAGACCGACGCCCGCAAAGATTGGAACGACAATCTCGATTTCCGCACCGTCGATGGCCCGTACATCAATAAGGCGGACGCCGACCGTCTGGGCGTGAAAGTCATGCTCCGGTATCAGGCAGACCGCAAAGTGGTCGAACTGACCGCCTAGGTTTCCTCCCCCTGCCGCCCCGTCCCGGATAGTTCCGGGGCGGGGAGCGGGGAGGCTTGCAATCCGGACCGCCGTATGGTAGGGACACCATTGACTCTGTTAGTGAGCGCTATCGTTGCCGGGAGGTACTGGCCCCCGGCGGGGGCGACGACCGGTGAGGGGCGGCGAGCGAGGGGCGAACAGTTGTTCGGGGCGAACGTTCGTTCGTTCCGCATCGTGGAACCGTTCCGCATCGTGGGGCCGAAAGATTGATCGAAATTACTTTCGTCCGGGGGCGCCGCAACCGGTGCGAACCCTGCTAGGGTGGCGGTAGCCCCCCAAGGCGGGGGGCAAGCTTACCGGGAGGAAAGCGATGAACTGTCCAGACTGCAACGGGAAGATGAACGAGGCGGGGTACATGACCCTCGCCCCGAACGCCCGAATTAAGATGACCCACTGGGACTGCCCCGACTGTGGGGGCCGGGTCAACAAGGGCGACGTGATCGCCACCGGCAAGGCGTGCGCCGAGTGCACCGCCCCGGAAACGTTCAATGGCAGCTACTACGTGATCGACCACGCCGACGGGTGTGACGCATGGGTCCCGTGCGAACTGATCGACGTTGCCGCCCAGCGGGTCGCCGCTGCTGAAGATGCCGCCGCCGAGGCCGGGTCCCCGACCCCGCTGCTGACGGCGCTGATGGGGGAGGTCTTCCGGGACTGACCCCTTCCTCCCCGACTGGCCCCGGCCCCGGTCCCCACCGGGCCGGGGCCTTTCGGCGTTATGGGGCAGAACCACACCCCGCACCTCGACCCGCACCTCGACCCGCACCTCGACCCGCACCTCGACCCGCACCTCGACCCGCACCCGGCCCCGGTCCCGGCACCCGGCCCCGCCGAACATCTTCGACAAGGTACTTGACGCCCGCCCCTAATCCATGCTTAAATGAAGGCATCCCCTCAAGGCGAGGGGCCAGCTACCTAGGGAGGCAGCGAAATGGCAATGCAATACGACTACCACGTTGGAGAGTACCGGGTGGAGGTGGACGACGATGCGCTCAAGGCGCGGGTCACGTACATCCCCACCGGTCAGATCCTGAAGCGGTTCACCGGTGAGTTCGCTTGGGCCGATGCCCGCCGCTACGCCAACGACAAGGACTTGACGTGGACGAGGCTGCTGATGCCGGACCGGTTGAAGCGCACCCGCCGGTAGGCTTCGGCCCCGCCGCCCCGGACCCCTCCACCGGGGCGGCGGTCCCCGCCGGGTCGAGCTTCGACTAGGTAGGGACACCATAGGCAGTGTTAGAAGTAGGGTTGCTTCCGGGAGGTACCGACCCGTCGAGGGCGACGAGGGGAGGGGGCGACTGACGGGTAGCGAACATCCGTTCGTGCGAACGCTTGTTCGGGGCGAACAGTTGTTCGTTCCGTATCGTGGAACTGTTCCACAATGTGGAATCGAAAGATTGATCGAAATTACTTTCGATCGAGGGTGTCCAACCGGTGCGAAACACGGTAGGGTGGCGGTAGCCCCCCACGGCGGGGGGCAAACGCTAACCGGGAGGTAAGCACCTTGTCCACCACCACCGAACCAACCATCGCCCGCAGCAAGATCGAGGGCACCGACTTGGCGATCGCGATCAGCACCAACAACGAGACCGGCACCATCGAGGCCATGCTGATCGACTGCAACATCAGCGTGATCGACCGGGTTCACTCGAACGGCTCGACCGACGGTGACCGCCGAGTGTTCGAGCGTGCCGGTCGATGGATTCTCGACTACGCCGTTCAGTAGTTCCTCCCCCAATGGCCCCGGCCCCGGTCCCCACCGGGCCGGGGCCTTTCGGCGTTATGGGGGCGAGTCGAGGGTCGAGCATCGAGGGTCGAGTCGAGGGTCGAGCATCGAGGCCGGGAGAGGTTGAGGGTGGGGTCGAGCGTCGAGTCGAGGGCAGCGTCGAGTCGAGGACCCCGCACCCCGCACCCCGCACCCCGTGCCTCGCCCCGCACCCCGAACCCCGTCGAACATGTTCGAGGAAAGACTTGACACCCGCCCCCGATCCATGCTTGAATGAAGGGGTCCCCTCAAGTCGAGGGGCAAACGCTAACCGGGAGGTAAGCACCTTGTCCATCGAAGTAACAGACATCGAAGTCCCGACCTGGAGCCTCGTCATCGTGACGGGCCAGGGCTGGGGCTGCGGCAACAACCACGGCGAGGCCCGCCGCAACGCCGTGGGCTACAGCTCCACGAAGCCCCACCTGCTGATGGCCTTCAGCCAGCCGGTGAAGAACGTGCAGGTCGAGTGGTTGACCGGCGTTGTCCAGTGGGAGTGGGCCGACGAGGCCGGGATCCACTTCGAGATTCCGGTCAATGGCTGGGGCGAGCAGGACTAGCCCCACCCCCACCCCGCCGCCCCGGTCCCCCCGCCGGGGTGGCGGTCCCCCCGGTGGGGACACCATCGGCAGTGTTAGGGAGATGGAGGGTTTACGGGAGATACTCACCCCGCCGGAGGCGGCAGGCTGGGCCGAAACGACGAAAGGGAGACCCTTTCGGGTCTCCCTCTGTCTCTGGGTTGTTCTACTCAGTCCGTGAAACCGTAGAGCGCATCCGCTGCAGCTTGCTCTGCTGCCATCTCTGCAGCTTGCTCTGCGTTGGGTGCGTAGGGTTCCGGTTCGGCGTCCCACTCTGAGATGCTCAGAGTATAGGTGTCGTGTGCGACTCCCTCTCGTTCGTAGTCTGCGCCGAATTCGTCGATGAACCTAGCGCAGAGTGCGATGGACTCCGCCACGTATTCCGGTTCCGGATTATCCGGCAGGCACCCTGCCGCATGGTAGAACACTGCGAAAGCCATAGGCTTGTCTCCCTCTGTAGTTGTCAAGTATCACGGTCCGTTCCGAACCGCTGCGAGCACTGTAGCGGATGGGTGGAGGATTGCAAGGGTTCGGCCCATATCTGTTTCAGATAGGTGGCCATCTGAAACAACTATGGGGATGATAGTTGCAATTGGTGTCGGCATCCCCTACCGTACTGAGTGCCGGAGAGGAAACGCCGAACCGGTGGAGGAAACGGAATGGGATATCCCAGCGTCATATCGGAGCTTCTGGGTCTGGTAGCGTTCGCCGGTCTCGTGGCAGCCATCTACTACGGTCAGATCGCTCTCGCAGCTCGCCGGACTCGCCGGTACGATGATCGTCTGGTCTCGGAACGGGGTTTGCGACTGCCGGTAGCGTCCGACACTCGGCACCCTTACGAGGCAGCGATCCCTCAGAGCGTGCGAGATAATCCGGTATGGGGGAGCGAGTGATCCCCTAACGGGACCGAATCCCCCACGGAGACCCTCAGCCGGAAGGCTGGGGGTCTCTCCGTTTCGGGACTGATTCGGGAAATGCTGCCGAATGGGGTTGCGATCCGGTTCGGGACCGACTAGCTTTCTAGGTGCCGGGACGGAAGGTCCGAACCGGCGAAGGGAGGAAAGATGTTTTGGGAAGTGTTCCCGCTCATCATGTTCGCAGTAGCAGCGTGGCTGATGCGATTCCCCTAGGGGACGGAGACCCTCAGTCGAAAGGCTGGGGGTCTCTCCGTTCCGGAGTGCTTGAGAGAGCCGGAGAGGGACGGAGGGAGCGAGGGAGGGACGCAGAGAGCCGGAGAGGGACGGAGAGCGACAGAGGGACGCAGAGAGCCGGAGGGAGCCGGAGAGGGAGCGAGGGAGGGAGGGAGGGACGGAGAGAGCGGAACCGGAGACCCTCAGAGAGCCGGAGACCCTCAGAGAGCCTCAGAGCGTCCCAGAGAGCCGCACAGCATCCGAACGGTACAGAGAGACCCAGAGAGCATGAGAGAGCGACAGAGAGCCGGAGAGAGCCGGAGAGCGAACCGGACACCCAGAGAACCGCACCCAGCCAGAGCCGACCCTCTCCACCCACCCACGCCACCCACACGCACCCACCCGACCCGAACGACGCTACGACCTTCCGAACTTTTTCAACGCACCCTCGGCCCGGGCGGAGTTGTGTGGTGGTGGTATGGCTTTGTGTTGGTTTGTATTATGTGGGTTTGGTGTTGAGGATGTTTTGTATTTGGGTGGGGGTGATGGCTGGTTGTGTTTTTTGGGTTTTGTTGTGGAGTGTGTTGTAGATGTGTTGGTCGATTGTGGTGGGGTTGATGAGGTTGTGGATGGTGGCGGGTTTGGTTTGGCCGATTCGGTGGATTCGGGCGCAGGTTTGGTGGTATTTGGCGGGGGTCCAGGGTGCTTCGATGAATAGCATGTTGTTTGATGCTGTGAGGGTGTGTCCGTGTGCGGCTGCGTCTATTGAGATGATGATGTTTTGGCAGTTTGTGTTATGTTGGAATTCGTGTTTGGCGTTTTCGGTCTGTTGGGGGTTTTGGCCTCCGATGATCATTGGGGCGTTGAGTTCGTTGGCTAGGGTTTGTACTATGTGGCGGTGGTGTGCTGCGATTACGATTTTTTGGCCTGAGTTGTTGGCGTTTTGGATCCATTCTAGGGCGTGGGGTATTTTGGATTGGGCGGTGATTTTTCTGAGTTCTGTGAGTTGGATGAGGGTTTCGTGGTTTTGGGTGGCGTAGTGTGCTCGGATTCGGGCGGCGGTTGGGTTGGTGCCTTCGTTGATTGCGATTTGTTGTTGTTGTTGTTTGTACCATTCTTGTAGGTTGTTGAGGGCGTGGTTGTACATGGTTTGGTGTTTTTTGTCCATTGTGGTGTGGATGGTGTTGTAGGTGATTGGTGGGAGGTCGGTGAGGACGTGTTGTTTTTCTCTGCGGATGTAGCAGAGGGTTTGGAGTTTGTTTCGGAGTTCGGTGGTGTTGGTGGCTCCGTGGGTTTGCCAGTGTCCCCAGTTGTCTTTGTATGCGCCGCAGTATCGTTTGTAGAAGTTCCAGCGGCCTCCGAATTTGTCGATGTGTCCGAGGATTTCGAGTTGTGGGGCGTATTCGGCGGGCATGTTGGTGATTGGTGTGCCGGTGAGGAGGAGGATGTTGCCGTTGGTGGGGATGGTTTTTGCGATTTGTTTGGCGGCTTTGGTGCGTTGTGCGTCGGGGTTTTTGCAGTAGTGGGATTCGTCTAGGATGAGGGTTTGGTGTTTTTGGTTTTTGAGGTGTTGTTTTTGGGTGTGGATGTTGGGGTAGCCGATGATGGTGTAGTCGGTTTCGGTCAGTGTGGGGGTTTTGCGGCCTTGGATGATTTGGGTGGTGCGGTGGGGTAGGGCTTGTTGGATTTTTGTTTTCCAGTCTTCGGTGAGGCTGGTTGGGCAGATGATGAGGGCGGGGTATTGGTTTGTGTGTTCTGTGGTTGCGAGGGCTTGGAGTGATTTGCCGAGGCCCATTTCGTCTGCGATGAAGGTGCGTTGTTTTTCGGTGGCGTAGGCGACGCCTGCTTTTTGGTATGGGTAGAGTTCGAGTTGTAGTTGTGGGATGTTGATGTTGGCGGTTGTTGCGTGTGCGAGGGTGTGGTGGTGTTGTTGTTTTTTGGTTTCGATTTCGTGTTGTTGTTGGATGTGGTCGGGGATGGGGATGTGGTGGTGGTTGGCCCATTTAATAATGTCGGGGAGTGAGGTGGTTGGGGCGTGCCATTTTTTGGTGGTTGGGTTCCATTTGGTGCCGGGGATGGTTTTGAGTTGGTTGACGGGTACGGGGTCGTAGGGGATGGTGATTTGGATTGTGTCGTTGTTGAGGGTGATGTTTGTGTCTCCGATTGGGTGGTCGGGCATGGTGATGTGGAGGATTTGGTCGTCTATGGTGATGTTCCAGTCGTTGGCGAATCGGATTGCGCGTTTGAGGTTGGCGATGGGTAGGGTCCAGTGTTTGTTGAGTTTGTCCCATCGGGCGTGGGGGAAGCTGTTTTTGAGCGCGTCGATTTCGTTTTGGTCGTAGGGGGTTTTGAGGATGAGTTTGTTGTTTTCTAGGTAGAGGCGTTTCATTTTACCAAGGTTCTGGTATGCCGGTTGGGCTTTCGTATTTTTGTACGTCCCAGTATCCGCATTCTTCGATTTGGTTGTGTCGCCAGTGTTGGTCTTTTGTTTCCCAGTTTTCGGGGGACATGATTTCTTTGTATCTTTTGATGCTTTCAGCGGCGGTATAGTTTTTGTTGATACCGAATCGTGCTGCTTGTAGTTCTTTAAACCATTCTGTGTCTGAAATGTCAATCGGGTCTGATATTGAGAATTTGAGGTCTGAGAATTTCATAGTTCGTACATTTCTTCGGGGAGTACGGGAGGTAGCGGGTTGTGTTTGTGCCATGCGAACGTGTCTACGTACATTGGTGTTCCTTCTCCTATCCACGCCCCGTAGATGTTGAATTCTGCGTGTTCGATGGCTTCTTCGTCGGTGAGGCCGTCGTTGGTCAGGATTTGGTGTACGGCGGCTTTTTCGTAGACGGCGATGGTGTGCCCTTTTCGTTCGGTGATGCCGATGAGGGCTTCGTCTAGCCCGTCTGCGATCATCGTGTCGGGGTAGAATTCTTCTAGTTCTTTAAGGATCTTCTTGTACTTGAGCATGTTCCTATGATAGGTGCGGGGCTGGTTTTTGTCAAGGCGTGGTTTCGAACGTTTGCCTGAAGAGGTCGTAGCGTTTCGGTATCCATCGGAAGAGGTGTGCGGTGAGGTAGAACCAGAAGGTGATGAGGGTGGGTTGTCCGAGTTTTGATTGGGAGAATTTGTAGAACGCTGCAGACAGGGTAGGGTTTTTGGTTTTCATCGCAACGATGTCGTATGCGGCGATGTATGCGATTAATCCTATCCACGCCATTTCACCGGTTTTTGGTGTTTTGTTTGTTTGGTGTGTTGTTTGTGTAGGTACCATATTTGTATCTTACTACACTTTTTGATAGGAGCTTTTCTCTGTGAATTACCGCAACCATACTTCTTCTGGTTATGTTAAACGTTTCAAAGTTATGAAGGGTTCGCAGGGGGAGGTGAGTAAGGGTTTCAAGAAGGCGTGTAAGAAGCGTGATAACGTGGTTAGGTGTAAACAGAAAAGCCCTCCCGCTTAGGGGAGGACTTTTTGTTTTATGGGCGTCCTTGCCCTCTGTAGCGTTTGCTGTAGTTTTTGGAATTCTTGTTTCGGGACTGCTTGTTCTTTGAGTGCTGTCCTTTTCGGCTGATGTTCTTTGGGTTGTAGGTGCCGCTTCCTAGCTTAGCCATTTTCTTTTTCCTTTGTTTGTGGCGGCATCTTGTGACCTTTGGGGCATGTTGCTTTTGCGCCGGGAAGCCCACCTATTGAGATGTCGCATTTTTCGCATCTGTATGTGATCATTGTGTCGTTCATAGCCGTTCCTTGAGTCGGTGTTTATTATAGCACTGTTTTTATTGAGTGTTGTTACTCGTCGGGTTTATGCTATTTGTATGACTGATAAGGATCGTATTATTGCATCTTTGTTTTTGATTGAGCAGTGTTCTCCTGATGTGTTTTGGGAGAAGGCAGCGTATTTGCTGCGCTCCGGTTTGTCTAGTAAACCTTTTGACGTTTCTCGGCTTGTGTCTTAAGGGGCTACTCGCCCGTTGTCGATAAAGTGGCCGTATGTGATGGGCATGGCTGCTTGGAAGAATTGTTCTAGCCCGTCTGCGTACTGGCGGATTTCCCATTGAGCGGTTTCGTCACCTCGGAGGTTGATGAAGTTCATGAGTGCCCGTGCGTTGGTCGTGGCATAGAATTCACTGTAGGTAGCTACTGGTAGTACCATGCGTGCTACTTCTTTTGCCACACCTGCTTCTAGGAGCTTCTCGTATGCCCAGAAGCTTCTGTTGTAGGCAAACTTGATTTGCTCCATGGAGGGCTGGTAGTCGTCCATCGGCTCGAATGTGTACGCTCCGGGCTTTCCTACCTGGGTACGCATTTGTTCTGCGTCAGGAATATACGCTTCAGTGGTCATCTGGGAGTACCGGCCCGAATATTCGTTGTAGGACCAGCCGATGCGGTGACGGAACCATTCTCGCACTACGAAGATGGGTGCCTTGATGTGGAACCTGAAGAAGTTGTGTTCAAACGGGGTTCCGTGCTTTTCTCGCATCAGGAAACCGATGAGGCCCTTGTCTCGTTCGCTGAGTTGTTCGGTTTGGATTCCGAAGCTGACTCGTGCTGCGTTGACTACGCTTAGGTCGTCGGCGCAGGCGGCGTCAAGACGGATGAACCCGTTGTCTAGGACTGGGATTTCCGTCATTCGGTCAACCACTCCTTGTGCTCCATGGTCCAGAGCACGGTGCGCTTGAATGACTCTTCTAGCCCGATTGGTGCGGCCCAGCCGTGTTCCTTGAGCTTACTGCCGTCTAGGGAGTAGCGTAGGTCGTGGCCGGGGCGGCTGGTATGGTAATCGACCATCTCGTACTTCGGTGTAGTGTTGAGAATATCACCGATCATCTGCACGATCTCTAGATTGTTAATCTCCTGCTCACCTGCCACGTTGAATCGTTGAATATCCGGGGTGAATTCGGCGTCGCTGTACATGATGGGGTCTACGTTGTCCAACAGGTACTGAACAGCATCGGCGTGGTTTCGTGCGTGGAGCCAGACCCGTGAACCAATGTCCCATGCCCACTCGTCGCCGTCTCCGGGGCGTCCGTGGACGTGAATGGTTTCGTTGTTGACGATTCGACGGATCACCATCGGCACATACTTTTCGGGGTGCTGCCGTTCACCAAAGTTGTTCATGGTGTTAGTGATAGTGATTGGGATGCCGTAGGTTCGCCAGTATGAGTAGGCGATTGCTTCCTGTGCCGCCTTGGACGCCGAGTACGGGTTAGAGGGGCGGTGTGGTTCGCCTTCAACATGGTCGTGCCCTAGCGGGGCAGGGCCATACACCTCGTCAGTCGATACTTGAATAAACTTTTCTGGCTCAATGTACCGAGCGTACTCAAGCATGTTGAGAACGAGGTTTACGTTGTTTTGTACAAAGTCAACCGGGTGGGTGATAGACCGGTCTACGTGGGAGTCCGATGCCATGTTTACGATGTAGTCGATATTGCCTAGCTTTTCGATGAGCTGAGAGTGTACCGGTGATCGAAGGTCGTGCCAGACGACTTCTACCCGCTTGGGGTCGTAGCCGTCAATGTCGGTGAGTCGTTCAATGCGTCCTGAGAACCGCAGGGCGTCCATTACTACAATGTCCCAGTCGGTGTTCTTCAACCAATGTTCAACGGTGTGTGATCCGATGAAGCCTAGGCCACCGGTTAGTAGTACTCGCTTGCTCATGTTTTCCTTTGTGTTAGTTCGATGGGGACCAGCCCCGTTGGGACTGGCCCCCTGCTTTTGAAATACCCGTTTGTGTGTTTTTACTTTTTGTATTTTAAAAGCGTATTTTTACTATATGTGATATGACTGAAAGTGTCAAGTCACCAGGGTGTGACATCATCATCAAAGTCGTCGGTTTCCAACGCCTCGTTGAGTTCTTCATCACTACGGGTCTGTTGCGAATCGTCGTACTGTGAGAATTCGACAACCTCGAATGGCCATGTGGTGCCTCGCTTGCAGAGAGCAGGCCACTCTCGTGCTTCACGCTGACCACGGTAATGCTTGAATTCGATTAGTTCAGGATCAGTCGGGTCTGGTGATAGTGCGATACCAAACTCGGACCAGCGGGACCATACTGCGGAACCGAACGGGCGCAGGTCTCGTTGACCGCCTGAGCCTAATGGAGCGTGATGCTCAATCCATAGCGCACAGTTGTATGTGTGCCGAATGTAGTCTAGGAACTTTGCGATTTCGATTGAGACTGATTCTGCTGTTCGCCCGCCGGGATCAATGAATGCCTTGTACAGCGGACCGAAGAACACAATGTCGGGTTCGATCGTGGCCACATATTCTTCGACTAGAGAGCGGTCGCTTGCGGTTAGCAAGTTGACGCCATCTGGCTTCATCAGGAGGTGGGCGTCCATGCTTTCGTGCTTGTCGTACCACTTGATCTTGTCGTAGATACGCATTGATGTTCTACGGATAATTCGTTCTGGGTTTTCAAGGTCGATCATGAGTGTGCGTGCGGGCTTCATTGCGTCCCGCCGGAACGGGTGAATGCCTGCGGCAGACATGAGCGCTACCTGTCGGGCTAGTGTGGTTTTACCTGCACCTTCGGCGGCTACGACGATGACTCGCTCTTGGCGCTCTAGTACGTTAGGGATGACCCAATCGTAGGATAGGTCTACGTCTGTTTCTAGGAACGGTGTCCATTCAACAAGGCTGCCCTTGTCTCGGTTTTCGGATTCGCCGTCTGATAGGAACGCATCTAGGCTTGAGTTGATTTTGCCCAACACCAACGATTCTGACAGCTTGCCTTCTTCGATTGAAGAAAGGTCAGTGATCAGTTTCTGGAGAGCGCTCGGCTCAGAGCCGACTTCTTCGGCCCCCTCGTAGCTTTCACTATCGAAGGGGACTAGCGACTCGGCTAGCATTTCTCCAGCTTCTAAGAGATCAGCTACGTCCTTGTGCTTTCCTGGCTTGAAAACCTTTACGTTGCACCCGGCATCAGTTAGCTGCTTATTGACAGACCTAGCGTGAATGTAACCGGCGTGGTCGTTGTCACAAATGATGATGACGTTGCCGCCAGCTAGAGCTTCAGTGTGGTGAGGCATCCATTTGTTCTGACCTTCGGCTCCGGCACCACCAGGGTTAGTGGTTGCAACCTTGCCTACAGATTCAAGAGCGTGTACGTCCTTCTCGCCTTCTACGACGTAGACCGGAATGCCTTCTGCTTTAGCTGCGATTACTTGAGGTAGTCGATACAGCGGCTTCTTCAGCTTGGACGTGCTCCAGTTCCATCCGCCTTGATTATCGGGCTGGCGCTGACGGAAAGTCTTCTTTCCGTTCTCGTCCACAAAACGTAGCACTTCCATGATGAGATTGCCGTCTTCATCAAAGTACTTGTATGTGTCTTGCAGTTCTAGCTTTGCCTTTTTCGGCGGCTTAGTGTCTTTCGGGAAAAGATCACCGATCTCTACGCCGATCTCTGAACAGATCTGGTCTAGCTCACATCCTCCACCCCTAAGGCACTTCATAAGTACCTGACCCTGCTTGCCTACAGAGACTCGGAGAGATGGGTTGTCGTCGTCGTTTCTACATGGGCATGTAGCGTCCCACTGGTTCTTGCCCGCTTTCTTGTGGTTGATACGTGGCAGTACGTTATCAATTGGCTCCATGGCCGTACCTTTCTAGAATGTAAGCCTCACGTGTCTTTTCGTAGAGCGACGTAAACATAGCACGGTCGGAGTTGGTTGTCAACGCCGTGGCGTTAGCTCCTAGTTTTTTGATTGTTTCGGTCAGAACCGGATGTGGCTTTTCGTAATCGTATGTACCGCTGTAGATTTTTTGGCCGATTCCTTGAAGGATAGTCCACGCTTGCTCAGGCTCCGGAGGCAGTTCTTCTGAACGCATGTTTGCTAGAACGAGAATACGAAGCTCGCCTGGGCGTGGCATCCACTTTCGGCCAGCAAGTCCAAGCTCTTTGACTGTGCTCTTCGTTTCTTGATATGGGAGATCTGAGATGTACTCCCAGAAACCTCGTGACCGTACAAGCAAGGTGTTGTTGTCGATGGGCTTATCCCATGTGACACTTAGTAGCTCTACGATCTCTTTACACTCGCTCTTTTCCATAGTTACAGGTTATCTCGCTTTGGTGAGGATGTCAACACGATAAAGCAAAAAGCCCCCCTTGCGGGGGGCCTTTCACCATTATGCCATTCGACTCAGAAATCTTCGAACGGATCGTTGGACGGGTAGGAGGCGCCTGCGGCTGCGGGGGCAGGCTGATTCTGGACTCGCTGACCGCCACCGCCAGAGGTCCCACCACGCTGACGCTCAAGCGACGCTATACCGTATGAGTTCACCGCAATCGTGTCGGCAATAACTTCAACAGTTGACCGCTTCTGGCCAGTCTCCTTGTCTTCCCAAGAGCGCTGCTCAAGGCGACCCTTGATGACGACAGGTAGGCCCTTCTCTAGAACACGTGCGCCATGCTCGGCGGTGTTTCGCCAAGCGACCACGTTGAAGAAGGAAGTCTCTTCCTGCCACTCTCCGTTAACCTGATAGCGGCGGTTCGATGCGATTGAGAAAGTCAATCGGGCCGCACCGTTACTCGCATGCTTGACCTCCGGGTCAGAAGTCAGGTTACCTGTAATTACTGTGTCTGCATTGCTCATGTTCGTCTCCTTAGATCGGTAGTGTTTAGCAGATATTGATAGATTATAGCGGGCTGTGTGGCTTGTCAATACCAGATTGTGGAATTTTCTTTTTCCATGATATAGACTATCTGTTATGAGTCCTGAGAAAGCCCAAGAGGCATTGCACGCATATTTTGTAGACACCTTGGTTGATCTTGCTGATCCATCGCCGTCTGAAGAAGAAGATGTTCGTGGCGACATGGAAGGTGTGATCAACATTATTTTTGAAGGTCTCGGCGTTGAGGTTGTTTCGTCAGAGTCAGATCAAGTGTTATTTGTTGTAACGTTTTGATTGGAACATTATGTGTTCTAGAAAGTGGCGTCTGCACATAACGTGGTAGTCAACGAGTTCGCTATTGTCTACAATAGCGTCGGTTCCTTTGTTCACTTGTTTCCCACCTATGAACAGGCCGTTGTGGGTAGCGGGTTTACCGCACCAGCACCTCATGCCGTTTTTTAGATGACGAACGTTGTCGGCAAGCTCGATTAGGCGTTTAGATGCAGGGAACATCTCACCTTTGTAGGTGGTCAGTAGGCCGTATGCGTAAACGTTGACTCCTCGAATATCAGCCAAGAAAGCTAGTTCTTCTACTTGTTCTATTGTTAAAAACTGTGCTTCGTCGATAAAAACATATTTGGTTGTTTCGCGGGTGTTTTTTTCTTGATCGTCTATGAGGTCAGAAATGTACTGATCGTCTTCAATGTTGACGGCCCATGCTCTTTGTCCGAGTCGGCTGGTACATACCGCTTCCCCTTCTCTGTCGTTCTTGCTCAACAGAATGGTTTGGCTCGGGAAGGCACTGTCGATATTGAAGTGGGCCTGAAGGAGGTGGGTTGTTTTTCCCGACGCCATGGTCCCTGTCATAAATACTAGCTCGCCCATGTTGCCTCACTTTTGTAAGTTAAGGTTATTTTACCTTATTCTTGCTGGGCCGAGTTCCAAACCGCCGAACGGTTAGGGTTGTAGTTGGGGCTTACTGTTGCGGGGGTGGGGGTGAATCCCGAGATCCCTGGGGCGCTGTAGACCTTTTTTACTGACTCGCCGCATGTTGGACACTCCGTCAAGGAGTCTTCGGACATTTTTTGGAATTTTTCGAAGTGCCCACATTGAGGGCATGAGTAATTGTATGTAGGCATAAACGTTATTATAGCGAATCTCTCAGAAAGGTCAAACGGCAGCAAGATACAATAAGTGTAGTGTGTTTTACTTTTTGTATTAGGGCGGTCGGCTGTGTTGAAGAAACTTTCCAAGTCGTTTAAAACGATGGCTAAAGCCTCTTTTGCTATGCTTCTGATTACGGCATGGATGGCACCCGTACCTGTAGCTGCTAGTACATACAATGTTACTGGATTGTCTGACTGGTATTTTTATCTAGACGAAGAGACCGCAGTAACGCTTTACGGTAACTCAAACGAAGCGTGTAGCGAAATTGATTGGAATACCACCGGCACAGATCCGTATTTGTTCTTGTATGACTACGACAACAATGACTCGTATTTGACCGAAGACGACGACGCCAACCACAATGATGCCAATCAATGTGTGAGTTCAAAGATAACTGGAACTTATCCCGCCGGTATCTATCGAATAAGGGCGGGCTATTGGGATGAAGACTCCGGCTCTACTGTTAGTGGGGGTACTGGTAACCCTAACTATGAGCAAGATTGGGGTGACCTGACGTACACGCTTGCCACGAATGGAGTCACATTATACGACTACGCTCCATCTGTCGGGCCACCCATGAATCTAACTGTTACCGACAACGGGACTTCAATCACTCTTGATTGGGATGTTCCAAACACTGGGTATATTCCTGTGGAACGGTATGCCATTTCTTGGACTGTTCCACCTGCTGCTGGTTGGGGAATCTCGACTGGCAACGTGGGCGATGAGAACGCTTTGGACACCGATATAACCATCCCGTATTCGTCTTTTGGAAACACTGGAGGGCTTAACGAAACTTATCGAATTGATGTTCGGGCTGATAACGACACTTACGGTTACTATTCAGGCTGGTCTAATCAAGTTGAGATTCTCATTGGGGAGCCTGATACTGACGGGGACGGCGTTGTAGATGATGACGAGACTGAAGGATGTGTCGAAGACGTGGACTGTGACGACGACGGAACAGGCGACGCTGATGATCCCGATGACACAGATCCAGACGTTCCAGTCCTAACAGTTGACACTGACGGCGATGGAGTTTTTGATGCCGAAGAAACAGAGGGATGTGCGAACAACATAGACTGTGATGACGACGGAACTGGCGATCTACAAGATCCTGATGACGTTGATCCTGACGTGCCAGTTCTAACTGTGGACACAGATGGTGACGGCGTGTTTGATGCTGAAGAAGAACAGGGATGTGAAAACACTGTTGACTGCGATAACGACGGAACTGGAGACGCTGACGATCCAAAAGACGATGATCCAGATGTGCCTGTATTGACTGTCGATACCGATGGCGATGGTGTATTTGATGCCGAAGAGGAACAGGGATGTAAAGAGACTAAAGACTGTGATGAGGATGGCACCGAAGATTTAGCAGACCCTGATGATAAAGACCCTGATATTCCTACGTACACCACGGACACTGACAAAGATGGAGTATTAGATGTAGACGAAGAAGCGGGGTGTGCCGATAAACCTGACTGTGACGGTGATGGTACGGGAGATAAAGATGATCCCAAAGATGATGATCCTGATGTTCCGGTCCTGACAGTTGATACGGATGGGGATGGAGTATTTGACCAAGAGGAAGAAGTGGGATGTTCCGAGTTGGCTGACTGCGATAAAGACGGAACTGAAGATAAAAACGATCCTGACGACAAAGATCCCGATATTCCCGTTTGGACTGTAGACACCGACGGTGATGGGGTTTTCGATAAGGCTGAAGAAGGCGGGTGTGCGGAACTTACGGATTGCGATAAGGACGGTACTGATGATAAAGCCGACCCTGACGATAAAGACCCAGACGTACCTGTTCTTACCGTTGATACTGATGGGGATGGAGTCTTTGATAAGGAAGAAGAAGGCGGATGTGTTGACAGCATAGACTGTGACAAAGATGGGACAAACGATAATCTTGATCCTGATGATAAAGACCCAGACATTCCAGTATTAACCGTGGATACAGACGATGATGGAGTGTTCGATCAGGAAGAAGAGTTTGGGTGTGAAGTTGACATTGACTGTGATTTGGACGGAACCGACGACAAGAACGACCCTGACGACAAAGATCCAGACATTCCGTTTTTAACTGTCGATTCAGATGAAGATGGAGTATTTGACGCTGAAGAGAAACTTGGCTGTGAGTTCTTGGAAGACTGTGACGAAGATGGAGTATTGGATAAGGATGACCCAGATCCTCTTGACCCAAATGTTCCTGTTGAAACTGTTTTAATTGACGGTGAAGAAGTTGTATTTGAGTTTATTGATGAAGAAACAGGCGAAGCGCTTTCTGCGGAAGAGTTCTTTGACGAGTTCGATGTTGAGGAAGAAGAGAAAGAACTAGCTTTAGAATTAAACGATCTTGGTCTTGACATTGAAGGTGTTGATCTTGCTGAGATTGACGTGGCAGAGGAAAAGGTTATTGAGGATTTGGATGAGATTGACGAGGAGTTCGCTGAAGACTTCCTTGACATCGTTGATGGTGAGGTAACTGAAGAAGAGATTGAAGAACTTCTAAAAAACGAAGATGTTTTTGAGCAGATCGTTGAAGAAGACGGTGCTGCTGTTCAAGTGTTTGTTCAAGCCGTTAACGAAGCAGACGATTCAGTGAAGGCACAGTTTGAGGAAGAAGTAGACATCTTTGATGATGAAGCGTTCAACGAATATGTCGCTGAAGGTTCTGTGGTTGATACTGAAACTCGTCGTACTGTTGTTGCTGCTGCGGCTGCCGTGACCGTGGCTACTGCTGCAGCATCTACTGGTCCTTCGGGTCCTTCCGCTGGCGGCGGTGGTTCTTCCGGTGGTGGAGGCGGAGGAGGTCCCGGCGGTGACTCCGACGGCGGCAGAAAGAGTAGTTCTAGAAGAAGGTCTCGGTGAAAGGAGGCGCCATGAAAAATATAATCAAAGTAACAGTGGGGGCCGTCCGCCGCATGGGTAGGGAGATGCTCTATCTTGGGTGGACTTTAGCAGGTACGGGGTTGGTGCTAATCACTTTATCGTCAACCACGTTGCAGCAGGGAATATATATTTCTCTTGCCGGTCTTGCACTACATTTGATGGGCACTGTATTAGACTATGTAGATGATGAGAGAGAAAATGCAAGCGACTAATCAACTTGTGTGGAATACTATAGGACGTATTGCGGCAGTGTTCTGTATGAATGCTATGGCTATTGTTGGTAGCTCTAGTCTTATTGGTGGTATTGATCCGTGGAAGGCTGCCGTGTTGGCAGGTGCTACTTCTACTGCGACTGTTATTCAGAAGCTCGCAGCGGCTTATGCTGATGACGGAAAGATCACTGCTGATGAGATTGATGCGGCATTTAGCATGACACAGCCTAAGAAAAACTAAGGTAACTTTTACATAAATCTGCATCTGGTTGCTAAAAGTTTATGCTGTACAATATATCTGGAAGGAATTCCTTCTAAAACTATTCCCTAATAAGGAGAAATGTAAATGGATATGAACATGTACAAGCAGGTTGCGGAACGTGCCGCTATGACATTCATTCAGACTTTTGCTGCAATGTTTGTTGTTACCGACATGGCCTCAGCCAAAGGTGCTGCGACAGCCGGTGTGGCTGCCGCACTTTCAGTACTGAAGTCATTTGCCGCCACCAAGGTTGGCGACAAGTCCTCCGCTTCACTCGTCTGAAAGTAAAGAGCACCGCTTGACGGAGCTATCTAGTAGGTGTTAATATAGATAAAGTTGAGCGGTAAGTTTTTAGCTCCTTTTGTACTTATCCTTAACGAGTTGAGGTCCCCGGTTTTTTGGCCGGGGACTTCTTCTTTGTCCGACGCTTAGGAATGTGCTTGATTCGTCCCACAGGCAGCGAGCGGTACTGTTCACGCCCGTAAGAACCACCGTACACATCAACCCATTCTGAGATCGGGTTAAACTTTGTGTTGACTACGTGGCGCTTGAACGTGAAAACTCCACGCTCGCCTTTCACTCGGCACTTGTCACCACAGTGCAGTGTGACCTGAGGAGAGATGGTGAAATGATTTTCAATCACCCATCCCTCTGGCGGCTGGACCGGAACTTTTGCTTTCTTGACTTTAGGCATCTAGTTATCTCCTTTTCGTAATACGTAGTGTATCAGGAAAGAAGGTAAACACCAACCTGTCTAGGAAATATTTGTAATAGCGGAGTAAATTGTGTCTGCAATTGTTTCTCTAACATCGGGGTTTTCGTCAAGGTAGTTCTTTGTGTTGGCTCTTCCCTGACCGATGTTTTCGCCCTTGTATGCGTACCAGGCACCCTTTTTGTCTAGGATGCCCATATCTGCGGCAATGTCAACAATGTCTCCGGTGCGGTTGATTCCTTCGCCGTACGTGATTTCAAACTCGGCCTGACGGAACGGGGGAGCAATCTTGTTCTTGACAACCTTTACTCGGGTCTTGTTGCCAGACGCTTCGCCACCGTCTTTCAACGTTTCAATACGTCGAATATCCAAACGGACTGATGAGTAAAACTTCAGTGCCTTGCCACCTGTCGTAACTTCTGGTGATCCGAACATGACACCAATCTTTTCACGCAGCTGATTGATCATAATCAAAATGGTGTTTGAATGGTTTAGGTTTCCAACAATTTTACGCATGGCCTGAGACATCAGGCGGGCATGAAGACCCACGTGGCTATCGCCCATCTCTCCTTCAATCTCGGCTCGTGGGGTAAGCGCCGCAACTGAGTCAACAACGACTACATCTAGTGCGCCTGACTCAATAAGCTTGTTCGTAATTGTAAGCGCCTGCTCACCAGTATCGGGCTGACTAACTAGCAGGTTATCTACGTCGCATCCAATAGCTTTAGCGTAAACAGGATCTAGTGCGTGCTCGGCGTCAATAAAAGCACACGTGCCTCCAAGCTTTTGTGCTTCTGCAACAACATGCAAAGCAATGGTGGTCTTGCCTGAGGACTCCGGACCGAAAATTTCTACGACTCGTCCCCTAGGCAGTCCACCTACCCCTAGTGCAAGGTCTAAGGCAATGGAGCCTGTAGAGATCGTTTCGATTTCCATAGATGCCGCATCGCCTAGGCGCATTAGTGTGCCAGCACCGAACTGTTTTTCAATCTGCCCTAAGGCGTCTTCTAAAAGTTTTTCTTTGTCTACCATGTTCCTATTGTATGTATCTAGTGGATGCACGTCAAGTGTGCTTGTAGAATAAATGCATGGAGAAACGTGGCCCAAGACGACTTGTGAAGGATGCGATCCGTGTAGGTGAGTATGGCGATACTCATTGGCGCTTAGTGCTGTCGTGTTCTCATGAGCTGGATAGTAAACGAAAGCCGAAGGTTGGTGAAGATAAAGTTTGCTGCAAGAAGTGTATTTCCTCTGAATCGCTTGCTGTAGTCACTGCCCCCGCAGAGCTTGTCTATGATTTACTTGATCCTGAAGATCCTATGGCAGAGTTGAAAGCAAAGGCCACGATTGCTTCGCATTTTGATGTATCTTTAGACCAGATTGAATTGCGGGGTAGCACTGCGACCATATTTATTGATGCTCAACAGTTGCGGAATATTTTGAAATGACTCATTTTTTGCCGGTTGAAGAAGATGAGGACTTTGCGACTTGGGAACGCTTTAGGGGCAACCCGGAAGTGCGCTGGCTGTTCAATAAGTTAGAAGTCGCTCTGCGTCAAGGATTGGAAGCTGGACCGGCTGGGTGTGCTCCACGCTATGAAGGTTTTTACATCCACCGGCCTGTATACAATCTCTTTGGGATGGGTATCGGGGCATCTAAGTTTGTTTATCAGTCGCAGATGGAAGAAGACTTTTTGAACAATGCTGTAGTCCCACCCGGTAGCTTTTGGTGTGAGTGGCTAGAGGGGCCACACCTTTCTATTGACTTTCAAAAGGATTCTCAGGGTGACTGGCATACCGTATCTGCGTGGGAAGGCTTTCATTCAAGCGATGAAAACTTGACTAAGTTTAGCCATTGGGAAAGACTCTCTGAAGCAGATGTTCCTGATATTCATCGGTGTTCTCGTTACATAAACCTTGTCGATTTGCCGATAAATGGAATCAATATCGAAACTCGGGAAGGGTTTATTACCGAGATTCATTTACGCCACGGTAACGACCCGTTTGAAACTCTTCCAGTCGGTACACGCATTACGCCTATTTGGCAGGACATGGATATTCCTGAAGGTGGTGTGTTTATGCCGAACCTGCATGAAGACTTAGAGAAGTACGCTGCTCATGGGCACTTGTCTGATGTGCGCCGAGGGTTTGTCATAGAGACGCCTTGACAGTTAAATTTTGCAGTCGATAAAGTTTTCTCGGTGTCTGCGATAATACAGTAGGGGTTCGGGCACATTTGATACCGTGGCCCCGAGGGCTAGCATCCTGTCCCATAGCGCCCAATCTTCACAGGCAGCGCTGCCTACAGCGAACTGCTCGTGTGCCATGTAGCCTGCTTCCTGGCCGATAGATGTGCGATACATCATTGACCCGTGGTGCCCTTCCCATCGCCAGTAGACATCTCCTTGTCTCATAACGTCTGGAAGCTTTGCGTCTCTGTGACCCATCTTGTGTTCACCAGTCACCATGATGTGATACGTGACAATATCTGTATCTTGCTGCAGTAGTGTCTCTACTGCGTCTGAGCGTAGCCAATTGTCTGCACCGATGAACATGGTGTATTCGGTGTCTACTTTCATTAGCATGTCTTGAAAATTGTCTACGGTGCCGAGATTTTTCTCTCGTAGGGTGTATTCGACTTCAGGGTAGACAGCGGGCAGGTGCTTGCAGTCGCCTACGCCGTCGTCTACAAATAGGATCTTTTCAGGCTGAACTGTTTGAGACAAGATGCTTTCGATGCAATGGGCTGCTAAGTGCCCATACTGATATGATGCGATTACTACAGTTAACATATTAGGGAATCCTAGTTGGGTCGATTTCTTCTACAACACTTCCATCTGACAGATAGTCGGGGTAGTCTTTTACACTATCAGATTTACAGAAGCCGTTCATGTATGTCATTCTCGGACTATCTGAAACATTAGCCTCGCTACCGTGGACGATTTTAACTGACCAGATCAGCACGTCACCTTTATTTGCCGTATACTTAGTTCCTGAAAGATTTCCGCGCTCAAACTGACGTAAGTCTGGTGGGCGATCAAACTCCGGCCAAAGGTGTGAGCCTTCTATAAACTCCACGGCCCCGTTATTCTCTGTTATGTCATCTACGGCAATAACGGTTTGTAAGTAATCAGTTTCTACTGTCTTTGTAAACTGTGAGCTTTCGCGGAAGATGGTATCTCTATGCCAAGCAAAGGTGTCTTTGTCTCCGGCTTCCCTGAAGTAAACTTGATTGTTGATTTGTCTAACGTTCCGACCTAAAAGCTCTTTTACAAGCGATACCATTCTTGGGTCAATGCGGATAGAGTTTAAGTATTCGCTAGCTAATGTCGGGAAGAAGATTAATGACTTTTTGTTGTATGCCTGTTCGCTAGGAACGTGGGGATAGCCGGATGATTGTATCTGCTCATCTGAAACAGCATACGCTGCGCTCTTAATAGCATCGCACTCTGCGGGCGTGAACACGGAAGGGATTTTGACAATACCCTTTTCGTATAATTCGTTTAACCTAGTCGAACGGTACATAGTCACTGTAAATTTTGTAATCGGCGTCTTCAGCAAATTCGTTACGGACACCCTGCGTTACGGAATATGCTTTTTCATAACCTGCAGCTTTCACAAGGGCTACAACTCTGTCATCGTACTCGCCGTAAGGATACCTCAAGTACTTTGTAGGAAAGGGAGCGGTAATTTCTTTGATGATATCTCGATCGGAAAGCTTCGTCAAGTCTCTATGCGACCACGTATGCCAACCAATCTCAAAGTTGTACAAAGAGCACAACTGCTTCACTTGAGATAGTGTGCAGTACCTCTCTAGCTTTGGTACATGTTCTAGGTCGAAAGTATTGTCTTTCCCCATTTCGTTTCCCATGACGAACATGATCCCTGACTTGCCTTCTAGAACGTCTTGGTTTTCAAAAACGTTTAAGTACAAGCCGTCGAAACCGATCGGTTCATCACACGCAAGGATTTGTTCTCGTGTGTGATAGTTAGAGTGCTTTTCTGTCCCAATGTTGTGTGCAAGTCTCATCGGTACTCCCAAATATCAATTACATGTACGTATTCACGGTACTGAATTTCAAAGTGGCGAATGCGTGTGCCGAAGTTATAAGGTTTTAGCCAGCTTTTTATTCCGGCAATCATGACCAAAGTTTCGTGTGTTTCGGATGCTGCTTCATGAATCAAGTCAGCCATCGCCGCATGATTGTACTGTTCGTAGAGAACGCCTGTAGCAATAACCAGATCGTACTTGCTGTCGATTTCTGTTACCCGTTCTACCCCGTTAGGAAGACGCTTGGCAGCGGCATCGCTGATTTCAAAGGCGTGCTTTTCGATCGCAGGAAGGTCTTTGGTTATCCAACCCTCGCCAGCTCCAATGTCAAGTGCTCGGCTAAAGACTGGGCCTACGTCTTCTAGGACAGCCATGTAGAAGTTCTTGCGGTACGTGTCTTCGGGGTCTTGCTGGTAGTTCCAGGGGTCACTGTCTTCGTACCAGTCTTCCAGTTCTTGCTTAGTCTGCATGGTCTTATTGTATCCTGGGGTCTGTATTTAGGCAATAGGGTCCCTCCCTTTCGTGTGGTAGTTGCTGCTACTCACGAACGGCATAGGCGAACCCGTATCTTCATTCTCAGGTCTGTTCACTGCATCGACCCCAAGCACCGCCTATTTTTTCAGCGATGCCCACTCACCCTAGATATGGCTCTAGTAGCCCGTGTGCCGGAACCGCATGGGCGTTTGCTTGTTCCGAACCTGTTCCTCAAGGCTTGATGTTCTACGTGCAGGGACTGGCGTACTAGCAGGTACGGGGTTCCAGTTTATCGTGTGATCCATATCGTTCCTCTTTGGGCAGGCGTGCCCTCTTTTTTCTTAAGTGTTAGTACCAGTTGCGTAACGAGTGTAACCCACCGGTCCTGTAGTGAACGTTTATGTCATCGGGATTTCCCGGCGTCAGTCTTGTGGGGTGTGGCTCCTTCTGTAGTTTGCAGGTAGCCTACCGTTCTGGTTGTTGTCAGTCAAGCCACGTTTCTTCTGGTTCACTTGACACAAAGGATTTATAATATTTTTGTTAGTAATCAAAAAGGAGTCGAATGTTTTCACTTAAGTCACCGTCTTGGTTCAAAGATTCTCCGTGTTCTGGGCAAGATCGTTTATTTTTCTCAAGTAAGCCTTCGAATCGGCGTCTTGCGGTCAAGGTGTGTAATTCTGAATGTAGTAATCGTTCTGAATGTTTGAAGTTTGCTGTTTCGGAGGGAATTACCATCGGTGTCTGGGGAGGTAAAACTGGACCGGACCTAGCGAGGTTGGTAGAGCATGATGCTTGATGATGAGTCTGTTTCCCACGATACTTTAGCTGTCATTGAACGCAGTGGCACTAGAATTCAGTTTGTTGTAAGTAAGGCCGTGACTCTTGATGGTAGAGATTACAAAGTGTTGTTATGGGACGAGGACTACATGCTTATTGGCCTTGCTGACGAGTTTTTAAATTCCGAGTTTGATTCAAAAATTGTTTCGGAGATTATTCGTGAGCTTGATGAGATTGAACCTGCTCAAGTCGATCAAGAAGAGTATGTTCGTGAGCGTTCCAAAGACTTACTGATTGAATCTTTAGAAAACATTATTGATTCTTTGATACTTACGGAAGATGTTCCTACAGAGACTACCAACATTGACATTTTGATTGACAAGCTCTTGGAAGAAGACTAAAATAGGATTGTTACTATTTACTAAGGAAACATAATGTCTGTATTAGAGAATCCGACACATTCGCTACAGGAAGCTTTCACAGCACTAAGAAGTTTTGAGAGCGATATCCGAGAGATGGACAATATCTCAAACTCGGATTATGCGTCTGTTGAAGAGATGATGCAGCTTGCTAGTGACGCCCACTTAATTAAGTCGTACGCTACTGAGTTGTTTAATGAACTTCAGTCCATGTTGACTGAGAAGATTGGCAGTCTTCCAACTCCCGTATCCGTTGATGGGGCCACGGTAGAGATTAAGTCTGGGTCTGCTCGCAAGACGTGGGACCATAAGGCGCTGATGAACGAAGTTAGTCGCCGGATTGTTGATAAGAGCGTGGATATGGAGACGGGTGAAATCACCATGTCGTCGCAGGAAATGATCCAGCAAGCCATGGAGTATATGGGCGTTTCTTATTGGAAGGTCGGCAACTTGAAAGATCTCCACATTGACGCAGATGACTACTGCGAAGTTGGAGAACCGAAGAAGAGTCTAGTTATTAGGAGAGATAAGTGAATATTTTACAGGCATTGTCAGAGCCTTTCCCTAGAGAGGTTGAGCGTCAGCTAAAGAAGGGTGGTGCTTCTCTAACGTACATCCCGGTTAGTGAAGTCATCACTCGCCTGAACAAGGTGTTAGGTGTAGACATGTGGTCGTATGAGGTTGTTTCTTGTGCGAGGGACTCACTAGATCCTGATTACGTTGTGGCTCATGTCCGCCTGACGGCCACGTTCGTTCCGACAGACAGCGCACCTGCCCTTACCGTCGTTAAGGATGGTATTGGCGGGCAGAAGATTAAGCGTACACGGGCTGGTGATATTGTTGATCTTGGTGACGAGATGAAGGGTGCCGTGTCAGACGCTCTTAAGAAGGCGGCGCAGCATCTTGGTGTCGGTATTTATCTTGCCCGCTCCGAAGAGGCTATGAATCTCGAATATGTTGAAGAGATGTCTGAGAAGCCTGTAGCCGAAGAACACTTTGCGAAGCTGCGAGAACTTCTTAACTCACTAGATCAGGAACACGCCGTAAAGTGCAAGGAGTACTGGGCTACCATCTCGGAAGGTAAAGAGTTTATCAACGAGAACGTCACGAACGATCTTCTTCAGAAGATTTTGGTTTTTGTAAAGTCGCTACGTAATGCTGAAGCACAATGATGCAGAGTCCTTTACCGATTGATCCGGTACCTTATGAGTTCCCGAAGTACATGTCGCCAAGTTCGATTAGCACCTTTCAGCAGTGTCCTCTGAAGTACAAGTACGCCAAGCTGGACAAACTCCCGAGTGTTTCCACAGAACCCCAGGTGCTTGGGTCTTTTGTACATGAAGTGCTAGAGGAGTTGTTTAAGCTGCCAGCGGAAGAGCGCACGGAGAAGTCTGCGAGCCGTCTTGCGAAGGGCTTGTGGGAGTCGAAGTGGGCTGATGAGTATTATGGATTAGACGACCGTGACGAAGATCCCAACAACTTCAAGTGGAAGGCGTGGTGGTGCATCGAAAACTACTTCGGCATGGAAGACCCCACGAAGTTTGACGCTGAAGGCATTGAAGCCAAGATGGACGGCAATATTAATGGTGTACCAATCTTTGGCATCATTGACCGTTACACGATTGAAGACGGCAAGCTAGTAATCTCGGATTACAAGACAGGCAAGAAGCCCCGCAAGCAGTACGAGTGGGAAAAGAAGATGCAGATCACGATCTACAGCATTCTTCTCAAAGAGATGACAGGCATGGACGTTAAGCGTGCAGAGTTGCTCTACGTCAAGTCTGGCAAGTTTGCTCGTTACGATGTAGACGAAGAGCTTGAGAACGCTGTTCGTGTTGAGGTTCGCAACACATGGGATCAAGTGAAGTCCATGTGCGAGTCGGGCGAGTTTGAAACCCGGACTGGACCTCTTTGCAACTGGTGCGATTATCAGCATATCTGCCCTGAGTTTGGAGGCAGCTGAGTCATGTCACAGAACGAAAACTTTGCAATGTTAGTGTCTGAAGACATCAAGAACAACGCTTCTCAGCAGGATAAGGATTTTCTTCGGCTGCCAGAGAATCAGGTAAAATGGAGAGATTCGCTAATCACGATCGTTGAAACAGTCACAGCAAAGATTGCAAGTTTGGATGAAGAGATTGCTCGTCTTCGTGGCACATACACCACCTTCACAATCGACCCCGCTGCTGGTTTAGAAGAACAGCGCGATAAAGCCGCACGGTTCCGATTTTATTCTGAGAAGCGTTTGGTCGAAGTAGACAGGCTGCTTACTCTTGGGGAAGAAGCCGATCCTGATCTCTCGCTTGCCACGTTTTTACGAAATGCAATCGTGGCACATAAGCAGTGGCACATAGATAACGATATGGTCAATTCAGAAGGCGACGATTGCTTGTACAAAGCTTTAGACGGAGTTTGGGGTTTCTAATGAAGATTGGTTTTGCTACAAACGACTGGTCTCGCACAGCTGCAGATGTTCTAGGTCATCCTGTGATTGGCGGTTCAGGGTTTATCCGTATTGGGCAATACATTAAGCCTTTACGTGATGCAGGTTACAATGTCGTGATTGGTATTTTGGCTCAAGACAAGCTTACTGGCACGTTTGGTGTTCATTCGTGGGATGGTGTCGATTCGTTTGATTGTGATGTGATTGTCATGCAGCGTTACATGCATATGCAGGTTCTTCCTGACATGAAACGTGCCCAGGCAGCAGGTCAGATTATTTTAAATGATGTAGACGACTGGTACTGGGGTCTCAGTGACAAGAATCAGGCTAAGCCAGCGTCAGACCCTGAACTAAATAAGGTTGAAAATGTTTTGTGGTACAAGAACATTTTGGAGCAGTGCGACGGGATCATTACGTCTACTCCATTCCTTAAGGAAAAAATGAAGGAGTGGAACCCGAATACTATGTTGCACGGCAACTATGTCAATCGGTCAAAGTACACGACCCGCCGAATCCACGAACAAACAGCTAATAAGATGGTTGTGGGTTGGATGGGTTCTACTGCTCACCGAAGTGGAGATCTAGAGCTTCTTCAACCTTATTCAGAAGATATTAGCAAGTTTGCTACGTGGCATCACACTGGGCACATGCAGGCACCTAATATTCCTTTGTTCCACAAGGAGATTAAGGTAAGCGCTGGTTGCGTGACTACTCACCCCTTCCTTCCTCCCTATGAGCTAGAGAAAGGTTTCCTTTTTGATGTAGGTATTGTTCCGTTGACGAACATTCCGTTCAACCATGCAAAGTCTTACATTAAGGGCCTTGAGTATGCTTGTGGTGGTGTCCCGTTTGTGGCTTCTTGGTCTCCTCAGTATGAGGAGCTTGCTGAAGAGCATGGGATTGGAGAGATTGCTCATAGCCCGAAGGACTTCGTAAAGTTGTTAGAGAAGTACAAGGATGTGGAATATCGGCAAGAAGTGTCAGATCTTAACTGGAAGCGTGTTAAGAAGTTTGACGTTAGGGTTGGGGCAAATCGTCTTATCAAGACGATCAACAACTTAGTGAAGCGTGCAAGATGAAGCGAGGTAAGCCTTTAAAGCGCACTCCTTTAAAGCGTGGCAGTAGTCAGCTGAAGAGAACTCCTTTAAAGAAGCGTTCTGATAAGATGTCGGAAAAGTATGTGGAACGTCGAAGCACTGTTCAGCAACTTCTCTCCGAACGCTCACATTGCGAAGCTTGCTTGGTGTGGGCTTCTTACGATTACCAGACAGGTAAAAGTGATTCTCTTTTCGTGAAGCACAATAGAAGTAAAGACATTCACGAACTTGTGAATAGGTCACAAGGTGGAAGCATTTTGGAGCTTGAGAATCTACTGGCTGTGTGTAGGCCGTGTCATAATAGAATAACTACAGAACCTTTAATTTCTGAAATGCTTGGCCTTCATTTAAAAAGCACATCAAACAAAATGTCTCATTTCCTCGAAGCAGAAAGGGTAAGAAATGCCTGGAAAAACGGAACTTCTGCAGAACCTTCTTGGTTCAGCACTGACTGAGCATCCTGATCTATTAGATGAAATCAATAGCCTGTCTGGAGGGTTCGCTGATAGCGATCTTCCATTTCTAGACAGAGAGGACGTTAATGAAGCGTTCCTGTCTAATATTCAGAAGGGATGGCGTCATAACGGTGTTGCGATCATTGAGTCCTTGATTCCTGACGACATGATTGAAGCATACCGCCAAGACTGGATTCAACATAATCGTGTTAACCACGATCGTCCTTTGGGTTACCCTGGTGAGTGTGCTTACTTTCAGGTAGAAAGTCTAATGAACATTGCCACCTATGCCCCATTGGGCAATATCCTTGAGCATCTTATTGGCGATCAGATGGGTATTCACTTGAACTTGACTGGCTGGAAGTCCACAGAGAGGAACTGGCATCAGGATGGGTATTTGAATCCTGATACGAATAAGGATCATTATTTGGCTGTCTGGGTTGCGTTGGATGATGTGCACGAGGATGCTGGCCCGTTTGAGTATGTTCCGGGCAGTCATGTTCTTCCGGTCATTACCCAGGATGCGACAAAGGCTAGGTTGGAGCCACATGAGCGAGACGATCCTAACTGGCCTAAGTACTCGGAGCGTTTCCTTACTCCCATGTTCGAAGACATTTTAGATCGTGGTAATCTTTCGACTGAAAAGTTTATCGCCAAGAAGGGTGATGTGCTGATTTGGCATGCCCGTTTGATGCATCGTGGCTCTATTCCAAACAATCCTGACTTGTGGCGAGAGACAGCAATTCTTCATTATTCTGGCGTGAACCATCGCCCTGATATGCCGCAAGGGTATCAGTATCAGGACGGTGGATGGTTCTTCCCAATTAATCAAAACATCCCGTTGTGAGATGGCTGCCAATTACGGGACAGCGGCTAAAGCTAAAGCTACAAAGTTACACAGTCTGCTTGTAAGGACTCGTGATGGGTTCCGCTGTCGCTGGTGTGGAGCACATCGAGACGATGGCAAGCAGATACAGTGTGCTCATATCATTAGTCGATCCATCTCAGCTACTAGGACTGATGAAAGGAATGCGATTGCGTTGTGTGCGTCGTGTCATTGGAAGCAGTCTAAAAACCCGCTGGTTTGGGCGAGGTGGCTTGAAGACGAGCTAGGTAGAGAGCATTTAGACGATCTGCTGGAACGTGGCGTTTCGGGAGTGAAAGTTGATTGGGGTAGTGAAGTTGAGCGACTGCAGTCTATTATTGACGAGATGAATGAAAATGGATAGAATAGCGACATGAATAGTACGAGAACTGCACCAATCAGTCAGGTTGAGGTTGAGTCTGAACTTGTTCGTTTGATTGGTGAAATTGAGCAAGAAACTGAAGCGTTTGAGATTCTGTGTAAGGATCATGCACAAAAAGAAGCGTCTTATAAGAGTGCTTGGTATAAGGAATACCTAGCAGCGGAAGGCGCTGTTAAGCAGAAAGAAAGTTGGGCGGGGTACAAGACAAGCGATCTTCAGTACGATTCTATGATTGCTGAAGCCTTGGTTAAAGCAAAGCGTGAACGTCTTCATTCGCTACGAACTGCCTGCGATGCCTTGCGCACGATTGCGGCAAATGTCCGATCACAAGTAAAGTTTTAGGAGAACACTATGGAAAAGCAGTTACTCAATGTGGGGTGCGGCACCCACTACATCGACGGATGGATCAACACAGATGTGTGGGAAGATCATTCCACAACGCCTGATGTGCTGGTAAAGATGGATGAACCGTATCCGTTTGAGGATGACACATTCGATGCGATCTATCTCGGCCATGTGCTTGAGCATATTGCGTGGCCGAAGCTTGGTGTCTTTTTGACAGATATGGTTCGCATCGCTAAGCCGGGTGCTCCGGTCCTTGCTGTCGGGCCTGATGTTCATAAGTGCATTAAGCGTTGGGCTGAAAAACTGGAGCCTTGGGACATGGTTGTCTCCACCATGGAGCATCAGGATGTAGACTCGCAAATCTATCACATGTCTGACGACGGTCAGTATCTCACCAAGACTCCGCCGGAGTGGTGGGATGGCGCAGCGCATCATTGGAACTGCTATGAAGAGCGCTTAGAGCTGGTCATGGACACACATTTTGACAATGTGCAGGTATACTCTCCTTACATTGAACGTGACCTCCCCGGCAACCGCCATGATTGGTATGACTCCCGAACAAACATGCGTTGGCCTACCGTCGGGTACTGGTGGTGGCAGTGTGCAGTTATGGGGTATGCGCCGTCATGATTCATAACATCGCTTCAAACATTCAGTCTCTAGCTGTAGACATTGAGCTGCTTAAGCCTCTTGAGGTTAACGCACGCCGTGGCAACGTTGAAGCAATCATGGCGTCCTACAACAAGTTTGGGCAAGTAAAGCCAATTGTCGCTGTGGAAGATGACGATAAGCTCTTAGTTATCGCAGGCAATCATCAGCTAGAGGCAGCTAAGCGTTTGGGTTGGCAAGAAATTGCTGTGTCCATCGTGGAGTTAGATTCAGAAGACGCTCTTGCTTTCTCTTTGGCAGACAATAGGATTTCCGAGCTTGGCGAGACTGACGAAAGCACACTTATCGACATGCTATCGGATGCTGTTAGCCTGGACGAAGATTTTTACAGCACTCTTGGTTGGGATGACTTTTCGATTGCCACGATTGAAAACCATGTAATTTCTTCGCAGGTATCAAGTGCGCCTAATGACGGTTGGACTGCTCCAGAGATCACGGTAAACAGGGTTCCTGAAGAGAACAACGTTCCTGCTTTCGTGAGTGATACTACAGACGAGACCCCCACTCAAACTTTCAACCCTGAAGGTGTGAGTACTGATACGATCGTAACTCAAGGCAGTACGACCGTTGGTGCTTCGGGCAGCAAGAACGTCGCTATTCAGTTTACGCTTGTTTTTGAAAACACCGATCAGCAAGCGGGGTGGTATAGGATTCTTCATAAGTTGAAGGAAAGTCCTGCCTATGAGGGCGCTACAACGACAGAGCTTTTGTTTGATTTCTTTGACCAGCATCTGGAGTAAGTCTCGTGTCGCGTAAGCAAATGTATTTGGACATAAACTGTGTGGAGGCTGCTAGGCAGCGGATTCGTCATGTCTACGATATTTTTGACACGGTTTGTGTTCAGTTTAGTGGTGGTAAAGATAGCACCGCTGCGTTGTATCTTGCAAAAGAAGTTCATGAAGAGCGCGGGCTTGGACCTGTCAAAGCAATTTTCCGTGATGAAGAAATCATTTCACCTGCGGCGGAAGAGTTTGTTACTGAAGTAAGTAACTATGACTGGGTGGACATGGAATGGTACTGCCTTCCGCAAGTTCAAGAAGTCTGGTATATGGGAACTCGTGAACTAGTACTGTTGTGGTCTGCGTTTCGGGAAGAGTGTGGCATGCTGGTCCGAGACTTCCCTCCTAACGCTATCAGAGCAGAACATTTTGGCATTTCAGGGAATTTGACTCTTCCTAAGCGGATGGATGAATACACTATGCAGGGGAAGCGTGGCCGCACTGCTTTCATTACTGGCGTAAGGGCTAATGAGTCGATGGTCAGGTATCGGTCGGTTACTCAGAAGCTCCACGAAAATTACATCAATCGCCCTCAGGGCTTACCTAAGGCCATACCGCTGAGGTTTGCTAAAGTTATTTATGATTGGACTTCTGATGATGTTCTGAAGTTTATCACTGAAGAACATGGCGCTTCATACTGCAAGTATTATGATTACGCTATGTTGGGCGGTGCAAATCAGCGGGTCGGTACGCCTTTGTTTTCTACGGCAGCTAGAAGACTGACTGACGTAGTTAAAACTGAGCCGGAGTTTTACGACCGACTAGTTCAGGCATTTCCTGAGATAGACACTCAGCGTCAACTTTGGGGGGAGTATGACATTGAGGCAGTTGTTGATCAGTTTGCCGCAGATGATTGGTCTGGGGTTAAAGAGTGTATTGAAACACATTTTGTTGACACATCTTATAGAAGATTAGCTTTTGCTTTTGCCGATAAGTTTAGAAAGTCTCATAACAAGGATCCTTTTGCTTATCCGATTGATCACTTAGTGCGAACTTTGTTACTGAATTCTGTTGTGGGCAATCCTTCACCGGTTGGTCCTCAAACTATTGCGCACAAGAAGAGGATGAAAGCTCTTTATCAAGAAATGGCTGATGCCGACAGCCTTGACTTGCAAGACGATTTTAGGTTAAGTTAAGTACATGTACAGTTTAGTTTCTCCCAACAAAATACAACCAGCCTTTTGGGGTTCGGTAAATTATGTGGTTTCTCCAGACTTCAATAGAATTAAAGACTCTATTGAGAAACATGGCATACTTCAACCAATTGTGTGTCAAAAATCTACGGCGTGTATTATTGATGGGTTACATCGTTGGAGAATTGCAAAGCTTTTAGAATTGCAAGAAATCCCTATTGTAGTAGTTGATGTAAGCGATGTTGAAGCTGCGTTACTTCACATCAATATGAATCGAAATCGTGGTGTTGTAGTTAATAAGTTTTTATCAGAACTGCTACGAGAACTATTCTTTGATAACGATATTGATTTGGAAGAGTTTCAAGATCAGCTAGGATTAGGTGATGAAGAGTTCTTGTTGCTGATGGAAGGTTCATTAATCAAGATGCGTAAGATTAAAGAACACAAGTACTCTCCGGCGTGGGTGCCTATTGAATCAGCGACTGGTGAAAATGTTCAAATTGAGCGACCTACGGGCGACCCTGAGTCGTTATGACAGGAGATAGAATGGGAATGGAATTTAATGCGTATCAGGTCGGCGCTAAGACGACCGCTATTTATCCGAAGGAATCAGCGGTTGAGTATCTGACTCTTGGTCTTGCTAGCGAAGCAGGTGAAGTTGCTGACAAGGTGAAGAAGCACATTAGAGACAGCGACGGGGACTATACTGATTCAGTTTTCCGCTCTGCTATCAGTAAAGAAATTGGTGATATACTTTGGTACGCTGCTGTGCTTGCATGGGAGCTTGGTATTGATCTCAACGATATTGCTAAAGAAAATATTGAGAAGCTTTTTGACCGATACGATAGGAATGTGATTCAGGGGTCCGGTGATGAGCGATAAGTCGTGGCTTGACTTGGGGACCCGTGTTTCTTCAGAGCAGTCTAATAACGAAATTTTACTCAAGTCCAAAGGCGACTACACTGTCACATTAAGTCCTGTCTTGATGCATGACGATGTTATGGGCAAGATCGCCACGTTCCCTAACCGCTTTATTATTAACCGGGTTAGTTTGGATCAGACTCACCGCATCATGTGGGAAGTTGTGAAGGAACGTTACTCGGTTGTACCTAACTCTAGTATTTTGGATAGAGCTAGAGACATCGTGGCGAAAGCAAACGGCGCAGCATCTTTGCATAGTTGTGGCGTGCTTGAGGAAGGTCGTAAGTTTTTCGTGGCCGTTAAGCACAGTAGCACAAAGATCCTGTCTACCATGGGTGAGGACATTGTAGACAATTATATTGTTGTCATCACTTCCCACGACGGAAGTATGCCTATTTGCTATTACAACCTAGATGTTCGGGCTGAAACAAACTCTGTTTATCGTTTTTCTGCTGATGCTGATTTTAGTTTACGTAAGCGGCACACCCCGAATGAGACGATTGATACTATGGATGCGACGGAAGCTCTCACGATGCGTCAGATTTGGTCTGAGAAGCTTGACCTTATTATCAGTGAGTTTACATCGTCTCATATGTCTGCTGATAAAATGTTCAAGGTGATGGAGAAGTTCTGGTCAACTCAAGGAGCCTCTTCTGCTAAGAAGCGTTCCAACGCTGAAGAGGTGCACGACAAGATCAAGTCGATTTACCGTCAGCCTCATAATCTTGGCAGGTTCGGTGAAACGAAATGGGCGGCGTACAATGCTATTACGGAATACATAGATTTCCACAGAGACATTACACCGATTGAAGCAGCTCAGCACTCGTTAGAGTTAGACAATTTCAGTCATCGCCTTAAAGTAAACGTCTTTAACGCTGTAAAAGATGCTTAGTCAGATTATAATCTCAATCTTTTTACGGCGCCCCATACCAAGTCCTGCGCAATAGTTGAAAGCGTGGACTGCAGCGTCAACTTGGTCGTCGTGTACTCGTGCTTCTGGGAACGAAGAGATTTCGTCCAAAAAGTCTGTATTCCACTCTGCCATCACAAGACGAACATTTCCGTTGGCTACAGCTGCCGAAAGTGGCTTGGCTCTGGTAACTTTATCGCCAGTAGCGCGTTGGCCTTTGAAGTCATAGCCGGGTAACACATATCTAGCGTATTGGTCAATAAGGTTTTTACCTGCAGACCCCGGCTCTTGCTCCATCATGATCGGGATTTCGGGGCCGTCTTCTGCGGCAGTAGCTCTAATAAACTTTTCGACTTTATCGCCCTTTGCCCTGATTCTACGGATATCCAAGATATAGAACACACCATTGTCAAACGCTCCTAGACAGCCAACGGTCCAGTCAGGGTCCGGGTTTGATTGTGTTGGTTCCGAGCCAGCGAGGTCCCAGAACCTGACGATTTGCGTATCGTTCGAGAATGATGGGATCTCGTTGTGGTCGAGAACCTCAAAGCTTTCACGGTTGAAAAGTGATCCTAAAGCAGTTGACCACCAGTCACCAAACTCCAAACGTTTTCTCTCAACAGGATCTAGTTCCTGCAGAACTGCACGGTAAGAAGCCGGATCAATGCCGGGGTTATCGGTCAGCATGGAAGGGATAAAGATTCTTCCACGATCTTTTCCTTCAACAAGGAATCGCTGTCTGACCCAGTTAGGTGCAGGGTTTGTGGCTGCCCGCATTCTCAACGGGACTTGAGATAAAGGGCCTGACGCTGGACGGCGGAGACGGGAGAACATGTAGCGGTAGTCAGATTCCCTAATCTCTGTTACCTCGTCCACGCCGATAAATTGAAATTCAGAACCCTTGTACCTGAGATAGTCGTTAACGTTGTTGAGGTAACCGAATGTAATTCTTGCTCCGCTGGGGAATGTGGCTGTGTAACTGTTGGCGTTCCAGTGAACGTCGTCGTATTGCATGGTCCAGTCTCTGAAGCGGTCCATGAGAGCGCCGGGTAGTGCAAGGTCGGCATATGTGCGCCTAAACAGGATTGCGCTGTAACCGGGAACATCTACGTATTGCAAGGCAGCCATGATGAGTGCACTAGATTTGCCACCGCCTGCGGCCCCGCCGAAGAGTACTTCTTGGGTGGTGCTTTTTAGGAATACTTTTTGAGTGATTGACGGTTCTTCGATCCAATATTCGGAACGTTTTGGTTCTAAGTATTCTCGAATTTTGTTCCAGTCTGGAGCGTCGTTAGACATATCTGCTTGAATCCTTGACTATTTAACGGTAAAGTATAAACATGATGAATTTTTTGAGTCGATCAACGTGCGCCCATCTACTTATGTGTCTTTCTGTAATTTTTATTGGGCTTGGTCTTAGTATACTAAGTTTAGGGTGGGGTTTGGCAAGTGCTGGCCTTGCGTGCGGTATTTATGGATATCTCTTAGGGGCTGAATAATGGCATGGAATTCCACATCTAATAAATCACTTCGTAACATTGCTATGAGTCCAGAGGAGCAGAAAGCTGCTTCTATTTCTGTTGGTGCCCCGGTTGCTTACAGCCCGTCCCTTTCAGATAGTCGTGGCTATCACGATGGTTGGGACATTGTTAAGGCGTACAAAGAGGGTGTTGCAAAAGTAACATGGGTGTTTAGAAGTATTGATGTGATTGCCTCGAATCAGGCACGTCTTCCCATGATTTTGCGAAAAGACAACAATCCGTTTGGTGAGATTATTGAAGACGCTGATTTATTGAAAATCTTCAACAACACTGCTAACCAGGGCGAGAATGCTTTTGCGTTTAGATACCGTTTGTCTGCACAGCTGATGATGAGCAGCCGTGGGGTTTTTGTTGAGATTGTTAGAGGTAGAGGCGGGGTGCCTATTGCACTTCACTTGTTGCCGCCTCAGAACACTTCACCCATTCCTGATGTCCAGAAGTTTGTTAAAGGGTTTGAAGTTAAGATTAGTGCACACGAAAAGCGGACGCTGCGTCCAGAGAATGTTATTTGGATCCGCCGCCCACACCCGCTCGATCCTTATTTGTCAATGACTCCAATGGAAGCCGCTGGTGTGGCGATTGAAGTTGAGAGCTTAGCAAAGATTTACAATAGAAACTTCTTGATTAATGATGGACGCCCGGGTGGTCTTCTTGTACTTCGCAGCGAGATCGCTGATGAAGACAAAGACGAGTTACGTTCTCGGTTCCGTGGCAATATTGGTAGAGCGGGTGCTGTGGGCGTTATTTCTGCTGATGATGGGGCAGATTTCGTTGATACTGCGGCTAGTCCACGTGACGCTGCGTATATTCAGATGCGTACGATTACTAAAGAAGAGATTTTGGCAGCGTTTGGTGTACCTGAGTCGATTATTGGCAACTCCGCTAATCGTACCTTTGCAAATGCTGCTGAAGAAGGTAAGGTTTTCTGGATGGAAACTATGTCGCCTCATTTGGACTTAATTGCACGCTCATTCGATAAGATTGACGATAGTTACTACATTGATTTCGATACGGGAAATGTTCCGGTATTGGTTTTGGCTAGCCAGGAGCGGGCAATGCACCATTTGTCAGAGTTTCAGCAGGGCCTAATTAGCGTTAATGAGTATCGTCATTCGGTGAGTCGTAAGCGTGTTGATGGTGATATTGCTGACTCGTTGTTGGCTAATCCGAACCAGACACCGATTGCTAATACTGAGAAGACTCAGAAAGAGCTTGCTGCCGAGCAGGAGGCTGCTGCTGCGGCTGAGGCTGGTGCTCCGGTTCCGACGAGTATTGCTCCTGGCGGGGGTGCTCCTGCTGTTGGGGTTGGTGAATCGTTAGATGCTCAGCGTTCTGCTGCTTTTAGTCAGGATGTTGCCGAGTTTAGTCCTGAAGCTGGGGGCTTTGTGCCCGCTGGTACTGTGCAGGGTACTGATAATATTGAAGCTCCTGCATCAAGAGTTCCTAGCGAATCCGCTTTCTAGTTTATATAAATACTGTTTTTCGAATATATATAAATACGCTCAAGTAACAACCTTTGCCCCGATACCATATACTCAGGGCGCTCTTAGACCTTAAGGAGAGACATGACTTCTGTCATCATGGAAACTGCATCAGAGAAAGAAGAAGACTTCACTTTTAAGGCTATTTCTGGTCAAATCGGTATTGATAAGGCCGAAGGCATTGTTGAAGCCTTTGTTTCAGGCATTGGTAACCGAGATTCAGTCGGTGATATTGTTATTTCTGGTGCGTTTAACGACTCTTTGAAGCGTCGCAAGCCCAGAGTGGTTTGGGGGCACGATTGGAATCAGCCTATTGGTAAGGTTCTGGAGATTTACGAAGTTTCTAGAAATGATCCGAGACTCCCTGAAAAGATGAAAAATGCTAAGATTGGTGGACTTTACGCAAAGGTTCAGTTTAACCTTAATACTGAGCGTGGTCGTGAGGCGTTTGCCAATGTTGCATTTTATGGAAATGAACAAGAGTGGTCGATTGGTTACAAAACACTAACCGCCGATTACGATGCTATGCAAAAAGCAAACATGCTTAAAGAAGTTGAACTATACGAGATTTCTCCCGTACTACACGGCGCTAATCAGCTAACCGGTACTATTTCTGTAAAAGACGATGAAGAAGGCACAGTGACAAAAATGCATATGGATGACAATGGAATGGGTAAGCCGTCAAATAGAGCCGATGCAATGTCATCAATGATTGGCAATGCGCTTTCTCAAGCTCTTCGTAAGCCGGTAAAAATTATTAGTGTTGACGGAAACTCGGTAATCTTTGAGACAGGCGAAGACATGACATGGATGGCCACGTTCTCAATGGATGAGGGCAACATCATGGTTGGGAAGCCTACCAGAGTGAAGCCTACGATGTCGTATACTCCGGTTGGTGATTCGGCTCCTCCTTCGATGATGGTTAAGGACCCTGACGAGAAGGACGCTGAAGAGCCTGAGGGTATCCGTGACGAACATGATAAGTACGGAACCTGGGCTACTCCGGACATTGCTTTGGCGTGGTCAAAGACTTTTGGTTGCTCCGGATATCACTCTCATGGCGACGGTTACCTTCCTTGCTCAACTCCTGAAATCTACGAAGATGCCCTGAAGCAGTATGACGGTAATGCCAACATTAATTCGCACAACAATTATCTTGCTGGTGTAGAGGTGGAAGAGGCTAAAGATGCTTCTGGCGGTGGATGTGCGTGTGAGACAGAGGAAAAGGGTCACGGCGGATACGGTAAGTCAAAGACGCCTGATTACCTGAAAGATCCCATGGCTCTCCTGTTGATGGCTTACAACGAGATGTTAAAGCTTCGTGGTGCTGGTGCACTACGTGAAGCCACGCTTGAGCTTATTGCTGGCGTTGAGGATTATCTGACTGAGGCTCCGGTGTCTCGTCCAATGGAGCAGGGCGAAAAGGCTGTTTCTGGTTTCGTGGTACACGTTAAGTGTTCTGACGATGAGGCTCTTGATGTTTCGTCTGCGCTTTCGGCTGTGCCTGTTTTCTCCTTCAAGACGGATGAAGGCGTTGATGTTCTCTTCTCTACGAAGATGGCGCATGATGAACTTATGCTTAAGGTAGCAGATTCTTTGGCTACTTTGGAATTTGTTCCTAACATTAGCATTACTGAACCCATTGACACCGATGAGGGTGTTCAATAAGATACTCTATAAAGGATTTAGGAGTTTATAATGAGTGAAAATCTTAACGAAGACCTTCAGAAGTTTGAAGAAATTCAGGCGATTCTGGACGGTGAAGAAAAGGGTATGCAGGATGAAGAGAAGGGCGATCCTTGTATTTTCATGACTGATGTCCGTTTCAAGGAGATGCAGGATGCTGGCGAGCTGATTTCTGAAGAAGCGTTTGCTGAGCTTTCTGAAGAAGATCAGCTGCTCATGGAGAAGGTTCTTGTCATGGACGAGAAGGGTGAAAATCCTGTGGGTTGGATGTTCCAGTTCAAGTCAGAAGGTGACGAGGAAGAAGCCGACGCTGACGAGGAAGAAGCTGACGCTGACGCTGACGAGGCTGCTGAAGAAGAGTCTGATGAGGACGACGAGGCTGTCGAAGAAGAGGCTGACGAAGAAAAGGCTGACGAGGCGGACGACGATGCCGAAGAGGCCGACGAAGATGAAGCTGAGGAAGACGACGAAGATGATGATATGAACGAAAAAGCCGCAGTCATCATGTCAATGATGCGTAAGCCTAAGGCCGACCAGCCTACTATTTTCCTGACCGATTCTCGTTTCAAGGAAATGATGGACGACGGTGAGCTAGTTTCTGATGTCGAGTACGACGACCTTGATGACGATGCTAAGGATGCATTTGAGGCTGTCGATGTTTATGAAGAGGGCACTGGTAAGGGCTATGGTAGACGCTATCGTCGTCGCAGTCCTCTTGAGCTGAACGCTATGCGTAAGGCAGAAGATGAGAATGCAGTTGAAGATGTATTTGAAACTGCTGAAGAAGCGATGGAGCGTGCCGAAGCTCTTGGCTGTGAAGGCATGCACCGTGCAGGCAAGATGTTCATGCCTTGCGCTTCTCACGATGAGTGGATGGATCTGAGCAAGAAAGAAATGGCTGCTAAGAAAGAGCGTGAAGCTGCACAGGCTGAAACTGCTCGTGAAGCTCGGCAGGCAGCTCAGGGCGCTGCTCCTGCAGGAATGCCCGCAGAGGGCATGAAGTCAGAGGACTTCCTGTGCGGATTTAGTCGTAAGTCAGTTAATCAACCATGCGAGTTTTGTCAAGGAGGGTGTATGCCTACCGAAGATCTCCCCGGTTTAGGAGATATTGAGTCCCAGGTCAAGTCACTACATGAAGGTTCAGAAGTTGTTGGTTCTGGTTACTCAACAGCAGACGATATTTTCGTTGTAGATGTGAAGCGTGCCGATGGTTCGTGCATTCAGGTCTTCCTGTCCGGTGAGGGCGAGGAGATGGGTTGGCTGCGCATTGATGAAGATGAGATGGATGCCAAGTCTGACGAGATGCAGGACATTGTATCTCAGGCCGATGCCGAAGACGCTGCCGTTAAGGCTCTTGAGGATCTCGACATCAAGGGCGACGTGATGGGCGTTCTGGTCGATGTGTTTGCTAATCAGGACGTGTACGTCGTTGAGGTTGATACTGACGAGAAGAGCTACGATGTGTTCGTTTCCCCTGAGGGCAAAGTCCTTGGCTTCGATGAGTACGAAGTTGAGAATCCTTTCGACTACGACATGGACGAGGAAGGTGAACTGAAGGCTCTTGAGGCTGAGCTTGAGATCAAGCGCATGTACTCTCGTGAACAGCGTGAGGCCATGGCTGAGTCTGGCGACGCTCTTCCCGATGGTTCTTTCCCAATTGCTGATGCTGCAGATCTGGATAACGCTATTCAGGCTTACGGTCGTGCCAAGGATAAGGCTGCGGCTAAGGAGCATATCATGAAGCGTGCTAAGGAGCTTGGCAAGGAAGACATGATTCCTGCGGATTGGAACGAGGAAGAGCCAGAGGCGCCTGAGGCGGAGGCTGATGCGCCTGCGGAGAAGGAAGAAGACGTTGAGCTTATCAATGCTTTGGTTGAATTCCAGAACATGCTCGATGGTGAAGATTTGGCCTGATCCGGAAGGGGTTGCAGCTTATGAGACCCGCTCGCTTAGAGCAAGTGATCAGTCAGGCAAATGAGGCATTATTTAATGTAGGCAGCAATGCTGTTGTAGGCGATAGTTGGCACGAAGATACGGTAAAATACTTTTATCAGGATGATGTGCTTGTAGAGTACGTGCCCTTGGATGATGGAAAGGCTTCTGACGATGGAAACTGAAACTCCTGAAATCGGACCTTATTTTTCTAAGGTTGGTCCTGAAATTGGCCCTAACGCCGATCAGTTAACTGCTTTAACTCGTGGCCGTGGTCCTCGTCGTGGCAATCTTGAAGATCTGCTGAAGTATTGGCGCCCGATTATGAAGAAGCCGGGTGGCTTCCGTCGGTGTGTCGTTATCCTGATGGACAAGCCGCAGTTTGGTGGTAAGCCTCAGCGTATCTGTGCTTGGCTTCACCACGAGTTGACTGGTAAGTGGCCGAATGAGGGCAAGGGTAAGCGTGGCGCTGGCAAGGGTAACCGTAAGCGTCGTGGCAAGTTGACTCGTCGTGTTCGTTCTGCTGCTAGAAAAGCGAAGTCTGTTGATTTGAGTCAGCCAGATTATTCTGGTTCTTCTTTGCGTTATGCTGTGAGCGAGTCTCGTGCTTATGGCGGCATTTTGGTTCAGCCGATTGCGGGTCGTCAGAATGTTGTTGATATGAAGGCTGCTATTTTTAGGCAGTATTTGGATACACCGATTGCTGTTGAGCACGATGAGTTTTCTGTTAAGCGTGTAGGCGTGTTTGGTTCTAACAGTCGTTTTGGTCAGGCGGCTCAGGCTGTTGGTTCTTCTACTCTTCCTGGCAATGTTAGTGTTGTTAGAAGCCCTGTGCGTTCAGGGATTTATCGTGCGCTAACTCCGGGTGGAGGTAGTGGCCGTGGCCGTCGTTTGGCTGGCGCTGGCCGTCGCCTATTGGGTCGTTCGGGTCGTGGTGCCCGTAACCGGTTCCGTTGTCCGCCTGGGTTTGAGAACGGCGGTACGTTCACTGATCGCCGTTTCAGTACTTGCGGTGCTCAGATTCTTGGTATTCCGACCTTTGGTCCGGGTTCGCTTATTGGTGGCACGGGTCGTGCGCTTGCTAGGTTAGCTAGAAACGCTGAACTTATTTCGAGTATTGGTGATTTGCGTTCTCAAAGAAATCCTGGCGTCATTATCCGCAATGCCCAGATTCCGTCAACTCCGAAGAAAGTTAATGTTACTGCTAGAGCTTCTGGCGTGAACACTATTCTTAACGCCATTGGTGATACTCGTTGGAATGTTCGAGTAGCTAAGCGAGACGGCGTGGTTCTAGAACCCGTAGCTGGTTTGAGTTTCTTTGCTAATCAGACAGGCGACTTTGACGATGTTGTCGATGGTTCGCTAGTTGTCAGAAACGCTGATGCTTCGTTTGACACTACTGAAATTATTGAAGCAGCACAGTCTTTGAACGCTGGTTTTAAAGATGTATACTTTGCGATTCCTGAGGTTGGTGTTGTTCGTTTCGGTAGAGAAGGCGGCGAGCTTACTCCTGCGGAACGTACGTCTTTAACTCGTACGTTACCTACCCGTATTTCTCGTGACGCTGACATTGACCCGACTGCTGGTCTGCGAGGTTTCGCTGACGATTCTGGCGGCAAGTTCGTTGTCGAGTTCGGTAACCTCAACGAGCAGGGCCGCTTTAATGTGGAACAGTCCGACAACCAGCTGCTTAAGGTACAGGGTCCTGGGGGCATGGTTCGTCAGGTTCCTCAGTGGGTTTACGAAACGTTCTTGTCTCGTTCTGCACCACGTCGTGCTAAGGACGATCCGATCTTTGAACTTGTTCCGGAGGGCAAGTCCGTAAACCCTTTTTTCATAACCGCAAAGGCGGTCCAACCCGACACACTCTATAAAGAGTATCAGGCGGATATTGCGTTTAAGGTAGACGCCTATAAGGATCAAGCATATTTGGGCGGGGTGAACTTTAAACGTGTTCGTCCGGGCGGCGTTCCTTTGCGTCGGGCGTTGGGCGGGTTTGCTTCGGCATTAGCGTTCTTTGATCCGTCAATTAGTCGTTATCGTTGTCCCCCTGGTTTTACTGGTGGCGGTCAGTTAACGAACATGCGGGGCACTACTTGTGGCCGTAGCTTGAATACTTCCACGATGTTAAGCTTGGGTAATTTGCAGGATGCTCGCGGTAAGTTTGCCCGCAACAGACCCGGCTCAGGTCGCTTGGCTGGTGTCGTTGTAGATGATATCGAAGAGGGCAGTTTCAGGCAAAGTGTATTTGAGACTCAGGCTGCTTTCGATGAGGTTATGGATAACTTTGATAAGTTGTCAGAGCGGCTTCCTCCTGTTGATCAGTTGGATAGGCTGACTCCTGTGAACGCTCCTCAGTTGACTGATGATGTGCGTGCGGCTTTAGATAATATCGGCCCAGATTTATTGGCTGCATTGAACCAGCTGAAGTTTGTAGATGGCAGCGAAGAGTTGGATGAGCCTTCGTGGGAGGCGCTGGCTTCACGATTGCAGGACGTTGCCACGATTGAGGCGCAACGTCAGGCGTATCTAGATTTTTATGGTATTCGACTTAGAGATGCTCGTGCTGAAGGGAGAATTGAAGTTATAGCTGAGCGTCTGGTCGATATTGCGAATAATCAGCGTGTAGCTACTACGGTTGATGAAGTTACAGAAGAGGGCGTGACGGCCCTGTCGGCGGGCGAGCGTGCAGAAGAACGCATTGAAGCTTTGATAGATTTGAACGATCAAGATGGCTTGTGGGATGTGGCAAGCATGGCTGATTATGGTGAGCTTCTTGATCAGTTGCCGATGCCTGAGACTGATGCGGAAGAGCGTCGGCTTGGGCTTCTGGAGCCTAGGTTCCGGGAGGCTATGCTTGAGCAAGTATCAAAGTATAAGGATAAAGTTGATAATGATCCGGATAGTCTTTCTTTGGAGGAGTATTCGTATTTGTCTTATGCGTTAAGTCGTATTGCTGAGGCAGAGGACTTCGGTCCAGAGCGTAGCCGTTTAAACAGAGTTGCTGATGATGTTTATGATGTAACGGTACAGAGAAGAATGCGAGAGCTAGGTCAGTTGGATAGGCCAAGTGATGAGAGATCTGAAGAAGCTTTAGTTTACTCGATTGGAGCGTCTGGTTGGGGCAGCGAGGAACGTATTGAGCATATCGAAAATTATGCGGCACGTATGATGACTCGTGTTTACACTCAGTTAGAGACTTCAGAGGGCGGTGCTTACGATGCCTTTGCTAAAAACGTTGCGATGGAATCTAGGCTTGAATCTGAGTTATCACGCATAACGGAGGATCTCTCAAAGAACTATCTCCTCCATGAAGACTATATGACTCGCCTAATTGATAATTTATTAGCTGTTGCCGATTCTGAGGGATTATCTCTCTCGGAAGAAGATAAGGCATTGATTGGTACAGTTATTAGAGAAACACGCATTCACATGCAGGCTACTTTCAATTTGCAGCGCATTAGTCAAGATGCCGAGTTTGAGGCAGCACATCTTGACAGATTGTATATGGATTTTTTGAATAATGATAGGGATCTTGAGCGAGTTGCCAGCAATATGACCTTGCGGCAGTATGAGGATTCTCTTGTAGCTTTACAGGGCGTTATTGATAGTTTGTATGGGGTTGACGGGGCAGAACAAAATTTGGCGGCTTTGATTGCTTTTAAAGCTGACTTGGTGGGGGGGCGTTCTAGAGCAACGGCTAATGTTGCTGGAAAAATTACTTTTGTTACAGATGATCCTGATTTGTTGCCGGGGCCGGACGGCGTTCCTGTCTGGCAGGCTGCTCGCAGAGAAAGACGAAAAGCTAGCACGCAGGCAATTTTGACGTTTGGGCTTTCTGGTCTAAACCAAGATGAATATGATGTTGTGCGTCCGGGTGAAACACCTCATGACACTTTATATAGGCTTGCGTCTGAAGCAAAGATAGAAGAGTGGGCGTTGAAGCTTTTAAATGCGTCTGATGTGAAGGATGCTAAAGATCGCAGCAAGCGCACGATCGTAGCTGCGTATGACGCTAGAACAGATGACGATAGACCAGTAAGGGTTGAGATTGATAACGTGTCAAATGCGGACAGTGTTTTTATCTCCTCATATGATGAACTGGTTTTGAGTTCTGATCTGTATGTGACGGTATTTGATGAAGACGGGAATGAGTTGCTGCGTGAAAAGGTCAGCCCTGCGATGTCTAACGTTACACGTACTTTGGCTTTCTCCCCTACTGGTGTGCATAGTGTAACGCATGACTACGTGGTTGTGAACAACAGAGACCGGCCACAAAGATATTTTTCAGTGTATTTACCTGATGGCAGCACTCTCCAGTTAGACAATAGACGGCGTGGAATTTCTGACGTGCTTAACGCTAGGTATCTGGCTATGGCGTTTGCTGCGGGCTTTAAAGAGAATCATAAGCTTGATGTGGGTTGGGACGGTAAATATGTTTGGCCGAAGAAGGGAGTCCGTTCTGTTGAAGAGTATAAGATTAGGAATATAAATTCGGCGTTTAGAGATTTGCTTACGAATTATGATGGCGCTCAAGTCGCTATAGCTAGGGGCCAACGGTTGTCCCGTTATCAGATTACTGCATTGCTAATTTTTGACGGAGACCGTAATAAGCGAGATCGTATAGCTTCGTTACTGAACTATAATGACGGGCTAGGTGAAAGTGAAGTTAAAGACTGGATGCAGTATCCTGAGTTTATTCAGGCTCTAAGTGCTGAAAAGGGAAGCCCACATGAAGGTCATGTTGCTCGCTTGTTTGGAGGCGGGAATATAACAGTTACTCCGCCTATGGCAGCGGCTTTGGTTAATGAAGTCAATAGCTTTATCCCAGAAGGTTCCGGCAGTAGAATAAAGTCTACTGATGACGTGAAGGATTTAACGGGTTATGTAGATGTTGACAATATACCGAACATGGGCAGCTACGACATGGTGTCGGGTGTCATGGATCTTTCCTCGGCAGACATTAACGAGATAGGGTGTTAATATGTCTGATTTTTCTACACAGAGTTTTCTTACTAACAAAATAATTGAACAGATTGCTGAGAAGATGTTCTGTGAAGTTCATCCTACTCGCCCACGTACACCTAATGGCGTGGCGCAGCGGTATAATCCAGATTATCGTTCTGATCTTGATCCGAAACGTGTGGTGACTGGTGCGCCCACGGTCGTTAGCAGAGAGAGCGGCAATACGTCGATTGGTGATGTTGAGTCGGCGGTTTCTCATGTTGTTGATGGCGGTTCGTTGTCTGCGGTACCTGACGAGTTTTTGGGTGAAACGATTGTTCGGGATATTGCTGATGGTGGTGGCCGGTTTGAGGTTATTGCGGATCGTACAACTCCGGACGGTATGTTGAAGTTTCGGGATGCGTCTACTGGCGTGGTGTATGGTTTGAAGCATCATGATGGTGAGGATGCTTTGGAAGATGCTGGTCGTGTAGAGATTTTGGCTTCTCGTGTTGCTGAGGAGTTTGGTTTTGCTCAGGGCCGTATGCGTGTGGCTAGTAACATTGGGGAGAATGGCTCGTTTGCGGTTTTGATGGAGATGCCTGATTCGGTTGTGGCTGGGGATACTCGTGATTTGCGTCCGGAGATGAGTGTGTCCCAGGCGGATACTGATGATGTGGTTCGTTTGGCTTTGATGGATTTTGTTTTGTCTAATCCGTCTCGGAGTCCTTTGGACATTATGGGTTCTTCGGATGATGATGAGATGAGTTTGCATCCGGTTTCGCATTCGGGTGTTTTGATTGATGGCGTGAATTTGAGAGATCAAGAGGCGCTTGCTGATTTCCTTGAAAAGGCGTCTGAGTCGAATCATCCTGCTGTTGTTGAGTTGCGTCGCCGTTTGGATGATGGTCGTGCGGATGAGGTTGCGGCGTCGGTTACTTCGTTGGTTGCGGAGTTGTCGGAGCAGGGCAACTCTGTTGGGGTTAAACGGTTTATGGCTGATACTGGTCGTTTACCTACTTCGGATTATGATACGATGCGTGGCAAGCAGGATTCTGTTACGGATCGGCTCATTACTTTGAGGCAGGCTGATGCGGATGAGATTGTTGGTTTGCTTCGTGATGGTTCAGCTAGGGAACGTTCGGGTATTGTCGTAGGCGATCCGGGTGCTAATCCTAGAGTCGCTGCAGAGACTCAACGTCTTGCTGATGTGACCGATTCGGAACGCAAGAACATTGTTGCGGATATTTTTAAAAACTATCCGCATTTAAATGATTTGATGGAGAATGCTGGCATTGGTCCTGACGCTTCTGATAAAGAGAAGCTTGATTGGATCATTAGCCACATGGAGACCAATCTTGAAGAAACTATGTTGCGTGGGGGCATGGTTGATGCTGATGGTAATCTGACTGATGCTGCTAGGCTTACACAAGTTTGGTATGATGCCGCCAATCGTTTGGCTAATAACATGTCTGAAAAGCATGGTGTTAGAGTCGAGACTGCAGCAGGGGTATTAGCAATTTTATCGGGAGGTACTTCCTGGGATCGCAATGTACCTTCAGCAATTAACGCTGTTAGGATTTTTAAAGAAAATCCACCTATGGCTGATGTGGCGGAACGCATGTTTGCGTCTGCGGCAGGCACAAAAGCAAACACTTTAAAAATTGCTCAAAGCGACCTAAGAAAATTAAAAGAAGATAAGAGCAGAGCTAAAAAGCATTTAGCTGCCATTAAAAAGGCGCAGGATCGTGTTGATCGCCTAACTGCAGAGTTAGCTGTTTTCAACAATACGACAGTTGCTGAGTGGGTTGAATCTCAGGGCGGAGATATGACTGGCAGAATTGCTGATCAGCCGGATATTCTATTGGGTAAAATTTTGAAAGCATCAGAGTCGTTTGGTTTAAACGGTGACGTAATTAGAGAAGTTGGCTTAGTACCCAATGCTGATGGTTCGTTTTCTTTTGTTATGAAAAAGGCTAAAGGTACTACTGCCCATCCTGCAAATGAGAAAAATGATGTTTGGCCTAAAGTTGCACGTCTTTTACAGGCAGATAGAGATAACCCTGATTTAAGCACAACCGACTTTGTTAAGCAGTTTGTTAGCGGCGGCAACTTGAGTAAACAGTCAAAAGTCAGATCTTTCTATAATAACATTATTGATCCTAATGATACTAGGTTCAGAAGTTTGACAGCAGACACTCATCACTTTAATGCTTCTACTTTGATGCTCATTGGTTCTAGCAATCCAATAATGTTGGATTCATTTAAACCCAAGCCGGGGTCGGGTGGGTTTAATGGTAACTATTGGGCAGCTAGAGAAGCCGCTATTCGGATATCTGAAAAGTATGGATTGCTTCCTCGTGAGGTACAATCTATTGTTTGGGAAGCGCAGCGTAGTGTTTGGAATTACCCTTCCAAGTACAATAAGCCTAAAGGGCGAGTTATGGTAAGGCTTCGTGAAGCTCTAGCGAATACTCCCAAAGCAGAACAAACTGAAGAATGGTATCGACGCACGTTGTGGAATCTGTATGAAGAAGAGTATGCTGGATTATCAGTCCCAGATGTTGCCGTCTTTGATGGTGACCCCGGTGACTTCTTAGTTGATTTGGACAAGTGATAACAATGAGTAATTTTGAAGATTCGCTTCTTGATGTTGATTTCAATGATCCGGGTGATCCTGATTTTGACGACCCCGGAGAAGAAGATGTTTTATCGGTATCAGAATATGTTGATCTCATCCCATTTTTAAGAGAGGCCGGTTTTAGTTCTCTGGCAGATGCGTTCGAGAAGACTATTCAGGCACAGACTGAAAACCCGAATGATGCTAATATAACTACAGGTGATTCAAATGGCGAAGCGGTATAATTTCTACTTCAACGGCAAGAACTACGGATATGTGGTTTTTGAGAACGAAAAAATGACTGATATGCAGTTTGCTGATCCTCAGCTCCATTTAGACATGGTTCGGTGGGCTGACGGTAAAGAGTTTAGTAGCATTAGTGATATGCTTGGCCGGTCTGCGGCCATGTGGCGAATTGAGGAAGTTGACGTATGAACGAGACATACTACAAGACGACAGATGATGCTTTCGTCATTATTCGGGTGCAGGATCCTCGGTCTGCTGAGGCGCATTCAACTATGCATAGCCAAGCCAAGGTTGATAGCGTATTTGCTGAGATAGAGAAGCTTCGTGAGATTGATACTCCCATGTTTACTGAGCAGCGCCTCAGGTTCTTCTTTCCTGAGATGTCCGAGATTGACAGGTCAGAGTATTCTGAGGCGTACACAAACATTGATGAGTTTAACGCTCAGGCGATGCTGACGAAGCAGCGCATTGAGGCCATGCCTGATAGCGAGTTGGCAGATTACATCTTTTTCTTTTCATCTAACACTGGCTTGCTTATACCTGCCGATGTTGATGCCTTTATGGAGGCTGTATTTTTCGGGTGGGGTATTAATATCAACATGCCCGGTGCAGAAGCGGATATTGACGATGCAACGCAGCGAGAGATACTAGAATATAGTTATGCGATACTTAACAAGGTCGAAAAAGAGAAAGACCCTAAGTACGCTCAAGATTTTATCAAATTAAGCGGCGGGGTTGTTCCTAGCGAAGAGCAAGGATAGTAACATGGCTAAAGATCCTTTGGAAGGTCAGACAGTTCCTACAGAAGAGATGGCAAAAGAGCTGTCGAAGATTTTGGGTTGTTCAGGAGCACACAAAGTGGGCGACGATGCTTGGGGTCCGTGTGAGTCACCTAAGGATCTGAAGAAGCTGATCCGGGTCGGTAATCCTGCTTTTCGTGAGTGGAAGAAGCGGCAAAAGCAGCAGAAAAACTTCTACGACTTTTTAGAGTTGAAATCAAAAGGGAACGGTAAGAACAAGTTCCCGACTCGTGAAGCTGCAGAGCAGGCTGCAAGTAAGATGGGGTGTGCTGGTGCTCACCAGACTCGGCAAGGTGTTTGGTCGCCGTGCATGACTCCGGAAGATTACAATGCGGCTCATGGTCATTTGAGTATCGGGGGTTCCCCGGTTTTACGAATGAAGCGGCCAACTCGTCGTGTTGCGACCGATTTACGGGCGTGGGAAAAACTTCGTGAACGTGGCCCACGTGGCATTGAGACGTTGCCGGGTGGTGGTTTGGTTTCGGCTAAATCCGTGACGGCTTCTGATTCGTTCACTCCGACGAAAGGTATGGTTGCGGAAGCGAAGCGTGCGTTGGAGTGGCGTAAAGAATTTAAGCGTGGCGGTACGGCTGTAGGTATTGCTCGTGCTAGAGACATAGCGAACGGTAAGAATCTTCCGTATAAGACGGTGAAGCGAATGAAGGCATTTTTTGATAGACACCAGTCTGACTCTAAAGCTGACGGGTTTAGGCCAGGAGAAAAGGGTTTCCCTTCCAATGGTCGAATTGCTCACGCTTTGTGGGGAGGCGATGCGGGATATACATGGGCAAAGAATATTGTGGCTCGTGTAGAGGGTACTGAGAAGTCGTTTAATTCGATTGAGGAAAAACGTTTCTATACTCGTAGTCGCCGGATGGAATATGCGAAGCGTGGTTGGGCTTTACCAGACGGTTCGTTCCCAATTCGTGATGTTGGGGATTTGCGTAACGCTATCCAGGCTTACGGTTTGGGCAAAGATGCTGAAGCAGCGAAAAAGCATATCATGAAGCGTGCCCGGGCTTTAGGACGGACCGAGTTGATTCCCGAGAATTGGAAGACTCGTCAAAAAGCAGCTAGACGTTACGGGCCGAACGACCCCAAGACGCCAGCGAAACCTTCGGAACGCATACGGGGGTCTAGACGAAACAAGCCAGGAACTGCGGCTAGCACCCGTGGCGGGATTAAGCTTTCGGCTGCGGTTGAGACTTCCTTGAAAAACAAGGTCAAGGAGCATAATGAGAAGATGGAGAAGCGTAACAAGCCTGAACGCAGGGTGACGTTAGGTATGCTTAAGGCTGTGTGGCGTAGAGGTGCCGGTGCTTTCTCGGCTACTCACCGTCCGAAGATGGGTCGTCAGCAGTGGGCTATGGGCCGTGTCAACGCATTCTTGAAACTTGTGTCTAGCGGTAAACCGTCGAATCCTAAGTATACGACTGATAATGATCTTCTCCCCAAGAAGCATCCACGTAGAACTAAATCGTAAGCTAGTGGATTTCATTTTTGCTATACATTAGACTATTACTTGTAAGGGTAGCTGCAGAAACTTAGAAAAGTTCCCGTGGTTTACTTTACGTTGATGATAGCATAATATTTGACCGGTGTTACAACATTGTGTTGGGTCGCCTGTCATTAGACAGTAAACATGTTAAATACCTTAAGGAGATAAACATGAGTTTTGATGAGAGTCGGCTCAACGAGGTCAAGACTGCTCTTTCAGCTAAGATGGCAGAGCAGCAGCAGATCGTTGATTCGATGGAGGTAGAAGGCACCACGGTTATCGCTGATGCTGAAAAAAAGGCTGCTTTCCAGTCAAATATGGCTGAGATTAACGAGATGAAGGGCCTCATTGAGGGCATTACTTCACTTCGTGACGTTTCAGCTTGGTCCTCAGAGGCCGAGTACAAGTCAGTTGCCGCTGAGGTCGCTGCTGGTGTTGAGCGCGAAGTCGCTACCCACGCCAAGTCAGTCGGCGAGGCTTTCCTTGCTTCTGACGAATTCAAGTCACTTCAGGGCGGCAAGGCTGGCGTAAACATGGTTTCGCCTTTCCAGGCCAAGTCACTTTCCCAGAAGGACATTTACCCTGGTCTCCCCACGGGCGACCCGTCTTCATTCGGTGCAGTTGAGCGTGACGGTATCGTCCCGATTGCTCAGCGTCGCAGCCGTGTTCGTGACCTTTTCCCGTCACGTACCACCAATGCCGCCGTTGTTGAGTACTTCCGTCAGAGTGGCTTCACGAACAACGCTTCAGTTGTTCCGGAGTACTCCAGCGGTAACTTTGGTGCGAAGCCTCAGTCAACGATGACCTTCGTTGGTGAGCAGGCTCCGGTCCGTACCATCGCTCACTGGGAGGCTGCCCACCGTAACGTTCTTGCCGATGAGCCGCAGCTGCGTTCAATCATCGACAACGAGCTTCTTTACGGTCTCCGCCTTCACGAAGACGAGCAGATCCTGAACGGCGCCGGTACTGGCGAGGACCTTACTGGTATCCTCAACACCACCGACGTTCAGACCTACTCATGGTCATCGGGTGAAACCACCCCTGTTGCTGACACCAAGGCCGATGCTCTCCGTCGTGCGGCTACTCTGGCATACCTTGCCTACTACGAGCCGACCGGCATCATCGTCCACCCGTCAGATTGGGAAGACATCGAGCTGACCAAGAACACGCAGGGCACCTACCTGCTTGCCATGTCAGTTGCCGGTGGCGCTGAGTCACGTGTCTGGCGTATCCCCGTCATCGACACTCCTGCTATTGCTTCAGGTACCGCTCTTGTTGGTGCTTTCGGTACTGGCGCTCAGCTTTACGACCGTGAGGCTGCTACGATCCGTATTTCGGAGCAGCACTCAGACTTCTTCGTCCGCAACGCCATCGTGGTGCTTGCTGAAGAGCGTCTGGCCCTCGCTGTCAAGCGTCCGGAGTCGTTCGTCAAGGTCACCTTCGACGCCGCTCCGAGCTGATCCTAGTCCCTTCGGGGTAGTTGGATAAGCTGAAAGCCCCCGGTCCTTTGGGCCGGGGGCTTTCTTATTGGCCCCTCGGCTTCGGTCGGGGGGCCTTTGCTATAATAAGCCCATGCCTATATTCGATCACGACGATATTCCGTTCCCTGCGTGGACGCAGCATGATGTTGATTTGTTGGAGGCGATTGATCCGTTTCTGCTGTATGGGTTGACGAATGTTGTCGAATACCTTGTGACCCGTAACGGCATGGTAGATAATGAAAAGTTTGATCTGTTGCTGTTAATGCATGCTGTGGCAAATAAAGATACCCGAGAAGACATGTACTCTTTGGATGGTACTGAGGCTGTGATTGGGGTGGCTAGCGAGTTTTGTTTAGTTGACTGCTTGTATGATCGCCAGTCCCTTGAAGCGGTAGAATTGCAAGATAACGGGGTGTTGTTTCTTGCTTTGAATGAATCCAATGGAGCAGCGTTGGATGCTGCTGTGTGCTTGTCGGGAAGATCTTCTTCCATGTTTAGATACGATGCCGTTCGACCTTCGTTAGCGTTGTTTGGTGAGTGGGAAACTATTTCTGGCGTGATCTTGCAATGTTTGTTGACTATGGGGCAGACATCCACTAAGATAGGTTTTCTAGTCGATTACTTGAAGGCTAGTAAGAATATCCCTCTAGATGATTTGTTATTGATTGGAATTTTGTTAAAGCTTGCAGAAGTCGGTTTGTTTAACATTTATTTAGACGACGAATCAGATGGAGTCCTTTCCATAAATACTCAAGCGGCGGGTATCTTCTTATTGTTCTCTAACAGAGAAGAGTTAGCTCGGCGGCTAGCTGAGCTGACGCAATAATCTGTAGCAAATAGGTTTGATTTCTTCTAATGTCGTGATAACTTGACGCCAGAAGATACGTCATCCACCCTAGAATACTAAAACCACCTCTTTTCAGAAGACTCACTACACCACAAGGAGAACGTACTGTGGACCCCTTTTTTCTTTCCGATGACCATGCCGACTCATATGCCGATAAAGACCCCGGTTGGGGCTTCAACGGTCTTGGATACATCGTGTATAAGCGCACGTATGCACGCCCGGTTGCTGAAGGTGAACGCACCGAGGAATGGCATGAGACGATTCAGCGTGTTGTTAACGGTGCTCAGGCTATCGGTGCTGGTCTTACTCAGGAAGAAGCAGAGGTTCTATACGATAAGCTTTTCTATCTTAAGGGTAGTGTTGCTGGCCGCATGTTGTGGCAGCTTGGTACCGACAACAACACTCGCATCGGTGGCGACTCGTTGGTGAACTGCTGGTTTGTTGATGTCCAGTGCCCTGAAGACTTTTCGTGGGCGATTGACCGCCTTATGCTTGGTGGCGGGGTTGGATTTTCTTGCAATCAGCCGGAGCGTCTCGGTATGGTTCGTAACGCCACGATCACTCACTCCGACGTGAACGACGCTGATTTTATCGTGCCTGACACCCGTGAAGGGTGGGCAGAGCTTATCGAGCGCGTTGTTAAGACCTTTGTTGGTGGTCCCGAGGTCAAGGACTCCTTGACCTTTGCAACGCATCTTGTCCGTCCGTACGGCGAGCCGATCCACGGCTTTGGTGGTACCGCTTCTGGACCGGACATCCTGATTCAGGGTGCCCTTCAGATCGCTGATGTGCTGTCTGGTGCTGCTGGCCGTCATCTTAACTCGGTCGAGGTGCTCGACATCCTTAACATCATCGGTTCTATCGTTGTGGCTGGTAACGTACGCCGTTCGGCTGAGATCGCTCTGGGAGACGTTGAGGACGAGTCCTACATGATGGCTAAGCGTTGGGACCTGGGCAACGTGCCGAACTACCGTGCTATGTCTAACAACTCGGTGTTCGTGTCGAACGAGCAGATGGAGCGTCTTGCTCTTGACCCTGAAGCCAACATCTGGTCTGGCTACAAGGGCAATGGCGAGCCTTATGGTTTCTTTAACCTTGAGAACTCTCGCGAGTTTGGCCGTATGGGCGAGATTCGTCGTGACGATTCGGTTGTCGGTGTTAACCCCTGCGCTGAGATCCCGCTGGCTCATCGTGAGTCATGCAACCTGTGTGAGATTTTCCTTCCCCGTATCGAGTCGGTCGATGAGCTGATTGAGGTTTCGTCGCTACTGTTCAAGGTACAGAAGGCTATCGCCGCTATGCCGTACATTGATCACCAATCAGATGTCATTACTAGCCAGAATATGCGGCTTGGGCTTGGTGTGACCGGCGTGGCTCAGGCTCTTGACAAGATCGACTGGCTGGACGAGGCTTACGTTTCGCTTCGCAAGATGGACGAAGAGTGGTCTGCTGAGCGGGGCTGGCCCGAGTCGGTCCGCCTGACCACCGTCAAGCCTTCTGGTACACTCAGCCTGCTTCCCGGCGTCACCCCTGGCGTTCATCCGGGCTTCAGTTCTAAGTTTGTCAAGCGTATGCGTATTGCTGCGGATCACCCGCTGGTTCAGTTCTGCGCAGATCATGGCTATGACACCTACCCGGTGCTGAACTTTGACGGAACTGAAGATGCCCGTACTTCAATCATTGACTTTCCGTGCGAGTTCCCTGAGGGCACGGTGCTGGCTGAGGAGGTGACTGCTATCGAGCAGATGGATCTTGTCCGTAAGCTTCAGCGTGTCTGGGCGGACAACGCTGTCTCGGTCACTGTTTACTACCGGATGGAAGAACTTGCAGAAATCATGGAGTATCTGGGCAAGTATTGGAGAGAGATGAAGTCGGTTTCGTTCTTACTTCACTCAGAGCATGGCTTTGCTCAGGCACCTCTAGGCGAGTTGACTGAGGCAGAGTACGCTGCGATGGTCGGTGCTCTGACTCCGTTTGGTACAGATCACATTGAGGAAAACACCGCTATGGAACTTGACGATGCTGATTGTGCTACAGGGGCTTGTCCTGTACGATAACGGGATATTATAATATGTAAAGTTGCAATCTGGCGTAATTTGGGAAGTTAAAGTATTTGTGTACCGGCAAATTTGGCTAACCCCGAAGGAGGAGATTGTGTTTATCGGCTAACGTGCCGGTAGTCGTAAAAGCAATCGCACGTCTAGGGCGGGGTTTGGTCAGTTTGACTGAACCCCGCTTTTTACGTTATGATATGCATATGACTTTTTCTTTGAGGGATTTGAGGCTTAATGGTGTGCAGCATGAGTTGCTTATGGTTGCGGCTTGTTGTAAGCATGGCTTAGCGGAGACTGTTCCGATTGATGATGACAAGCGGCTTTCTTTGCCTGCAGCGATTGCAGTCTTTGTTGGTTTGATGCCTGAACGTAATCTTTCTAACAATTTTGATGAACTGTTAGATAACATACCCGCTAACAAGAGAGCTAATTTTATTAGGTGTTGGGAAGCTATTGAGATGTTTGTTGGGGAAGATATCGTTGATTGGTCTGAGCGGGTTGGCAGTCAAGAAGCATACAAGACTATTAAGTCTTTGGCTGGTGAAGTAGCGAACGCCAGTCTGTATAAGCCACGACCCAACGGGTTCCCGGATGATTCGCATAGCTAGTTTATAGGGTTTACTTGACATAGTGGTGTAGCTTTACTAGGATACTACTATGAGACATGAACAGCGATGGCATAAGCATTATGACGCCCTATGCGCATATGAGAAACGCTATGGTGACGCTATCGTACCGACAGATCACGTAGAGTTTTTAGACTCGGGTGAATGCATCAGTTTAGGCAATTGGGTCAGTTACATGCGAACGAGATATAAGCAGAACGCATTGGCGGCTAACCGGATTCAGTTGTTAGAACGTCTTGCTTCTTGGACGTGGGGTCCTGTCAGACCGGGACCGAAGTCTAAGGATTTTATTGCAGAAAGAAACAGTCAGATTTATAGCGAGTACTCTAACGGTGAGCCGTTAGCTAAGATTGGTGCTCGGTATAGGTTGTCTCGTCAGCGGGTTCACCAGATAGTAAAGGAATATGAAAATGGTAAATAGACAAGGCGCTGAAGATTGGAGCCGGTTCACCGGCAAGCTTTCGACAGAGTTGGAAGAGAACGTTCAGCAGGTAGTCAAGCAGGCAGTGCTTATCACGGTTTTGCAGAGTATTTTCGGTTTTGCTTTTCTTGCAGGCACGGGCGCTTTGGGTCTGATGTTTTTGAATAGCATTGCTAATTCTGCGTGGCCTAACTTGATGGCTTTCCGACCCGGCATCGGCTACACGGACGCTTTTCTAGTTTCATCTATTCTCTGGATTCTGTTTTCAATTAAGCTCAGCATGTCGAAGGGTGCGAAGTCATGACAGTAATTGACGATTTGTTGACGTGGGAGGATCATGCGTTGACACATATTGACAGCGTGTGGGAGGCCGAGTCGGCTCAGGTGACTACGGTTGAAAACATTCGTGAGTATATTGATTCACTTATTGAGACGTACTTTGTCGGCAATAAGGAGTTGGTTGATCCTGAAGTGTGGTTCCAGCTAGCGGTGATGACCAAGCATGCTGATATTTCGCTAGACAAAGATTTTGTGTGGCAAACACTTTGCAATAAGCAGCGAGATTATGGTTCTGAGAATATTCTCAGGTTCGGGCATCGTGGTCTGATTGTGCGTCTCCACGACAAGGTTGCCCGTTTGGAGAATCTGTTGGATTCTGGCCGTCTACCTGAGAATGAGGCGGTGGAGGACACTTATCTGGACATTGTTGGCTATTCCACGATTGGTTTGATGCTTTTGGATGGCAGCTTTTTGAAGCAAATGGCAGATTAGGATTAATGCTGTTGTCGGATACGGTATCATAGTACCAGTATTGTTTTTTTTTGATTGGGGCTGTTATGGCACTGCTGTTAGATGGTGTAAAAATTCCTGCCGATGATGATATGACGCGTCTTTCTGATAGAAAGCTTAGAAATGCTATTAATAAGATTAATGGCATGGGTAGGCCGAACTCTTCGCAGATGGTGATTAGGGATACTGCCCAGACTGTGCTGGATGCTCGTACTGATGCACGGCGAAGGTCTAACGGCGCCCTTAGTGGCAAAGATCTAACCTATCTTGGCGTTGATGAACTTTCTGCCAAGATTCGGACAAGGTGGGATAAGCTCACAGACCGTGCTACGGCTCGCAGGACACAAGCTAAGCCCCCCGCTACACGCCGCAGAAATCCTTCACCGCCTTCTGGCGAGCCGTTCTAAAGGGGGTAGGTAGCGATGGCTCTTATTACAGTCTCTGATATCACCACCTACATGGACATTACGTTCACGAACACTCAGGAAGACGCCGCAGCATTTGTCATTGAAGGCTTGCAGTCGGAGTTAGAGGCGTATTTGCGTCGCCCTGTTGAACAGACAGAGTTTACGGAAACGTATCGTGTTCCTGATGTGGGCAGGGGTGTTGTAAACCAGCAGTACTATTACAATTACACTACTGATCCTGCTTCCACTTTGACTTCTCCTGGCATTATTTATACGCCTATGTATACGTTGTATTTGGATAATAGTCCTGTTGTTTCGGTGTCTTCTGTTTCGATTACGCCCGCTTCTGCGTCTGCTACGGCGACGGCTCAGGTTGCGGAGCGTGATTATGTGACTCGTGATTATGGTATTGATTTGTTTAATGCGTTTGCGAATGATCGTATTGAGGTGACGTACACGGCTGGTTTGGATGGTCCGAACATTAAGGCGTTTAAGATTTTGATGTTGCGTGCAGCTACTCGTGAGATGCAGAACATGCATGATGATGTTGTTGGTTTGAAGGATTTGACGACGAGGAATGTTGCACCTTTGGAGACTGGTTTTTCTGACAGGGAGTTGTTTACTCTTCGCAAGTATCGCCGTGTAAGGGTTGCCTAAAATGGCTAGGGGCAGGCCGGTAGATATAAAGATTAAGGTAAAACCTTATTCTACGATCAAGCATATGGTTGCGATGAAGCGCAGAGGTGCTGCTGGGTTTAATAACGTTTTTAAGTGGACTCAGAAAAAACTTCAAAACGATATGGAAAACAGGTTTCGGACGAATGCGTACGGAACGTGGAAACCTCTAGAGCCTAAAACAGTTGCATGGAAAATAGATGACGGTTATGGCAATAAGGGAGTTTTGGTTCGAACGGGTGCTTTGCGGGATTCTTTAACTAAAGACAATGCTCGGGGAGCGGTTAGACGTTCTGGTAGATTCCGTATGAGTTTCGGTACAGATATTGAGTACGCAAAGTATCACCAGTTTGGCAATCCAGATAAAGGGATTCCGCAGCGTGTCCTTATCCCTTACTTTAATGACGTTACGTCAATGTATCCCAAGTCTCTGAAACTTACAGTGGGGGCTTTAGCTATGGAAAGAATTATATACGGCTACAAGAAGCCTGGACAGGTTTACACATTTGTCAGAAAGTCTGGTTTACGGGGCAGCGTGCCTATCGGGTGGCTCAAAACATCTTTCGATGAAGCAAGCTATATTGATGGCGGCAAGTTAACTCAAGATCGTTAAAGAGGTTATGTATTATGATGAGCGGCAGCCGGATGGCGAAACAGTTCGTTTCAAATTATTTAGCAGCAGATTTGCCTTCTAGGCTGATTGCTTACAGGAACCACTGGAACCTGAGTGCAAGTCAACTGCCCGAACCTCGGCTGTATGCTAGCCATGAGCCGTTTCAGTTGGATCGTTGGCCTACAATCATTACTATTGTGATGAGCACGCAGGCTATTGAGCGGCAGGGGTATACTGCTGCTAGTGATCCCGACATTAGAGTGACGTATGATATGCGTACCTATGTTTGGGTTAGAGACGCTGGCCCTCAAATTGTTACGGACCAGCGAGATAACTTAACAACCGTGGTTCGTGAAGCGTTGATGGACGGCCCTTCGCTGTCCGCATACGACTCTACAGTTCCGTGTTCTCCTAAGATAGACGAAGCATCTATGGAGGAACAGTTTTCTGAACTGTCTTTGATTAAGGGCGAACGTTTACTTGCAGGCGCTTTTATCAGCTATGAGCTTACTTTGGAAGAAACTATCACGCATGATGCTTTGGGGACAGTTCAGAGCACTGATCATACTTTGAGCCGTATCGCTGTGACCCCGAACGCTCCCACGAATCTTGTGGCGGTGGCTGGCGATACTGAAGTTACGTTGTCTTGGGTTGAGTCCACGTGGAATGGTGGCGTTTACGATATTTCTGGTTACACGATTCAGCAGAGCACTGATGATGGCGATACGTGGTCTACTGTCGTGGCTGATACGGATTCGGTTGAGGGTTTTTATCGGGTGACTGGTTTGACGAATGGTACGGGTTACAAGTTCCGTGTTGCTGCGTTGAATGGTGGCGGTACTGGTGCGTATTCTGCGAGTTCGTTAGAGGTCACGCCGTCTGCTTAGTGTTTGTGGCTGTGGCTGTGGCGTGGGGGTATAATAGAGATTATGGCTAGAGCACCTAGGATTGTACCTTTTAATCCGTCTCCTCGTGACGCTGACCTTGACCAGATTGTGCAGGAGGGTACGATTTGGGAGCGCCCTAGGGGTGCTGACATTATTTATTTGACGGGCCGTGTTTGGGATCAGACTGGCAGATCGCCCCTTCGGAGTGATGTCCGGATTGTTTATAATGGGCGCGAGTATAGCCCGGGTGATGGTTTTAGGTTTGATTCGTCGTCTGTTGGGGCGCAGGCTGGCGTGATTGGTGATCGGGCTGGCACTATTGGTGATCGGGTTGGTACGATTGCACCACCTCCGTCTCGCCCGAGACCGACGCTGAGGGAATCTGAGGGCACTGTTGGTGTGCCTCCTCCGCCTCCTCGTCCTACTTCTATTGCGGAAGCTACACGTCCTTCACCGCCTCCGCCGCCTCCACGGCCCACTTTGGGTGAGTCTCGTGGTACGTTGGATTCTCCGCCGAAGCCGCCTCCGCCTCGTGAAGTTCCTTCTGATCCATTTGAGAATATTCCCAAAGATAGCCCGGTTGTGCAGGAACCACCGCCTCCTCCGCCGTTGCCATATGAGGACTTGTTTCGGCCTCCGAGTGTTTCTGCTGATGAGGATGCGGCAGCTAAGCGTTCTATATTAAGGGTTCGTGATCGGTGGGGCCGTAAAAAGCGTGATAATGAACGTCGTTATGAGGAGGAGCGTATTGTTCCTTCTATGGAGGAGGCGGTCGAGGCTGAGGTGCAGGAAGAGAGGGTGGATCAGATTGTTGCGCAGGTCGAAGCGTTGGATAAAGCTTTAGACGAGGCTGCTGAGGTTGCTGATGCTCCTGAGTCTTCTTCTATTGATGTTTTGGTTGCGGAAGATGTGGAGGATATTCTTAGAATCCGTCGCCAGAATACTGCGGATCATCCAGGGTATTATGATTTTGGTGGAGAGAGAATATATGCTACGAGAAGTAAATATGCTATTGCGGGTAGCACGTTTGATCAGCAATTAGAAATTGATGTCATTGATTCTCGTGACAGGCGTGAGTATGAGCAGATGCTTGCTGAGGTTCTTGAGCGTGAGGCGTTTGCCGATAAACTTGCAGCAATAACTGGTTTTTCGTTTCCGGACGAGGGCGGTGTTGTTAATAATTTGTATGCTTCTGCAGACGACGTTCCTGAAGAGGTTCTTGAGGCAATTGCCGAACTTGTTAGTAATACTAAGTTTATAGATGAACGGGACCGTCCTGAGGATTTAAAGCAGTTGTTTTCTTACGCTGTTCAGCTTGCTAATAAAAATGAGTCAACTCATAGAGAAACGGTTGAGTTGCGGCTGGTGTTAAATTATCGTAGGAAGTTGTTGACAGATCCTCCTAAGTATGTGACACGGACAGAGTTGGCGCAACGAGTTGGTTTTTCTAGTTGGGAAGAAGCTAGGGAGGCGGCTTACAACGATACGGCGCTTTCCTATCATTTAAAGAGAATGGAAACAGCTGCAAGGTATGGCTATGATTTTTATGACGATACTGTCCTTGATTTAGACACGGAGATCGGAGAAGCCGTATATAAAGTAAGTAGACTCACCCGTGCTGGTAAGTTTGTCGCTTTAAAAAGAGATAATGGCAGATTTGGTGTTGGTAATCAGGTTCCGAAAGATGTTACTTCTGAGGATGTGGAACGTTTAATTAGAGACTTTATTAAAAATGCTGATAAGATTATTGAAGCAGAAGCATGGAGTCCAGAAGTTAGGGCTATAATTGCTGAACGGGTAAGAGCTGTTGAAGCCATGAGTCCTGAAGAAGTTGAAACTCTTGTTTTAAATTACGCCAGAGATGTGATGGAAGATCCCGATACCCGTATTGGTGTTATGATAAGCCCTGAGGGCGCTACGGGGTTAAAAAGCTATGGGCGGTATCTTACTACACACTCAAAGCTTTCAGCTTCTCGTAGTGACGATTACGATGCTGCTCGTGTTGTTTATGAAACAGGTATGCTTCAAATGCCTGCCGATGCTGACACACGAGCTGATCTTGCCCCATCTTCAGGGTTTCTAATTCCTGGGGCTAGAATGAGAGCAGCCCGACGTGAGGCTGAAGAGAAATATGTCGAAGAATTTGGTGTACCTTACGATCCTGCTAATGCAACTCCTGAGCAACATGCGTTTTTTGAAAACGCTCGGATTTCGCAAGCATCAGTAGGTATTGAGGCTTACGCTGATGACGTTGTTGTTTTGAAGCCTTCTGTAAACGCTAAAAGCCGTTTTACAGAAGGAGACAGTTTTAATGAGATGGCGATGACATCTCTCATGCAGAATCCTGATGGTTCTCTTTTGTCTGATCAGCAGCTCCGGAACGCTCTTTTTGGGCGTGGTACAACTACTCCTGAGTTGAGCAGTGGTAACGAGTACAGTAAGTCCTCACGAACAACTCATACTCTTGGTAATTTTTTTGTAGCTGCTGTTTTGGGACTTGATCCCGCCGTTGTAGGCCGCAGCCGTGGTGCTACCGCTGAGGTATGGAATGCAAGGGAAGCAGGCGATATCGACAGAGAGCTTGCAATAGGTGCCCGTGCTTTGCACGGCGGGAACAAGGTATCTGAGTGGGCGACGACAGAAGTACTTAGTGCCGGATACATAGAAACCATGACGTTCGGCGGGTTTCACACCAGCGAAATCGAATCAGCATCAGAGGGCGTACGAGACATCCTAGACGTAGCCATACCCGCTGAAGTTCAGCAACGCATCGAAAGCTACTCCGGACAATTCCTCCCAACATCCGCATTCGTTGAAGAAAACATTGAACAAGCAACCAGATCAGCTTTAAACCGTGCAGCCGCCGCCACCGGAACAGACCTTCCAGAAACAGGAGGCACCGCAAAGCTCCTAACTGCCAGAGCAGGAGAGCTGCCCGGAAAGTTTGTCTCCACGTTTAAAACAATGGAAGTTAGAGCAGGGTTGAAATCTCGCCGTGATTTGCTACTTGAGTTAGAAGCAGATCCGGACGCTAGTCCCGAGGCTATCGCTTTCTTAAAGAACGAGATTGAAATTCTGCTTCAGGAAGCGGCTGATCTTGATAAAGGTAAAGACATAGCTGTTGTTGCGCACACTAGTTCTTCCGACGGTTGGCCGTCTTATCTGCAGGTAGATCATCCAAGTATTGTTGCGCAAATTCATGCCGCTACAGACAAGTTAAGCCCTGAAGTTCGTCCTGAGAGAGTTATTGTTTCTTTCGATGCGCCTTATGGTGGCGGTAAGTATGTTCATGGGCAGGGCGGTGTGATCTATATTCATCCGGCTGCTTTGGATTGGAAAGATGCGTCTTTCAACATTAATCAGAAAGATTTAGCTACCCGTCTTGCTAAGGCTGGTGCTACTTCTCCTGAAGAGTTTGATGCGTTTTTCCGTCCTTCGCAGGCGTGGGTAGATGACATTATTATCCACGAGGGTTTCCATAGGGTTGATTTCCTTTTGGCTAAGGCCGGTAAGGATCCTCAGGCTGCGGCTTCGTTGTTGTCTTCTCCGGAGATGGCTGCTGCGTTTGATGAGTGGCTTACGTTGTCTACGCCGTTCTTGTTGGAGTATTTCGAGGGCGTAGATAAGGCTGATTTGCGGATGCACGAGTTCGCTTATTTGGGCGAGTTGTTGGGTGTGACTGGTACTGATCGTGATGAGGCTGCTCGTCGTAAGCTGGTTCAGTTGTATGCTGCACGGGTTAAGAAGCCTGTTGAGTCGGTTGATCCTGAGGTGGCGTTGAAGGAGGAGCGTTGGCGGCTTATTTCTGAGGTTTATGCCGAGATGGCCCGTTTGGATGCGAAGGGTATTCCGTTCCCGAATTCTGAGATTTTGATTGATGGGATGACTCCGCCGTTTTCGAGAATTTATGAGGGTTCTGACGGGTCTGGGGATGTTTTGCGTGCTGCGTTTGCTGACGCTGCTGCGTCGTTGTCTGATATTGATGATGCTGTGGGGGCGGCGCAGGCCGGTTTAGATAGTGCGTTGCGTGATGTTGCGTCTGATGTTTCGGCTTCGGTTGATGATATTGATGATGCTGTTGAGAGTCTTCGTGTAGGTTCTATTCCTGTTAGGCGTGGCTTGTATGATGGGGTGGATGGTGCATATGTTCCTGATCCGGTAACTCGTGACGATATTGCCCGAAACTTGGGGTTTGCTGATGCTGACGAGTTAGATGCCGCTATAGCCGATGATCCTATCATGGCGAATAATGCTCGTATTTTGGAAGAGCTTGCCACGTATGGTTTTGATATTGGAACTATCGGTCGTTTGTCTACGGATGAGGGACGGGCTAGGTATGAGGCTAGTACAACAATGAGAAGTTGGCGTCACGTCTCTAAGCCTGTAGACACTGCTGAGATTAAAGACATCATGGATGGCATGGCATCTAAGCTCAGAAAGTCTCTGGAAGTCGCAGAAGGGTTACCCTCAAATCGGGATAGGGACAAACAAATCGCCGAAAGGCGGGAATTATTGGAGCGAATTGAGGCCACTTCTCCAGAGGAAGCTGAGCAACTTTTGTTGACCTTCATGCGTGATATTTTTGATGATCCTGACACAACTATTGCTGTTAATACCGGTCACCTTGACGATGTTATGGAGTCTGGTAGATATTTGAACATTCAGGATGCTCCCGAAAATAGAGGGTCAGGTGGCAAAACCAATGTTCGGCCTGAGACTGAAGCAGCAGTCCTTGGCTTGCATCGAGATGCGCCCGGTAGTTTGCGCCCTAGTTACGGTTTTGTGGTGCCTGGAGCGCAACGACGCTCTGCACGTGAAAAAGTTTTTAAGGGAGCCGGTGCTAAAGTAGAGTTCTTTGACGATGGTACAACCGGTATCACTTGGGGGTATAGTGAAGAAATTACAGATGAAGTCATAGAAATAGCGTTGGAAATAACTAATGACTTGTACCCTGGCGTGACGCGCTCCGTCGATTTGCCGGACAATGAAGCTAAGAGAATTGTTGCAGATGCTATTAACGAAAAAGTTATAGAGCGGTATGGACTCGATTTAAACATTTTAAACGCAAAACGTAAAAAAGAGGCGGTCAATAAAGAGCTTAAGAGTCTAGGTTTGCCTTTTTACGGTGATGGAGTCATTCTGTTAGATCCCAAGGTCATGCATCGTTCCTCACTTTCAGAAGGAGATACTGTTAATGGTGCGGGTAGACCCGTTCACTACAGCCGTAATATGACCGATCAACAGTTGCTAGATATGGCGGCAAGGGCGGAAAGTAACCCTAAAGATCGAAATCGTGGTGAAGCTCTTTTAGCACGAGCTATTTTAGGCTATGATTCAAGATCGTTAAACAAGTCGAAAGTTTCTGAAGAAACTACTGGGGTTCGTTATGGCGGGGTAGCGCCTTTGTTTGACCATGATTATATCGAAGCTCAGATTTTCGGAAACTTTACAACAGAAGAAATTCTTACGGCTACTGACGGTAAAAGCGATTTTGCTCCAGCGCCGTACGCTCCTGCTGTGCCTACGGATCTTACGCCTGAGAGTGAAGTTGCTGCTATCAAAGCACAGCGTGCAGCAGAACGAGCCGGACAGTCTATTGACGCAGTGGCTGCTGATGCTGCTGCTACGATTGATGATATTGATGATGCTGGGGATGAAGTGGCTTCGTTTATGGCCCGTTCGTTCGTTGATGTGGTTCCGGAGTCTACGGATATTCCTGGGGGAGGTGTTTTTGAAACTGATGATGGCGGCTTTTGGGTTTCTGGTCCTCCTCCTGTAGGCTTTACTGAAGAGGGGAAGGCAAGATGGGAGCGTGGTGTTGAATTATTGAGAGAGCGTCCTGAGTTGTTTAAGACGCAAGTTATTGCTGATGATGGTTTACCCGTGCCTGAAGATGAGCGACCCGGCCTTGCTGATATTGGATCAGTTTACGATGCCCTACCATCGGATGAGGCTGATGCGGCTATGACAGTTAGGAGGGAAATCGAAAAGGCTTGGCAAGCTGAAATCACTCGGGCTATCGTACTAAATAAGATTGACATAGGTAACCCTAGAGAGGTTTGGGGTACTGAAAATGATGAGAGGTCGGAGGCGTGGCAGCGGTATGGTTATGCCGCTAGGGCTGAGAGAGGCATGTGGGAAAACCTTCCACAAGGATTGTTACATGTAACTACAGGGTTGAGCGGTTTGCAAGATGGAGGTTTTAAAACTCGTGCCCAGTTAAGAGACGAATCCGGGGAAGCTCCTGCAGGGTTGGGCGGCGGCGTATCCGACGCTATTAGCTTTACGACTGACCCGTTGGTTGCGGATTCGATCGTTCGTGGTATTCATGAAATGCGTGAAGCTGTCCGTGACGATACGGGGCCAGCTGCCGTGGAGCGAATGAAGTCGGAGATCGCTGCCTGGACTAAGAGCATGCCAGAAAATGAGAGAAAGAGACTTTTATCAGCTACGCCGTCTACGATGGAAGAGCGTGGAGATTTCTATAAAGAATATTCGTATTGGCGGCAGCACAATGTTCCGAATCGTCCCGATCCTCTGTTTTGGAGTCCTAATTATCAAGCGTACGCTGATCTTGACCCTAATGAAGTTGGTGTCGTTACGGTGAATCCGTCAGTTGATGGGGCACGCGGCTGGCAGGTTTCGGGAATGGGCGAGTGGCGTACTATTCCTGAAGCTGTAGACATTGTTCAAAGCGAAGCTCGTCCCACGATTGTGGATGATATGACTGCCACGCTCGATGAGTTGGATACGGTTCGGTCGTCTGCGCCAGATTTTGGGCTTCCGCCAGGGCCTGAAAAACTGACGGGTTGGGATAAAGATCGTTTGACTGGCTCTTCTGTTCCAGATATTCACGAAGGAAAGCCTCGCCCCGTGGCTGATGTTGTGGACGGTGTGCATTTAAGGGAAGACCAGAAAGCATTAAAAACGGTGGTGGCCGAATTGTCTACTGAAGATGATTTGTTGCCGTTACAGAAGAAGCTAGAGGAAGCGTTTGAGCTTGGTGGTTCTCTTTCTGGTAAACAACTTACTGATGCAACATATGAAATTTTTGCTGCAATAAATGATTTAATTACTTCACGTCAACGAGACACTACTGGTTTTACTCCTTCACAAATGAGAGAGTATGAAAAAGAAGTGGCTGAGAATGAAGAATGGGTGGGGAGTCGGATTGCTAAAGCTATTCAAATCCATTGGGGTGAAGCTAGAAGTGAAGTGTTCCATTGGGACTTCTTATCTGAACGTGTTAAAACGGTTTTGGGAGAAGAGTTTGGTATTGATGTTTCTCATGAACCCGCAGAGATTGATGCCGGTATAGAAGAAATTTTTGAAATTCAAGAACTTCTGACACCGTTTATTGATGCTTGGGCTAGAGGTCAGTATTCCACAACACAGAAATACTTGGAAGATGCGGGTATTACTGAACTTAGTGTGTTTAGAGGTACTTACATCCCGAATGTTGTTGGGGATGATGACGGGCTTCCTAGTGGACGTGAACCATCGTTGACCCGTGGTTTGGAGTCGTGGAGTACCGACATAGGGATTGCTTTGGGGTTTGCTGGCAATAAGTTTGGTACCGCTGACGATAGGATAGACGAGATGACAGAGGTTGGTGAACTGGGTGAGCCTACCCACGTTCTTCAGCATGATGTGGTTCCTGCTCAACTTATTATGGGTATCGGATATCTTGATAATCCCCGTATTATCACTGGTGCTTTAGGTCAGGGTGAAGAATCTGAGATTGTTGTGTTAGGTAGCTCTAGACCTGTTAACTGGTTATCAAATGATCTTTTGAAGCCGTGGAGATCGGAGCGTCCTGAAGGCGGCTATAATTTCAACATCAAGGAAGCAGCAGTGTTTGCTTATTTAAGTACGGGCTTGTGGCCTAAATTTTCTTGAAAGGAATAAAAGATGAGATCATCAGCTAAAACGTGGCGAGAGCTGTTAAGAGACCCTAAGATAAGGGAACAAAGTGATTATTGGTTGCGGCACACCCGTAAAGCACGTACTGGTCAAGATTTTTGGGACGACGGTAAGTCTCGCAAAAAGAATTCTTTACTCAGCGACCCGGCGGCGTCGATTGATGACATCAAATAGGTGCCGGTTGCCTTGCTAATTCGTTCAAAATGTTGTAAAATACCAGTAAGTGAAAAGGTAACTGATCATGTCTAAATTTGCTGAAAAATATACTGGCGTTTACAATCCTCGCCTTAAAGAACGTGACGAGTATTGGGACATGCTGAAAGCTGAACGTGAGACCGAAATGTCGTTCGATGAAATGGTCGAACGTGAAAAGAGAAACGTTCGTAGACGGCTCGAAGAAAAGTTCGGTTCCATCAAAAAAGATTAAAGCTATATTGATATCTGGCACAAAGTTTCATTAGTTCCGTCATTTTTGGTGGTAAACTAATATTTGAGAGCGTACCCTTTGCGTACCCCGCAGGGCAGTTCAATACTAGTATTGTATCTACAAGAATATGGAGGCAATTATGCCGGGAGTTAATGTCACCACTACAGTGCGTACCGGTCCTGCGGGCACTAATAATGACGTGGCAGGACAGGTGTTCATGGTTGGCACCGCAGAGCGTGGATCAACGACTGAGCCGACGCTTCTTCGTAGTTTCAGTGACTACACAACCTATTACGGTAACTATCAGTCTGGGAATATGTACTCCCACGTGAAGACCTTCTTTGATGAGGGCGGTTCTCGTTGCTATGCGTTCCGTGCCATCAACTATGATGCGGACGATGCGACGACTTCTACGATCACGTTGAACGATTCAAGCGGTTCTGCTACTATGACGCTTACGTCAAAGAACAAGGGCGCTTGGGGTAATAATCTTTCGGTTGCTGTTGAAAACAACAGCGACGACAGCAACATTCTTTCCGGTTATTTCCGTCTTAAGATTTCACTTGATAGTGCGCTTCTGCTTACTACCAGAGATTTGCTTGATGTTGATGATGCTGTAGAGGTTGTTAACACTTCTATTGTGAATCATCTTGTGACAGCTGCCGATGATACGACTACTAGCAACGATCCTGATTCGCTTGCTGATACGAACCTTTCTGGAGGTTCAGATGGTACTGCTGTTACGGCAGATCATATTGTGGATGCGTTGGATGGAACGTTTGATTCCGATCCAGATGTCACGACTTGCTTTAGTGTGAATCTGAAGGACGGTGCTGTTGCGGCTCCGGGCTATACTGGTTCAGCGGTTTGGAATGCGCTTCGTACTCATGCTGCGAACAATAACCGTATCGCTCTGTGTGGGTTCACGCTGGGTGATTCGTCAGCTACTGCTAAGAGCGGCGCTTCTTCGTACTACTCTGACTCCAATGCTCAGCACATGGCTTTCTACTGGCCTCACATTAAGGTCACGTCACCGAATGCTTCTGAGCTTGCCACGGGTGAGTCTACTTTAACGACGGCCACGATCAATATTTCACCAGAGAGTTATGCGGCTGCTGCCCGGGCTAAGGGTGTTGCTGCGGCTGGTGGTCCTTGGCGGGCCGGTGCTGGTCAGATTTCAGCTGCTAAGAGCATTGTTGATTTGTATCAGGATGTGACTCCGGCTACTGCTGAAACGCTTGATAAGGCGCGAGTTAACGCTATCCGCAAGGTCAACAACTCGATTAGAGTGTATGGTGCCCGTTCAGTTTCTAATGATGAAACGAATTGGCGTTACATTACTCAGCAGGACACGATGAACTATATTGCGGTTCGTATTGAAGAGCGCATGGAAAGCTTTGTGTTCTCAACGGTTGACTCTCGTGGTAACTTGTTTGGCCTGATTCGTGCTTCAATTAAGGGCTTTTTGAAAGGCGTTGCTTTACAGGATGGGCTTTACGCTGCGTACGACGTAGAGGGCGCTCAGGTTGATCCGGGTTATACGGTTTCAGTTTCTGCAGCGAATAACCCAAATTCACAGCTTGCCACGGGTTTGGTTAAAGCTACGGTCGGTGTCCGGGTTTCGGGTGTCGCTGATTTGATTAATATTGTTATCACGAAGAGCAATCTTAGTGATCCTCTAGTCTAAGGAGACATGATTAATGGCTAAAGCAACTCAGAGGCAGATTGTGGCCTCACTTATTCCTACCACTGCGGGTGTTGCAAGTGTCGCTCCCCAGATTAATGGTGGCGGTGGTGCAACAAGTACCTACTTTACGACCGTGAGTGGTGGTGAAATTAGCGCTGCTGTCGAGAAGATTTACGATGGCGGTAATATCCATCCAGAGGTATTGTGTGCTCCTTCTGAAATTGGTGACATTACTGTTAGCCGCTATGCTACAGACACCACTGAGGATCACAACCTTCTTCAGGATGTCCGTCAGCTAGTTGGTCGGGCGTATTATGATATTACAGTGTTTACGCTTAACTGTGATCTTGTGGAGCCAGGTTCTGAGCGAGTCTATCCTAAAGCACTTTTGGTTGGCTTGACTGAGCCTGACGGTGACGCTTCTTCGGGTGCACCAGCCACCTACTCGCTGACGTTCTCAATTTCATCTATAGACGACAGTAAAGAAACCGTTGTAGCATAATATTATCACATTTAATATTCTTTAATAGAGAAGCGCCACCTGTTTAGGTGGCGTTTTTCTTTTTCCTTGCTTGACACCTGACACAAGTTTTGGTAGGTTATGTAGGAAAGTTATTCTCTAGCAAAGGATTATCGAATGACTATTCCTGTTACAAGTAGCAGGGTGAACGTGAAGGACCTTCACCCGAAGTTTAAGGCCCGTCTGGAAGCGTTCTTCGCTGATCCACGCATTGCGGGCAAGGTTGCTGTTGTGTCTGGTGTCCGCACCTATCAACAGCAGAAGTATCTGTATGATGGGTATAAGAGCCGTAAGCCCGGTTTCAATCTGGCAGCTAACCCTGACCGTATTAACCGTGCGGGCTTCCAGGGTTCGTATCATATGAGCCAGCCAAAGTTTGATGGTTACGGTTATGCTGTTGACTTCCGTATTATCAAGCGGGGCGCTATCTCTACCACGCAGGTGAACAAGATTGCTGAGGAGTACGGTATTCGTAAGACCGTGGCTTCTGAGTGGTGGCATCATCAGCCGTGTCGTGTTAGCGGCTCGAAGATGGATTGGTTCCCTGTCAAGGGTGATATTACGGTTCCGAGAGCTGCTTCGGTTAAGTCTGAGCAGGCTCAGGTTCTTGAGTTCATTGCGGCTTGTTTTCAGACTGTTGTTCGTAAGGGCGATAAGGGTCCGGTTGTTGAGTTCCTTCAGAAGCTTCTGGATAAGAACGGTTACAAGCTGACTTCTCGTCCTCGTAAGAATTCTGGTGTTGACGGCGACTTTGGTCCTAAGACGTTGAAGGCTGTGAAGCAGTTCCAGCGTGACGAGGGCCTTGCTGTTGATGGTGTTGTTGGTGCTAAGACTTGGGCAGCGCTTGCTGACTGAGTTTGTTAAAGAAAAGAAAGGCTAATAATGGCTGATGAAATTATTGAAGTAGCTGGTTCTGCTCCTAAGGCGGATCCTGATAAGCTGACGGAAAACAAGCGTCGTGTTTCTGTTCTTGACATGCTTAAGGACGAAATTTCTCGTGAGGTGACACGCCCCGAGGTTGAGATGAATGTTCCGGAGCGTAAGGGTGTTACTGTACGTTTTTCTCCTAACATCACGAACGATCAGTTGAAGGCGTGGCGTCGTAACTCCACGAACCGTAAGACTGAAGAGTTGGATTCGATTAAGTTTTCTTGCTATGTGGTTGGTAATACTGTTAGCGGTATTTACTTTAACGATGAGCTGGTTCTTGATGATGAGGGTAACGCTATCACGTTTGCTTCGCCTGTGGTGATGGAGATGACTGGCACTGAGCGTCCTTTGCCGGATGCTATTCGTGCGTTCTATGGTGTTGATCCTCATCTTGAGAATGTTGCGTTGAAGATTCTTGATTACGCTGGTTATGGTGATGATGTTGATGCTGAAGACCCTACGCAGGGCTAGTTGATGAACTAGCCCAAGATCCGAGGGTTAAGGCTGCAGGTAATCTTGCTGAGGCTTTTCATTGTGATCCGATCGCTATTTTGGATTCGGATATTGATGAGTGGTTGATTCGAATGGCTGCGGCGAAAGCAGTTTCGGCTGCCCATGAGTCTAGAGAAAAAAACCGAAGAGGAACTCATGGTGGTTACTGAGGGCCGGGAATTTCTATAGAATAATAGAAGTTCCCGGTTTCTCATTTTTGAGGGGGTGTTTGCATGGCTGCTCAAGATAGAGTTAAGATTAATATTAGTGTTGATGTTGATGACGCTAAATTAGATGTGCTTCTTGCCAAGCTGACAGCTTTAGATTCTGCTGCTCAGAGCTTAGAGCGTAGATTTGGTAAGATGGCCACGGCCTCTAGGCAGATGAATGAGAACCTGCGGAACACTAATAAGACGCTGCGTTACACAAACAACGAAGTTAAAAAAGTAGCCGATAAGTTTGATAAAGCTGCTAAAAAAATTGATGCCACGAACAAAAAATTAAACGATAGCAATAAAGTCTTACAGCAGCACGCAAAGACTACGCAACAAGTAAATAAACAAATGGACAACCACGACAAACGCAACAAGCGTATGCGTCAAAGTTTTGGTAAGTTCGATATGGTCCTCAAACGCGTAGTTATGCAACTAGGCAAGTTTATTATGACGCTAGGAAAGCTGACGTTTATTGCGGTAGCAGGCCAGCTTGCGTTGTTCACGGCAGGCTTGTTGACAGTTAAACTTGCTTTGATTACAGGCAGGGCAGCGGTTCAGATATATCAGATAGCTTTGAAAGGTTTATCCGTTACGGCTGCTGGTGTCGCTACTGCTTTGTCGGTTGCGGCTGCAGCGATGCGTGAATACAACGAAGCCATGTTAGCGCCTTCAATGGGTGGAGGGCTACAAGGCTTTCAGAGAGCTTCTCGACTGTCGAGGGCTGCCGGTTCTCAAAACGCCGGTTTGCTTGGTGGAGAAAGCACCACGGCGGTAGTGGCCGCATTAGCGAAAGCCGGTGTGTCTACAGGTAGAGTTTCACCTATTGCACGACAGCTCATTAACTTGACGGGCGGTGACCCTGCTGCGGTTGCTGCTGTAGCAAAAACGTTGGGGGGCGGAGATTTTAGGGCGGCTTCGTCTGCCGTGAAGGGCGCTGCCGGGTTTAGAGCTGATTCTCTTGAGGGTGTCACTACCATGTCTCAGTTGTTGAATGAGATCCAGTCAGGGTCGGTTGTTTCGGGGGCGTATGCGAATCAGAGCGACTTGTTGGCAGGCACGTTTATTGGTACGGCCAAGACTCAGTTTGCTGGTTTGAAAGACCTGTTTGCTGACATGGGTCAGCCTTTGCTTGGCCCGTTTAGAGATACGATGTTAGATATTTCTCAAATTTTGAGAAGTAACTTTATTGCTTTGGGTGCGGTGATTAACAAGTTTGGTGCTGAGTCGTTTGCGCCTACTTTGACGACCATGGTTGAGAAAACTATGGATTTTGTTCGTATGAACATTTTTGATCATCTTGAAGATATTGAGCAGATGGGTGAGAACTTTGTCGGGTTCTTTAGGTCTGTTCGTGATTTCTTTGGCGACATGGCAAACTTTTTGGGCGAGTTTGAGCCTGCTGCTAACGTGGTGATCGACATGTTTGGTGCTATGCGTGGCACTGGCGGTGGTCGTAGCTTGTTTAGGCAGTTTTCTGATTTGGTTGTGAAAAACGCTGACGGGTTTAAGAACTTTGGTGCTTCTATCGGCAGGGTTTTGGGGGCATTGTTTGACGCATTAGGCAGTGGTCAGAGCGGCTTTTTTGCGAAGCTGCCTTTGTTCAGTGACATTTTGGACACTATTGCTTCAGATTTGATTCCGGGGTTGGCTGCAACGATGGAAGGGCTTATGCCGATTCTTGCGGCGCTTCCTTCGCTTTTGTCTCAGATCGGTAATTTGTTTGAGCACACAATCGCTCCTACGTTTAAGACATTGGCCACGATGTTAGGGCTTGTTCTTGGGATGCCTGGTGGCGGTCTTTTGGGTCTTGGTGGCTTTGCGATGATGAAGAGTGGGCGTGCTAGAAGAGGCATGATGGGAATGGGCGGCGGTTTCTTTTCTCAGAGAATGCAAAATATTAATGCAAGCCGTAGTGCTGCCGGAAAAGGCCCGTTGAGCTTTAATGGCGGTATGATGCTTAGAGGTTTAGTTGGTGTTGGTTTAGGTGTTGGCGGCGTGAACCAGAGTTATCAAGAGGGCAACATGTCGGGCGCTGCTACTGCAGCAATTGGTGGTGCTTTGCTTGGTTCGGTTATTCCGGGCCTTGGTACTGCGGTGGGTGCTGCGGCGGGTGCTGCTGTTGGTACGATTGCTAGTGCTGTTGCGGCTCGTTTTGGTCGTGATGCGTTGAGAGAGCAGAGGCTAGGGAACCTTGCGGGTTTGTCTCAAAATTTACGTAATTTAGATTTTTCTACTATGAGAAGTGGGGATCTGCGAAGTTACCGAGATATATTAGCTACTACCGGTGCCTCTGTTTTGGATTTTAAAAACAGTAATAATTTTGGGAGATTTACTCCAATGCAGGCTGCTGCTGTGATAACGGCTGTTGGGGGATATAAGGGTAGGAAGCTAAGTAGTGTCATGACTGAAGATATTGATGCTACGTTGGGTGATATGTTATTTAATCCGGTCGGTCTAGGTGCCTTTCCGGGCCAAGAAGGCGATTTTGATTTTACTTCCCAGCAGCTTGGGACCGGAAGTTTTATAGCTGGATTGGAAAGGCGACAGGCGCAAGAGTCTGGAGAGCGTTACAAACGAAATTTCTTTAATATGGTAGGCGCTCTTGCGAAGATGGAAGGCGTTTCAGTTGAAGACTTTGCTAAACAAAATTTTGCAGACGGTAAAATGCCCACTGTGCTGTCGGATCTTTCAGATTTTGTAAAGATTGTTGAGGAATCTAACTTTAACGAGTACTTGAATGAGCAAGCTGCTGCTACCGCTAGGGCGATTGAAGCGATGGCGACCTTAACTAAGACGTTAGGGGGTCTTTCAGACGAGTTTGGTGTTTCTACTGATAAAATCGAAGAACTTGCAGATAGTTTAGGTTACAATCTCCAAAATGGTGTAACTGAGTTCCAGAAATTAGTTCTTAAAGCTTTCCTGCAACCAATAGACCGGACTCAATCGTTCTTGCCTGACTTTTCTACTACTCCTATTGGCCGTGCTGAGAGTAACGCTACGCTACGGGCCACGTTCACGACTTTCCGTGACGCTTTAAGGTCTGACACTGTAACGTCAGACATGTACAGAGATACTGTTGAAGCGTTTGCGTCGTTTGCTGTTCTAGAGGGAGTTAGTCCAGATGTTGCTGGTCTGGCGGGTATTTCGGAACTTTATGAGCAGTTCGGCAACAACCCTCTGTCTGGATTTACTTTCTTTGATCAAATTCATGAAAATTTGATGCCTGCTACGGAGGGCATTCTTAAACGTATTTCTGCACAGTACAATATTCCTTATGAAGAACTTTTCAATGGGCTGTTCGTGGGTGGCGACACGTCAAATGGGTTTACCAACGAGGGCGTTAGTTATCTTAGTAATCGTGTTATCAAGCAAGAGCAGAATAGGCGGCTAGCGATTACTAGTGGGGCCGGTCTAGATCCGGCCCAGCGTTTGTCAAAACTTCAGGAAATGTTATCTCCAGAGGATTATTCAGCTGTTATGGCGTCTCTGACTGCAGCGGGTGGTGGAGGAAACTTCTTCGACTCCTTACCTGATTTAACTGGCGCAGAAGGTAATGCGCTTATCAACGAAGCTGTGATCCAAGCGAGTATTGCAACTGCTGATCAAATGCACGCTGAAGATCAAACTAACTATCTAGAGACACTTGCTTCGGCTGTTGATGCAGATGGAGGCGGCTTTAAGATTAGCCAGAGTTCACAAGACGGTCTAGCTCAAACTCTGTCGCCAGTTCTGCTAGAAGCAGTTGAGCGAGCAATCGACTAAAGTGAGATAAATAATGCCACTTCTTCAACAAAACATCGTACCAATCGGACAAGACAACCTGTTCCTTACAGAAGACATCAACTACACGCCTTCTACGCCTTTGCGTGCGTCGCTTCAACCGTTTCAACCAGAAACGCTTACGACCACAATCAAAAACGACGACGGCGAGGAGCAAGTTTTAGCGTTAACTGTAAATACAGAATTTACGCTTCCTCAAGGAGATACGTGGGAAGACTACAAGGTTGATTTTCCTTATGGTCCACAGAATCTAAGGTTTGACGAGTTGTCTGGTAACCATCAGCAAGTTCCGCGTCCTAAGAGGGCACCGCTGTTGGTGTATGAGCATCCGAAGTTGCGTACGGTCACTTTTTCTGCTATGATTGCTGATAAGGCTTCTGGTGGTTGTGCGCCGGGAGAAGTTGAGATAATTTTAGACAATTTGGCTACGATTGCGAGAAATGGTGTTCCGTGTAGGTTTCTGTATGGTATTACGGCGTTGCCGTATGCGGTTGCGTTAACGAAGTTTTCTTTTACGGTTGATAGGAGAAATATGTCGGGTGTGCCGACGCAGGTTTCGGTTGATTTGCAGTTGACAGAAAAGTTGCTTATTCAACAGATTGTTACGGAGTTGGCGGCTATTGTGGAGACTCCTACAACGCCTGGGTCTGTGATTGCTGCTCCTCCGCCTGACGACGAGATTCCTGATGTGAATCCCGGTTGGAACGGTTTCACTCCTACTTTTACGCTTACAAATATTTTGTGATTTACAAGGATTTAAACGGTGACTTTAGTAGATGGTTTATTTACTGGTGAACATGGCCTCATCGACTTGTTACGAGTCGGTGAGATTGGCGATGGTCTGATCCCGATTATAGAATCTGTAACTAAGTTTGATTACGATTTACAAGCTAAGATGGTGTCGCAAATTACTTTCTCCGTGTACGACCCAGGCTTCAACATGCTCAACAACAACTTTTTCTTAATTGGGAGAAGGGTTGAGTTCGGAATTTATCCAGGCGACCTAGATACAGACCTTCCTGTAGACAGCGATTTGCTTGATCTAAAGTACTCACCGACTTCTTTTGAAATTGTCGCTATTGAAGCTTCTTTCGCTCAACACGACATTGTTAAAGTTACCGCACGAAGTGCGGGTATGCAGGCTTTGAAAAAAGAAAAAGGTCAGCAGTCGTTTGGAAGAATCTCCCCTACCGCTTTCGCAGAACAAGCCGCAGAAAGAGCTAACTTACGATTTTTTGGTGAGTTCACAAACGTAGAAGGAAACATTGTTCGAGAACAAAACGACGACAAAGACGAATCCACCTTCGACGTTTTAAGGCGTCTCGCCAATGAGGCCGAATTCATGTTTTTTGAATCAAACAACGTACTATTCTTTGCGTCCGAAAAATACATCATTGAGAAACAGCCACGCATTACTTTAAACCTACCCTCGAACGATAACGATTCTTTCTACGTTTCTAATTTGACTGTCAGAAAGTCCACAGACTCTAAAGACTCGTCGGCAACTATTCAGGTAAACTTGTTAAAGAACACTTCGTCTGTGACGTTGTTTCCTGGGGTTGGTGTTGAGGTTAAGGGCCTGAATGGCTTCACGTTGCCTTTTATGATTGATAAAGTAAATTATGATGCTTCTGCGTCTGGTTTTGTTAGTATTTCTGGTACTGCGGTGGAAGACACTGAGGATATGATGTGTGAGTTGGAGACTTTCCAGCGTGGTTCTCGTGGTGATTGTGTGAAGCGTATTCAGCAGGCTATGAATACGTTTGCTAGTGAGGTGTCTACTGGTGGCGGGTTTACGTATACGTCTACGTCGGTTCGTTATGTAATTAATACTCCTGTTCCGCAGGTTCGTTATAATTTGTCTCAGGCTGAGATTGATGCTTTTCGTGAGTTGGGTCTTACGGTAGAGGTTGATTCGAATTCGTCTAGTGTTGCGTTTAGAACTTTGGCTGTTGACGGCATTTTTGGTCCTCGTACTGAGGCTGCTGTGAAAGCGTTCCAGTCTAATTATGGTTTGGCTGAGTCTGGTGTTGTGGATGCGGAGACGTGGTTTTATATTAAGACTCCTGGGGCGTCTAAGGTAGAGTAGGGGTTGGTAGGATTATGCGTAGAGTTAGTTTTAATAATGCGGCGTCTAGTGGTGCGAAGCAGAGCGGCATTTTTCGGGGTATTGTTGTTTCTATCGGGTCGGATGATTTGTTGTCTGTCCGGATTCCTCGTTTGGGTTTAGAGAATATTTATGAGGGTATTCCTTATGCGGGTCCTGTTCCTGCTGCTGGGGATGTTGTGTTTTTGGGGTTTTTGGAGGGTAAGTCTGGCTCGTTTGTTGCGTTTACGGGCGTAGTGTATGAGGGTAATACTGGTGCACCTACGGGTGATATTACTTCGGTGATCGCTGGCACGAATTTGAATGGTGGCGGGTCTTCTGGGACTGTTACAGTTAATTTAGAGTCAGATATTACGTTGACTTCTGTGACAGCCGATGCCTTTTACGGTGACCTATATGGCGCTATCCACATTCTTGTAAAGAACGTAAGCGGCGGCTCTCTAACTAAAGGCACTCCTGTGTATGCTACGGGCGCTGTTGGTGCTTCTGGTGCCGTGGAAGTAGAAGCGTCTTTGGCTGGGACTGGTTCCACGATGCCTGCTATGGGTTTGTTGGATCAGGACTTGGATCATAATGGTCAGGGCGACGTTGTTGTTTCTGGTGTTTTGCAGAACATTGATACGGACACTCCGGGTTATAGTGTGGGTGACGAGTTGTATGTTGCTGTTTCTGGTGGTTTGACGACGACTCGGCCTTCGGGGTCTTCTGAGTTGGTTCAGAAGATTGGTAAGGTTATTCGTGTTCAGCAGAATACTGGCGAGATTTTGGTGCAAGGCGCTGGTCGTACGAATGATGTTCCGAATGGTACGTTGGCGAACGACATTAGTGGAAACGCTGCTACGGCGACTGCGTTAGAGACGGCTCAGAACATTGGCGGTGTGTCGTTCAATGGCACGGCGAACATCAACCTGCCTGGGGTGAACACGGCGGGTAATCAGGACACGTCGGGCAATGCTGCTACGGCTTCGTTAGCTGCTGACAGCAGTTTGCTTGGCGGTTTGGGGTTGTCGGCTGGAAACTCGGCTCCGTCTGGTAGCCAGGTAATCAAGTCACACACCAACGGGTACACTTACCTGGGTTGGATCAACACGGTTAGCGGCTCGACAACTTCAACCATCGACCGCATTTATGCGTCGAACGATCAGTTTGTTCGGTACGTCACTCCAGCGACATTTAGGTCGCAGGTAACTGATCCGCATTACTTGCTGAACTCAACTGATACGTTCAGCGGCAAGCTGACGATTACTGGCGACATGGTTGCCGACGACGTTCAGGCAACGACAGGTGTGTTCTACGGCGGTGGTTCTGATACGTCGCAGCCGAACGAATACATGCAGTTCAGCGAGAGCGGCAACTGGTGGCGGGTTGTGAACGATGGCGGCGAGGACTTCCGTGTCACGTCGTCTGGATACGCCCAGACCCAAGGCCGTCGTTACTACTTTGGTATCGGTTCCAACGACTACGTAGTGTTTGAGGACACTACGAATACGTTTGCGTTCTACGCTGACGGCTCCCAAGTCGGGGTGGTCAACTTTAATAACTCCGGTAACCATCTAATTCCAGCGACCGCCGGTTACATGGGTGCAGACTCCGGTTCGCAGTACCCGACCGGCTCTGGCACCGACGCCCGGATCATCACAGGGTTCGGCGTCTCGACGCTCGTAAAGTCATCCTCGGTGGCTGCCGAGAAGGAGAATATCACATCGGACCTAGGTGCACACTTGACCGTTGATATGGTTGATGCAATCGTGCCGAAGATGTGGAACCGTATTATCGCTCCCGGTTATCCCGAGATCGGTCCGATTGCTGAAGACATGGATGCTATTAGCCCATTCTTGTCAACCGCTGGTACTGACATTGATGGCGAGCATCTTCTCATGGGTGTTAACTCCCAAACATGGATGTCGCTTTTGACGCTTACTATTCAAGACCTGCGTTCTCAGGTGGCGGCGCTTACAACAAGACTCGAAGCATTAGAAGCAGAGTAATTCTTCGTTTATGGAAACAGGGTTGCTTCCGTAACCAATATGCAATACAATATTGGAAGCAATCAAAGGAGCTACACATGTTTCCCAAAACTCTTACCCTTGTCGCAGCACTACTGCTTTCAGGGTGTGCTGCCGATGACCCGTTAAATATCAACGAGCCTGAGCCGCAGGCGCTGCCTGTAGTTGAAGAAGTAGAAGCCCCTGCTCCTACTCCACGACGAGTAGAAGACTATTCGTCTGTGGGACCCGTCTCGTCTGTGGCACCCGTCGATTTGACCGCTTTAGAGCCAGTTATTGAAGTTGTGCTAGACGAATATGCGTGGGGAAGCGGAGATAACGTAGAAGACCTACAGGGCATCTTAGGGGTCACGGCAGACGGCCAGTATGGTCCTCAAACCCGAGCCGTTCACATTGAACTGTTAGAAAGTATGGGATGGAGCACGGATAACGTTCCCGGCGCTCCGGCTGCAAGTTCAGGATCATCCGCAAACTCAAACCCTACACCCCAATGCACTGAATGGTGGGACGTGGCTCGCTCTGCAGGATGGGCTGAAGAAGACCTACCTAGACTCGGACGGATCATGTACAAGGAGTCTACGTGTCGCCCGTGGGCTGTTAGCCCCACGAGAGATTACGGTTTGACTCAGATCAACTGGGCTGCCCACGGAGGACGGTTGACAAGTATTGGTCTCACTCGTGACGATCTGCTTGACCCATACACTAATCTGGTCCAAGCCAAATACATTGCGGATTCGGCGGCTAGCTGGGCTGGATGCAAGTGGCAACCTTGGTATATGAGTGGCAACTGGTGCGGGTAATGTGTTATAATACTTGTGTAGTCTATTTTGGAGTGTGCCATGGCTAAGAAGAAAGCTGTTAGAAAAACTGCGCCTGCTAAACCAGCGCCCCCGGCTTTTCCGGGCCGTGCTTTGCAGGAAAACCTGAGATCGGATGTTGTGCGTCCTGTCCAAAACGTTCTGGGAATTAAGGTAGACGGCTGGTATGGTCGTAAGACTCTAGAAGCTGTTGCGGCTTTCCAGTCGAAGAGCGGCCTGCAGTGCACTGGCATTGTAGACAAGATCACTTGGGATACTTTGTTCCGCTGAACACCTAGTAGGGAATGAACGAATAGTGCGATTCTTTTACAAAGCCGAGCTTGACAGGGTAGTTGACGGTGATACTGTTGATCTAGTTATTGACTTGGGCTTTGATGTTTTCCACAAAGTAAGAGTTCGCCTACACGGGGTCAACGCTCCCGAATCTAGAACTAGAGATCTAGAAGAAAAAGCGTTAGGGCTAGCAGCTAAAGACTATGTTTCCAATTGGCTGAGCGAAAGCGATGAAATCTATATCCGCACGATGAAAGATGGTAGCGGAAAGTATGGTCGCATTTTAGGGTATATTTACAACGATGAAGATATGACTAGTTGTCTGAATGCCGACATCATTTCAAATGGCCACGGCGTCGAATATTTCGGCGGCAAACGGTAGCCTTGACAGTCGATTATAACCACTATAGAATAGCGACATGGATAAGAAGACAGTAACTGAGGCGGTTAGCAGCCAGATCCGGAAGCAAGGATCTGATGAGGTTAGACGTGCTTTAGATTTGCTGATTAACAAGAACGGCGTGTTTAGGACCGAAGAGAAGTGGGTCCACGCTGCGTTGCGTCCGCTCATTGACCGAGGCTATGTTAATCGGGATGGTGCTACAATTACGATCGGTAGAGACTTTGAGAGTCTCCTGATCAACCTTGCCGATATGGACCCAGAAAGCTCTAAGTTGCTCAGCGGGTACCGCAAGTTTGTTTCTTCCAAGGTTGAAGAATACGACGTAACAGAGTTTACGGTACTTGAGAAGATTAGTGCCATCCCTACCACTGATGAAAAGATTATTTATCTGACTAGTGTTCTTGCTAACACATTCGCTAAGCTTGACGTTGCTTTGGAAAAGACAGCGTTTCTTGAGAGCAAGTTGGCCGAGATGGATATTTCGTTGTCCGTTATGGAGTCTGTGACTTTCGATGAGGATTCTGACAGTTAATGCGAGAGTGCTTGTTGCCGTGCTAGAAAACCCTAATCTTACGCAGCAGCAGATTGCTGACAAAGTAGGAATTAGGTATCAGCATGTTTGGCGGGCACTAGATCGACTTGTTAAAGAAGGTATATTGGAAAAAGAAAGAAGGAACCGGAGAACGTTTTTTTCTGCGGGAAGCAAATTTTACGAACTAGACGACATTAAACGGTTGAAGGCTTGCCTTTCACAAGTAGATGCGTTAAACTGAAAGCAGTGATTCAAATGGCGAAAATACTATATTACGATATCGAGACGGCGCCCAACCTCAGTATGGTGTGGGGGCAGTACGAACAGAATGTGATTGCGCACGAGCGTGAGTGGTACATGCTTTGTGTCTCGTACCGGTGGGAGCATGAGAAGAAGACGAATGTAACTTCTCTGGTTGATTTCCCTGCCGACTACAAAAAGGACCCTGAAAACGACTTCCACGTTGTTAAGAAGTTGTGGGATCTGTTTGACGAGGCGGATATTGTAATTGCTCACAACGGCGACAAGTTCGATATGCGTAAGGCTAACGCTCGTTTCGTGGCCCACGGGCTAGGTCCGGCGTCTCCGGTCAAGTCGGTAGACACGTTGAAGGTTGCTCGTAGATACTTCATGTTCAACAGCAACAAGCTGGATCATCTTGGTGATCATCTGGGTGTCGGTCGTAAGGTTTCTACGGGAGGGTTTGAAACTTGGGCAGGCTGTATGCGTGGTGACATGAAGTATTGGAAGTTGATGATTAAGTATGCTAAGCAGGACGTTGATTTGCTTCGCAAAGTTTATATGCATTTACGTCCCTGGATGACGAACCACCCGAATCTTAACGTGTACGATGGGGGCCATAACTGCCCGACGTGCGGCTCTAGCAAGCTACAAAAGCGTGGTGTTCGTTACACCCAGGTCGCTACGTATCAGCAGTGGCAGTGCAATAGCTGCAAGTCGTACAGTAGAACCCGAGTTTCTGAACAGGTCGAGCGTCCCTCAATCGTTCCTTAATAATATGACACTTGAAGAAGATCTTTACGAGTCCGTGCCCGATAGGCTGTACTACGATCGTAGTTACACGACATGGTACGCCTGTTATGACAGTGACCTGTGTGTTCTGACAAACAGCACGGGCATTTTAGAATCGTTCTGTTACTCGTCTAAGTCGGAGTACAGAGACGTGCGGAGGATAATTGTAGAAGCATACGACCTTAAGAGGGTGAAGCAGACATATGATGAAGATGACTGAAACTGAAGGACTGTCTTTCGAAGACGTGTTGATTGTTCCTCGGTATTCGGAAATTCGTAGCCGTTCAGACGTAGATTTGTCTACTCGTTTAGGCCACGTCAATATGCGTATTCCTATCATCGCTGCGAACATGGATACTGTTTGTGGTCATGAGATGGCTGGTGCTATGGGTCGGCTGGGAGGTTTTGGTGTCATTCACCGCAACATTCCTTTGAGTACTTCGGATCCGCTTGCTTCCCGATTTGGTTGTGTGGCAGGTAGAACTAACCGCACTGCTGTAGCTTTCGGTGTCAACGATGATCTTGATGCCGTAGTCAGAGAGGTCAACAGTTGGCGAACTAAGATTGTTGTTCTGGACATCGCCCACGGCCATAGCGCTCACGCATTGGACGCTATTCACTACATCAAGGATCAGTTTAATCACGAAGTGACGATTGTCGGCGGTAATGTAGCTACTGGTCAAGGCGTTGCTGACTTTGCTGAAGCTGGAGCTAATGTCGTTAAGGTCGGTATTGGTCCGGGCGGTGCTTGTTCTACACGGGTTGTGACCGGTGTTGGCGTGCCGCAACTAACTGCTATTGCTGATTGTGCTGAAGCCGCCGACGCCTATGATGTGCAGATTATTGCTGATGGCGGTATCAAGACTCCCGGCGACGCCGCTAAGGCATTAGCCGCTGGTGCGGATGCTGTAATGATTGGCAACATGTTTGCAGGAACCGACGAGGCCCCCGGCGAGATCATGGAAGTAGACGGTAAAAAGGTAAAAGCTTACCGTGGTATGGCTTCAACAGCGGCTGGTTCTGACTACCCCGAGGGCGTGTCAGGTTACGTTGACTACAAGGGCAGCGTTGAAGCTATTGTTGATGGGCTAGAGCGAGGCATCAAGTCTACTTGTAGCTATGTGGGTGCGAAGAACATTCTTGAGCTTCAGAATAATGCTACGTTTATGAAAGTTTCTAACTCCTCCTTGCGTGAGTCCACTCCGCACGATATGATTGTGGCATGAGTGACGAAACCTCCCTTACGTTGTTTGATGACTGGCTGCACGAAACGTATGTAGCTGATACGTCTATTGGCAATGTCACTTTAGTAAGGTCTGATGACAATTTTGCTAAGTTCAGAGACTGGCTGTTTAGTAAGCAGCGCCCTGTTGCTTATGACATTGAGGCCACGGGCCTTGATATTTTCTCCACAACTTGGGAGATTAAGAGTATTCAATGGGGGGATCAGGATGAAGCGTTTGTATTCATTTGGAAAGAGCCGTGGTTTCAGCGATCTATTGATATCGTGATGAACGAGACTGATTGTAGGCTTCTGGCCCATAACGCTGTTTTCGATGCTTTGGGGCTAGATCGTCACGGTCATGTTGACGCTATCAAAATTTTAGATAGAACTTACGATACGAAGATTTTGTCGCATTTAGCTGACCCTCGTAGCCGAGTTGAGGGCGGTGTCGGTCACGGTCTGAAAAATCTTGCAGCACACCATGTTGACAAGAGTGCCCCTGACTCGGATCAGGCTCTCAAGGACTTGTTTAAGCAGCAGAAATGGTCTGTTAAGCAAGGTTGGCGTAACATTCCTGCGACACATCCCACCTTGGTCCATTATGCAGGTACAGACGTAATTTTGACGGCTCGCCTATTTCCTCATTTACGTAAGGAAATTAAACGTCAAACAATGGACCATTTGGTTAAGTATGAGCATCAGATTCTTAAACTTGTGGCCGATATGGAGCGTCGGGGGGTGCGTATTGACGTAGGCTATGCCGAGCAGCTTGTTGAGCAAATGAATGCTGAAGAACAGGCTCATATTGATGTCGTTCGTTCATTTGGGGTTGAGAATCACAATGCCACGAAAGATGTGGCTGAGGCTTTGACGACGCTGGGGGTGCGGCTTACCGAAACTACTGCTTCAGGAGGCTTGAAAGTAGATAAGACTGTTCTGCAGTCTGTTATTGACGACGAAGCCTCTGGCATGGCCGGAGAGCTTGCTCGTGCGGTTATGGCTGCTAAGAACAGTGCTAAATGGCGAGATAGTTACGTTATCTCTTCTCTTTCAAGCATGGACAGTAATTTGAGAGTTCATCCGAAGATGAATAGCTTGCAGGCACGAACCGGTAGAATGTCTTTGACATCTCCCCCGTTGCAGCAGCTACCGTCTAGCGGTGATGCTATACGTCGAATGTTCCTTGCAGAAGAAGGATGCCGGATGGCATCTATCGACTTCGCTGGTGTAGAGCTAAGAGTTTTAGCAGCACTTTCCCAAGACCCTGTTATGTTGCAGGTGTTCAAAGAGGGAGGCGATCTGCATCAAACGACTGCTGACAACACCGGAGTTACCAGAAAGATCGCTAAAACAGTAAACTTTGGTAAGGTTTACGGAGCGGGACCTCAGACACTTTCTAGGCAATCAGGTCTTTCAGTTGAGGAAGCACAGAAAGTATGTGACTTGTTCGACAGTACCTATCAGGGTGTGACCCGCTATGCTCACCAACTAGCGCATCCGGTTAAAACAGGCAAGCGTAACTATGTTATTACGCACACGGGCCGTAAGCTTCCTGTAGACGCCGAGAGACCCTATGCTGCCCTTAACTACTGCATTCAGTCCACGGCACGAGATGTTCTCGGTAGAGCTATGGTAAAGCTGTACGAGGCCGGTTATTGGGACTATGCTTTGCTTCCGATCCATGATGAGATCCTATTTAGCTTCCCTGAAGAAACGGCTGTGGAGATGTGTAGGGAAGCGGGTGTGGTTATGGAGATGATGCTCAAAGATGTGCACATTTCTACTGAGCCTGATCTTGGTGGAGAGTCGTGGGGTACGCTATATACAGAAGGCGAACATGAGGTGATTGAGTTGACTGACGACGACCGCAAGAAGTATGGTGACGAGACTTTGCGGAAGGCGCTTTTTGAGTCACCGACTTACGAGTTTTAGGCTCGTATTACTTACAAAACCGGCGACTTACTAGCATTTCTTCAAAATTATTCGCAAAACTTGGCGATGTGGGGTTGTGTCCCCGTTTGATCGGTGCTAAGGTCTCCGACATCTTCCGCAAAGCGTAGAAGATACCGTATATCTCAGATGAAAGGCAGCTATATGGCTGGATACACTCTCAGTTCAAAGCACAAGATTCTTACCCGTGAAGAAGAGATTGTGCTGGGACGGGCAATTCAAGAAGGACTAGAAGCCGACCGGATTCTCAACGAATCCCACATTGAAGGCATTAGTATTGATCCCATGGAGCGGCGACGGTTGAACGCAGCCGTTCGGGAAGGTAAGCGCTCCAAGGACACGTTCGTTTCGCACAACTTGCGGCTAGCGATGGACACTGCAGCGAAGTACGCCCGTTCGCAGTCCCGCATGGAGTATGAAGACCTCATTCAGGAAGCCACGATTGGTCTTATGCGTGCAGCAGATAAGTTTGATCCTGAGCGTGGGTTCAAGTTCTCTACATATGCGACGTGGTGGTGCCGACAGGCGTGCCAGCGTGCCATAGCGAACCAGGGCCGTGCTATACGTCTTCCTATGCATGTTGAGGCGGATGTGCGTAAGCTTGCTGCTGTTGTTGAGGAGTTTGAGTCTAGTCGTAGTAGTTTTTCGATGTATGAGATTGCTGACTATCTGGATTGGGAAGACGATTATTTGGATGAGATTTGGGGCCATATGGAGAACACCAAGTTGGAGTCTTTGGATGTGCCTTTGAGTGAGGAAAGCATGGTTTCGCATGCTGATACATTGGTGAATTCGGATCAGATTGCGGTAGAAGATGCGGGTATTGAGGGCAGTTTCGCTGACGATATTATGCAGGCTTTGTCGATTCTGCCTGACCGGGAGTATGATGTTTTGATTAAGCATCATGGTCTTGCGGGCCAGGGCGCTCCTAAGACGTTGCAGGAGATTGGCGAGTCGATGGGGTTGACTCGTGAGCGTGTCCGGCAGCTAGAGGCTAAGGCTATTGCCCGGTTGCGGCATCCTTCTTCTGGGATCGCTTGGGCATTTAGTCAAGAAAACGACGACTGAGGTTGTTGTTTGAGAAGTAGGTGCTACACTGCTTCTCACTAGCCCCCGTGGCGGAATTGGCATACGCAGCGGACTTAAAATCCGTCACCTTCACGGTTTGTGGGTTCGAGTCCCACCGGGGGTACTATGAACATATTTGTTGTTGAGACTGATCCGGTAGAAGCAGCGCAGGCGCTGTGTGATAAGCATGTGCCGAAGATGACTGTTGAGAGCGTCCAGATGCTGGTGTCTGCTCTTCGTAGGCATGGTGCTACGGACGAAGATGTGCCTTTGACTGCTAAGGGCACGCCGCATCGTGGCGGGTATGCGAATCATCCGAGTACCCGTTGGGTAGGTGAGTCGATCAGTAACTTTAACTGGCTTTTTGAGCACGCCTGTGCGTTGTGTGAAGAGTTCAGTTTCCGGTTCAACAAAGAGCATGCTTGTTTCAAGCAGTTGGACAAGATTGTTGATTCGTCCCATCTACTTCCTAATGGGGAGTTGACTGATATTGCGTTGGCTGTCGGTGACGCATTCCACGAACGGCTTGGTTTTAAGCATGCTCCGATTGAGGAAGCCGTTGACATTTATCGTGAGTTTTATATAATAGACAAAGAATCTTTTGCCGTATGGTCAAAAGGACGCCCAGCACCAGCTTGGTGGTAAACTTCCTGAAAGGTTTAAAATGGAAACAAACATTGATCCTAATGCAATTGTAGAAGACCTGCTTGAGCAGATTAAGCAGCTAACAGCCGCTAATACTGTTTTGCGTGTGAACCTGAACACCGCTCAGCGTTTTATTGCTGAACTTCAGGAGCAGGCAGCTCTGGCTGAAGAAGAAACTCCAAAGGCTTCAGGTAAGACTGCTAAGTCGTGAGATAAGTACCCTGAAGCTTCGGTATACTAGAGATAGGTCTTGTAAAGGAGATTTCTATGGCTGCTGGAGCTTATGACATGGTGTGCGAGCAGGGTTCTACGTTTTCCCGCACCCTAACTGTAAAAGATAGTGACGGGGACGCACGTGACCTTAGCTCGTATACTGGACGGATGCAGGTTCGTCGTACTACGAGTTCGTCTACCACGATTATCGAGTTGACTACCGCTAACGGTAGAATTTCAACGAATAGTTCTGGTCAGATCGTGTTGTCTATTGCCGCTACTGACACCGCTGCTTTGACCAGCGGAGGTGTTTACGACTTAGAGATTGAAGATAGCGGAGGCAACGTAGAACGAGTTGTTGAGGGCATCTTTACGCTCGACTTAGAGGTTACACGGTAAGGTAAATCGAATGATTAACGAAGTAGAATGGCATGTTGATGGTCACCGAATTCTACTGAACATTAACAAGACTAATATTGATATTGCTCCTAGCATTTGCCCTCACGGTAACAGCGCCGATGCAGCTTGTTACCACGAGGGCATTTCTGGTTGTATGGTGAACTATTTTATTAACGTGTTTGGTTTAGAGTGCAATATTGGTACGGTTCCTGCTGAGTCAAGTCTTGAGATAGCGTGGGCGACGGTTGAGGATAACAAGTGGGAGATTGACTTGGTTGATTTGTGTGTTATTCCAGTGACTGATCCGTATTTTGTTGATTGGTTTAGTGAAGTTTCTTCAGACTAGTAGTTGTTGGCTTGTTTATTTTTTCGGTAGAATGTATATGAGGGCTTTTGGAGGCAAAGATGGCTGCTTTTGTTATGTCTTATCCTTTTAGTATTGACACGGCAAACTCTAAGATTTCTACTGTCTATACTGATACAGATACGTACAAGGCGGAGCAGATTTCTGCGTTTCTAAAAACAAGGAAAAACGAAAGAGTGCTGATGCCGGAGTTCGGTATCAGAGACCCAGTGTTCGATAAGTTTGACGTTGCAGCTTTTTCTGTAGATTTTTTGAATTTCTATCCTGCAGATAATGATATTGTTTTAGAAGAAATTAGTCTTCTTAAAAATGCTGGTGTTGTAACTGATGTTTTAATTCAGTTTGAGTGAGTGAGGTAGATTATGGCGTCCCCTGATGTTTCTTCATATGTGGATTTGACTGTCTACAACGATAATCCTGTCGAAGTTTTAAATACAATTCTCAAGTCTGGTCGTGGCAACCTGCCTGTCTGGCGACCTGAAGCTGGGCAGATTGAAGTTGTTTTAGCTGAAGCGATTGCGAACCGTTCTTCGGAGCTTGCTGCCGATATTAACCGACTCCCTGCAGCCACGACAGAAGTTTTACTTCAACTCTTTGGTCTGACAAGAAGCGACGGTACTAAAGCTACTGCCACTATTGATGTTACGATGTTCTCTTCGGACACTTTGAGTGCAGGGACAGAGTTTTTATACTACGACGCCTCTACTGCTAGATCGTACAGGTTTGTGCTAGACGCTGACTTTACGGGAACTTCTGGTTCTGGTTTGGCTGTGACCGCTCAAACTGTCGGTACTGCCTACAACTTGAGTGGGGCAACTGGTTCGTCCTTGTCGCTGCTTACGGGTAGCGATAGTTTCCAGTCAGCTACTTTTGCTACAGACCCGTCTGGCGGTTTGAACGTTGAGACTGACAACGAGTATTTCGACCGTGGGGTAGCGTTATTGGCTAGCTACACAACCGCTTCTACCACGGCGACACAGATTAAATCTTTTGTGTCTGCGAACAAGGCTTACGCCAACCGGGTAGAAGTATATAATCGTAAACGTTACCGGGACCGTGATACTACCGCAGCGGATTATGGCACCCATGATGGTTATGTTCTTGTGGCTGTTGGCGGCAATGTGAGTACGGCTGCCTCTGCGACGGCGCAGGTTCCTGTTTCGACTAGCAATTTGTCGGACTTGTATGATTCTCTTACTGCTAGGGTTGCTTCTGGCGTGACGATTGATGTGATGAGTGCCGAGCTTGCTTCAATTAGCGTTACGGCCACTGTGGTTAAGACTTCGGGTGCAGTTGCTTCGACTGTTCGGACTGCTGTAGAGAATGCAATTAAAGCGTATTTTGATCCTAACGAGTGGAATTGGTCCACGAATACGGTTCGTCAGAACGAGTTGATTTCGTTGATTGACGGCATTTCTGGTGTGGACTATGTTTCTACTTTGACGCTTGATGGTCAGACGCTTATTGGTACAGATAACATTGGTTATTACACATCGTCTGGTGGCACGAAGACCACTGTTAATTTAGATATTAGCGGTGTGGTTCCTGATGATGCTTCTGTTCCTCGTGGCTCTGGTGCTTCTGATTACGCTGCGGGAGAACTAAGCTTCTACTATGTTGACGCTGACGCTGCCGATCCGGTCCTGTATGAGTTCACGAATACTGGAGCGGTAACGATTAGCTCCGGGGCAGCAGCGAATGTTCCTTTCGAGGCTGTAGCAAACGGTCTTACATACAATGATACTTCAAACGGTGGTAGCGTAGATGCTGGCGCTACATATCCCGGAACTGGTACACTCGCAACGACCTTGGGTAGCGCTACAAAGAATTCGGGTAGCGCCTTCACCGGGGGAAGTAACGACAGCAACACATTTACGGTACTAAACGGTACAGGAGCAGTTGATAGTGACCTGACGGTTCGCAACCTTGGTACTCTGCTAACTTTCGGCACACTGAACATTACAGTTTCGTAGTTGGAGTTTCAACATGGCTCTAAGAACATACAACGGTTTTTCAGACACAGAAAACAATTTTGGCACGCCACAAGACAGCGACTACGGCGGTTGGACGTTATCTTCAGGCTCAGCGACCATAACCTTTTTGCGAGACACGCCGTTCTACAACAAATACATTCCGGGTAGCGCATTCGCCGCCGCATACACCGGAAACAGTTTACGATTCGAATCGGACTCCACGCAAGCTTCGCTTGTTATTGAGTCCCCGTTTGTTACGGCAGTTGAAGCTAGAAGTTACTTGGCTTCAATTGCTGTAGCTTCAAACGCTTCTACGGAAGCAACTATTGAGTACAAATTTTTTAAATCTAGTACAGACGCATCACCTACTACTGGATCCAAATCTTTTACAGCTTCTTTAAGTAATGGCACGTTTAGCTATTTGTTTCTTTCTGAAGAAAGCGTCACTGAAACAACCCTACTAAAAATCAAAATCACGTTTACTGGAGCGTCTGCTGCTAACTTAAGTTCGGGCGACAAAATAACGTTATTTGATCCGTTCGTATGTGAAGACCACTACGACGGCTACGGTTACGTTTCTTATGAAGTTTACCACGATATGCCAGAGTTTATGCGTTTAGATGACGCAAATATTCAATCGCTTAAAGGAACAAACCAAATTCCGTTCCCCCTTAAACGGTTTGTGGAACTTTTGTGCGTGTACCTTGACCAGATTGCAGACACCGCTGTTAGCTTTCAATACACCAGAGCGACCGAAGGTACCGAAAGTAAATCTAAGCTGACTGACCCCGACACTGTTGACGCTGCCTACCTGTTTTGGTTAGCGTCTGTTACAGCCACGACCCTGTTGTCGTCTTCCTCTGGTTTTACCCCGTGGGCAGCGCTAGAAGACTATGACGGCGATAGTGGTGGAGATCCTGGCGAGTGGGAAGATTTTGAAACATTAGCCGACTGGATCGCTCTTCAAAGTTTAGATCCTGATTTCTTTGATACGATTCAAGGTTTCCGTGACCAGATTCGTACAGGGTTCTCCGGTATCAACGCAGGCCGTGCTGACACGATCGTAAGCTACATCCGTACCTTGCTTGACACAGCAACGCCAGACGATACTGTTGTTGTTGTAAACAAAAACGCTATGGAAAACCCATTCCAGTTGAGCGTGCTCGTAGACCCTGCGGCAGATCCCGACTCAGCCGGTAGTTTCATTTCTGACGCTGTAAACAGCAGTTTGTCTGCTGGGGCGTTTGCAACCAAAGTTTCCGAAGCAGCTAACTCAGGTGATGTGTCTTACGATATGACGAGCTTGCTGTATCCTGCCACGCATTCTAATTCTGCGGCTGGTGGCGTATCTGTTTATGGCAAATCTTTTATTTCTGATGAGCGAAACTTTGCTCGACATATTCGTCTTAACGAAACGTCTTCAACTACTGTTGTGGAGGTTGGTGGCGGCGTGGGCGACTCGCATTACAGCGCTGATTCGCAATACTTCTACGGCGACATGTCAGGCTCAACGTACGGGTCGATTACGAGTAGCGATACTGCTACTTTAGATTTTGGCGGCTCATCTGCTGGATACGATCTAGTCTTTGTTGTTACTGATATTACGTTGCCTTCTGCGGCGGTTGATACTGCTGGCTCCGGAGGCAACACTCCTGCCGACTGGCTGTATCGTGAAAAGTATCTATTAGCGTGCGGTACCGACTCAAGTAGCTCAGATAACGACTGGGCTGTTTACTTAGTGTCGGGGCACACTCCGGGTCCCGATACTGACGTTAGGCTTCTGCTTGTTGACGGTTACGAGGCTGTCGGGGCAGCGAACTATGCTGTTTCCGACCCGATTGATTTCAACAGCATTGGCGCTACGGGTCAGTATGTGTTGCGTGTTTCTAGATCAGCTTTGTCAGCTAGTGATGCTACTGTTTCGTTCTACGCTCAAGGTTCGCTGTATGACGATTGGGAGTCTAACGCTGTTGGTAGTTCTACGTTCACGCCGGGTTCTGCTTCGGCAGGAGCGGACGCTGGCATCCAAATTTTAGGGCAGCTTAACGCTACGGATAACTGGGCTGACGCTACATCGGTTTCTTGCGGTGTTAAGCGCGTATTGGTTTATAATGCTCCGATTGATTTTACAGGTTCGTCTGATACTTCGTCTTCTGCTCACGCTTACGTTGGTGGGGAGGACGTTAATGATTTCGGTATGTATTCTTATGCTGCTGTCTCTGCTGCAGCGTCAGCTTCTCTTTCAGGAACTTCTGGGCCTACGCTTGATATTGATTTGTCTGCTGTTGCTGTTTACGCCGATTCGTTTACGGCAAATGACAGCGGGGGTGCTTCGGTTACGTTGACGGTTAATCAGGCGTCGTCTAACGAGTTGGACGTGTTGGCTATGCGTCAGTTGTCGGATGCTGACGTTTGGTACTTTGGTGCTGCCGCTTCAGGTGGAGATACACTTACGGTCGATATTAACGGTGTTTCGACACCTACCACTTACAGAGTGGTTCCGACAGTCGTTGATCCTTCAGATGGTTCTACGTCAACTACTGATTTTACCGACTTTACGACAGACGGTTCAGGAGTTCTGACCATCACAGCACAAGACGACTACGACGGTGGTTCGGCCCTCTATCAGGGACTAACCGTAACACAAATTGACGTTCAACCAAGCGGTGGCGGGTCAAGCGTAGCAAAGTTCCTTCCAGGCACAATCGCTTCGACCTCTACCACAGGAGCCGACTCAGTTGATACCGACAGTACATGGACGTTGACACGAAGCTTCCCTGGATCTTCCAGCACAGCATACGCTCCCAGCCAAGTAGTCAATCGTGACATTCTGCATGTCTACGAAGGCTCACCAAGCATGAACAACCCTCCACCTATCGAAAGCTACCACCCATTCTCGGTACTCTTACAGGTGCGGCGTTTCTGGACCAGCGGAACATACGACATTTTCCGTCTCGAAAACGCCACCAACCAAGGGTTGCGTGTCTTCTACGACGACGGAGCTATCAAAGCAACATTTACCGACAACACCAACACAGAAACCGTAACGTGGACCGAAAGCCCCTCGTTCGGTGACTGGCACTGGTTAGTAGTCCGTAGAGACCCCGCCAACGGTCTAGAACTTATTGTTAACGGCACTTCGGAGTCAACAGCAACAGCAGCGGTTGTATCGACATTTACAACAGCTACTAACTCTGCCACGTTTGGCCAGGGAGCAGCTAACGAGTTCAATGCTCGTTTTGGTTTGGCTGAATTCGCATTTTTCGACAGACGTTTGTCTGATATTGAGATTACACTATTGGGAACCGAGATTTCCTAGTAAAATATTGTTACAGGAGGCTTCATTATGGCTGTTACACAGACAACTCGTTTAAATATTTATCGTTGGAGTGCGGGTACGGATGCTCTTACTCGTGCGCAAATGGATGCTTCTCATGAGGAGCTGGAGGACCGTGCGGCTGGCTATAGTCAGGCGGGTTCTCGTCCTGCTGCAGCTTTAGCGTATAAGGGCTTTTTCCATTATTCGTCTACTGGCCAGTTGTCGTATTGTGATGGTGCGACGTGGGATGATATTGCGGTAGAGAATACTACGGATGGTAATATTGGTGAGATTGATGGTACGGCGTCTGCTGGTACGTCTGCGTCTGGTTTGGCTTATGCGGAGCATAAGCATAGTATTGCTGCTGGTGCTATTACTAATGCTATGATTGATACGATGGCTGCTACGAAGTTGACTGGCA